>Ga0224534_1000413_pt1 | contig 27415 bp, 28 predicted proteins | sample 714E12024metaG_FD_172012 | JGI IMG/M metagenome (GOLD analysis project Ga0224534, IMG submission 172012) | Peat soil microbial communities from Stordalen Mire, Sweden - 717 E1 20-24 | ecosystem: Environmental > Terrestrial > Soil > Wetlands > Peat | place: Sweden: Norrbotten County, Stordalen... | reverse complement strand
GCGACGAGCTGAAACAAAGGGGTGTGGTTGGCGAGTTTGCGGGAGCGACGCGCACATGGAAGCTCAACACATATGGCTTAACGTGGGACCAGACATCGTACGTGGCAGATGTCTTTAAGGAGATAGCTGAGAAATATGACCTACTGTAGCTATGACTGAAACTGACAGGCCGTCGAAGATCAGGCCGCGATGTGAGATCATTGTGCAGCACGTCCTTCCCGTGATACGGGCAGAGATGGCGCTACGGATGAAGGAGGAAGGGATCACTCAGGCACAAATCGCACGAATACTCGGCGTTACTCCTGCTGCTGTCAATCAGTACGTCAAGAGCAAACGGGGAACCGCAGGACAAGACACCGAGATGCTCGAGGTGATCGACGATTACCTTGAAGAATACAAAGACGACCCCGAGGCCCTGTCGGTGCACCTCTGCGACGTGTGCAACAAAATCAAGTCACTGCTTGACAAACGCGAGAATGGAGCAGCGATTCATGTAGGCGGTTGCTCTTGATGTGGTTTCTAGCACATTGTCGCAAGCAAACGGCCTGCGATGGTCCAAGATTATCGCGGACCGAAGTCCGCTATAATATACCGGTCTTTTATGGTCTCGTGTCACGCTGCCTCCCGGTTAGTGGAAACACGATTGTTACCTGCACGAAGTAGACCTCGAGGGTACCCATAATCCATTCAGGTGGAAGAAGCATAAAGAAAGGAAAGCAAAACGATGGCTGGTGTTAAGAGCCCTTCAGTCTACCAATTACACAAGAAGGTGAAAATATGGAATACGAGAGCGAAATAAACGAGTTAAAGAAGCGCGTAGACGAGCTCGAGAAGTGCTGTGCAGAGTTCAGGGCGTGTCAGGGTCCGATGGGCGAGCGCGTAGCTGCCTTGGAAAAGAAAGCCTGAAGGATAGACAGAGGCCTTGCCTAAGAAGGGCTCAAAAAGTGCGTGCTGTGCGTTTTCCACCACCGGCCCACGGTCGAGGGAGCGCTACCAAACTCAGCGTGTATCTCTTGTGACCAAGAAGCAATGCCTCCTTAATTCATCCTTGCATGTTCATAAAAAAGAAGGTGACTTATGGAAAAGATCTACGAAGATCTCACCAAGACCGTTGGCAATACGCCTCTGGTCAGATTGAATAGAGTTACAAAGGGTCTGGATGCAACAGTCGTTGCCAAGCTTGAGCTCTTCAACCCCCTGGGAAGCGTTAAAGACCGAATAGGGGTGGCCATGATCGAGGCTGCCGAGAAAGCGGGGCGTATTAAAGATGACACCATCATCCTGGAGCCGACGAGTGGAAATACCGGCATAGCTCTAGCATTCGTCTGCGCTGCCAAGGGCTATAAGCTAGTGCTGGTGATGCCTGAAACGATGTCGATTGAACGGCGCAAGCTCCTCAAAGCCCAGGGGGCGGACTTGGTGTTAACTCCGGGCCCCTTAGGAATGAAAGGGGCAGTTGCAACTGCAGAAGATATGCTGGCCAAGGACCCGCGCTACTATTACATACCCCAGCAGTTTAGGAATCCTTCCAATCCAGAGATCCACAGGAAGACTACTGCCGAGGAGATATGGCGTGATACGGACGGCAAGGTCGATATAGTGGTGTCAGGTGTGGGCACGGGCGGAACGATCACGGGAATTGCTGATGTAATAAAGTCCCGCAAGAGCGGCTTTAAAGCCATTGCCGTCGAGCCTGCCGCGTCCCCTGTTCTGGAGGGCGGAAAGCCAGGACCTCACAAGATACAGGGAATCGGTGCAGGCTTTATTCCGGATGTTCTGCGACTAGATCTGGTTGATGAGATCATCCCGGTAACAAATGAAGATGCTTTCGCTACAACCCGCAGACTGGCCAAAGAGGAAGGATTAGTAGTAGGAATGTCAAGCGGCGCTGCAACCTGGGCTGCTTTGAAGGTGGCCGCGAGACCTGAAAACAAAGGTAAGCTGGTAGTGGTAATACTTCCTGATACTGGCGAGCGATACCTGAGCACAGAGCTCTTCGAGATGTAAGAGGTGGCCGGGAGATGAGCATCAGAGAGGACATCCAGACGGTCTTTGCTAAAGATCCCGCTGCTAAAACCACTTTAGAGGTCATCACCTGCTATCCGGGCCTGCATGCCATCTGGATGCACCGGATCTCCCACTTCCTCTGGACGCACAAGCTCTTTTTTTTAGCCCGGCTCAGCTCCCACATAGCCCGCTTCCTGACCGGCGTGGAGATTCACCCTGGAGCAAAAATCGGCAAGCGTTTCTTCATAGACCACGGCACGGGCGTGGTGATTGGCGAGACTGCAGAAGTAGGAGATGACGTGCTGATGTACATGGGAACGGTCTTGGGCGGCACAAGCCTGGAAAAAGTGAAGCGCCATCCTACCATCGGGGACCGTGTGGTCCTAGGCGCAGGTTCAAGCGTCCTCGGACCGATAACCGTGGGAAAAGGTGCAAAGGTCGGCGCAGGCTCAGTAGTGGTTCGACCGGTCCCGGCCGGAGCGACCGTTGTCGGTGTTCCGGGAAGAATTGCCGAGCCCGAATGCCCCGCCACAGGAACGGACCTAAATTATGCCAATCTGCCCGATCCCATGCTGCGCGTGGTCAGCAGGCTACTTGACAGGCAAAACCGACTGGAAGGGCGGCTGCGCTCCATGCAAAAAACCATGCCGGGACCGGAGACCGAGAGGCTTATGGCCCAAATGGAGCGAGAAGAGGAGATTCGGGAAGCTTTACGGGACGTGCTCGATCCCGAAGTGGGCATCGATATCGTTGACCTGGGCCTGATCAAAGATATAATCATACGCGACGACGATACGGTGGAGGTCGACTTGGTGCTGACCTCTCAGGTTTGCCCCATGGCCAGCCACCTCTCCGAACAGGTAAAGCGCCGGGTGGAAGGTCTGCATGGCATCCGGCAGGTTGAGGTTAAGGTTCTTGATGAGCCCTGGAACTGGGACCACTTTGTCCGGCAGCAGAAGGAAGGGTTTAGATATAGCCAAAATATCCAAAATGTCGGGGGGTTGTAATTGCAGCGAACGCAGTCACAGATAGTGCAAGGATTATGCAGAAGAAATCTCGTCGAAGGGAGGTTTCAGCAAATGCCCTCACCTTGAACTGGAGAGATTTGGTGAGTCCAAGGCCGGGATCCTTACAGTAGAGGGACTGATATAGCTTTTATTCCCATATTTGTAACACTTGTGTTCACTATCAGCGAAATCTAAACGGGAAGATAACCTGCGATATATGCCCAGACCGCATACCATCAAAGAAGATACTAACCGGCGACGAAACGTGCGATCAATGGGGGGGGTGAAGAAGACTGAAGTTTTGTCGCATGTGCGCATCGGTGCTTCAATCCTTGTTTAGTGGAATTGTTCTACTACATCGATAGATCCATTTATTCATCCTTAATGCCCTCAAGAACTTCTTCTAAGATTCCTCTCACCCGTCTATTGGTCATCGCAGCAGAACGGGCCAGCGTCGTTTCAGGGAACGAAACGTCTTTAGACAGTTGATCTAGGTCTTCTTTCTCATGGTTGAGCAAGTCAAGAACCTCTAATAACCCCGCTTTTATTCATTCACCTTTTGTAATCGGTAGGAGTTATGCTCCCCCCTCAGTGGAATGGATGCAGTCCAGAGATGCACGGAAAAGATAGCTCTCTTCACTACGTCACACGGATACTATACCACTAATCGTGATTATCCGGAGCTGATTAGAACGAGGGACTAAAGACCTCACGCGCACAATCGCTTGCAGGTCCTCCTCCGGGCCGGGCTCATGCTCACTGGACCTTTTTTCACCGTGTCTACCGAGCGCCCGTAGGATCTGTGCATGAAAACGTGCAACAGAATGTAGAAAATAAAGATTATGTAGGTCGAATACGCCAGAAGATGCGCCCCGTGGCTCATGAGTAGGTAAGAACGCTATTGTAGCCGCAGAACTATGCGGTCGATATGGCCGAACCCATTAATACCAACTTTGATTGCCGTTGTTTTCTTCCTAATTCTTTATACAAACGATAGCGCATGAGCAAGATCGTTTTTTAAGTCCACTTTATTTTCTATGCCGACTGATAACCTTACAAGATTATCTTTTATGCCGCATCTCAGCCTCTCCTCTTCTGGAATTGAGGCATGCGTCATCCTTGCAGGATAACAGATAAGCGATTCGACTCCGCCTAGGCTTTCAGCAAGAATAAACAATTTAAGTTTCGAAATAAACCGCTCCACGGTGGAAAGCCCGCCTTTTAACTCAAAACTAATCATACCGCCAAAACCGCTCATTTGCTTTTTAGCCAAATTGAAGTTCTTGTCCTTTTGCAATCCTGGATAATAAACCTCTCGCACCTTCGGATGCGTAGAAAGATAGCGCGCAAGATGCAAGGCATTTCTTTCATGCTCTCTCATTCGTATAGCCAAGGTTTTTATACCGCGTAGCGCCAGCCAGGAATCCAACGGCCCGGGGACAGCCCCTGCCGCATTTTGATAAAACTTGATCTGTTCATATAGCGCCTCATTATTTGTAATAACAGCGCCGCCAACTATATCGCTGTGTCCGGCTATGTATTTTGTCGTGCTGTGCACCACAACATCAGCGCCTAAAAGAAGCGGTTTCTGAAAATAAGGGCTCGCGAATGTATTATCCACCGCTACCGCTATTCTTCTGTCACGTGCGATAGAAACAACTTTCTCTATATCGACGATTTTCAAGAGCGGATTCGTAGGAGTTTCCATCCAGATCGCCCGAGTATTTTTCTGAAGCGCTCTCTCGAAACTGCCTGGATCATCGACATCTGCATATGTGGTTGTGACCCCCCATTTGCTGACTATTCTTTCGAGAAGTCTGTAAGAGCCACCGTACATTTCATCACCAGCCACGACATGATCCCCTGTTTTTAGGATACTGAAAAACGCTATCGTGGCCGCAACTCCCGATGCGAATGCCAGACCAAACCTTCCCTCTTCAATTGAAGCCAGCGCCTTTTCCAGTGCGGCGCGCGTCGGATTGCCGGTACGTGAATATTCATATCCTTTATGCTTACCTATGGCATCTTGGCCATATGTAGAAGTTTGATATATAGGAACATTGACTGCTCCGGTCAAAGCATCTGGCTCTTGGCCGTCATGAATAGCTCGCGTCTCGAATCTCATCAGGACCCCCTCCCTTCTGCGATATCCAGTAAGTAACTAAATCCGCCCTAGCAATTAGACCAATAGGAACGCCATCCTTTTTTACCACAATTCCCGTAGCACCAGACAAAAGCACTCTGTATGCCTCGGAGACATCAGTTGTTTCTTCAAGAGACGGCAGCGGCTTACCCATAACCGTTGCGATATCCTGTCTGTCAAATTCAATACCTTCATGCAGAAGTTGCATAAGAGACGCCTCATTGAGGCTCCCTACAATATCATTATGCTCGATGACAGGAAACTGCGAGACATTAAATTCCTGCATAAGGGAAACCGCTCTTATTAACTTGTCATGTGGAGAAACGGCAAGTAACGACGGAAGAGTATTCTTTTTCTGCTTTAGTATTTCTCTAATATTGACTGCCTGCACTTTCGCCCCTTCCCAAAAACCGTTTTCTTGCATCCACTGGTCTGAGTAAATCCTGTTAATATAGTTCCTGCCAGTATCAGGCAAAAGTACAACAATGTATTTAGGCTGTTGGAGCCGCTGCGCATATTTTAAAGCAGCCGCCAACGCTGTCCCGGCGGATCCGCCCGCCAGCAATCCCTCCTCTCGGGCAAGCCGCCTTGCAGTATTAAACGATTCCTTATCAGTCACCCTAACCATATCATCAACGATCTGGCGGTTAAAAGTCTTGGGGATAAAATCTTCGCCAATGCCTTCGACCTTGAAAGACTTGGGACTGTCTCCGGAGAGTATGGACCCTTGAGGATCCGCTCCTACTATAATAAGATCAGGATTCTTTTCTTTAAGGTATTTCGACGTCCCTGAAATAGTGCCGCCGGTGCCCATTCCCGCAACAAATACCTCAACTCTGCCTTCTGAATCCTCCCAGATCTCAGGCCCGGTGGTCAGATAATGCGCCAAGGGGTTATTCGGGTTCTCAAACTGGTTCGGCCTGTAGGCATTCGGTATTTCCTTAGCTAGTCTGTCAGCAACGCCGTTGTAACTTTCAGGAGAATCCGGGGCAACAGAAGTAGGCGTAATAACAACCTCAGCACCGTAAGCCTTAACCAGATTAATTTTATCCTGGCTCATCTTATCCGGCATAACAAAGATGCAACGATACCCTTTTACAGCCGCAACCAGTGCCAGCCCTATACCGGTGTTTCCTGCGGTCGCCTCAATAATTGTGCCACCCGGCTTAAGCGTACCATCGCGCTCTGCTGCCTCAACCATCTTTAGGCCGACTCTGTCTTTTACGCTGCCACCGGGATTAAGAAACTCGGCTTTAACGTATACCTCGGACTTCATTCCCTTTGTTATATTGTTCAGCCTCACCAGGGGCGTACGCCCGATGGCTTCCAGTACATTGTTAAATTGCGCCATATCTTCACTTCATCATTGATTCATTTTTCTGTTACGGGGAAGAGGATACTTAATGGACGAATCTAAAAGATATTGTGGCGCCGATATTATAGCAGATTCTAATCCTATGAGTGGTGCAGGGGGTGCTCTTCACCCCCCCACCGGAGCAACTGTCTTTCCGTACACCTCATTTAACACCTGCGCGAGGCCGGCATAGATTGTGACGAAACCGGTGAGGATCCCCTCATAGCCAGCAACCGTGGTAACCGTCGCATTCCCTGTTTGCGCACCAATCGCCAGCAGGAAGAGCAGCAAGGTGATTAGGCCAAGGACAAGTTTCAATGCCCAGATTGTTTTGAGCGAACCGATGAACAAGACGAACGTAATGAGTCCCCAAATCGCAAAATAGGCCGCCATACCGCTCGCACTCTCGGGAGCCGCGAGTCCAAGTTTCGGGAGAACCAGAAGGCCAACAAAGCTCAGAAAGAAAAACCCGAAAGACAGGAATGTGGTCAACCCGAACGTGTTGTTCTTCTTCCACTCCATGAGCCCCCCAATAATGGGGGCGAGACCCCCGTAGAAGAATGCCATCGCGAGGATCATAGAGCCGACCCCAAAGACCCCTGCATTGCTCAAGCTCAAAAGGACGAGTACCGCCCCTATGGCAGTCAGCGAGACCGCCGCCGGGTTTGCGGTCACGTCCAGATTTCTGATATGGGTGACGTCGATTTCGTTTGTCATAATCGTTTACTCTCCTACATTATTTTTCATATTTTTTTCATCACGCGTATCCATTCAGTCTGCAGCGGACCGTAATGGCAATGAACTGGCGCGTTGCCTCGGCTCTTTGCGTCAATAGAACAAAGGCCTTTGGATTGGGGTAAAAATGGTCCAGGAATAGGTGTTGCCCAGGCGTTTTACTTCACAGGGCGGATTCCGGCGCGTCAAGAAAACACGTATACCACTCTGGTGTTTGATCTAACGGATTATACCGTTGCTTATTTTGGGCGCTACCCGGTAGAACCCAATAAAAAACCAGATTACAGGGCTTTATGCAACCTCGCGATGCTACAATGGCGCCGTAGCCAGTTCCCGCGAACAAGGAGTTATTTTACCCGTTCCATAGCCTATAACTCACTATTTCTTTTTTCGATTTCAAGGCAGGGGCCGCCTCCCTTGGTGGTTATGCGGTTCACCTAATCTTGCGTTGCGTGTAGCGTATGTCCGGAAACACGGTGCTTATCTATACCCGGTTTAAGGGTGGCGTAACGCGGATCAAGAGAGGAGCGCGCGAATGAAGACAAGTTTTACCGCTTAACCCGCTTTTATGGGAGATGGCTGCAAATAGGCATCTGCCTCCACACTCCGGGGGTTCGCACTGGTTCGTGTCCAAGAAGGGTTGCGCTTAGCCGTTTGCCGGATATCTACCCTGGATCCATTTAACGCCTCATTTGCAACCTTTCTTGCCGGTGCGCGATTATGAAAGAGGGATAACAATCGCGAGATGGCCCGAAAATCGTTAGAACTAGGTGATCTGCTGGCCGACGGGAGTGCCGACGCCCTGAACGAAGTCCCACCGGCCCGAAAATCGTTAGAACTAGGTGATCTGCTGGCCGACGGGAGTGCCGACGCCCTGAACGAAGTCCCACCGGATACTGCGATGCTTAGGATAGCGTGGTGCGATAATGCGAACTTGATACGGGCAAAGAGTTTGTGCATAAATGCCAAGAGCACTCCCGCATCAGAGGCTTTCGTTAGCATTTCTGAGGTGATGCAAGCGTTGCCAGTTATGTATGATATAGCTGCAGAAGAGACCGGTCTGAGTCATATCGGGGAGGTTCACTTGACTGCAGATCTATCGAGTATCGTCCCCCTCCCATATGCTCCCGGTCAATCTCGGGCCATGGGGGACATGCTAAAAGACGGCGTACCTTGGGCCTGCTGTCCGAGAAGCTTCTTAAAGAGGATGATTGCGAGAGCGAAGGAAATGCGCCTGGCAGTTAAAGGTGCATTTGAAAACGAATTCTACTTATTGAAAAGTGTGCCGGGCGAGGTCGAACCAGTCGACAACACGACCTTCGCGTCGACGCATGCTATGGATACCAGCGCTGACGTTATTGAGGATATTATCCAAACGCTGACTGCGCAGGGAATCACGGCAGAGCAGTACTATCCCGAGTCGGGGCCAGGCCAGCACGAGATCACGGTCAGGTACGCCTCGGCACTTCAAGCGTGTGACCAGCAAATAGCCTTCAGGGAAACAGTGCGGGCGGTCGCACAGAAGCACGGTCTGCGGGCGTCTTTTGTTCCTAAGATATTCCCAGCCAAAAGTGGTAATGGGTGTCATCTGCATCTGAGTCTGTGGCACGACACAACAAACATTCTGTCAGATGAAGGAGACACATACGGGCTGTCGAACTGTGCACGCCAGTTTATAGCGGGGATTGTAAGTCACCTTCCTGCATTGATGGCACTTACCACACCGATTCCCAATTCATACAGAAGAATCCAGCCATCCACTTGGAGCGGTGCATTCCAGTGTTGGGGCTTCAATAATAAAGAGGCCGCTGTTCGCGTCGTTGTCGACCGCGACCAGGGGATCAGGCACTTTGAACTCAAAACGGTGGATGCGTCGTCGAACCCCTATCTTGCCTTCGGCGCGACAATTGCGGCTGGCCTGGACGGGATCGAAAGATGCTTGGAACTAAGCGCCCCGATCCAACTCGATCCCAGTAGCTTGTCGCCGAGCGAGCGTGAGGAGCTCAGCATCTCACCCCTTCCCTCGTGTGCGAGCGATGCCCTCGGAATCCTCGAAAGCGATGATGTCATTTTGGCTGCGCTTGGGAAGGAACTTGCTCGCGCGTACGTCGGGGTGAAAAAGACAGAGCTGGCAGCATTGGAAAGTCTCACATTTGAGCAAGAAGTGGAACTCCTGCTTGACAAGTACTAAGACTAAGGACGTTGAGCGCTGTAGTAAGCGCAGCCGCACGATAAGGATGTCAAGAGCCAGAACAGCTTAGGGGGTTTAGATACTTTCTTGCGCGCTTTCTTTTCTTTTGATTCTTTTTGAGCTGTCTTAGCTTAGCCACTTCCTCTTCATCCCAAGGGAGCGCCAGGAGGTACCCTCGATAATATGGCGGCGTGATATAGACTAAGAGTATACGATCGCGGGCGATGCCAACAGGAATCGCGGTGGTGCCGACAAGATGTTTACCGAAGATCTTGTAGCCCGGCTCCATATAGTAGACCTCTTCTGCGTTCCCTACGATGTATTTGGCACCTTCGGTGAAACTTATGTCGTAATCCCTGTCGTCAATAAGTCGAACCACTTTCCGCCTCCGTCAAGTGTGCCTCGCATAGCTAATTCAAAAACGTAATTTGACTAACGCAAACTTAAAACCTTTTAAGTGTTCGAAAAGCTATTCCGACTCGCAATACCCCGTGAAGCGCGGCGAGCCACTTCCTGTTCTTGCATATATTTCCTAGTCTCTCTTCTTATCATCGCATTTTTTGACGAAAAGAACGGCTCATCGCAGTCAAACGGCTCACTTTTCCTACGCGCGGCATCTTTCAAAATAAACGTGTATATACCAATAATTGCTGCGATTGAAGGCGTAATAAGCTAACTCTTTATCTTAATGTCAACATACTGCTCAGCGAGCGAAAGATCCGATAACTGGGTCGGATTGATGTTGTATTTATCTGATCACCATGAAAGTGCGCGAGAGTGACATCCCCGCTGAAGAGGTGTGGGAGGGTTTCTTCGAGCCATTAGAAGTTCTGAGTGCCCTCGGGATTGATGGTACAGTCGTCGACGTGGCCGAGTTTGGGTGCGGCTACGGCACGTTCACCATCCCTGCAGCGACGCTCATATCCGGCGACATATATGCAATCGACATAGAGCAGGAAATGATCAGTACGGTAAAAGAACGCGCGCAGGGCAGCGGGCTCGCGAATATAGTGTTAATGCTTCGCGACTTTATCGCCGACGGGTCAGGACTCGCCGACGTGAGCGTGGATTACGTGATGCTTTTTAATATACTGCACGACGAGAGACCTGAGCGCATCCTGAACGAAGCCTATCGCATCCTAAGGCCAAAAGGGAGTGTCGGCATCATTCATTGGAATTATGATAGCAGGACTCCACGGGGGCCGCCGATGGACATCCGACCGAAACCTGCGCAGTGTTATGAGTGGGCACTAAAAGCCGGATTTACCTGCCTGAGCAGTCACGACCTTAAGCCCTACCATTATGGGTTCGTTTTTGCAAAACCACAGACGTAAGTGCCCGCGCGAGATGCGTCGCAGACGCCCACGTTTGATGAACCTTTTCCCTTAGATGGACTTCCATACCTTTGCGAGAGATTCTCCCCTGACATGAATTGTAAATTCGAGGAAATAGCCAAAAAGGCGTCATGCGAGTTTCAAGTCCTTTCGCACAGAGCGCATCCATGATTGATTTGAACACCGCCTCGGCAAACGTTGTGCTCGATTTGCTTTCCGAGAGATGAGCAAATGAGTGGAGAACGACCCTTTTTCGATCTGTCTTTCTCGCCAGCCAGCTGATGTTTTCAACCGCTTTTTTAACGACTCTGTCCCGTTGCGCCTCGTCCTCTTTCTCGACATTTATGAAGATTACAAGTGAGTCCTGGACTGATGCCTCTGTATCTATCGAGCTGACGTGATCGACGGTCTTTTCAAACGTTTTATACCAGAAATCGTTCGTATCAAACATCAATAACTTCACTCGGATCACCGCTCGGATAGCGGAGCGCCGTTGCGTGGCAAAACTTCGTGCCCGGCTAGTATGTCAGCCTTGCCGCGCAGTGCCCCTCCCAGCGCTCCCGTAATTTGAGGCTCAACGTTTTCCCTTCGATTGATGCGCGCGTTTTTAGTTCAGATAAACGTCTTCATCGAGGCGGACCATCTTTGACATCGTGCATGCGTCCTGTATGCGAACTCAAACATATGATGATGTTGTATAGACTAAAAAGATTTTTGAATCCTAGTTGAAGCTACCATCAGGCAAGTTGATACGATTACAGGACTTGCATCGCGTGAATTCGAATTCAAACCATTAGGTGCGTGATTTGAGGCCATTGTAGCCAGCTATTCAAAACATGGCAACCAGCGCAGTCGGGATTGCAGAGCAGCGAGCCAAATGTTGTGGGCGAGTGAAAACTGTCCTAAGTCGAATAAACAAGCTTAATGAACCAAACTGGTTAACTTTACTCGTTATTTCAACGGGCAATGCGATGTGCGGCAATGGTCCCACAATGTTATTTCTGCGCGCTCCACGATCAAGGAGCGGATCAATGCCCTGAAATCGCTTCACGCCAAAGGGATTAAGACTTTTGTCATGATCGCTCCGCTCCTGCCCGGAGCTGAAAAGCTGCCTCGCGAACTTGCTGGTGCCGTTGATTTCGTCCTGGTGGACCGGCTCAACTATCACTATGCAAACCGCATCTACCGGGAAAACAACATGGAGTGGGCAATCGAGGATCGGTTCTTTGCTGAAAAGGGCGACGAGTTGAAGAGAGGTTTCGAGAGGGAGGGTGTGCCGGTAAACATATTATTTTTAAGGCGACGTGTAAAAAGAAGTGGTGACCTAAGGAAGTTCACGGAGCAATCTGGTGTTATTATACAGTGGGATCAGTCATATCGTGCATATATTATGACACACGACGTGAGTGGAATTGGTTGGAAAAATTACAAGCACCCTCTGCCTGAGCACGTGTACGATGTGTATGCGCAGTATTGGAAGGACGTACGCTATGTTCTCTGAGCGGCTGCAGCTCATCCGCAAAGCACGCGAGTTTTATCCGCAGCGCATAACATCAGCGTTATGTTTTGTGTGTCCTTAGCTTTATTGACATTTTAAGGGACTAACTAATGAAATACAATTTTGACCGCATGTATGATAGGAGCAATACCAATAGCGTCAAATGGGATAACGTTAAAGCGGTATTTGGTAGCGATGACGTCATTCCGATGTGGATTGCCGACATGGATTTCCCAGTTGCCCGACCGATTGTGGAGGCGCTGAAGAAACGCGCAGAGCACGAGTTTTATGGGTACACTCAGGCAGGTCCAAGCGCCACCGAAGCTGTTGTTGACCGCATGCAGCGGAAGCTCAAATGGAGCATCCAACCGGAATGGGTAGTTTTTACCCCAGGTGTCATTCCCGGGCTTCATGCAGCGGTCAGAGCTCTTGCCCGTCCGGGCGACGAAATCATTTTGCAACCGCCGGTCTACTATCCTTTTTTCCCGGCAGTGACGTCCAGCGGATGTCACATCGTTAACAACGAACTTAAATTGGTAGATGGTTGCTATAAAATGGATTATGCGGGCCTTGAAGGACTTTTCCAGCCCCGAGCTGGTATGGACTCCTCTGCTAACCGAATAAAGGCTATAGTCTTGAGCAACCCACACAACCCAGTAGGTCGTTTGTGGAACACGGAGGAATTGAGCCGGATGGGGGAGATTGTTATCAGCCACGGAGCCAAAGTAATCTCCGATGAAATCCATTGCGAGCTACTCTTCAATGGATACACACACACTCCTTTTGCCTGCATTTCACCGGAGTTTGAACAGAACTGCGTGGTCTGCATGGCACCTAGCAAGACCTTTAATCTCGCCGGGCTCACGGCTTCTTCCATTATCATCCCCAACGAGAGACTCAGGGATGATTTCCTAAACGCTAGAACTGGTATTCAGCCAGAGCCGAACGTTTTTGGTTTAACGGCGCTCGAAGCTGCTTACCGTTTCGGGGACGAGTGGCTGGAACAGCTTCTTTCTTATCTGCAGGGCAACCTTGACTTTGTGACCGAATACTTTGAGAAGAATATGCCGAAAATCAAAGTCATCAAGCCGCAGGGGACCTATCTTGTCTGGCTTGACTGCCGGGAGCTGGGAATGGATAGCATGGCATTGAGGAGCTTTATGCAGGGGAAGGCCAGGGTAGGTTTTGATGATGGCTTTGTCTTCGGTGCTGGTGGAGCAGGATTTCAGAGAATGAACATCGCTTGCCCTCGGGCCATTCTAGAGGAAGCATTGAGCAGAATCGAAGCAGCGGTGGGCAGTCTGTAATCTCCAAAAAAGTCATTTTGAATCTAGTGGTACTTATTCGATGACAGAATCCAAGTATTCAGTCACTCAAACAAGGAACATACCCCCCCGCCTGATATAGGCGGCATTGTTGGCTTAACGAACCCACGATAGAGACGCAACTCGCTTTCTATGCACTCTTATTTGTCTTTGTCGTGTGAAGACGGAGGATTTGGGACTTTCTAAGGCATTTTTTCGAGGAGGGAGGCATCGAGAAAAACCGGTTAGAAATCAAAGGAACTCGAAAAAAAGTCACGTTTTCAGCAAATAAAAAAACAAGCTCACGATGCGGTTACAACTCTGGCTGCACAATACATAGTTCAGCACGTATTTCGCTTCTCTTATTTTTCTCACGATGAGTCTACACTTAGTCGCACGCGGCTAATAACAACGAGTAAGTGTCAAGCATTGACCTCATTCAACCTATGCTAGCTGCAATACACAACGACTTTTTAGTAGACGATGCTTCGTTGCCAACACACGAGCTGTTGGAGATTCATAGCAGTAAAATCTCTCTGCACCATGCAAAAAATGGCTACGGCTACCCTACAATACGGCTACCCTATACCTTCTCGCGACTTGCAGGCTTGTCTGCGCGAATCTATCAGACGGTTCAGAAGGGAACGTTGGCTTTTCTCGTTGTTATATCTCCTAAAGAAAAGGCTGCAAAAGCTTAGAATTCCCCGCCTTGACATGTGAAGACGGAGGCTTTTGCGCTTTCTGTGGATTTTCTGTGCCTAATATGACCACGAAAAATGCTAGTGCCGTCGTGCACAGTCCGGTAGATCGGCGCCTTAGTAGTCCGGCAAGCTTTGCGGACGTTTGGGGTAACCGGATGGCGTAGCTCACCTAAGGACGACTGCCCTGACCTAAGACTATAGAAAGTGCAATATTCCTTCACCGCAAAAGCTATTCGAGTCATCTACTATGTACGCCTGATGTACGACGTTAACGCGATACGGAAGGATTTCCCCATTCTTGAACACGTCATTTACCTTGATAACGCTGCCACTAGCCAGACACCGAAGCCCACAGTGGAAGCGATGAACGAGTACTTCTTCACTTACGCAGGCAATTACGGAAGAGGCGCGCACCGACTTGCCCGACAGACAACCGAGCACTACGAAAACAGCCGCGAAACCGTGGCTGACTTTTTTTCGTGCGAACCTACAAACGTCATCTTTACCAAGAATACGACGGACAGTATCAACATCGTCGCACACGGGCAAGAGTGGTCGCCTGGAGACCACATCATTACGTCAACGATTGAACACCATTCCAACTACCTGCCGTGGGTCGCTCTCCGCACGCACGGGGTTATACTCGATGTGGTTGAATCGAATCAAGAGGGCATAATTGACCCCGCTCGGATTGATGCGGCCATTACTGACCGAACTAAGCTAATCGCCCTCTCGCACGTGTCGAACGTCTTTGGCTCCGTACAAGACATAACCCGCGTCATAAAGATTGGACAGAGAAATGACATACCTGTGTTGATAGACGCAGCGCAATCCGCTGGCCACCTTCGTTTGTCCTCGAATGATTTGCGTTGCGACTTTCTGGCGGTACCTGGGCACAAGGGGCTGCTTGGTCCGCAAGGGACGGGGATCTTGATTCTGCAAGATCCTGAGGGGCTGCGCCCGACTACGTTGGGCGGGGGCGCGGTTGAATGGGTGCGCGGTTGCGAATACGAACTGCTCGAACCCCCTGCCCGTTTCGAAGCAGGAACCCCAAATATTCCAGGCGTTATCGGCCTTGGGCGATCAGTCGAATACGTGAACACGCTTCGCGTTTCGAATGTCGAAAAACACGTTGCGAATCTCGCTAGAGTCGCTGCTAAACAACTCTCAGAAATCGATAATGTGACGGTCTACGGGCCAAAGGACCGTGCGGGAGTAGTCCCCTTCAATGTAGGACAGCTGAACCCACACGACGTCTCAATGATCCTCGATGAGACTAGTACTATTTGTACAAGAAGCGGTTACCACTGTGCGATGCCCGCCTTGGAGTCGCTCGGCATCAATGGAACCGTTCGGGCGTCATTCGGGGCATACAATACGGCTGAAGAGGTCGAAACGTTAGTAGAATCGGTGAGCATGATAGCGACCTCGTTTGTTTAGTCTCTGCACTCAGTCGCGTGAGAAGAGAGTTCGTTGCGTAAAAAAAAGCGAACAACTCGCAAAGGGATATACGCAATCTGGCGTGATGTTCAGAAGCTAGAATAGTGATGAATGAGGATGGTGCTTCACCTTAATCGTTGTGATTAGCCGCACTCGACTAAGCACTGATTAGCGCGCCAAGTAAAAAACCCGTGAAATTCCAGCGGTTTAAAACCGAGAATCAATATTACATAATGGACGGTTGAGCGTCCGCGGTTATGGAGAGGTTCCGTTTCTGGATATCCCCTTTTTTGCCCTTAAGTAACTCTTTTGAATCACGCTTGTAGTGCCTCGCAGCAGCACGGGGTGCAGGCTGAACTGCTTTGCAAAGTCCTAAACGTTCGTATCAACGTCTGGCTCATATGAAAGGGCGGTATCCACTTTGGCGATCTTCTTAAACCGCCATGCTTCATCGACGTGAACTCCTCGCGCAGATCCTGTCAATAGGCAGCCCACATGGGCGTTAAAAAAAGCACAATGTTCTCGTCATTCGCGAGCACGTTTGCATACGCCTGGTTCCCACAGGCGCTTTCCGCGGACATTGAGCGCGGAGATCGAGTGATTACATCTGCTATGATAATGAAGCTTACATGAACGCAGGAATCCAGAGAAGAAGCACGCCCTTCGGAGCAACGACTGCAACCCCGGCCGGGAAGAGAATCAGAGGTTCGCAGACCCGCAAGAAGAACATGTTTGAGATAGTTGCTGCCCACGGCATTGAATATACAGCCCCAGCCAGCGTCGGCTACATTCAGGATCTGCTGAATAAAGTAAACAAAGTAAAGTCTGTAGGACGGGACTTCTCACATCCATGTATTTGCGCCATGCCAGACAGGATGGGGCGCGCCTTCAGACAGTGCCATTGATATCGGTAAGGAGGTGGTGGACTGTGGGTTGTGGTACCTGGCGGGGTGGGAAGATGGCGAGTTCGTCTTAAACAGAAATCCCAAGGAGTTCGCATTAGTACGGGACTCTCTCTTCAGGCAGGCACGGTTTAGGCATCTAAAAAACGAGGATGTAGAGCAGATTATCTAGGAAAGGGACAGGAAGTGGACAAGGATCAGAAAGAGCTGGAGAATTGATTGAGAGTGTCAATTCTCTTGGCTTTTTCCTCTAACCTATTGTCGACCCTTTGGTCGTGTATTTTCCGATGCCTTCCTATGCATCCTCTATGACTATATCCAGCTCGCTTAACTTGGCTCGAATCTCATCAGCAAGCTGCCATTCCTTTTTCTCGCGAAGCTTTTGCCTGGTCTCGATCAAGAGCTCGCTCAGATTGCCGGCTATAGCATCTGTTTTTTCCGCCGGCCTTTTTCCTACTTCACAGAAGCTGAGACCGAGGATCTCCCCAAATTCCCGAAGCTGCTCGCTTGCATCTTGCAGCCCCTTTTGAGAGATAGTCTTTTCATTGATGCGACGATTTACCTCTCTCACCAGGTCGAAAACGGCTCTCAGGGCATAAGGCGTATTGAAATCGTTATCCATAGATTCCAGAAACTTAGCTCTGGCCAGGGCCACGACGGGGTCCATCTGTTCAGGCGCAGAGGACTCTGCGGCCTTCTCCAATTGTTCCTCGATGATCTTCGCGGCCTGACGTATCCGCTCCAGACTCTTGCGAGCTTGCTCTAAAGCCTTTTCTGAGAAGTCGATGGGACTTCTGTAGTGCGCCAGAAGAACGAAGAATCGGAAGGCGTCAGCCTCATATTCTCGCAGCATATCCCTGATGGTTGTGAAGTTTCCGAGAGACTTGGCCATCTTCTCGCCCATGACATTGAGAAAGCCGGTGTGCATCCAGTATCTCACCAGCGGCTTCTTTCCTGAGGCAGCCTCCATCTGGGCGATCTCCGCCTCGTGGTGAGGGAAGATCAGATCCATAGCTCCGCCGTGGATATCATACTGCGCTCCGAAGTAGTTCTCGGTGATTGCCGTGTCCTCGATATGCCACCCGGGCCGACCTTTGCCCCAAGGCGAGTCCCATGTCACCTCCTCTCCGTCCTGCCGCTTCTTCCATAAAGAGAAGTCTCCCGGATTCCTCTTGGTCGAATCCGGCTCAATTCTATGCTTCTCCAGATCCTCAGCACCCTGATGCGACAGCTTTCCAAAACCTCCGAAACGAGATTCGTCGAAGTAAATGCCCGTCTCGGTTTCGTAGGCAAAGCCCAACTCGCTCAACCTCTCTATCTGGGAGATGATCTCAGGGATATGCTCAGTGGCGCGAGCATAATAGTTGACGTTGGTGCTCCCCAGAGCGCGCATGTCTTCCAGGTATCTCTGCTCGAACTTGCGCGCCAGCGATCGGGGACTAACGCCCGTCTCCGCAGCTCTCTGGATGATCTTGTCGTCCACGTCGGTGATGTTCTGCAGGTAGAAGACGCTAAAGCCCTTATAATTGAGATAGCGTGCCACCACATCGAAGGCGATGTAGGTTCTGGCATGACCGATGTGCGAATCGTCGTAAACTGTAGGACCGCAGACAAATAGATTGATGCGATTGTTATGAATGGGCTGGAAGTTCTCCTTCTTTCCAGTCATGGTGTTTTGGATCTTCATGAGGCCGGGGTTGGGAGTTGAACCCAATTCTCGCGGTCTGCAGCCGCGCACCTAGCCGGTCAGTCACCCCGGCGCTTCTTATCATACATAAAGGAACACAAATACTTGCTGGTAGCGTCAAAAAGAACCAGTGAAATGCGGGGTTTAAGAATCGAGAGTCAATCATGCATAATGTGCGGCCCAGCAGGGTCGTATTCCAATTCAGCTGATCTAAGATCAATAGGCTAAGATGTCTGGGCACTTTTCATTCTTGACGAAGCCGCAGCGGACGTGCCGAACCTCACGTTCCAATCTCAAGCATCTTGTCGAGCGCCTTTTTTGCGCCCGTACGGATATCCTTGGTCACACTGACAAGGAATTGCTTCTGTTCGAGCGCGCGGACAGCATCTTCAAGGTGCGTGCGTTTCATGTTCGGACACACTGTTTCGGCGAGCGCCGAGAATTCCTTCGTTGGTTCCTGCTTCCCGAGTCGATGGAGCATGCCCACTTCGGTTCCAATGGCAATGTGACGTGCGTTGGTTTTTGCGGCGTGACGCAGCATGCCGCCGGTCCCGTACACAAAGTCAGCTGCTGCGATGACCTCTGGCCGGCACTCGGGATGCACGACGATCTCGCAGTCGGGTACCTCCTCCCGCTTGACCAGCACGTCTCCTAAGGTGATCACTTGATGCGTCGGACAGAAGCCGTCCCAGGAAACGATCTCCTTGTCGGTTTTTGTGGCGAGGTAGTCCCCGAGATTCCGGTCGGGAATAAACACGATTCGATCTGCATCAAGTGCATTGATAATCTTCACGGCGTTTGCCGACGTACAGCACACGTCGCTTTCTGCCTTGACGGCGGCCGAAGTGTTCACATAGCACACGACGGGCGTACCCGGATAGCGCTTTTTGAGTTGTCGCACGTCGTTTCGGGTGATCATGTGCGACATCGGGCACGTCGCCTCCTTCACGGGCAACAGCACCTGCTTGTCGGGTGAGAGGATAGCAGCGTTTTCTGCCATGAAGTCGACCCCACAGAACACGATGACCGCACACGTGATCTCAGACGCGATCTTTGAGAGCTCGTATGAGTCGCCCACGTAATCAGCGGCGTCTTGAACTTCATCGCGCTGGTAGTTGTGCGCCAAAATGACGGCGTCGTTTTCCTCTTTCAGGCGTTTTAGGTGGCTATTCATGGCTACCGATTGAAGGCCGTGCACTTCTCATCGCCTTGGATATGTGTGCATATCGCACATATCCGTTCGTTCAAGTTGAGTTCTTTTCCCTCGGCAACGTCTTCAGCTAGCAATTGAATGAGCGTCCTTACGTCATCGCTGACCGCGACAGCTGTCCCCCTTTTGCTCGTCACGTATTGGCTGACCGCCGGCTGCGTGACGCCGAGACGCTCCGAAATCATCATTTGCGATAGACCTAGTTTTGCCAGCTCCTTTGAAACCTCGCAACGGATGGTGGGAAGGATGCTCCAGACCGCTGTTTCACAGGGCGATCGTTGTGCTTTCATGAGTCGCTCATAGGACATCAGCTTCGCCTAAAACGGCTTGCCGTATGCTATTTTTGCCTGCTCCGAAACCTTAATGGTTTGGTGTTCAATATAACAGCTCGTATATATGGTATAACAATTGTTATAAAACTGTATTATAACAATCGTTATATAAAATAGTTGCCGTTTAAAGAGGTATATCATGCAAAAACCTGGAACGATAGCAGTTCACGGAGGGCAATCGGTCGATCCTACAACAAAATCGAGGGCCGTTCCGATCTATCAAACGACTTCATACGTATTCGACAGCACAGAACACGCTGCAAAACTTTTTGGGCTCCAAGAGATGGGCAATATCTACACGCGCATAATGAACCCGACGAATGACGTGCTCGAACAGCGAGTTGCCCTGCTGGAAGGCGGTAAAGCCGGGCTGGCGCTTGCGAGCGGTCAAGCAGCGACCACGTTATCAATCCTCAACATCGCGAAGCCCGGGGACGAGATCGTGTCATCATCACAACTGTATGGTGGGACTTACACCCTGTTCTCGTCGACGTTGGCAAAGATGGGCATCAAGGTTCACTTGGTAGACTCGACGGATCCGAATAATTACAATGAGCGCGTCAATGATAAGACGAAGGCGTTTTTCGGAGAAACGCTTGGCAACCCAAGCTTGGACGTTCTCGACATCGAGCGCACCGCCCAGATAGCGCACGACAACGGCGTTCCCCTCATCGTCGATGGCACTGCAACTACGCCCATCCTGTGCCGACCAATCGACTTCGGCGCGGATATCGTCGTCAATAGTCTCACTAAGTTCATGGGGGGGCACGGTACTTCCATCGGCGGGCTCATCGTTGATTCGGGAAACTTTGACTGGACGAACGGGAAATTCCCTGATTTTACCACGCCTGACCATACCTATAACGGACTTGTGTACGCCGACGCGTTCGGAGAACTCGCGTTCATACTAAAGGCGCGGGTGCATCTGCTGCGCGACATCGGTCCCGCTTTGAGCCCCTTTAATGCATTCTTGACCCTCCAGGGACTTGAATCACTCCACGTGAGGATGGAACGCCACTCTGCGAATGCGCTTGCCGTCGCTCGCTTCTTGAATGACCACGAACGCGTCTCGTGGGTGAGTTACCCTGGTTTAGAGAATGACCGTTCTTATCGACTAGCGCAGAAGTACTTGCCAAACGGTGCCAGTGCGCTCGTCGGCTTCGGCATCAAGGGTGGGTATCGCGCCGCCGTGACGTTCATTGAAAGCGTGAAGCTTTTGAGCCATCTCGTCAACATTGGTGATGCGAAATCGCTCGTGGTGCATCCAGCGAGCACCACTCATCAGCAACTGAACCCCGAAGAGCGCGTCGCAGCAGGACTCAGCGATGATTTTATACGGCTTTCTGTGGGGATCGAAGATGTTGCTGACATCATTGAGGATATTGACCAAGCACTCGCATGTACGTCGTAGACGCCGTTCCGCGGATCCAACATTACACGATTGATGCACTTACGTTAGACTGCGGAAGGACGCTTTCGCCGGTTCAGGTCGCATATGAAACATACGGCCAGCTGGACGCTGCCAAAGATAACGCAATATTGCTCATGCACGCCTTATCTGGCAGCGCTCACGCAGGCTTTGTAAATGATACGGGCGAGCAAGGCTGGTGGTATGACTTTATTGGACCAGGAAAGGCACTCGACACAGAGCGCTACTTCATCATCTGTTCCAATGTCCTCGGAGGGTGCAGCGGGTCAACGGGGCCGGGCAGTATCGATCCCGCGACAGGGCACCCTTATGGGCTTCGCTTTCCGGTCATCACCATCGGCGACATGATCCGCGCGCAGAAGTGCCTGATCGATAGCTTGGGTATTGAAACCCTCTCGGCGGTTATCGGTGGATCTATCGGGGGGATGCAGGCGCTGCAGTGGGCCGTAGATTATCCTGATATCGTGCGATCGGCCGTGATACTCGCCGCGGCCAATCGACTCTCCGCACAAGGAATAGCTTTCGACGAGGTAGGCCGGCAAGCGATCATGGCAGACCCGTGCTGGCAGAACGGCGACTATTATGACGGCACGCCGCCGCGCACAGGCCTTGCGCTCGCCCGAATGATAGGGCACATCACGTACCTCAGCGAGGAGTCGATGCACGAAAAGTTTGGGAGGGCGCTCAAGGGGGGGGATGGGTATGGCTACAAGTTTTCAGAAGATTTCGAGGTCGAGAGTTACCTGCACTACAAGGGGAACCGATTCGTTGAGCGTTTCGATGCCAACTCGTATCTTTACATAACGAAAGCGATGGACTATTTTGATCTGCCCGATCTCACTTCAATCGAATCGAAAATGTTGGTAATATCATTCTCGTCAGACTGGCTATTCCCCCCGGCGCGACTGAAAGCGCTTGTGAGAACGTTGCGCAGGAAACGCAAAGACGTTACGTACTGCGACGTTCAGTCATCGCGAGGCCACGATGCATTCCTGCTCGAGGTCGGGCCGCTAACAGAACTTCTGTCAGGGTTTCTCGATAACGTGTACGGGCGGTAGCGGTGCAACGATTTGACCAGGATATCATTGTTAATCTGATTCCCCGTGGCGCACGCGTACTTGATCTCGGCTGCGGAAACGGGGACTTGCTGACGAAGCTAAAACGAAGCGGTGTCTCCGATATCCGCGGCGTTGAAATCGACGATCGATGCATAGCCGCTTGTGTGCGCAAAGGGCTCACGGTCTTTCAAGGCGATATCGACGAAGGGCTTGGCGACTATGATGATGCATCTTTCGATTACATCGTGTTAAATCAGACGCTACAAGTCGTCCATAAGCCGACCCTTGTTATTCAGGAAATGCTCCGCGTAGGAAATAGGGCGATTGTGAGCTTTCCAAATTTTGGTTACTTCAGAATTCGATGGTACATCCTCACCAAAGGACAAATGCCGAAAGTCGATTTCTTGCCCCGCGACTGGTACGATACGCCTAATATCCACCTTTCCACTATCAGCGATTTCCAGGCGTTTTGCCGAACGCGAAACATCCCCATAGAACGGCTCATCGGTTTGAAAAGCTGCGCGACTGGCAAGACGGTGGGACATTTTCAGAACTTGTTGTCTCAAGTCGGCATATTTGTGATTATGTCCGAACGTGAGGTTCCGAACTGAAACTCGTATTTAGGTTGGGCCTTTTTTCTCCTAACGGGCGGTTCCTGTAGCGTCATTTTTTTGCCGTAGGTCGCGGATTGCCCTAATTTGCCTACATAACCGTCCTGCGTATTTCAATTAATTGCTCAGCACGCAGAAGTTTCGCGACAGCGCACTTTAATCCACACCTCCTAGGCATCTAGTCATCGAGTGTGCGAAGCAAAGTAATGGCGACAAGACGCTGTCAGACCAAAAGCCTGGCGCAAAAAAAGGGTCTTTAGAACGCTAAACGAGCCTCTCTGGATGTGAATACACCGCAAACTGACGCCCAGTAGCAAAACATATGAGCGTGACCCCAGCTTGAACTGCTGCCTCGACACCAGTGCTAATAGGTGCTGCTTTCGATAGAATCAATGGTATGCCTGCCCGAGCCGCTTTCAATACCATTCCTGCAGGTTGCCTGCCGGATGACAGGAGGAACGTGTTGGAGAAGTCGTTGCCCGCGTATATGCCAATGACCTTATCGATAGCACTGTGTCTTCCAACGTCGACCGCTTGCGCCAGCAGCTTGCCCGTTGCATCAAATAGCGCGGCTACGTGGACGCCGTGCGTCTGTCTGCGCGCTTGAGTGTCGAGGTGCGTCAAGCTCTTTTTGAGGACCACCTTTTCAAACGTTGCTGCAGAATCAACGCGCACGTCTTCGTTTGTCCACCATTTCATCCCGATGCAGCCTGAAGAGCGCACTTCCTGCCAGAGCTCGACCTGATCAAAGGACGATACAACGATAGAGGCCTCGTTCTTATCATCATCAACGTCAATGCTTTGAATCTCTTCAAAACTTGAGACGACTCCCTCAGAGATCAAGTATCCGATGCAAAGTTCTTTGAGCTGTTCTGGCGACGCAATGAGCGTCGCGATCCTGATGTCGTTAACAAACAGTGTGAGGCTGTCCTCAACGGCGACGTCATCATAATCCGGACGCTCGCCGCCATCATAGTCCATCATGACTCTAGGGAACCGTTTGCTGTAACTCATATCCGCCCTAATTATGTTGATCCGAAACTTAAAGGCAACCGGTGACTGTTGGGTGCCGATTGGCGTTCTTGATGCGTTTAAAGTGCTTACACAGTCGGCGTTTGTCTGGGCAGTTGAAGCGGAACTGAACAGCGGACGCAAAGCGATGAGGGCGCCGGCGTGAACGCCGGTCGAAGCGAGCCCCTGCAGCGGGACACTCATCGCCTATGGATGGCCGGAGGGCGTTAGGGTGAAGACTGTGATCTCCGGCGGGCAGTTGATCCTCAGACGGATCATGCTCGTCCCTATTCCGCGGTTCGTGTAGTGTGTCATGTCGCCGACGCGATATCGTCCAAGGGGGTACTTTCGGGAGTACAGACCGCGAATTGGAGGCCCTATTCCCGGCACTATCCACTGCCCTCCGTGCGAGTGCCCTGAAATCTGTAAGCTAAATCGCCCCGTACGCGCGCTTATATCCGCGAAATCGGGCTCGTGGGCCAGCAGGATTGCGGGTCCGACGGACGGGAGCTTCTTTAGCACCTTATCCAACCGTTGTTTATGCGATGCAACGCTATCAACGCCAGCGACATGCAACGTCGCTTGTCCCTTGTTCACCGTCATTACGTCGTTGCTCAGGTCGATAACGTTGCTTTCGGACAATACGTTGCGCACGGCCGTCGCCCCGACCAAGTGATCGTGATTGCCGAGCACCGCAACACTGCAGTCTTTTGGCCTCAATTTGTTCAATGAGGCTGCCATCTGCTGAGCCAGTCCGTCAACCTCGTACGAGAAGAGATCGCCGACAATTGCTACTAAGTCAGGATGTTGCTGGTTAATGAGGTCAATCACCTCGCCAAAACGCTGCGCGTTGAGCCACTCATCCAAATGAATGTCGGCGATACTTGCGATCCGGTATCCGCGAAACGCGGGATCGAGGTCGGGAATGGTCACGTCAACGTTGCCGATCTCAACAGCGCTCGGCTCAAATTCGCCCCGGTGCATCTTCTTTAACAGGCGAATTATCGCGAGCTGCCTTCTGCGCCGGCGCTGAAAGCTTTTCGAGGACGCGAATCTTTCATTAGTCACTCTTTGACCTGAGCACTTTTCAAACCGAGGCTATCCTGTGCAGATCCGCATGTCGTAAGAAATGAAAGTCGTTATCTTCAAATGGAGGCACGAGCGGATCGGTGCAACTGAGCGAGTACTCTAATTAGCGATATACTTAAACATTTGGCGGTCGGAACGTGGTCTTAGCCGGAATTTCGGTCGGAACGTGGTCGTAGCCGGAATTTTGTGCAACTTCTACCAGTCAGTGCTTCATGTTCAGACCCGAGTTCCAGCTGGCGGTGCATGGGCCGCTTGGTTAGTGTTTTTACTCACTCGGTCGCGCCGGACGCAAGCCGAGGTTTTGATTAAGCGATCGATTGCCAACGCTCTCAAGCTTCGGTTATTGCCCGTTCATTCTTCCGAAATACATTCTAAAGTCAGAGCGCCAACAGCTGTCGGCGATACCGGTGCAACAGCTCGTGCCGCTGCTCAGATGAGATAGAGGACGCACCGAAAGCAATAAAAGGCGGTATGACGTTCAGGCCGGCGGTGCGGAAGATGCCGCGAGTGACGTAGGCAAGCAGCTCGTTAATGTCTCCGATCGGTCCGTGAGCAGAATAAGCAGCAGCGCTCCCTCCGGTCGTAAAAGCGAGCATAGCCCTTTTTCCCGTGAGCAGCGGTTCATACGTCGCAAAATTTGCTGCCACTCCGTTGACGAACACACGGTCAAACCAACCCTTCAAGATCGCTGGGAAGGAAAGCCACCACAGAGGGAATTGAAAGATTATAACATCAGCCCACTGCACCTTTTCGATTTCGCGCTTGATATCTTCAGCAAACGTGTCAGTCGTAGCTGCGTGGTGCTGTTCGACGATCGGGTTGAAAAAGTCAGGATTCTTTCGTTCTTTGAAATCGTGCTCGTCTAGCACCGCCTTGAAATGCAGCGCGTACAAGTCAGATACCTGTACTGAGTTTCCGGCTTCTGTCAGCGCATCTACTGCCGCGTCGCGCATGGCGGCGTTGAAGGAGTGCGGGTCGGGGTGTGCATATACGATAAGTACGTTCATGTACTGTGAGCTCCGCGAATTTCAGTCATAAATCATGACATGTCTTCATTTAAAGGCTTCTTCTTCGTTATTGCCCTTTTTTGCCGCGAAAGCGACTTTTAATAAGCTGGCGCGTGAATACAGGCGCGCCAGCACCTCCGGAAAAGACTCTTAGCAAGTCGGCATCTGCCAGAGAAGGTAGGGGGTTCAATCGCGAATCCCCTGCCGTATTTACGGCATGGCTTGAAGAAGGTCATCTGTGGCGCTAAAAACTGCACACGTCGTGCCGACGCGCTTCACGATGCAGCAAGGATGGAGATTTTCTTATGCGACTACTGCTCCTGCATGTCGACTACCTCGATTATGCAGTGACAAAGGCAACAAAGTACGCAGAGGCCGTGGAGGACTCCTCACGGCAGGGACGAATGGAGGAAGCACTTGTCGTATTCGCTGCCGCGGAGCGGAGCGACGAAGAGGCAATAGACGCCGTTGCGCAGGAAACAGCTGACGTAATACGGGACGTTGCGACTAAAGTAGCCACGGAAAAGGTCGTGCTGTACCCATATGCACATTTGAGCTCCGACTTGGCTTCTGCGGAGAACGCCGTCGAAATAATGAGAAAGATCGAACGTCTGCTGAGCGGATATGACGTGCTTAGGGCTCCTTTCGGGTGGTACAAATCGTTCAGTCTCAAGTGCAAAGGACATCCCCTCTCCGAATTGTCGCGGACCATTACGCCTGCTAAATAAGTCGCAGGGTCGAACCTCACTAGCGACTGTCTCGCAGTATTATTCATTGTTTATACGTCAACTATCTGTGATGTTTCGGGGATTTTCAGCCGCACGTTGCACGTTCTTGCCCTCTGTTTCAATCAGGCCCTCAGCACGGCTAGAGCCGTGTGAATCAGTCGAAAAGAGCGCGTGCAAGCAAACTTTGTCACAATAAGACGTATTATTACGTGTGAGCGGCTACATTATAGTGTCGACAATGCCAGCCTGGCGGAATGGCTACGCAGCCGCCTGCAGAGCGGCGTATCCAGGTTCAATTCCGGGGACTGGCTCTCATTTTTGTCCCTTCTGACGACCTAGTTTGCGTAGATGTAGGTCAATTCTGATCCTTAACACTTCATTTTTGGTCTCAGCGACAAACGACGGGTGCTCCTTCTTTCATCGCAGTGCGTGACCTGACCCTTACTATCGTCTCATAGCGACATCTCCAAATAGGGGCTAGCTTATCAAGCAGAACTTGCTTGTGGGGCTGGGGCGATCGCGATGGTGTGCACAGCCTTTTCTTTAGATACACCAGCTGGTGGCAACCGAGTTTGTGATCAAGGGCAACCGCTGGTCCTTAGAACCGGCTACTCAAACAAATCACTCGTGCATAACT
>Ga0224534_1000412_pt1 | contig 27429 bp, 17 predicted proteins | sample 714E12024metaG_FD_172012 | JGI IMG/M metagenome (GOLD analysis project Ga0224534, IMG submission 172012) | Peat soil microbial communities from Stordalen Mire, Sweden - 717 E1 20-24 | ecosystem: Environmental > Terrestrial > Soil > Wetlands > Peat | place: Sweden: Norrbotten County, Stordalen... | reverse complement strand
CAAAAACCGCTCTTTCCGGGTTACGTTTTTCTGCATATTTCGCTTGAGCAGCGGGGGAAAATTCGTCAAAGCAATCATCTGGCAAATCTGTTGGAAGTCGCCGCCCAGGAACTTTTCATTCGACAACTGGAGGACGTGCTGCGCGCGTTAGAGACTGATTTCGAGATACGCCTGGCACCCGGAATCGGAAATGGCATGAGGGTCAAGATAAAAAGCGGACCGCTGCGCGGAATTGAAGGGTGGGTGGAACAACGCTACGGCACGAACACCGTGCTCCTGCGACTGGATTTCATTGGCCAGGCGGCAGCGGTGAAATTGGATGCCACAGACCTGGAGGCGGTTTAGTTTGCCGGCACGCGCAAAAGCCCAATTCTCAACTGCTGACAACAGGGTGCCAATTTGCATTGCTGTCATGCGCGTTGGTTGCAGGCGCGGCGGTTCGTCGTCGTGCGCGCGCCCCTGCTCATTATAAATAAACTTAAGCTGACCCATCGTATTGCGTCAGGCTTGGGATTGTGATATGTTGCCCCACACGAGAACCAGAATGAAAAGTTGTGCAGTATGAGTGGTTGATGGATTTGAGGGTTGAAATCGAATCCTTTGCTTCAAATCCCCTCCACAGACCAGAGTGGAAACAATCAGGTGCCCATCAAAATAGATCGCGGGCCGAACAGGAAAGCGCCTGCGAATCTACGGGGACGGAGTCTGCTCGGATCTTCAAAGGCCAGAGAACATATTGCAGTGGTCAAAAAACAACGGGCAGAAGTCTTAAGTAACAACGGAAGTCAATCGAAAGATTGACGATAACTTTGTGACTTTGTGAGCGAGAAAGCCAAACTATGGGATTTGCAGGGTCTGGAGAAGCGCATTCCACCCGCTTCCGCCTCGACCCCATTCCGATGGCAATTGCCAATCGAATTTGTTCTGGCGATGGCCTTTGTTGGCGATGCGCTGGTGATTTTCGCGGCGTTTGCCTTCGGTTTTTGGGTGCGTTTTGATTCCGGTTTGATTTCACATTTCTTCGATGTCACGTTCATTCCGACGTTCTTTGATTACTTCCGCTTGCTGGTGATGGGAACAGTTTGTCTTTTGGGAACATTCTGTTATCTGCGTCTTTATACCCGGAGCAGTTTCGTGCGTTATCTCCGAACCGCAAGGTTGATCGTTCAGGGCACGATCTTCTGGCTGTTTGCGTATCTGGCCGTGAGTTTGATTCTCAAGTTCGATCCACCTATTTCCCGCTTGTTCGTGTTGATTTCCTTTGTTTGCGTGGTGGGCGCGATACTCGTATGGCGAGTTGTTTTTTTCAGAATCATGCACTGGGAATTATTCGGGATCAATTTCCGGCAGCGGATTTTGTTTGTGGGTTGGGGCAAGGAAGCCGAACACCTGGAAAGGGAAATCCTGAATGATTTCAGCCATCCTTATGAAATCATCGGCTGCGTGTTGTCATTGCAAGGCCAGCTGGATCGTCAATTGCCGCCTTCGGTTCCGTATTTGGGCCATTTCTGTAATCTGGGCGCTCTTTTGGAACAACGTTGCATGGACATCGCCATTCTGGCCGACTTTTCCATGAGCATGGATGAAATCATAGGGATGGTGAATCAGTGTGAAATGGAATTCGTGCAGTTCAAAGTCATTCCTTCTTACTTTCAAACTTTTACTTCCAGCCTGCGTCTGGAAACGATCGGCGGCTTCCCCGTTCTTGGCGTGAGCGAACTGCCGCTGGACCGTTTTATCAACCGCCTGATCAAACGGGGCATTGACATCGTTGGCGCGACTGTCGGGTTGGTTCTTTCCATTCCGCTGATCGCCATTTTTGGAGCGCTGGTCTGTCGGGAATCGCCCGGCCCGATATTCTACCGTCAAGAACGCATGGGCAGAAACGGACGCACTTTCGATATCTTCAAGATTCGCAGCATGCGGATGTCTGCCGAAGAAAATGGCGCGCAATGGGCAAAGGAAAATGATCCACGAAGGCTTCGAGTCGGCGCATTCATGCGGAAGTGGAACATTGATGAAGTCCCGCAGTTCTTCAATGTTTTGAAAGGCGACATGAGTCTGGTCGGTCCGCGCCCGGAGCGGCCTGAATTGATTTCATCTTTCAAATTCCAGGTTCCTCATTATCATGCGCGCCACACTTGTCTTCCCGGAATGACCGGATGGGCGCAAGTCAACGGCTGGCGTGGCAACACCAGTTTGGAGGAGCGCATCCGCTTCGATATTTGGTATATCGAGAACTGGAGCATCAGTTTGGACATTCGCATTATGATTCTGACTTTCCGCCCGCAAAAAAACGCCTACTGAATTTGGAGCACAGTGTGCATGCACCGTTGTATAATCACTGTTAAGCATACACTACGCACTAAAACTTTATGAAGACATTACGCGCCCTCATCATTGGTTTCGGATTGGCTCTCGCGAGTTTTGGTGGCTTGACCGACCAAGTAACAGATGACTCAACCAACCCAACAACGGATGGCCCGACTAACCAAATAACAGATGACCCAACCATCACAACTACAGATGGCTCGACCAATCAAATAACAGATGACTCAACCAACCAAATAGCATCAGCAGACTCATTGGAAATGCACACCTACAACGTGAGCGCCGGGACATTTGTGGCTAACTTGAAGTATCTGCTGCCACCCAGATTTGGTGAGTCTAATACGATGTTGTTGATTCGTTTCTTCAAACAAAGGCACATCGAGATAAAGCCGCCGGAGAGCATATTTTTAAACGAGAAGAGGAATCTGTTATTTGCGTGGGTGCCCCAAGTGGACCAAGACAAGATCAGGCATGTCGTCTTTGAGATCATCCATACAAACAGGAAAAAAACTAATAATGACATGTAGCAAGTGACGTGAATGCTTCACACCGTGCTGCCCCCTCACCGCCATTTGTGCGGTCGGTTTCGTCGTCGCAGTTGACGTTTACCGCTGAAACAATCGCGCCACGCTTCGATTACAGCGCGTTTTGATTGTTCCGCCTTGACTTTCCACACCGGGCCAATTCCCGAGCCGCCTCGGCGAAGATTTGTATCTAAAAGGAACCTTGACGCACCTTGCCGAGTGAACAGACTGTTGAGCGTGAGCGACTTGTTTTGGTTTGTGGCCCATACGCGGCCGCGTTGCGAAAAGAAGCTCTTGCAGTTTTGTGAGCGCGAGGGTCTGTTTGCTTCTTTACCCTGTTATCGTGCCGTTCACAAGTGTCGAGGCAAAACAGTAGTGTTTCAAAAACCCCTCTTTCCGGGTTACGTTTTTTCTGCATATTTCGCTTGAGCAGCGGGGGAAAATTCGTCAAAGCAATCATCTGGCAAATCTGCTGGAAGTCGCCGCCCAGGAATTTTTCATTCGACAACTGGAGGACGTGCTGCGCGCGTTAGAGACTGATTTCGAGATACGTTTGGCACCTGGAATCGGAAATGGCATGAGGGTCAAGATTAAAAGCGGACCGCTGCGCGGAATTGAAGGGTGGGTGGAACAACGCTACGGCATGAACACCGTGTTCCTGCGGCTGGATTTCATTGGCCAGGCGGCAGCAGTGAAATTGGATGCCATGGATCTGGAGGCAATTTAGTTTCCGCCGACAATGTGACGTTGCACACAGTGGAACAAACGCTGCGGGCGGTGGTCGAACAACAAACCCAACGCCGACTGGCGCAGTCGGCGGTCGAACCGGCCCAGCGCCTCGCGACCAACGACGTGGACGTGCTGATGCTAGACGGCTGGCAGGTGCGGCACAGTGCGGGGCGGGTCATCACCAGGCTTTGCTTCACCGCTGGCAAGCTCCGCCTACTTCAGTTCCTATTCCACCGAAAATAGCAGGGAACCGTTTGGTTTCTTCTAAACCGTTGCAATTTGCCGCCTTGCAACTATTTCGGTTTTTTTAACCGGACAATCCCAACGCAAAAGCCTCCTTTTGAAAACCACACGACAACGGCCCGGAATTTGCTTGCTTCATTATGCAAGACATCATAGTTATTGTTGGGTGAAGATATGGGGATTTTGTTGATTTTAAGCAATCACAGGAAGCAAATGCTTGAAGAGTTATCCTGCACCAAGACCAGAGCAACAAGTTGTGCAGTGTGAGAGGCTGGTAGATTTGCGGATTGAAATCGAATCCATTGCTTCAAATCCCCTGTCCCATCCCCCACACACAGACCGGAGTGGCAACAATCGGGTGACCATCAAATTAGATCACGAGCCGATAAGAAAGGCGCCTGCGAATCTACGGGGACGGAGTCTGCTCGGATTTTAAAGGGTCAAAGAACAGCCGGCAGAAGTCGGCTGGAGAAACGGATCCCGTTCCGCTTCCGATGGCCGCTGCCAATCGAATTTGTTCTGGCCCTGGCCCTGGTTGGCGGTGCGTTGGCGATTTTCGCAGCATTTGCTCTCGGCTTTTGAGGCGCGTTTTGATTCGGTTTCATATTGACAATTTGAGCCGCGCTCTGCACGATAAAGTATCGCATTATTGTTGACCATGATTTGGCGAACTTGTTTTATTATTGTGCTTTCCTCAATTTGTCTGGGCGCAAGTTGTGCATCCGGACTTTGTGCCGGCACAAATGATCAGGAGGTTTCCTTGTCGGCCTTGACGATGGGGGATAATCTGGGGACGAACCAACTTGTCGTGGCCGAACTGCAGGATACCAATAATTATAAATTGGATTCCGGGCGAATATTGAGTCCCAACGACATGATCACAGTTGTTGTCTATCAGGAAGATGATTTGGACATAACGACCACCATTGACAAGAACGGCATGGTGATGCTGCCGCTGTTGGGACAGGTGAAAGTTGGAGGCATGACCATAGGACAAGCCACCGAGCGGATCCAGCGGCTTTACAACAAGGATTATCTGGTCAATCCGCAAGTCAATTTAACCATGGCTTCATTCGCCGAGCGCCGGTTTGCCGTGTTGGGTCAGATCCAACATCCGGGCAGTTTTGTTTTCCCGGAAAATCAATCGGTAAACTTATTGGAGGCCATCGCGATTGCAGGCGGATACACCCGCTTGGGAGCGCCGTCCAAAGTGGATGTGCGCCGCATCGAAAACGGATCCCCCAAAATTTATCATTTCGATGCCGGCGCAATGTCAAAAGATTCGAAGAAAGCGCCGTTTGAAATTTTTCCGGATGACATTATCACCGTTGGTGAAAGAACTTTTTAGAAATTTGATTTCGTCCTACAATATTTATGCCAAACCTTGATCCGCCTGGTTTGCCTCCGTCGCAGGCGCAGTCTGCGCCCGGTTTCATCGTGGATTGGCATGGCATCATCCAGGTTTTGTGGGATAAAAGCTGGCTGATTATTTCCTGTGTCGTGGTGGCGTTGACTGCCGCCGCCGCTTATGTGAAATGGACCCCGCGCGTCTATGAGGCGGTCACCACGGTTCAAGTGGAACAAGCGGATCCAAAAGTCGTCAAAGCCGAGCAGGTGGTGTCCGAAGATATGCATGAGTTGGATTCTTTGAACACCGTTGCTGAAAAATTGTGCAACACCGCTTTGCTGCAACAGGTGCTTGTGGCAAATCATTTGCTGCCGCCCGAAGGGACGGGTGTGACGAATGATTCCCAAGCGCCGGCACGCGAGAATACCATCAAGAAATTTGCGCGTGACGTCAAAACATCGTTGCGCCGCAACACGCGCCTGATTGACATTGCCGTGCGAAACACCGACCCCCGGCTGGCCGCCAGGCTGGCCAATTCGCTGGTTGAAAATTATCTGGCACAGGACGCACTCGCACAGTTCACCACCACCAAAGGCGCCAACACATTTCTCCAACAGGAAGCCGAACGGCAGAAGAAAAAACTGGAGGCGTCCGAGCAGGCTTTGCAGGATTATCGCAAGAAAGTCGGCTTGGTTTCTTTGGAACAAAGCCAGGACATTATTACGCCGCGACTTCTGGAAATGAGCAAGATCCGCACATATAGCAAGGCGGACACCATCAAGGCTTGGGGAGCCTATCAAGATTCGCTGAATATGAGCACCAATATCGAAGACTTGCTGGCATACCCGCAGGTCGCCGCCGCCCCGGACGTGTTGCTAATTGTGAGCGAAGTGGCGCGGCACGAAAATGATTTTGTGTTGGTTCGCCAGCGGTATCGCGAAAAAAACCCCAAATATATTGTGGCGGCCGCATCGCTGGACGGCCTCAAGCAACAACTGGCCGCAACCGTGCTCAAGGTGCGCACCCGCATTCAGGAACGCCTGCGCATCGCTTATCAAGATGCCTTGACCCACCAGCAGGGTTTGGAAGCAGAACTGGGACTGCAAGACACGAAAACCAACGCCATGCAACTTGGCGATTCAGTTGTCCGCCTCAATGTGCTCTCTCGCGAGGTTGAGTTGGACAAAGCACAGTATGATGCCATCATCAGCCGGCTTAAGGAGACGGCGGTTGAGGCGCAAATCACGCCAGAAAGAATTCGCGTCATCACGCCCGCCATGGTTCCAGAACAGCCGGCTGCGCCAAAAATCAAACTTCTTTTCACTCTGGCTCTTTTCGGCGGGCTGGTCTTTGGTTTGGGAATCAGTTTTGTGCTCGATTCCTTTAACACGTCCATTCGCACTGCTGAAGAATCCGAACTTTACCTGGCACTGCCTGTTTTGGGCACGATACCCAGGCTGCCCAAGGCTGAAATCAAAAGCAATAAATTGGTGGCCACCGAAGATCGCGATTCCGCCGAGGCGGAAACCTTTCGCACTTTGCGCACAACTGTTTCCATGCTTGGACGCGAAAAAAACCGGAGAACGTTTCTTTTTACCAGCGCGCTGCCGGGTGAAGGCAAAACTTTTACCTCCGTCAATTACGCCGCCAGCCTTGCGCAACAAGGCCTGCGCACACTTCTGGTGGACATGGATCTGCGCCGCCCGATGCTTGAGGAGTTTTTCACCGGCAAACGCAGCCTTTTGCCCGGCGTCACCGATTATTTTTTGGGACGCAGGAAATTCGAAGAACTTTGCCTGCAACACAAGGATCTTGCCAAATTATTCTGGATTCCCGGCGGCAGTTCCGTGCCCAACCCGTTGGAATTGCTCACGCAGTCGGATTTTCAACAATTGCTCAACGAAGGGCTTGCTCATTTTGACCGCATCGTCATTGACACCGTGCCGCTTCTTCCAGTAAGCGACGCGCTTCTACTGGTTGCAAAAGTGCAGACGGTGGTGCTGGTGGTGCAGGGCTGCAAGACGCCGCGCAAAGTGGTGCAGCACAGTGTGCAGTTGCTGAACAACGCGAACGCCCCCGTTGGCGGAATCGTATTGAACCTTTTGCCGAACCGTTTCTTCAAAGGCCATTATTATCAGTAAGTCTCAAGCGAGCGATATGGCTGGCACCTCCGAGCATCGCACTGTTCTGCTCAAGGAGCCGGTTCGCACCTATGCCTGACTTTGGATATAACCGCCTTTTCGCGCTCCGAAACTGGATCAGTGTCATGGTCGCGTTCGTTTTTTTCAAGACCGGTTCCTTTGCCGTTGCGCAAGACGATATCACCGCCAAGGCGCATTTTTCGACAAACGCAGCGACAAACACCCTCGCCATCACGCAAAACAATTCCACCGCGAAAACGCAGGATGCTTACGCCGCGGAAACAACCCTGGAGAAAAGGCCGTTGGAGCTTCGCCTCGGCCCGTTTGATTTGCATCCGCGACTTGCCGCCGGCTTGACCTATGATGACAACATATTACTCGCCACGGTAAACAGGAAGGCTGACGCGATCTGGATGATCCAACCCGGATTGCGGGCGGTCGCCGGGGATGATGCCGCGCTCATTGCGTATCGGGATCAACATCAATATAGTGATGATTTCGGTTTTTCACCCGGCGATATCATTTTCCAGCAGCCCGAAGAGCGGCCTGGGAAATTACTTATTCTGGATTACAGTCCGGGCTTTCAAATCTTTGACAAATATACCGCAAACAATTTTATAGACCAATCTGGCACTTTCAATCTGCTATGGCCGATGGACAAATTGATTTTGGAAATCAGACAGGATTATCAATTGGAGAAGACGGGCCTCATTTGGGCGGATCAACGCGCCAAAGTCGAAACCATTTCCAGCGTGCTTTCCGCCGCCTACCAGTTCGACGCCAAGACATCCATGGAAAGCAACTTCCGGCGACTCGGCGTTGGCTACTATCAACCGGGGTTGATCGGCTATACAGAATACAACACCGAAGATTGGTTCAATTATGAAATGGCAGAGAACCTGCCCGTCAGCCTGGGCGTGTTGGCTGGCTTGGACGATGTGGCAAACCATCAGGATCAAACCTACGAACAATTGCGCGCTCGCGCACGCTACCTTTACACGCAAAAACTCACCTTCGACATTTCCGCCGGCGGCGAATTGCGCCAGTATGGAGATAAAAGATCCGAAACTCTTTCGCCCGTTTTCACGGTTGTTGGCAAATACCATGCTGCCGAACGCACCTTGTTGATTTTGACTGGTTACCGGCAGCAATATGCCGCCATCTACAATGGTTACAATTATAGCAGCACCGGCGCCAAATTGGATGTGTGGCAGGGGATTACAGACCGCTTCGACGCCATAATAAGCGCAGGCTATTACAGTATTGGTTACACGCCCATCAACAGCACATTGGAAAAATATACCGGCAATTATTATGTCGCCCGGATTAGTCTCGAGGCGAAGATTATCCATCATCTAACCGGACAGGTGTTTTATCAATTACAAAGCAGCCGGACCCAGGTCAGCGGCGATATGAACGATAATCAAACCGGCTTTCAACTGACTTTGAGTTTTTGATGAAATGAATTTCACTCAATCGAAAACTTTTCAGATTTGGGATGATGAGGAAAGGTGGGGTCAAAGTCAGCAATTAACTACCAATATGCGTAGCATACTGTCCAATTGCTATTTTCCCAATTAATAAAATGCTGGGAAAAATCAGCATTTTATGGGATTATAATGCGGATGATCCACGTTCGAGGCGCAAGCGCCTCCTTGCGCTGTCAGCGGTGCATAACGCGCTCTCGAGGGGAATATCCATCCTGGCTAATCTTGCTCAAGTCCCCATCGCGCTGCATTATCTTAAATCTGAAGCCTTTGGTCTTTGGATGACCTTGGTGGGGGGGGTTCAACTCATGAGCTTTGCTGACTTGGGAATGGGTTTCGGCCTTCAGAACAAAATCTCTGAAGCCTATGGCAGGGATGACCTCCAAAGCGTTCGAGACTTCTATAAAACGGGCTGGCTTATTCTTGCCGCGGTCGGTTTGGGCATTGCCGTAGTTGGCCTGCCGCTCTGTTGGTTGATTCCTTGGGGACAACTGTTCAAAATCCATGATCCTTTGCTAAAAGCAGAAGTGCCCGGGGCATTGGCGGTTATTCTGGCATTTTTTTGCATGGGTCTTCCATTAAATGCCGGGGTTCGGCTGGCAGTTGGGATGCAATTGGGCTGGGTGTCGGGGGTTTGGAACGCCGTGAGCAGCGTCGTTTGTCTGGGACTGATCATTCTGGGCAAGCATTGTGGTGTTGGGTTTGTGACCTTGGTGGCCATGGCAATGAGTGCGCCTGTTATTGGCAATATCGGAATGATCGGCCATACGTTCCGCGTTCTTGGCAAAAGGTTTTCCGGGACGAAAGGTCGCTACCGGGTTGGTCTGCCTGGCGCGATTTTGAGACAGGGCATGCTTTTCCTGCTGCCACAGATTGGCGCCATGGTGGTGAATTCAGCGCCCGCTGTCATAATTGCATCCGTTTTAGGAACAACTGCGGTTACTCCATTTAATGTATGTCAGCGATTGTGCAATGCATTTATCACGATCCTGCAACTGCCCCTGGCCGGGCTTTGGCCGGCGTATGCCGAAGCGAAAAGTCGTGGTGACCATGATTGGGTTTCAAAAACATTTGTAAAGTCGCTTTACTATACCGCGATTGCGTCGATTGTAATTGCCTTGGCAATTATTTTTGGTGGCCGGATGGCTGTAAGTATGTGGACAAATGGAGCAATTATACCGGACAATGCATTGTTAATTGGTTTTGGCATTTGGTCAGTTATACTCGCCTTGACCAGTCCTCTTGCGGTTTTCCTGAACGGTTGCGGCGAACTGCATGGGCAGGCCATAGGTGCTGCTTTATTTATTGTCCCGCTTTTTCTGCTTACCCCGATTATGCTCAAGCATTTTGGCTTGAGTGGCGCAGTCTTTGCCCTGATCATCAGTTACAATTCATTCGGAATGATGCCACTGTTGTGGAGCGTTGCCAGACTAAGGAAAAAGTTGCAGCCAGTGTAGTATTTCGTAAATGCCTTTACATATGCTTCCGGTTGTGTTAAAATGTCCCTATGCAGTGCAGTGTAAATGGAACATAATCCGCCAAACAATGCATACAAAACCGCCGCCGCACTTGTAGGAAAGGTCGCGACCACCGAAAATACACGCACCCATGATAAAACCCCATCATTATGTATTCCGGCATCTGCCCCGTCCGGTCAAGGAAGCGATTCGCAATTACATCTACCCGCCAATACCCAACGAATTCCGAGTCCCAATCATTTCCAAGGCGGGCCGGAAAAATAGTAACAATGCTGTGGTAATGGTGGATATGCGGCCCCAACTCAATTTGGAACTCATATTGAATGATCATATGAGGTTCCTGCCCGGCTGGGACAGCGTTATATTTACCTGTCAGCAGAACCGATACCTCCACCAGTGGTGTTCTCATTTGGTCGAACTTCCGGATGACTGGGGATATTCAATCAGGCGTTATTCACAGTTGTTGTGCTCCCCGATAATTTGGAAAACTCTCTTGGAACTCGGGTATGATCGCTGTCTGTGCATCCAAACCGACACCAAGCTGTTAAGAAGCGGAATCGAGGAATTCTTAGAATGGGACTGGGTGGGCGCACCATGGCCGCCTGACACTTATGATGACGTCGAGGGCATGTCAGTTGGCAACGGAGGATTGTCACTTCGTTCAGTGCCGAAAATGTTTGAAATAAGTAAATTGCATAAATGGGAAGGGTATAACGAAGACGTCTTTTTTTGCCGTTATCTTCTGAAAGGAAAAGGCAAGGTCGCCCCTTTATCCGTGTCAAAACGATTTAGTTGCGAAAAAACCTTTGCGCTCGGCACCTTGGGCTGCCATAGCATACATCGCTATCTTACCCCTGAACAAATATGCGCCATTATGACGCAGTATCTATGAATATATTCGGTTCATCCGAGAAGTGTTTAAATTTCCTCGGTTGGCATTTTCCATGCAAGACACGGGAACATTAAGAAGACAAGATACTGCGGGCATTGTTTATGGACTTCTGATTGTATTTCTCGTCGTTGCAATTCAGTTCGGGCATACAATTTATGAGTCCGTGCAGTTTTGTGCATTTTTGGTTTTATTCCCTTTCCTTGTGCCCGGATTGGTTGGCAACATTAGAATAGTCGCGCTTCCAGTCCTTTTATCAGCTATTGCGTTCTACTTTTCTACGGTTGTCTATATTAACAGTCCAAATGCCACACACAATCTGCTCTGGAGCACTCGGGAGCTTGTCTGCTTTTTATGTATTATTGCCGCAAGGTATGCTCCACTTAACCGAGTTCCAAGACTTCCCAAATCTGTATTTTGGATTCTGCTCGTATTGATTGGCGCACTGACTATTGCCCAATGGGCATACCTTCAAGGAATCTTCTCGCACAACACCCTTATTCCGAATCAATATTTTGCAGTTGACACGGGAACTGTGGCGGAGGATCTGACCGATCTTGCGCTGGCCGGTGGGTGGGCATCAATTTATAGATCATCGGCTTTTTACACGGAGCCATCCTATTTGGGATATATCTGCTTGTGCCTGTATCTTTTTGTCCATCGGCCTGAATCAGCCAAAGACAATTTTATTGCCTTTGCATTGCTGCTGTTCCTTTGCTTGATCGCCAAAACAGCTTCCGGCTTCATTATTTTGTGCCTTTTCTTTTTTTGTGTTAATGCCAGGAGCATCATATCCAATAGGCGTTTTTATCCAGTGTTTGCTATTCTTTGTGTGGCGGTGGTTTATTTTGGTCAGCCATTTATTTCCAGACTCATGGCATCTTCGGATTCTGAATCTGAATCGTCCGGATACATCAGGCTTGTGTTCCCTGTGAAATGTGCGGGCGCCGTATTTATACACGCCCCTTTTGGCGTGCCCCAGGCTGAATTGCCTGAATTTCTTCAATCAAACCTGCCTGAAGAAGCGACTGTGGGGAATTACGACAACGGCGTTGCTAATATATTAATATATTTTGGGGTGTTTGGATTCATTATTTGGATATGTATGGTTGGTATGATGCGGAATTGGGCACTCGCCCTGTTCGTTATACTTTGTGCGCTTAATAATGGAAACGTGTTTGGTTATGATAAGGCTGTGATAATGTCAATAAGTATACTGGTATATGCACACAATCGGCGGTCGGTGTCTAATTTGGCTTCTGGCGCTGTTCCAGCGTATATTTCAGCCTAATATTAGGAGTTGCAACACTGCACGCGGAACTCGAATGACAAATCATACATCAGGTCGGCCATGCATATCAGTAATTACCGTCGTTTTCAATGGGGAGACAACTCTTGAAGGGACCATCGAAAGCGTCCTGTCCCAGACCTATCCCAACATCCAATACATTGTGGTTGACGGCGGTTCAAAGGATCGTTCATTGGAAATAATACACAGTTATAAAGAGCGGATAGATCGTTGGGTTAGCGAGCCGGACAAGGGTATTTATGATGCAATGAACAAAGGCGTTGCAATGGCCACAGGTGAATGGATCATATTTATGAATGCAGGGGATTGTTTTTATTCACCCATGGCGATTAGTGATATCTTTCTTGGGAGCGCATTTAAGGGAAGCGACATAATATATGGGGATTGTGATTTGCTATACGCAAATGGCGATAGGCGTGTCCTGAAAGCAGGCGATGTGCGCCATTTGTGGAAGGGCATGATCTGCTCGCACCAAAGCCTTTTTGCCCGGCGGTCGCTCTTTGGCTTTAATCGGTTCGACACCAGCAGTGGAATCACTAGTGCTTCGGATAAGCAGGAGTCGCGAAACTTGTTAAAAATTACCGAGCCGGACTTTGAATTCCTTTATGAATGTTATCTGGCAGGAAAAGTTATCACCAAAGTTCCGATCGTTGTTTCAATAGTGGCTGCTGGCGGGCGTTCGTATCGCAAACGTTTTACCATCGTTTGTTCGCATTTTAATGTCGTTCGGAAGCATGGAATTTCCAGTTGTCAGTATTTATATTATGCATGTCTTGGCCTTGTTGTTTCCATCAAAGTAGCGGCGCATTCCGTATTGCCGCGCGCAATCACCCGACGGATAATCAAACTCCTTTACGGTTGCCGTTAAGCCTGTCAATGGCATCCGATTTAGTGGCCTATGCGTAGTATTTATGAATATCCTGAACGCTAACTGTTTGTCGGCATGCCATTGATACCCGGACATTTCGTTCGCGGGCATAAATGTGGAGAACAAATCTAATGGCTATCCTGATTTAAAATGCAGATTATTATCGCCAACGACTTTGCATTTGTGCAGGGTGGAGCGTCGCAAATTGCCATTCTTGAGGCCCGGGGATTGGCAGAGCGGGGTCATCATGTTGAATTCTTTACGGCCGTCGGACCTGTTGACACAAGCTTGCTAAATCATCCGAACATTTCGGTTCAGTGTCTCGGACAAAAGGATATTCTCCATGATCCGCACCGTATTCGCGCAATGTGGCAGGGACTTTGGAATACGAAGGCAGCAAATGCTTTTGGCCAGATGCTCGCCAAGGCCGATCCGCGTGAAACAATAGTGCATTTTCACGGGTGGACCAAGGCATTGACCGCATCCATTTTTCCCTTGCCGGAAAAACACGGCATTATGTCCATTGTCACTCTTCACGACTTTTTCAGTGCATGTCCCAACGGCGGTTTTTTTGATTATCCTGCAGAAGAAATTTGTCATCGCACACCTTTGAGCGTGGCTTGCACATTCCGACAGTGTGACCAAAGGAACTATGGTCATAAACTTTGGAGGGTTGTTCGCCAGCACACGCAACGTCATTGGGGAGCCTTTCCCTCATCGTTACGGCACGCCATAGTAATCTCGCATTTGAGCGAAAGGATACTCCGACCGTTCCTGCCGGCGCGAATCCGTCTGCACCAGGTTGGCAATCCGATTGATGTTCCAAAACAACCGCCTATTGACGCGGCGGCGCGCAGGCACTTTACATTTGTGGGGCGCTTCAGCATGGAAAAGGCGCCTCAACATTTTGCGAAGGCTGCCGCGTTTCTGGGAGTGGACGCGCGATTTGTCGGCGATGGCGAATTGAGGAATGAAATCGCATCCATTTGCCCCAAGGCGCATATCACCGGTTGGCAAAATGCCAAACAAGTTCTGGCACATCTTCAAAATGCTCGCTCACTCGTGTTTCCTTCTGTCTGGTATGAGACGCAAGGTCTTGTTGTTGGAGAGGCGGCTGCATTGGGCGTGCCGGCTGTCGTTTCGCACAGTTCTGCTGCCGCGGAATCCGTAACAGATGGCGAAACCGGGCTGATTTTTAGGGCAGGTGACATTAATGACCTGCAAAAACAGTTGTGTCGGATGTCTGATGATTTACTGGTGGCTAGACTAGGGCAGGCAGCGTATGAATGCCATTGGACCAATCCTCCAACGAATGCTCGACATACGGCTAAACTAGAATCCGTGTATACCGAAATGCTCGCAGAGCGGATGAGTTAATTTTCCAGGCGGGACGAAGATATTTCTTATTGACACAATTATCCAATGATTGAATCACAAACCCACCCAATTCTTTCCGTGCTAATTGTCGCTTATAAATCACATGACGAGATTGGGCCATGCCTGCGTTCCTTGCCACGCGAACTGAAAGGGCGGTCTGTGGAAGTGATCGTGGTTGATAACGCTTCTGGCGACGGTATCGGCGAAATGATTCGGCGAGAATTCCCATGGGTATATTACATTGAATCAGACAGAAATCTTGGGTTTGGGAAGGCGAGCAATCTTGCATACGAACACGCCAAAGGCGAACATGTGCTTTTCCTTAATCCCGACACAATATCGAACAATGAGGCCTACGTTCATTGTCTTTCAAGATTGAAAGAAGATGCTTCAATTGGCATTATTTCACCCAAGCTGATAATGAGCAATGGAGAAATGGATCTCGCGTCACGACGGTCAATTCCAAGTGTATGGGACGGTTTTTGCCGGGCAATCGGCCTGGCGGCAAGATTTTCACAGTCTAGGCTTTTTGCCGGATATAATCTAACCTACATGCCGGATAATGGAACTTATGAAGTCGGTGCGGTTAACGGTGCCTTTATGATGTGCCCGCGCAGAGCGCTCCTTCGATTTGGAGTCTTTGACGAACAGTATTTCATGTATGGAGACGATCTGGATTTGTGTTACCGTTGCTGGAAATCGGGCTATAAAGTAATATACGATGGGCGGGTCGAAATTATTCACTTGAAGGGAATAAGTTCATCGAAAGAAAGCAAAACAATGGCCCCAAAGGTTTTTAGTTCTACAAAACAATTCTATTTCAAATATTTCAATCCGCGCAATTCCTGGTTGATCAAATGGAAATATGATTTATTTTTCGGAGCTTGGAAGTTACTGGCCATGTTCAAGGCACGGTTGAAGGGATACAAAAAGGCGCGTCCTTTATAAAAGTGACAAACGAATTTTCACATTTATCGCGCCATTGCCCTTGTTGGATATGGCGGCGGGCGTGGTGCAGCTGTTGACCTGCCGGGCGCAGGCCAATCCAACCCACGCGCATGCGCAAAGAGGCCACCTCCGCGCATGTTGTGCCGCAAATATTCCAGAACCTCGGTTTTCAGTTTCGTTTCGATTTTCGGGCTTCCTTGCAAGATTGTGCGGCCAGCGCACCGGATGATTTTCGTTGAGCCGTATAGTAAACGGTGTGCCCTGCGCCGTGCCTTGGGTGTTTTACCACCCTCAATTGAGATTTAAATGTCTCGATTCCGGCGTTGGGTGTCTCGATTCCGGCGTTGGGTGTCTCGATTCCGGCGTTGTTTTGGCGACGCAGCCAAAATTGCAGCCGTTGGAACGTAATATGCTTGCACTAGGCGTTATGGAATACCTCCGCCGAAAGCTTGGGGCAGTCGGGCTGAGCCTTGCGATGGCTTTGAGCGCGTCAATTGGCATCTGTGGCAACTTCTATGTCGCAACTAACGGCAACGACACATGGTCCGGCCTGTTGCCGGCTCCCAATTCTGATGGAACTGACGGTCCCTTTGCCACCCTTGAAGCCGCTCAAAACGCAATACGCTTGTTGGAATCGGGAAGCGGACTTCCAGCGGGAGGTGTTAAAGTCAATTTAAGGGGAGGCAGATACATGAGGCAGACACCTTTCACGCTCGGTGTTAATTGGTCTCCCGTAGCTGTCTATGACAGTGGCACGCCGGCCTCGCCAATTGTCTATCAGGCTTACCCGGGAGAAACTCCGATCATCGTCGGTGGGATGAGTGTCACAGGTTTCCAGGCTGTGACAGACCCGAACATTCTGGCGCGCCTTACCTCCGCTGCCCAGACCAATGTGTTGGTGGCCAACCTTCCGATTCAAGGGATAACAAACATCATGCCGCTCGCCAGACATGGCTTTGCCCTTTGGTGGAATTGGAGCGGGCAGAACGAACTCTATTTTCAGGATAAACCCATGCAACTCGCTCGTTGGCCAAATACAAATTGGCTGAATATCGCTTCTTCTCCATCGCCCGGAGCAAATTCTTTTGGATACAACGGTAGCAATCCATCCACTTGGGCCAGCTTGGATGATGTGTGGGTTCAGGGTTACTGGGACACCGATTGGGCGGACGAATTTGACAATGTGTCCTCAATTGACACGACAAACCATATTGTCTATATGACATCTCCTGCCAGTCAGTTGGGATACGCCGTAAATCAGCGTTTTTATTTTCTTAATGTGCTTGAGGAGTTGGACGCTCCCGGCGAATATTACATTGACCGTGTGAATGGCTTTCTCTACTTCTGGCCACCTGGCGATATTGCAAGTGGAAATCCGTTTATCTCCATGGCAGGCTCCGGGCTTTATGGCCTAACCGTAAACAATGGAGCCGACGGCCTTGTGAACCTCCTGTCGGTGTCAAATGTTGTTTTCTCTGGAATCACTTTCGAAGGTGCTGCCGGGTCTCTCATCTGCATAGAGTATGGCCAGAACAATCTCATCACCAACTGCACGTTGAATGGTGGTTCTTGCGACGGAGTGGATCTGGTAAACACTTTTATGTCGGGTGTGGCTTACTGCACAATTGCCAATACGGGTGAAAACGGCGTATTCATGTTGGATGGCGACATCAACGACCGAATGACATTGACATCAATAGCGGATTTTGCGATAGATAATACCATCTACAACATGGGCCGTTTATGCTGGACTTATACTCCCGGCATCTACATAGCTGGTAGTGTTGGAGATTATGCCGCGCACAACCTGATTTATAATGGCCGTCATGACGCAATTGTAGTAGGTGGCAACAATAATGTCGTCGAGTTCAACGAAATTCACAATGTCTGCACGGAAACCGCTGACGCCGGCGCCATATATATGTTGCGAGACTGGACTCAACGCGGCAACATTATCCGTTATAATTATCTTCATGACATCAATCTCGGCGGTGGGGCGGCGGATCCGAATGGAGTAGTCGGGGTTTACCTGGACGACCTTTTTTGTGGCACCACAATATATGAAAATATATTTTCCGCGGTAGATCACGGTGTGTTTATAGGTGGTGGCCGCGATAATATTGTGCAAAACAACATCTTTGTTGGATGCGCTGATTGGGCCATCAAGGTGGATCAACGCGGATTGGACTGGGAATCCGGCTTTATTACTGATAACAACTCTGTAATGTGGGCGGAACTTTATGCCATGCCATACCAAACTCCGCCGTGGAGCCTTGAGTATCCCGCCTTGGTGAGTATTGCCACAAATAATCCGGGAGCGGCATTGGGGAACATTATTCAGGACAACATTTCTTGCAACAATGCCGTGTGGATCAATTGGCTGAATGGTGCTCAAAACAATGTGACGGAAACGAATAATTTCACATCCGGCGATCCGCTGTTTGTGAACTGCTCGCAACCCCAGTTCGGCCTGTTGCCGAATTCTCCGGTATGGGCACTCGGGTTTCAGCCGATACCAGCAAGCGGAATCGGCCCGATGCCCCTTCCGCCGACGGGGATGTGGATTCTGGGGCCTCCATAATTCTCGATTTCTTTCTGGTGGGATTAGATCTGAAATTGAGGCGAAAATTGGGGGCAGAAAATGCCCGCGAAAAATCCAACTCTTTAGCCTTCAATTGAACTATAAGCGTCACGCCGAGCACCACTATTCAGGAGAAACATCAACGTCGTAGCGTTCTGCTATGATAAATATGACGGAGGCCGATGAATTGGTGGTATTAAAGACGGATGTTCTTGAGTGGGTGAAGACGGCGGTGGTGCGACGTGAAAGACCGTTGACGAGTTTGAACACGGTGGTTTTAGCGGGGCGAAGTTCGCGGCCTAGGCGGGAATCAAGTTGACGCGCGGATTAGATTTGAGCGGGAGCCTGTAAAAGGCCGAATTGGGGGGCTGGTGTAGCAAGAGCCGATGGAAACGGTTCTGCATTTTGTCATGCCGATGGCAATTTCTCATTTTCAACGGCTGGACGGACAAGTTTGCCGTGAACCTTGCACTGGTCGTAGCAGGTGTCCATCGGCTCAAGTTTGACCAAATTGGGAATGTTCATCTTGACGAACCGAGGTGAATCGGCTTTCTTACCGGGCGTGTTGTATGCATCACGCCATAACATCTGATGCTGTTTTGGCCGGCCAGCCAAAGGGCGGAGGCTGTTTCGATGCCAAACAGTATAAAAAGTGATGCGACAAGATTCGCAAGTCGTTGGAAGCCAATGTAGCTCAGCGGTAGAGCAACGGTTTCGTAAACCGTCGGTCGCCGGTTCAATCCCGGCCATTGGCTCCATTTCAAACTACGGGCGCGGTAGTGGTTGAGGGGGCAAGGCGTCCCAAACGGACGCCAATTATTTTCACGGTTGAGTGAAAAATCCCATGGAAAAATATCGTCGTTCAATGCGTCGCGGATCCCAACTCCATTTCACGGAACTTGCAGGATCATAAAGCCTGGCGACATGGGGTTGATGGAATTGGTGAAATTGAAATTGCCGGTGTTGTCAAATTGATTGGTGGCGATGCGGGGCCATTGCGCAACCGGCACGGCCAGGTTGGTCGAAGAGAGCGCGTAATAATACCAGTTTGGCGTGCCGCCGGTCCCGCTCAATATCAGATTGTTTCCCGATAGACTGGCGCGATTGATGTTTGGCGGGGTGGCGCTGACCACCCAAATCGAACCATCCACATTGAGACGGTCCGTGTTCCATGACAGGTTCGTTGTCAATGACGGCAAAACAAATCCAGCGAAGGCACCGTAAAATCCGGCCGCGTTGAAGAGCTTAAAGCTGTCACCAGCCGTGAATGCAGTCGCGCCGATGTTGGTGACGTTGAGCGTGCCGCCTTCGGTCAGGGTGCCGGACACTTTGGTGGCATCATTGGTGAGCGGAGAATGCTGAACCTGCGCGAATGTTGTGCTGCCAGCGGACACCGTGAGATTGTTGCTGATGGTCATGGTGCCCAACGGATTGCCCGGCGCAAACGTGGCGCCGGAGTTCACAATCACCGCGCCGGAGATGGTGCCGGTTCCGCCAAGCGTGCCGCCACTGGCCACGGTCACTGAACCCGCACCGCTGCCGCTGCCGGTCGCATTGTTGACCAGCAACATGCCACCGCTGATGGTCGTGCCCGCACTGTAAGTGTTGGTTCCGGTCAGGGTGAGCACACCCGAACCGGTTTTGACGAGTGCGACCGTGCCGACGGTTCCATCCTTGATGACACCGGCAAATTCCGTGTTCGCATTGGCCCCGCCGATGGTATAGGTCATGTTTTTTCCTCCGCTGCTGTTGTCGCCCTGTAGTTGCGTGCCGGTTCCGCCAGTCAATCCACCCAGGGCAATCGCCGTTGTTCCCGTGTTGCGGACATTAGCCACCGCTGTTCCGGTTCCGAAATTGAAAATGGCGTTACCATCCCCTGCCGTGCTGTTGAACCGAAGTGTCATCGGCGAACTTCCAAGGACGAGATTTCCGGAACCGGTCATGGCACCGGTCAAGTCAAACACCGCGCTGCCGCCGCTGACGAACAAAGTCAGTGTTCCCGCGTCGTTCAATGCGGCGATTGCGGTGCCGCTGTTGCCGTTGCCGGTGATGCTGTTCGTGCCGTTCACCAGGACATTCGGCAAAGAACTGGCGCTCGTCACTGCCACGGCTCCGGTGCTATTCAGCGTCAAAGTGCCGTTGGCCGGAATGGCTGCGCCGTTTGAAAACACAAGGCCACCGCCATTCACAAACGTGCCGCCGGTGTAGGAGTTCGTGCTGGCCAAAGTCACGTTGCCGGCATTGGTCTTGACCAGGCTCGTCGTGCCGGAAATGCCGGCGCCGCTCACAGCGTAGTTGACGGCGGCGTTGGCAAAGGTGACGGAGCCGGGATTTACGACACTGGTGATGACGACATTGGTGCTGACGGGCGAATCGTTGAAGGACACGTTGTTTCCATCGGCATAAGCAACCGCGGTGACTCCATTGAACCAGTTGGTCGTCGTGGTGTCCCACGCCGTGCTGGCCGCACCGGTCCAAGCCAGACCAGAAGTCACCACACTGCCGGGCGTTGCGCTGGCCTCGGGGGAATTGGGGCTGCTGCCGCCGGGGCCGGTGGCGACGACGATATAATAGTAAGTGGTGCCGTTGTTGAGGCCGATGTTGGTGTAAGCCAGGCTGGCGGTGTTGGCCACGGTAATCGTCTCATTGCCGCTGCTGGCGCCGCGTTTGATGACATAGTTGGTGGCTCCGATCGAGGCACTCCAGTTCAAAACAATCTGGGCGTTGCCCGGATAGGCGCTCAAGCTGGCCGGCGCAACCGGCCCGGTGCTGACGATGGTGGAATTGCCCGAAACGCCGCCCGCATTCATCGCAACCACGGTATAATAATAGAGCGAGTTCAAAGCGAGGCCGTCGTCGGTGTAGCTGGTGGTGGTCATGCTCATCACGAAGTTGGCCGGGAAATTGAAGGGGCCTGTGGAACTGGTGGAGCGATAGAGAATGTAACCGACGGCCCCGCTTACCGGCGACCAACTAATCGTTGGCGATTGATTGGTGCTGGTGACGGCGTCGCTGATCTGGACGTTGGCCGGAGGTGCTGCTGGTGGTGGCGGCACTGGCTTTGCGATAACCGCCGATGAAGCGCCGCTCGTGCCACCCGCACTCGTGGCGGTGACTAAATAACTGTAGGTGCAGCCCAGCGTTCCCGAGGCGTCGGTGTAAGTGGTGCTCGTGTTGGTGTTGCTTAAGATGATGTAAAAGGGAACATAGGTCGTCGGCAGGTTGACCACCGTGCCGCGCTGGATGGTGTAATAATTTGCGCCGGGCACGGCGTTCCAAGTGAGTGTCACAGTGCTGTTGGTGCTTGTCACCGTCAGACCGGTGGGGGTGGCGGGCGCATTCGCGGAAAGGCCGGCCGAAGGCGCCACGCCGACGCTTTGCGGCGAGTTGGTGCTGTTGCCGACTGGATTCACCGATTGAACGACGTAATAATAAGTCGTGCCGTTGACCGCGCTGTTGTCCATATAATTGGCATTCGCCGGACCACTGCCGCAGACCGGGCCAATCACGCCATTGGTCAGTGGAGCGTAGCTGCTGCCGGAAGTCGTCGAGCGGAGGATGTTGTAACTGGTGGCTCCGGGTGTTGCCGGCCAGCAAATCAAGTTGCAGTTGTTGCCGGCATAAGCTGTCACGCCTGATGGTGGCGGCGGCACATAGCCGGTCAGTTCCAGCCGGATATAATCATACATGATAAAACTTTCCGAGCTGTTGACCTTGCGCATGTTGATGGTGATGGTGTTCTGCCCCGCGTTCAACAGGCTGGCCGGGAATGTAATCCGCTCGTCAGAAAAGGCGCCATGATTGCCCTCGCGAACGCTGACGTCACTTTGGCTCATGGCGGGATTGAACCCGTTTGAAGTCAGCGGAGTCACTGGCGTTGCGGTCACACCCGAGGCGTTGCCGTTTCCGCTGCCGAGGTTGCTGTCGTTGACGCTGACAATGGTTGGCCCGGAATAAGCCCCGGCGAAGGCGATGTATAATGAGGCCGTGGCACCGCCGGCTGGAGCCGTCGCGAGGTTGAAATAAATAGTGGAGCTGGAAGCGCCAAAACTGCCCGCCTGGTTGATGACCTCCGGTTGAATGAAGTTCCAATCCGTGCCCCAGCGATTTTGCCCCACCACATAGGTCACTCCGTTTGGAAAGTCGAAGGGATAGTCTAAAAACTTGGTCCAGATGGGGCTGGGCGCGGTCGGGCTGGGGCCGATGTCGCCCACAAACCAATCATCCCCATGCCGGAACTTGCCGCTTGTTCGGTCGGGATAGCCGATTTCAAAAACGGTCGGGCCGACGCGCGTCGGTGTCCAAGTAACATTGCCCAGATTGTTCGTGGTGCCGCCGGTCACGGTGACGCTGAACGGCGACGCTGGCAGATTGAACAACCAGTTCGTCGTGCTGCTGTTTTGAAATTCATTCTGTGACATGAACGTTCCCGCCGCGCCCGGACCGAAGGCATAAAACGTGTAATTGTTGCCGGGGATGACATTGGTGATGATGAAATTGCCGTTGGCATCGCTCCTGGTCCAGAACTGGTAGGGTTTGCACCATTCCTGAAAGTCATAGACGCCATCGCTCACCGCAGGCTGCTGCACGATGCCGACCCACAGGTTGGAAGCCGATGCGTTCGGATTGTAGGCGTCATTGATGACCATCTGGCCGGTGATGGCGCCGCGACCCGAGGCGGGAACATAATTCGCATTTGTGAACCAACCATAAGGCCACGCGGTCTGCTCGGCGGCGGCCTGCGCCTGCGCGTCGGCAAACAACGCGCGGGAAGCCTGAACCGGATCGGTCAGCGTGTTGGTGATGTTGTTGAAATAGACAAAATACGGGCCGTAGGTTTTCGCCCAGATTTCATTGTTGGCCAGGACGAAGGCCTGGCCCAAGCCGTAATGGCTGCCGTTGATCATGTTTAGCGTGTAGGCCGACTCGCCCTCCATCAGCTCGGTCTTCATCGGGCCGCCGTTATACATCTCCACGCTGGCCAGCATGTGCCAGAAGCCGACGTTTTTCCCGGCAAAGCCGATGGAGGGGTCGTTCACGCTGCTCCAGCCCCAGACTCTCTCCCCGGAATTTTGCCCGCCAAAGTCCATGCCATATTTGTATTTATCGAAGTAAATTCCTTGCATGGGGCCGCCCGTCACCAACTCGTTCTCCTGCGGGGATATGAACGCCGGAACCAGCGGCTGGTTGACGCCGGTTTCGAAGTCATGCTGGGCGCTCACGCTCATCCAGTTGAAGATTGAACCGATATAAATGTTATCACGCCCCTCGTTGTCAATCATCGAGCTGTCCTGCGCCCGGTGGCTCCAGGTGGGGGTCACGTAAAAACCCGGCGAACCGCGCAGCATGGAGAAATGAACGTCCATGACACCGTTGGTGGCTGACGCGGCCAGCAAATCCACCTCGCAGTAATTGCCGTTGTTGGCCACGACCGAATAGGTGAAATTTCCGGAACCGAAACCGGCGCTCTCCCAATAAAGCTTCCCGCCATCGTAGCCGCCGTTGAGCAACTGCTGCGTCTGCGTGCCGCCGCCGTTGTTGTAGGTGTAATTGATCTGGGTGATGTTCGCGTTGGCCTTGGTGATGAGAATGGAAACGATCCCATTGGCCATGGTCGCGGTGCTGCCATTGTCCGTCAGCGTCACGTCGGCGCCGGTGCCCGTTCCGCCGCCGGGGATGTTGGCAAAATCAGGAATTGTTGCAAGCAGCAGGCCGCACAGCGCGAGCAGTCCGGTGGTGAAAGACGACAGTTTATTCATCGCGGTTCCGGCATTATACCATGTTCAAGGCATTGTATCGCATCACCAATTCTGGCGACTTTCTGCCACAAGTCATTGAACCACCCCAACTCTCGCTTTCAATCGGATGTCCGCCGAGGAAGCGCCGATCATCACGTCGAACGCGCCCGGCTCGACGACGAAGCCATGCGTCGTTTCATCCCAGATCGCGAGTTTCGCCGCCGGCAACGTGAAAGTGACCGCTTGCTTTTCGCCTGGCTGCAAAGTGATCCGCTGAAAGCCGCGCAGTTCTTTCACCGGAACTTTCAGGCTGCTTTTTTCCTCATGAACGTAGAACTGCACGACTTCGCCACCAGCACGATTGCCGATGTTTTTCACATCCAGGCGGATGTTCACCTGGCCGTCGGCCATGATTTTATCCGCCGACAATTTCAGGCCGCTGTATTTGAAGGTTGTGTAGCTCAAGCCGTGGCCAAAGGGGAACAGCGGGTCACCGTTCACATACATGTAGGTGAACCCTTTGGTGATGTCGTATTCATCCACCGGCGGCACCTGTGCCTCGCTGGCATAAACCGTGTGCGGCAGCCGGCCGGCGGGATTCACGTCACCGAAAAGAACATCGGCAATCGCGTGGCCGCCCTCTTCGCCCGGCCACCACGCTTGCAGCATCGCCGGAATGTTTTTCGCAATCCACGGAACCGTCAGCGGTCCGGCGCTCATTTCCACGACCACCGTGCGCGGATTCGCGGCGAACACCGCCTCGACCAGTTCTTCCTGATTGCCGGCCAGTCCAAGTGTTTTGCGATCGCGCCCCTCCTGCTCAATCTGCCGGTCAGTGCCGACGATGACGATGGTGACATCCGCTTTGCGCGCAAGTTCCACGGCTTTCTGTAATTCAGCGGTTTTATCAAGCGGTTTGTCCCTCGTCGAAGGATCGCTCACAACGCCGCCGACGGCATACGACACCTCCGTGCCTTGCGCGACGCGGTCTTTGATTCCCTGCAATGCGGTCACCGTCTCGCCAGTCTTGCCGTTGTAATTGTTCAACACGATGCGGTCGGCCAGCGGCCCGATCACGGCGATGTTTTTGAGTTTTGATTTGTCGAGCGGCAGGAGGTTGCCGCGATTTTGCAGCAGCACGATGGATTCCCGCGCGACCTTCAAGGCCACCGCGCGATGCTCCGCGTCGTTGATCACATCGGGCGAAATTTTGCTGTAAGGAACGGAATCGAATGGATCGAATTCGCCAAGCCGGAAGCGCACGCGCAGCACACGGGTCAAGGCATCATCCAGCCGGGCCTCGGTCAGCTTGCCATCGCGCACGGCGGGGGGAATGTTGTCCTGAAATTCCTTGTCGGAAAAATCGCAGCCGGCCATGAGGCTTTGCGCGACGGCATCCTCATAGGTCATCTGGTTTTTCTCGTGGCCTTGAACCATCGTGCGCACGCCGCCGAGGTCGGAGACGACAAAGCCTTCATGCCGCCATTCGCCTTTGAGCAAATCCGTCAGCAGCCAGTGATTGATGTTGTTGGGCGTGCCGTTGATGGCATTGTAACTCGCCATCAGCGAACACGCTTTCCCTTCGATCACGGCGTCGTGAAAATGCGGCAGCCAGTATTCGTGCAGCATTCGTTCCGAAACGACGGCATTCAACTTCTGCCGGTCGGTTTCCACGTTGTTGACGGCAAAATGTTTCAGCGTCGCGGCAATCTTGAGGTAATGCGGATCATCGCCCTGCAAACCCTGCACATAACTGACGGCCATGCGACCGGTGAGAAACGGGTCTTCGCCCCATGATTCGTGATTTCTGCCCCAGTAAGGATTGCGCTCGATGTTGATCACCGGGTCGCGATAGATAAGACCCTTGTGCTGGCCGGGCGCGTTCGGGTCGAGATGCCAGCCATTGTAAATCGCGCGCGCCTCATCGGAGAGAACCGCGGCGGTTTCATGCACGAGATTGGTGTCCCATGTCGCCGACATTGCGAGGCACGAAGGGAAAAGCGTCGTGGGCCGGTCCCATTGCACGCCGTTGAGACATTGATTCCACTGGTCGGCACGGATGTTGAACCGCTGGACGGTCGGCCCGACGTGATTCAGCAGCGCGGCTTTTTCTTCGAGCGTGAGGCGCGAAATCAAGTCCGCCACCCGCTTGTCCACGGGCTGATTGACGTCAAGATAAACGGCATTTGTCGGCGCTTCAGCCGCAAGAACGCGGCCGACGGATAAAACGACAAACGCTGCGAAGGCAATTTTCTTCATGGCTGAATCATTGTAAATGGAGAATTGGCATTTAGTAGCCGCGCTCACGCTTGAAAAACGTGGCGTCCGCGTAATATGGTTTGGTCAACGTCTCAAGCTTCGTCATTTCTTCCGGCGTCAGCGGCTTGAAGTTTGCGGCAATGCGGACATTTTCCTCCAGTTCGGGAATGGTCTTGATGCCGATGATGAGCGTGCTGACCGGCAGGGTGAGCACGTAACCCATCGCCTGTTCCATCGTGGCGAGGCCGTCGGGCTTGAAGATTTTCCCGAGCGCGGGGACTTTCATGCCGATGATGCCCATTTTCTTCTCCACGGCGACCGGCAATATATTTTCAATGAAGGAAAACTCGTTGCCGGTGCCGGGCAGGTTTTTGTCCGCCGCGTTGAGCGCCATCAGAATGGTGTCGAACGGAAATTGCCCGATCGCCTTTTTCAGCACGAACGGATCGCGATGGCCGGTGATGCCGATGAAGCGCGTGATTTTTTCGTCGCGGGCCTTCTGGAACGCCTTGAGCGCGCCGTTGTCCGCAAAGATTTTGTCCACGTCCTGCTGCGTGCGGACGTTGTGCATCTGCCAGCAATCGAGGTGGTCCGTCTTGAGGCGTTTGAGGGATTCATCCAGCTCCCGCATCGCGCCGTCGTAAGTGCGGTCGCCTGATTTCGTGGCGAGATAAATGTCATTGCGCCGGCCCTGAAGGGCTTCGCCGTAATACTGCTCGCTGCTGCCGTGCCCGTAGTAATGAGCGGTATCGAGATAGTTGACGCCGAGATCAATGGCGCGGTTGATGATCGCCACGGCTTCGTCCGTGTGGCCGGGAATCTCCAGCAAACCCTGGCCGCCAAGGCTGAACTGGCAAACCTGATGGCCGGTCTGTCCGAGCGGGCGCGCGGGCATTTTGGCCGGAGCGCTGGGTTTCTTCTCCTCAACCGCAGCCGCCAGCATTTGAATGGGGCGAAGCGTCGAGGCAACGCCGGCCGCGGCCGCGCCCGTGACGGCGGTGCGGATGAATTTTCTGCGGTTGATTTTGTTTTTTGTTTTCATAATTGGGTGGTTTAGTGAATTAGTTATGCGGAAATATCTTCGTGCGACCAGTGGCCATCAATCAGCCGCCACATTTTCCCGTTCGGATTTTTGTCGCGGAGCGCGGCGGGCAGGCGCGATGGGCGGATGTTGTCATA
>Ga0224534_1000411_pt1 | contig 27436 bp, 27 predicted proteins | sample 714E12024metaG_FD_172012 | JGI IMG/M metagenome (GOLD analysis project Ga0224534, IMG submission 172012) | Peat soil microbial communities from Stordalen Mire, Sweden - 717 E1 20-24 | ecosystem: Environmental > Terrestrial > Soil > Wetlands > Peat | place: Sweden: Norrbotten County, Stordalen... | reverse complement strand
CGCCGTTGCCGCCGCCGCTAGCGGTAGAGCCGTTGTCGCCGCTGCCGATGCTACCGCCGCCGCCACCGCCGCCGGCCACGACCAGTGGTGTGGTGCCATCGACAACGAAACTTCCGCCACCGCCGCCACCGCCGCCGCCGCGAACGCCAGCGCCGCCGACGAGGAGGGTGAGTGTCGTCGCTGTCGTGAAGTTAAATCCGGCTGCCATTTCAGCTCCGAGGCCGCCGGTGCCGAAGCCGCTGCCGGAGCCGCCCTGAGCACCGTAGGCAGTGATGTCGTAAGTGCCTGGGTTCAGAGTGATAGTTGTTTCCGACCCGGTAAACAGGTATTGGCCGGTCTGAGCGGAAGCGGCAAGCACTCCAAACTGCAAGACGACCGCAACCGCACAGACCACGCCTAATGAATGACACGTGCTACGAATGATTGATCTGAATTTCGTTTTCATAGGGTTTCTTAGGTTCAAGTTTTTTCCTGACTGATTGATAGCGTTACTACGCCGACATCCATTCTTGTCTAAGTTAGGCAGCCAAGTTGCGGCGGCGGCGGACGAGGAGTGCGATGGCGCCGACGGCCAGCAACCCCAAAGCCGAGGGTTCAGGCACGGGCAGGGTTTCGCCTTGGAAGGCGAGAAAGGTTGGGGCCCCCAACCCGGAGGCAAAGGTGCTTTCCGCTCCGCCCGGCGTGAATTCATAGATGGTGTGGCCAAAAAAACTCGTCACAATCAGATCGCCCGCGCTATTAAATGCCAGTCCTGTAGGAGTTGACAATCCGGAGGCAAAGGTGCTTTCCACTCCACCCGGCGTGAATTCATAGATGTTGCCGCTGTCTGCATCCGCCTCAAACAGATCGCCCGCGCTGTTAAAGGCCAGTCCAGCAGGACCATATAACCCGGAGGCAAAGGTGCTTCGCGCTCCGCCCGGCATGAATTCATAGATGTTTTCGCTGCCGAGATCCGTCTCAAACAGATCGCCCGCGCTGTTAAACGCCAGTCCTTCGGGAAGGGACAACCCGGAGGCAAAGGTGCTTTTCACTCCGCCCGGGGTGAATTCATAGATGTTGCCGCCCTCGTAATCCGCCACAAACAGATTGCCCGCGCTGTTAAACGCCAGTCCATAAGGAGACAACCCGGAGGCAAAGGTGCTTTGCGCTCCACCCGTCGTGTATTCATAGATGTTGCCGCTGCCGTTATCCGCCACAAACAGATTGCCCGCGCTGTTAAACGCCAGTCCAAAAGGATTAGACAACCCGGAGGCAAAGGTGCTTTGCGCCCCACCCGTCGTGATTTCAGTGATGCGGCTGCCGGCAGTATCGACAAACAGATTCTGCGCCGGCGCGCTGGAGGCAATCAGCATGACCGCTCCCGCGCAGACTGCTCCGCCGAATGAATGACACGCGGAACTAACGATAGATTTGAATTTCGTTTTCATAGGGTTCCATAGGTTCACGTTTTTCCCGACTGATTGATTGCGACGATACGCCAACTTTCATACTTGGCTATTCAAAGTTATTCACATCCCAACGAGCATGATGAAGCCAGTTAACTAACTTCATCAGCTTCCAATAAATTATTGCCTTGATTGCTCGCTACGCTCGGAAAATGCGGTCTGATTAGAGGCGGGGGCTGGGCCGAAGCCGGCATTCACATCTGGGGGGATTCATGCGCCGCCGGCGCTTGTGCCGCCAGTATTTTGAAATCTCCTTCGTGGCCTTGTGCAGCCAATCTCTGTCAGCGGCCAAACGGATCATCTCGACCGCCGCAAACCATTTCGGCGCATTGCCCCAAAACATCCGACGCGACCGAACTGCGCCACCGCTGCACTCCGCCCAGGGTGCCGCTCCATTCCGGCAGCCAAGCCACGTAAAAGACTGCGTCTCACGTGGCAAGTTTCGTCACTCCGCAGAATTGAATGGTGCGACCAAAGCGGCGTTGAATTCTCCGCTAAATGACCTGCGAACCCAACGCCGCTCTCGTCGCAAAACGGTCGGCGCACCACTGACATATTTATTGACGCAGTAAGATCCACGGCCTAGCTTCTGCCCAACATTATTTCATAGCCGAGTAATGAGAACTAGACGTGGGCCATCAACCGGTTGTGCGGTCAACTTTAATTGTGATTCGGCAGCGGCAACGGCTAATAACGGCGCACACCGCATCTAGTTCGCAGCAGGCTTAAGACCATCCCAAACGGGCCGTAAAAACTGCGGACAGGGGCGATAGAGTACAGGATTGGTCTTACACGGACTCTAACTTACTCAAATTATCATCGGCGCTTAAATCGTTTGACTCCAATTGACTTTCTGCCACTTGGATTTGGTATGATTTGTTTCATGGGGAATGGCGACCGTTCCGTTTCCCGGGTCTTGGCAATGCAAGTTCCGAACGCATATAGGGATCGAGGCCACCGAGTTATCCGATGGCTACCGCTGCTGTTGCTGTTGGCACTGTCCTCTAGCGGGCCGGCGCAGAATTTGTTTGAGGCAGATGAAGACAGCGGTAACATTTATGAGTTCACAACGAACGGTGTGCAAAGCACTTTTGCGTCAGGATTATCTTTTCCTGCCGGGGTGGCCTTTAATAGCGCGGGCGATTTGTTTGTGGCGTGTGGCGGCGGCAGTGGGGTGACCGCCGGCTACATCGCCAAAATCACGCCGGCCGGAGTGCAAAGCACCTTTGTCTCAGATCTGGATAAACCTTCCGGACTGGCCTTTGACAGCGCCGGCAACCTGTATGTGGCATGTGTTGGCAACCAGATCACCAATCTTGGCATCGGCGAGGTTATTGAAATTACGCCGGCCGGAACGCAGAGCACCTATGCCTCCGGCTTGGCAAATCCCAGCGCATTGGCCTTTAACAGCGCGGGCAACCTGTTTGTCTTGGTTTATACTAACGGCAACCCGCTCAAGCACATTCCCTCGGGTGGCGCTATCATCGAAATCACTCCAGATGGAACGAAAAGCACCTTTGCCTCCGTGGGCAACAATGCGGATGCTGGATTGGCTTTTAACAGCTTTGGCGATCTGTTTGCAGCGAATTATTCCAGCAGCGGATATATCACTGAATACACGCCGGCGGGATCGCAATTCACCTATCTTAGCGGGTTGAATTATCCTCGTTCAATGACCTTTGACAGCGCAGGTGATTTGTTCGTGGCGAATTCGGGCGGCAACAGCATCATCAAAATCCCACCGGGCGGAGCGCAAAGCACGTTTGCGTCTGGGCTGGATTATCCTGACGGGCTGGCCTTTCAGCCTCCGCCTCCATTGCAGGCCGTTGGCGTGGGCATTCAATTGAACCAGTTTGGGTTCACTCTGATGGGGAGCAACAACGATATTGTCGTTGTGGAAGCCTGCACAAATCTGGCCAATATCGTCTGGTCGCCCTTGGCGACCAACACCCTCACCAACGGTTCGTTCTATTTCAGTGATGCACAGTGGACGAATTATCCTGCTCGTTTCTACCGCATCCACTCGCCGTGACATGCTCGTTCGGTGAGCCGTGCGCTGCCCCTTGAATTTATTGCCCATGTTTCAACCTGTTTTTTGTTTAGGTGTGATTTTTATGCCCACCCCTTTTTAACACCACAGGTTTGATTATGATGCGTGGTCGAAGTCGTGACCAAACTTGGCAGCCTCCATTCCGCGTCAACCTGGCCTCCGTTCCGCTTGTGTGCTCGTTCCGTCGCGCTGAAATTGCACCCGCCCCCGCGCCAGACTTTCAGCCAACTGGCTTGACGCCGTAAGCCGAAAGACTGGCTTGCCCAAGACAAGCTAATTCGATTGCGCGATGGCAGCCAACGGCGACCGGAAATCCACTGGCAGCAACTTTGGTTGCACGCTGCGTTGTGAATTTTCCCCCATTCCTTTTCCCAATCATCCAGCGACGGCACGGTGACTTCCACCTTCGTCCCGCAGAGCGGGACTACGGCGGGACAAGTCGGCGTGTTTTGAGCAGGCATGATGCACCGCCTTGGAATTGTGCCCCAACGCCTCCTGCGCGAACCGCTCCGGGTAACGGTTCTGGTCAAACAAATGTGCCTGCTGGTTTGACGAATATTATAGCTATAGCAGCAGGATCAGATTGGGCGCATCTTGACACTGCCTCCGAACGCAACCGAATCGGAGCGCGGCTGTGTCGTCCTCGACCAGCCGCAGCATGTCAAAAATGCCCGGAAGCATGAGGTGGATTCCAGCAACCGCTCGTTGCGAAGCTGCTGCGGCTGGTCTTCGACACAGCCGCGCTCCGGGGCAGTGCCCGGATGCGCCCGATCAGATTTCGGATTTCGGGATTGAATTCGCGCTTGCAATTCCCCGGCAAGAGCACACGCTGGCGGTTCAGCATCAATCGAAAAGTCATTATGAAACTGGCGTGGTTGGTTAAGTTGGTGGTGGGGGCAGGCAGAGTCCCGTATCGGGGTGTCGCGCGCTGTTGGCATGCCCCGAAAGTTCGCGGCGATGCCGCCCGGGAAGCAAACTGAACTCAGACAAACACTTGAGGTGATGAAATGGTCCTTTAATTTTCTCCGGGGGTCAGCCGACGACCAGAGGATCGAGAACCTCAAGGGGTTGAGCTTGTTCAAGCGGCTGACGGCGCGTGAGCTGCGGGAGCTGGACGAGTTGTTGCACGAGAGGTCCTACCAGAAGGACGAGGTGATCTTCGATGAGGGGGACACTGGCTTGGGGCTGTTCATCGTCCTGAGCGGCCGGGTGAAGATCGTGTCCAGTCATGCGGCCTTGCAGCACCTCGCGCCGGAATTTGGCCCGGGAGATTGCTTTGGCGAACTGGCATTGTTCGAGGAAGAACAGCGGACCGCCCGGGCAGTGGCCCTGGAGCCGACGCAGGTTTTGGCCTTGTTCCGCACGGAGTTTGTCTCGCTGCTGGAACGCGACCGGGGCATTGGGGTGAAGATTCTCTTTGAACTTTCGCGAATGGTGGTATGGCGTTCGCGCAAGCTGCTGGCAAACGAGCCGCATTTGCCGACGGTATGAGAAACGAGCCCGAACCAGGTATTTTAACCTGGGCCGTGATCATCGTGGTCACGTGTCTGATCCTCTATTTGTTCGAGAGGGTCCTTTGGCTGGTGGTGCCGGGGCTGCTGGCGCTGGTGGGTTACTATTGTCTGCAGCCGTTAGTGCAGGCCTTGGTTCGAGCGGGGTTAAAACACCGAACAGCAGGCAAAGTTGTCACCGGGATCCTGTTCCTGGTGACGGGTCTTGGAGTGATTTTGCTTTTATCCCTGGCAACGACGCGAGCGGCGGGCTGGAAGGCGGTGACGACCCATTATGTGCAAGGGGGGCTGGATTTTCTGGGAAGGACCGAGGGGCTGTTGGTGGAGAAACTGCCGATGGTGAAAAGGTCGGCCCTGGTGCGGGGCACCCCGACGAATCTGGACGCGGCGGCTGGGCAGTTTGTGGAGAAATACCTGGGCCGGCTGCTGTTGCAGATGGTCCACTGGGTGCCTTCGCTCCTGCTGGTGCCTTATCTGGCCTACTTCATATTGCAGGATGGGAATCGGTTCAAGAAACACATGATCCGCAGCGTGCCCAACGCGTTTTTCGAGAAGACACTGCTGTTGTTTGACCGCGTGGACCGCAGCCTGCAGAGTTATCTGATTGGGATGGTGAAGCTGACGTTTCTGGACACGGCCTGCCTGGGGCTGGGCCTCTGGTTTCTGGGGATTTCCTATCCCATCCTGCTGGGACTGATTGCGGCGGTGCTGGCCTGGGTGCCTTACGTGGGGTCGTTGGCGGGGTGTGTGCTGGTGGTCATGGTCGCGGCGACGGACTTCCCCAACGAGTTCGTGACCATCTACGGCTGCATGGTGCTGTTCATCTGCGTCCGCCTCCTTGATGACTTTGTGTTCCTGCCGCTGACGGTGGGCCGGAGCCTGCGTGTCCACCCGGTGTTGAGCGTGTTGATGTTATTCCTGGGCGCGGCGGTGGCAGGGCCGGCGGGTCTGCTGCTGGTTTTGCCAGTTCTAGGCGTGGTGGCGGTCATAACCGAAACGCTCCGCCAAATTCTCACGGATGAGCGTCTTCGGAAGCGATATCGTCATGCCCGCCAGCTCCAGCGGACGATGGCCGAGGTTGGATAGGCATCTCAATTGACCGGTGCAGGCCAAGAAAAGACGCCCGTCACTCCCACATCTGGCGGGCCAGCGACCGCTTGATCCTTCGCTTTGACCCTGGCCCATGCCGCTGGTGTGAACTCATTGATCCGGGTGATCCTGGCCGCCGGCAAGTGCGTGAATAAATCTTTCAGGTATCCGGGCGGACCAAAATAATTCCAGATAAAGCCGTCTTGCTCATAGCCGCACTTCAAAGCCCGTTCCGCCCACGCATAGCGATACGAGTGCAGCGACACGCCGTTGAACAGTCTGTAAAGTTTGTTCGCCGGAATTGAAGCTGAACAAAGAAAGTAACCGCCAATGGAGGCGAGGGTCGGAATCGAACGAGGTCTTCACCGACTGCCAGCCTCAACATCCTGATTTACAGGGCTATTTTAACGCCGTATTTAAAAGGCTTCAAGAGGTTTCTGACACTATCCGCCCACTGCCAGACTTAACCCGCCACGCACCCGCCGCTTACTCGGTTATTGAAGAAATCGTTGAAGGTATTTTGACCGGGTTGGAACCATTCGCAGACGCACAATCCACTTGTTTTTCAATGGTCATGTTACAGACCAGACATTCACTTGGACGATGACCCATCAGATGAGCCTTGGATAATTTGGCTGCGGTTTCGGGATCAGCGCGGATAGGAGTTGCCGGACGGCACGGTTACTCAACATCTGGCGCCGTCTGCTGAAGGCGCTTGAGGTCTTGAAGTTCCAACGGATCCGAGATGTGACCACCGTTAAAATAGGAGATTGGCTCCGGCCCCAGCCATTTCCAGTATTCCGCATGGTCGTCGGCAAACAGCAACACCAGCCCGTTTTGGTGCCTTCGGGCCGGGATGTTCAGCCACTCATCGACCTGCGACGAATACAGAAACAGCCCCTCATCAATCGACCGGGCGTCCTCATCGAGAAAGGTGAGCGCTTTCGAAGGATGCCGGATCGTGGTTGATTTAAGCACGAGTTGGACCAGGAAGTTGGTTTCATAGTCCTCACCCCCCATGTAGCCGCTCAACGACAGGCTGCGCAGCCTGGGAAGGGCTGTGCCGGTGACCACACTTTGGTCGGCCGGGCAATGGAACAGTTGGACAGCCCCCACATAAGGAAAAAGCGTGCCGCTGGTGATGGTCGCCGGATCCGCATCGCAGAAGGCGTTGCCAGTCACCCAGCAACCGGGCGGGCTGCGATGGACGCCGTTGATGTAGCTTCCAAGATTGAGCGCCAGGAGATCGTTGGCGTCGGAGCTATAAAGCTCCCAGGCCACACCCAGTTGTCGTTGATTGCTGAGGCATTGAATCCGGCAGGCGCGAGCCTTGGCTGCGGATAGGGTCGGCAAGAGCAAGGCCGCCAGTATGGCAATAATCCCAATGACCAGGAGCAGCTCAACCAAAGTAAACGCGCCGGATTTTGGTTTCACCATGATTAAGACAACTTAGCCCCGGACTTGTTCATCCGATGGATGCGCGTTTCGCAGAGAGTATACCGTTGCGGCGGGCATTCTTTCGCCGCCAGTATTGGCCGATGGTTTTCGTTGCTTCGTCCAACCAATCGCGGTCAGCGAGCAGGCTGATCAATTCGATGGAGCTAAGGAATTTCACCGCGTTGGGCCTCGGCTTGCCCAACTTAACAGCGAAATGCAAAAGGACGACGAATCATTCCGGCCCCCGCTACCAATCAGGAACCGAAGGCGTCTTGCGACGAAAGCGGCGTGGCCGGGCGGAGAATTAGCCGGAGGCGGTTCGGAGAACGGTTGCGCTGCTTTGGTCGCGCCAATATCGGGCTGGCGCAAAGTCTTTTGTGATGGGAGTAAGGCGGACAGCGCGAAAGTCTTTGCGTCAAGGGGAAGCGGTTCCGGCGATCAATCGGCTTTTGCGAGTGACGGTCGGTTTTTTGCAGCGTGACGAAACGAGCCGCCGGAATGGAGCGATAACCGGCGCGAGCGCAGGGATGGCGCAGTTCGGCCGCGTCGGGTGTCTATTAGCGTTAATTCGCGGTGGTTTTGCTTTTCCTTGAAACGATTCACGTTTAATATCGCCAGCGTTTATGGCTGATTCAACCCTGCGCGCCGACGGTCGTGCTCCCAATCAACTCCGTACGTTGCGTTTTCAAAATCACATCGCGCCGTACGCCGCCGGCTCGACGCTCGTCGAATGGGGCAACACGCGCGTCATCTGCGGCGTGACCATCGAGGAAACCGTGCCACGCTGGATGAAGGAACAAAAAGTCGCGGGCGGCTGGATCACCGCCGAATACTCGATGCTCCCTTACTCCACGTTGCAACGGAAGCAACGCGACAGTGCGAAGGGAAAAATTGACGGACGGTCGCAGGAAATCCAGCGGCTCATCGGCCGCGCCATGCGCGCTGCGCTTGACCTCGACAAACTGGGCGAACGCACGGTCTGGGTGGATTGCGACGTGTTGCAAGCCGATGGTGGCACGCGCACCGCGGCCATCACCGGCGCTTACGTTGCGTTGTCGCTCGCGGTGGAAAAGATGATCGCCGAAAAAAAACTGGCGCAAAGCCCGATTCTCAATGCCGTTGCCGCCACGAGCGTTGGCATTGTCAGCGGTCGGCCGCTGCTGGATTTGTGTTACACCGAGGACGTCGCCGCGACGGTGGACATGAACCTCGTGATGAATGCCGCCGGTGAATTCATTGAAGTTCAAGGCACCGGCGAGGAGGCCACGTTCACCGAGGCGCAGCTTGCCGATTTGCTTGCGCTCGGCAAGGCGGGCATTCGCGAATTGTTCGCCGCGCAGGAAAAAGCGCTGCTGGAGTCCAAGCTTTAGCTTGTTCCGGCCACTCTAAATTCAATTAAACCACGGATGAACACGGATGAACCCGGATTAAGACAAGGCTTGGAGTTTCTTCAGCGAACCCGGGCGACCTCACTGATTGGTGAATTTGTTTGCGTTGCTGAAATCCTTTTTCCTATCCGTAATACAATCCTGCAACTTCGCGCACGGACGACAAAGATTTGGACTGCGGTGGCAGAGCGCAGCGGCGACACCGCTTTCCGTGCTGCCGGGTGCTTCCAAAAGCGGCGTGGCGCTTCGCTTCCCGCCGCAGTCCAAAATCTGTGGTTGCGGCGTAAGCCGCGCTGGGTTCATCTGTGTCCATCCGTGGTAAAAAGATTTTTCCACTGCATGGATACGGCTGAAGCGTGAACTCCAACTTGTATTTGCAACCCATGTCGCACTCAAAACGTCCGCGGCGCAGACCAAAATCACCCGCCATCACGCGCCTGTGGCTCATCCGCCACGCCGAGGTTGAATCGCGTTATCAGCACACGTTTGGCGGGCGGATTGACATGAATCTTTCGGCGCGCGGCCGGGCCCAGGCGAAAACCCTCGCCGGATATCTGCACGGCAAAACATTCGACGCGATTTACGCCAGCCCGATGAAGCGCGTCCAGCAAACGCTTGCGCCGCTGCTCAAAAACGGCGCGCCCGCGCAAACCATTTTGCCCGGATTGCGCGAAGTGGATTTCGGCGATTGGACGGGATTCAACTGGGAGGAGGTGCGCGAAAAGTTCGGCGTTCATCCCTACGACTGGCTCGACGAAATCGAGTTGGGCGTGGTGCCCAACGGCGAGACCGGCGTTCAATTCCGCGCCCGCGTCGAATCTTGTTTGTTTAAAATCATCCGGCGGCATCCGGGCGGGACGGCCGCGGTTTTTTGTCACGGCGGTGTCATCCGCATGCTGCTGGCCATTTTGCTCGAACTGCCGCTGCCCAAGACCAATTCGTTCGAAATCGGATACGCCAGCGTCACGCAGGTCGCGCTGCATCCGCACCTGAACGAAATTGAACTGCTCAACTTTACGCCGTGGCGCGACCTTGTAGCATGAATTTTCCGTTCGGAGTTCCGGCTTCAGCCGGTTCGAACCGCCTGAAGGCGGGACTCCAAACCAAATCCGAATCGCTCTGGCGCGTTTCCGTCATTACGACGCCTGAGGCCGAAGACGCGGTTTCGGAACTTCTCGGCGCGGTGCTTGATCAGCCGGTTTCATCCTATTTCAACCTGGAAACCGGCGTGAGCACAGTCACGGCCTATTGCCGGCGAAAACCGGCCTGGCCGGCTGAATGGCGCGCAAAAATCCGCGTTGGGCTGGACCAAATTAAAAATTGCGGGCTGAAAATTGGCCCCGGCAAAGTCACAATTGCGAAAATGCGCCGTGAAGACTGGGCCGAATCGTGGAAACGGCATTTCAAGCCCATCGAAATAAGATTTCAAAGCCGGAGGGACGAACTCCGCGGGTCCCTGACTTTGCATGGGAAATCAGGGCGTCGTGGAAGAGGGACTCGTGTAACTCGTCCCTCCGAAAGAAGGTCATTGCTCATCAAGCCAAGCTGGAGCAAAAAACTTCCGCGCAAAAACCAGGCGGTTGTCATTCTTGATCCCGGACTCAGCTTCGGCACCGGCCAGCATCCGACGACGGCGTTTTGTCTGCGCGAACTGGCGCGGTGTGGAAAAAAAGAAGCAGGCTGGTCGTTTTTGGACATCGGCACCGGCTCGGGCATCCTGGCGATTGCGGCGGCGAAGCTGGGTTACGCGCCGGTTCACGCCTTCGATTTTGACCCCGATGCGGTTCGCATCGCGCGCGCCAACGCCCGCGCGAATGGCGTTCATAATCAACTGCGGATTGTGCGCCGGGACGTGACAAAACTGCCGATTCAGCCGGTGCGGCAATACGATTTGATTTGCGCGAATTTAATTTCGACGCTGCTGATTGCCGAGCGGCGCCGGATTGCAGCGCAATTGAAACGGGGCGGGAGGCTGGTGCTGGCGGGCATTCTGAAGTCAGAATTTTCACAGATGCAGAAGATTTTTGCGGAACTTGGACTAAAACTTGCTGCCAAAAAAATTGAAAACGAATGGTGTTCGGGTTCGTTTTGTTTCGGTGAAGAAATTTTTTAAAAAAATTTGAATGACAAACACTGCGATCGGTCTTATACCCAGGAGCGTAAGCAGTCAGCCGTGGCCAACAAGGAAGGTTGTGGCGCTGCGAAACTCCGCAAAATGAGGCAACATGAGTTGTGTTATGAAAAAAATGATGGAAGTCATCACGGAGGCTGTCCGGGATCCAAAACACCCATTCCGCAAGCTGGATCATCAGCCCAAAAAACCATTGAAAAACCGGTACGAACGCAGAAAAATCAAGGAGTATTTGCACCTGGGTGATTGGCAGGAAGAAATAATGGCGTGAAAATTTTTGCCCATCAACAATAAATGAGCCGCGCGCAAACGCGGCTTTTTTCTTTGGTGACGGGCAGTCTATTGGCACTCCGGGCAAATGCCGAAAAATTCAAGTTTGTGGGTCACGCTTTTGAAGCCGTTCGCGGCGGCGATGCGTGATTCAATCGCGCTCGAAAAACATTCCTCGATTTCGACCACTTCCGCGCAGCGCGTGCAAACCAGATGATGGTGATGGCCGTCATCGCCTTCGCCGACCAGTTCAAACCGCGCCGTGCCGTCGCCGAAGTCAAACCGCTTCACCATCCCCATCTCTTCGAGCAGATGCATGGCGCGGTAAATCGTCGCCAGATTGCATTGGCCCCCGGACATGGCGGCAAATATTTCCTTGTTCGTGAGCGGATGCGGGTGTTGTCGAAGAATTTCCAGAATTGCCGCGCGCGGGCCGGTGATCTTTCGCGCTTGCTGGCGCAAACGACCCGTCAGCGCAGACATTTCCTGCCGCTGGTGGGAGTGGGAATGTGCGCGCGGCTTCGTTTTTGTAACGGCGTTTTTCATGTTGCGGTCAGGCCTTCAAATGAAAAAAGAGAATCAAGGCGGCAATCGCGCCAAAACCGGCGGCAAAATTTATCAGCACGAGTTTTTTATGATGCCGGAAAATTTCGCCCAGCACGGCGTGGGCGGCCAGATATAAAAAGCCGCCGCCCGCGTTCGCGAGCGCCAGCGCCAGCCAGAAATCGGAAGCGCTCCGCAAAACAAACCAGCCCAGCAATCCGCCAAGAATGGTTGTGGATTCGACCGCCGCCACGAGCCACAGCATTTTCCCGCGTTGATATCCGCCGCCGAGCAGCAACGCGCCCAGCGCGAGGCCTTCGGGAAATTTGTGCACGCAGATGGCGAACGCGATGGACAGGCCCACTGGCCTGGCTTCTTCGTTTCCGGCCGCCAGCGCCAGCCCGTCCACAAGGCAATGGATGGACAGCGCCATCATCATGGCCGTGGCGAATTCGGCCAGACGATGCGTGGTGGCCTCGTCAAAATGGCTGGCCGCGCATGCCGGACAGACGTGGTAAACATATTTGGTGACGAACGCGAAAAGGAAATAGCCCGAAGCCCCCGCCAGCAGGAATTGCCACCAGTGCAACGCCTCCAGACATTCCGGCGCGATGCCGCAAACGGCGACGCCCAGCAGCGTTCCGGCGCCAAGGCTGATGAAGGCACAAAGCTGTTCATGCGTCCGCGCCAGCCACGCGCTCAATGCGCCGCCCGCCAACGCGATGGCAAACGCCGCGCAAATTTGGAATAAAATGGACGTCGTGATCATATCATTTTAAATGCAAATCGTTTGCATCTTAATTTGACAAAAATGCCGCCCGACTGCAAATGCAATCGAACGGCGGAAAACAGGCTACTTCATCAGCAGCATCTGGCGCGCGCGCTTGATGGCGAGGGTCAGACGGCGCTGGTAATGCGCGGGCATCCCGGTGTATTTGCGCGGCAGGATGCGGCCCTGGTCGGTCACATATTGGCGGAGCAAATTGGTGTTCTTGTAATCGAGCGCGTCAGCGGTGAAGTCAATCTTCGGCTTCGGACGCGGCGTGCGTTTTTCCGTCTGGCCGCGGCGCGAACCGCGGCGGTCCTTGTCGGCATGGGTTTTGCGTGGCATGGCTACTTGATTTCGCGGTGAAGCGTGTGGCGGCGCAGGGCCGGATTATACTTTCGGATCTCCAGCTTCTCCGTCTTCAATTTTTTATTGCGGGTGGTTGTGTAACGCGAAGGCGATTTGCCTTCCTTGCGCGCTTCGGTGCATTCAATGGTGATGATTTCGCGCGGCATAAATTATTCCTTCTCTTTGGCCTTTTCCTCCGGCTCGTCTTCTTCGCTTTCCACTTCGGTGGCGCCGGTGCTGTCCACCGTGCCCAGCTGGCCGATTCGGCGCGAACGCAGCGCGCCTTCACGTTCCAACTGCGCCTGCGCTTCGACGGTGAACCGCGTCCACGGAATCGCTTCCAGGCGCGCCTTGGGAATCGTCTTGCCGGTCAATTCACAGACGCCATAGGTCTTTTTCTCGATGCGTTTCAGCGCTTCCTCGATTTCATAGACCGCGTCCTGGTCGGACGACAACAGGCTCAACGCGAAGTCGCGGTCAAAGTTATCTGTGCCTGAATCAGCCATGTGCAGGCTGTAGCCGGGCAGTTCCTGCGCGGATTCCTTGGCCAGGCCGTTCATCTGCCGGTGCAGTTGCTCGCGCAATTCCATCAGCCGCTGGCAATACTTCTGCCACTCAGCCTTGACCTTCTTCGGGTCGGCGATGGTTTTGGCTTTCAACACCGGCCGGCCGAGAATTGCCGCCGTGGCGGAAACCTGTGGTTTGCCGGTCGTTTTTTTCTTTATGGTCACAAATTAAAAATCAGTTTTGGTTCGTCAAAGGCGCGGGAATGTAGCAGAGGAAACCAAATACGCCACAAAAATATTTAGAAATGTTTTTGGGAAAAACTCACCCCTTCTCAATGCAGGCGTAGGCGTTGTGATTGTGGATGCTCTCGTAATTCTCCGCCTCGACCTTGTACCACGTCACCCGCGGATGAGCGTTGAGCTTGAGCGCCACGTTGCGCACCAAATCCTCCACGAACGCCGGGTTTTCGTAGGCGCGCTCCGTCACGAACTTTTCGTCCTGCCGCTTGAGCAACGCGTAAAGCTCCGAACTCGCCGAACTCTCGATCATCCCCACCACGTCCTCGATCCAGACCGGTTTCGAGAACCGCAGCGCCACCGTCACCAGCCCGCGCTGGTTGTGCGCGCCGTATCGGGCAATCGCCTTCGAACACGGGCACAGCGTTGTCACATGCGCCTTCACCGTCAGCACGAAATCAATTTCAGCGCCACACGCCGCCGCGTCGAACCGCGCCATGTAATCCATCAGGCTTCGCTTGCGCGACACCGGCGATTTTTTGGACATGAAATATGGGAACTCGATTTCCAGGTGCGACGTGGCCGAGTTCAGCCGCTTCTGCAATGAATGCAAAATGTCCATGATGTTTTCCACGTGCATGACGCTGCCATGCGCGTTGAGCGCCTCGACAAACCGGCTCAGGTGCGTGCCTTTGAACTCCTTCGGCAAATCCACGAACATCCCGATGGTGGCCACCGTGTTTTGGATGCTGTGCGCCTTGTCGCGCACCTGGATGGGAAACCGCAGCCCGCGCACGCCGACCTTGTCAATCCGCAACTCACGGTGATCGCGTTCGCTCTGCTTGTCGTAGAGTTTCCGCGACGCCGCGTTCTTTTTAGCCCCGCGCAACGCAACGCCGTTCTGGCTGATTCGAAGCATGGGGAAATAATAGCAGCTTTGCGGAATTTGGCAAAACGTTCTCCGCTGGAACAGACACGCGGCGTTCATTCTGTGGCACGGCTCGCAACCCTTTAGATTTGAACTGCTGCTTGCATCAAATTACTCCAAGGGCAGCGGCTCGGGGGTGCAAGGATTGACTTTCAACGGGTTTGGACCTTTTTCTTGTGCCCTAGATGCAGACTGTGGTGCGCGGTGGACGGTCAACCCACTTTTCCACGGTTTCCCTGCTCCGGGCAGCGTCCGCTCGGCAAACCGCACGCGGGCTTCGAAAACCCGGCAAAAAAACGATTGACGCCCGCCCACGTCGGCGTAAAGTCACCACAAGTGAACCCGACGCAGAAGCAATTCTCCCTGAACCGCGCAGCGTCAAAAAGCAAATTCCTATCAATCTTTCTCACGGAAAGCGTGAGAAACTAATGTCCTATCGAATCAATTACTTGCCGACCGAGAACAAACGCCGTTTTTTATGAGGATCTTGTTAGTTGTTCCAACTTCGCAATATCACTCCCACTATCCAGCCTTTATGGCACTTCCTGATTTTCCGAGCGGATTTGCTTACTTGGCTTCCGCCTTAAAAGCGGCAGGGCACGAGGTTTATGGACTGAACCCCAACAATGATACCAGGTTTGCCAACCAGCGCGAGATGGTCGAAACCAAGCTCCAAGAAGCTCTCGCGAACATTCGCCCGGATCTCGTTGGCACAGGGGGATTATGCACCGAGTATCAGTTCCTCAAAGATACCATCCGGATAATTCGAAAGAATTCGCCCGGGACGCCAATCGTTCTTGGGGGAGGGATAATCAACAACGACGCGGAGTTTGCCTTCCAGGCTTTGAAACCCGATTTCTGCGTGAGGGGGGAGGCGGAAGAAGTGCTGGTCGAATTGGCGGGGAGCTTGAACGGGGGAGCCAGGCGGCATGCGAATATCCCGAATTTGGGATTTTGGGAGAACGGAAGCGCGCAGTTCACGAGGTTGGATTTTCATTATGGCGATCTCAATAAGAGAGCGTTTCCGGATTATGAAGTCTTCGGCGTCCAAGAGATGATGGACAAGTACTGGCTGGCGGCGCGCAATGTATGGCGGTATTCTCGTTTTCAACCGCGGCCCTGGCCGATTGTGGCGGCTCGGAGTTGCCCGTTCAGTTGCAGCTTCTGCGTGCATCACCGGGGAATCAAGTACCGCGCGCGCAGCATCGATAACCTGATGGAGGAAATCGGGTATTTTTACCCCAAGCACCAATTCAATATTCTGTTCCTTGTGGACGAACTGTTTGCCGTCAGTAACGACCGGTTGCGTCAATTCTCGGAGGCGATGTTGAAGGCCCGGGAAGAGAAGGGCTGGGACATCAGCTGGTACTTTCAGACCCATGCCAGCGCCTCCTTTGACGAGGACACGCTCAAACTGGCGAAACGCGCTGGCTGCTATTTTTTCTCCTACGGCATAGAGAGCGCAAGTCCGACCGTGCTGGCCAGTATGAACAAGCGGACGAAGCCGGCGCAGATCGTCAACGCCATCGAAACTGCGGCTAAGTTGCGCATCGGCTTTGGTGGGAATTTTATTTTTGGCGATCCGGCCGAAAGCCCCCAGACGCTGTCCGAAACCCTCGTTTTTTTTCGCAACCATTGCACGGACATCTGTGTGGGCCTGTTTAGCCTCCGGCCTTATCCGGGCAGCAAGTTGTTTGATTTTTGCCTCAGCAAGGGATTGATAACGGACAAGCTCCGCTTCTACGAGAACATCGATCAGCCGATCAATATGACATCGATGCCCAATTTGTTCTGGACTATTTGGATTTTGGCGCTGGATTATCTGGGCGGGATGTTTCTCTGGGTGAAATCCACGAGGGCGATTTCGTGCGAACCATTGAACTCGGCGGCGGAAAACCCAATCGCTCGGCATTACGGGATGCAGGTATGCAAAATAGGGGCGGTTTGCCCTCACTGCGGGCAGACGGTTTATTTGCAGGAAATGGCCGCTCATGGAGCAGCGGGACAGGCGTACTCCATGAGCCGAGCCAAATCGGGAATCGTTGCCTTGCTTTGGGGTATCCGGACAAAAAAGTGGTTCTTTTATTGTTGTTACGTCTCCGCACTGGTTGCCTCCCTGGCCTTCAAACCGTTCAAGCTGCTACTTTATCTGAAGAACAAGGAGAAGTTTGGGGTCTCAAGAATCGTCACCGGGTGCCCTCAATGCAACAAGTGGTTTCGCGTCCAAGTATGAAGAAGTCGAGATGAAGGTCGCCGGTCCCGGGCAGCTCTGCCACGCCACCGCCGTCCCTGAATTGAAATGTCAGCATGTCCGTCCAGCCCAAGGTTGGTGCGAATGAGTATCGGTAACGCCAGAACCGATTTACGATGTTGTGACCGCCGAACGGTCAAAACGTCAGGAATCTTGTCAGCAACCTTCGGCAAAGCCGGAGGCTTGAATATTGGGAGGCGGCTCGAAGCCGCCGAGCCTCGCACCTGTGTTCTCTCGTGAAAAACAAAAGGCATCTGGACAAGCAAAAATGAAAGTTTAACTTTGCCCAAACCAATCCATGCTCAAACGTTTTTCATTTCCGTTCGTCAGCCTGACGTTCGCGTTGTTTTGTTCGGTTTCCTTTGCCGCCGAAACCTTTCGCGTCGCCACTTACAACGTCGAAAATTATCTCGACCAGCCAACCGAATCGCGCAAGTTCGTGAAGTCCATTGGGGCCAAAGCCAAGGTCTGCGAAAGCATCCGCGCCCTGAATCCCGACGTCATCGCCCTTGAGGAAATGGGCACCACCAACGCGCTGCTCGAACTCCGCGCGTCACTCAAAAAAGAAGGTCTGGATTTTCCGTATTGGGAACATATTTCCGGCTGGGACACGAATATTCACGTTGCCATTTTGAGCCGGCTGCCCATTGTCGCGTGCCACCCGCACACGAATGATAATTTCCTGCTCGATGGCCGCCGCTTTTCCGTCAGCCGCGGTTTTGCCGAGGTGGACATTCAGGCCGCGACGAATTTCACCTTCACCCTCATCGCTGCGCATTTGAAATCGCGCCGGCCCGTGCCCGAAGCCGACGAGGCTCAATTGCGTCTCCAGGAAGCGAAAGCCCTGCGCGGCATCGTTGATGAACATTTCAAAGCCGACGCGAACGCAAAACTGATTGTGCTCGGCGATTTCAACAACGTGAAAAATTCCGATTCCACAAAAGAAATCATCGGACGCGGAAAATTCAAGCTTACCGACACGCGCCCGGCCGAGCGCAACGGCGACAATACGCCGAACGAGATCCCGCGTTTCGAGCCGCGCAACGTCACGTGGACGCATTACTATGGCGTGGAAGACACTTACAGCCGGATTGATTACATTTTGCTCAGTCCGGCCATGGCGCGCGACTGGGTGACGAATGAAACTTACGCGCTGACGATTCCGAATTGGGGCGTCGGCTCGGATCACCGGCCCATTGTGGCGCAATTTGAGACGGAGAATAAATAAACAAACCGGATTCAATGCAACGGAACGCCGCATTCATGCGGCAGCAGGCCCGTGTGATTGAATGCCCTGCCGGATAAATCCGGCGTTCCTTTCGGGACGATGCAACTTTGATTGTCGCGGTGTCCAAGTGCGCCTCCAAACGAAGTTCCCAAAAAACGTTCTTGACCGGGCGAAATTATGTGCAAAATTATGCCCATGAACACAATTACCGTGCCAGTGGGTGTCGGACGGACCAACCTTTGCAAACTTTTGGAAAAGGTGCAAGCCGGGGCGCGGGTGGTTTTAACGAGTCACGGACATCCCAAAGCGGTCATTTCCGCGTATCCGACAACAGGGACGCCCTGGCGGGTGGAAACACCTGACGATCCCAAACGGTATGGCGATTTGCAATCGCCGGTGATGGAGGATTGGAAATGAGAGTCCTGGCAGATACGAATTTGTTCATCAAATTTTGCCGCCGGCTGCCCCTGCCGACGCAGGTGGAGCGGACGCTGGAAGACGAAAAAACCGAGCGGTGCCTGTCGCCGGTATCGGTGATTGAACTTTTCCGGCTCTGGCGGAACGGGGAAATTCCCGACCACCCGGATTCGTGGCTCGACCTGGCATTGCCTTCGTGGACGGTGTTGCCCGTGACCGTTCCCATTGCCCGGTTGTCCGTCTTATGGCCCTGGGAGCACAGGGATTCCGCCGACAGAATTCTGGCCGCAACGGCAGCGTGTGAGCGCATTGAATTTTGGCACACCGACACCGTGCTAAAAAAGTTGACCGGATTTCCCCACCGCTTTTTTTCCAATCCATCAAACAGCCGCCAGGCGTCCTGACGCGATTCAGGGACGGCGGTGGCGTGACAAAACACGATGGTGCGCGATTGGGTGACGAATGAAACTTACGCGCTGACGATTCCGAACTGGGGCGTCGGCTCCGACCACCGGCCCATTATGGCAACGTTTGAAGCGACAGACAAATGACAGCCCTGATACTCAATCGCACCAACCTTCGGCTGGACGGACACGCTTATGTCTGGCTTCAAAAATGGCGGTGGCGTGCCAATTCACAATGACGGTTTGAACCATTATTCAGGGTCTTGAAAACGAAGCAGGCAGACCGGAAACGGCCTGCCTGCTTGTGGGTCATGGGGATTTTGGGAGCTAAATTATGGTTTGATTTCGTCAATGATTGGGCAATCAAAATCAGCAACAATGTTGGTTGAACCGTTATCCACATGGGTTTCAAGTCGGATGTAAGGCTCAAGGAACTTGTGTTCTTCGTCGTCTTCACGAACACCACGATAAAGTGGTTGCACTTCATAAATGGTAATTTTTTTGATGACCGGGCCGGGACCAGATTGTATCCATTTCCCTTTGCCGTTGCGGAGTTCTTCAATCAACTGGCCTGCGGTCAAAGTTGAATGAAGCTCATACGGTTCCAAGCCTTTCCAAAGCAATTCAAGTCTGGAAATCTGTCCGTGATTGCGAAATTCAAAATTAATACCCCCGTGATTGATGCCGTCAATGTCAATTCCGTTCACCCGGCGGATAAAGAAAACACCTTGCATTTTTATGTGTTCAACATTTGTTCCTTTTCCCTTATCAAACCACCCAGCCCTTTCAAGGGTTTTGACAGCTCGCAATTCAGAACTGTCTCCTACGGTTGCAAGTTGCGAACGATCAATGCCGAGCTTTTGAATGTATTCCAAACCGAGTTGATAGGCTTCTTCCTCACTTGGAACACCGACCGGCGTTTCACGCACTTTAGCTTGAGCGCTATTATCGTGATAATATATCCATCCATACGGTGGGAAAATGCCTAACTCAATCATCCCCTTTTTGAAATACATCAATTGCTTATCTTTGAAAGGCGGCTGGCCTTCGACATTCGTTTGGTCTTTCATTGTAAAGGAACCCAGTGCCATCAAATTAGAAACGACCGCCGGAGCGAAATTCTGTGGGACAATCTTGTAAACCCAAACCGATGACGGCAAATGATTCGTGGGAACAGACCAAACGATTTCAATTTGATTGGTGCCAGCGGATTCTTGTGAGAACCCGCTGGCCAAACCAATCATTGAAAAGAATAACGTGGTAATCCAATTTCTCACGGCCAAACTTGGGTATCTACAAAAGTGATATTCCCGCTGGTGCTTCCAGCATAATTTTTCAATGTATCACTAAAACAATTATCCGAACCGGCAAGCGCGGGTGGATTCGTGGCGATCTTCAAAGGCGCGCTTCTCCTTGGTCTCGCCCCAGAAGACCTCGTAGTTGCGGTTGGAGTTGAAGGGCGGGTCAATGTAAATCAAATCCACGCAGGCGTCGGGCAGTTTGGCGAGCTGTTCCAGATTGTCGCCGCAATAAACGACGCGGGTGTCGAGGAGGGGCGAGGGTTTTTGGCGTGTTTCGGAGGGGCGAGTTATACGAGTCCCTGACTTTTCTGCGGGCTTTTCTGATTGGGGGCTCGTGGAACTCGCCCCTCCGATTGCGCCGGAAGCTTTCTTTGCCATGCGTCGAGAATAGTTGTTTTCAATCGGCTTGCAAGTGCGCGTCGCCGTTCCCAAATAAAAAAATGGGCCGGCAAAATGCCAGCCCTCCCATCACAACTTCTCCGGGTGCTTGATCAAATCCGCGATGCGCGCTTCACGCTTCCGCCAGCGCGTGAGCCTGCAAAATGCGGCGCATGATCTCGGCGGGTTTTTCACCGCGACGCCGGGCTTGGCGGCGATAATAGTCAAGGCTCGAAGGCGCGAGTGAAACGGTCACTTTCACCGTCCGCAAAGTCCGGCGCACTTGTTCGGGACTCGGCAAAAAATCCAGCTTCACCGGCATGCCCGGTTTTCCGATGGGTTCGCCGTTCAGTTCGTCCAAGTCAGCGTAAGCGATTTTGCGTTTCATAAATTTGTCTGCCTTTGCGCCAGTAACCCGCGCCGATAACGCGAATCCGGCCACGCCGCCGCGTGAACCGCACAGTAAGAATAGCATCACCCACCTGCCCGACGCAATACCAGCGCGGTTCGGAATGACTGTGGCTGACATCGGGCAAAATGATCCGTCGGGGATCGGCAAATGCGGCAACGGCTTCAACGAAAGCGACACCGTGCTTGGCGAGATTGGAAATTTCCTTCGCCTCGTCCCATTCAAAATGTTCACCGAAATTGGCCAAGCGATTTTTTATCTAAAATTACAACTGTTCCGGGTGGGTTATCAAATCCGCGATGCGCATGAGCAACCGCCCGGCCGCGCCGCCGTCAATCACGCGATGATCGAAGCTCAACGTGAGGTTCGCTTCCATCACCGGCACGAACCGGTCTTTGCTCGCATCCCAACTGGGTGTGCGCCGGGCTGCGCCGATGCCGAGCACCAGCGATTGTTCCGGCAACGGGATGGGCGTGGCCCAGGTCAGCCCGAACGTGCCAAAGTTCGTCACGGTGGCAATGGAACCGCCCGTCACTTCCGGCGGCAGCTTGCATTGCCGCGCCAGTTCGACCAGTTCGTTGTAAGGCCCGATCAATTCCTTCAGCGACCGTTTGTCCGCGTGGCGAATGACGGGAACCAGCACGCCCGCCTCGGCCTCGACGGCGAACGCGATGTCAATCGAAGAGGGATGCACAATTTTATTTCCCACCAGCCGGCCTGCGGGAGCGCTGTTTTCCGCCAGCGCCACCGCCAGCGCGCGCAAGCCGCAAAGCGCCGGCCCGGGTTTTGGCCGGGTGACTTTGCGATAGGCAAAAAGCGGATCGAGACAGACCGGCAGGCCGACGTGCGCAATGGGGCGCGTCCAGCTTCGGCGCATCGCGTCGGCCACCGTCACGCGCATGAACGACGCCGGGGTTATCTTCTGCTTTTCGAGATGCGCGATGAATCTTTCAAAATCCTCAACGGTCACCCGGCCCGCCGCGCCGCTGCCGGCCACGCCCGCAAGATCGGCGGCGTGCAAACCGAGTTCGTTCATGCGCGCCTTGAGCCGCGGCGAAAGATAACTCGCGCCCGCCGCATTCGCCGGCACCGGCAATCCCCGCACCGTCGGTTGAACGCGGTTCCTGCCGCCGTTCGCGTCCAGGGCGGAAATGCGGTCGGTGTCACCTGTTTTCGCCGGCGCGGGAACGTCAAACCCCAATCGCGCCGCTTCTTCCTTGGTCGCCTCGATGTGGCCGAGCACCACGCCGACGGCGTAGCTTTCGTTCAGTTGCGCGGTGAATTTTTCAATGCGCCCGCGGCAGGGCGACGTGACGGTCATGCTGGCCTTGTTGGTCTCGACTTCGATCAAATCCTGGTCGGCTTCGACGGTGTCGCCGGGCTGGACGAGGAAGTTGATGATGTTGGCCTCGGCGATGGACTCGCCCAGTTGCGGCATGATGATGGGAATTCGCGGCATGGGATCAGGATGGGAGGTTGGAGGGTTGGAGTGCTGGAGCATGGTTTACCCGCCAATACCAGCACTCCATTGCTCCATCACTCCAATATTTCATTTTCTTCAATTTCACAGTCGTAAAAGTTTTCGCGCGGCGGCGGCGACGGCGCGCGCGGTGGGACGGTGCGCGGTCCACAAATTGGGATGATACGGCACCGGCGTGTCCTTGGCGTTGAGCCGTTGCGGCGGCACGTCGAGCAAACCAAATCCTTCGCTCGTGACCCGGGCGATGACTTCCGCCGTCACTCCTCCCCACGGCCAGGCTTCACCCACGCAAAGCAAACGCCCCGTGCGCGCGACGCTGGCCATCACGGTGTCCGTGTCGAGTGGTTTCACCGAACGCAAATCCACCACTTCAATTTCCCAGCCTTCCGGGACGAGTTCGGCGGCGGCTTCGAGCGCTTCATGCACCATGGCGCTGTAGGCAACGATGGTCATGTCGCGGCCTTCACGCGCGATGCGGGCTTTGCCGACGGGCAGTGCTTCGCTCGGTAATTTTTCGGCCTTGAGGTGGTAGTAAAGAAATTTGTGCTCGCAAAAAATCACCGGATCGTCAATCGCCACCGCTTCGAGCAACATGCTGTAAGCATCTTCAACGGTCGCCGGCGTCATCACCACCAGGCCGGGATAGTGCGCGTAAATCGTCTCCAGACTCTGGCTGTGAAACGGTCCGCTGCCGGACGTGCCGCCGAAGGGCAGCCGCACGGTGATCGGGCACGGCACGTTCGTGCGCCAAAAAAGCGTCGCGGCCTGGTTGACAATCTGGTTGAAGCCAACGGTGGAAAAATCCGCGAACTGCATTTCGATGATCGGCCTCATGCCTTCAATCGCCGCGCCAACGGCCAGACCGATCATCGCATCCTCGCTGATGGGCGCATCAATCACGCGACCGGGAAATTCCTTCGCCAGATTTTTCGTGGCCTTGAACGCGCCGCCGAACGCGCCGACGTCCTGACCGTAAATGAACACGCGCGGGTCGTCGCGCAGTGCGTGAGCCTGCGCTTCGCGGATGGCTTCGAGATACGTGATGCTCATGGCCGGGAAAAGGCAGAAGGCAGAAGGCAGAAGGCAGAAACAAATCCTGCGTGCAACGTGGCAGTGTTTTTTAATTCTTCATTCATGGTTCATTTTTCCTGCCCCTCGTTCAAATGTCCGGTTGAAAGCGCGCGCCAGTCCTCGGTAAACGGATCGGGCACGGGTTCGCGTTGGACTTGGGCGACGGCTTCCTCGATTTCGCGGACAATTTCGCCGCGCAGCGCGGCCAACGCCGCGGCGTCCGCCCATTTTTGGCGGAGCAGATGTTCCTCGGCGACTTTCAAACAATCGCGCCCGACCGGCGACGCCTTTAATTTCGGATCAATGTAACTGGCGTCGTCGTGTTCGCCGTGACCGCAAAGCCGGAGCAGCGTGGCGACGACCATTTGCGGGCCGCGACCGGCGCGGGCGCGCGCCACGGCGTCACCCACCACCTTCAGGCACGCGGACAAATCCGTGCCGTCCACGGAATGGGATTCCACGCCGTAACCGGCGGCCCGGTCGGCCAGGTCGCGGCAGGCAAATTGGCGCGAAGTGGGCGTTGAGTATGCGTATTGGTTGTCCGCCACAATCAAAACGAGCGGCAGTTTTTCGACCGCGGCCTGGTTGATCGCTTCGTGAACTGCGCCGGTGGAAGTCGCGCCGTCACCAATGCACGTCGCGCCAACCATGCCGGTGACGCCTTTCATGCGGCGGGCGAACAACGTGCCGTTCACGACGGAAACCATTGCGCCGAGATGGCTGACCATCGGCAAATAGCCTTCCTTTGGCCGGCCGCGATGAACGTTGCCGTCGCGGCCACGCATCGGGCCGAGCACGGAACCCAGATACGTCCGCAAGGCGTCAACCACCGGTTCGCCAAACGCCAGCCGTCCGGCCGTGTCGCGGATCAGCGGTGCGAACACGTCGCTCTTTTTCAGCGACAAACCGATGGCAACGCTCAAGGCTTCCTGTCCGCGGCCAATAAAAACGCCGCCATGAATTTTGCCGGCGCGGTAGAGGCCGGCGCATTTGTCGTCCAACATGCGCGCCAGCAGCATGAAGCGATACGCGGTGAGGTGCGTGTCGCGAAAAGAGGTCGCGTCACCCACGGGGTCAGCGGCGAGCACCGTTTGGAGCATGGCGGAAGTTTATCGCCACCGGCGCGCGCCAGCAATGTTTCTTTCCAAACCAGGGGTTTTTCACATGAAAAATCGGATTGGCTAAATGAAGGGAATCTTGTCTATTAAGGAATGATTCATGCTGCCTTTTTAACGAAATGTTGACATTTGAATCATGAGTCAGCCGGCATTCCAGATCCTGTTGGTCAGCAACGACCCAAAACTATTGGCGACGTTGTCCAATGTGTTGCATGCGGACAACATCGCCTTTGCCCTGGAACGCCGTGCTGTTGAAGCGATTCAATTTCTTCGCGCCAGTCCGGTTGATCTGGTGCTGGTTGATTTGGTGTCGTCAAATGAGGAAGGCTTTGAATTCCTGCGCCAGCTCCAAGAAAGTCCGGCGGCAACCTTCACGCTCGTCACCGCGCTTACCGATCCGGATAACACGGTGGACAAATTGCGCGCGTTCGACTTCGGGGTTTTCGATTGCATGGACAAGCCGTTTGAAGCCCTGGTGTTTCGTGCGCGTTTGCGCGCCCTTCTGGAAACGAAGCGCCGGCACGATGACCTGGGCCGGCACAACGACAATTTGACCGAGGCCCGTCTCGCCGCCGAGGCGGCCGTGCGCGCCAAATCCGATTTTCTCGCGTCCATGAGCCATGAGATTCGCACGCCAATGAACGGCGTCATCGCCATGGTCAGCCTGCTCCTTGAGACGCCGCTGACCGCCGAGCAGCGCAGCTACCTCGAAACGATTCATACCAGCAGTGAATCGCTGCTGGCCATCGTCAACGACATTCTTGACTTTTCCAAAATCGAAGCGGGGAAACTGGAACTGGACACGCGGCCATTCAACTTGCGCACCTGCGTGGAGGATGCGCTCGACCTGCAGGCCGCGCGCGCCTTTGGGAAAAATCTCGACCTGGCGTATCAAATGGACGATGGGATTCCGGTGACCGTCGAAGGCGATTCACTGCGGTTGCGGCAGGTGCTCGCCAATCTTTTGAGCAATGCCATCAAGTTCACTGAAAAGGGCGACGTGCTCGTTCAGATCAAATTGCTCTCGGTGAAACCAAATGAGGCGCAGAACAATTCGCTGCTGCACCTGCATTTTTCCATGCGCGACACGGGCATCGGCATTCAGCCCGAACGTCTGGCGCGGTTATTCAAACCATTCTCGCAGGGGGATGCCTCGACCGCGCGGCACTATGGCGGCACGGGCCTGGGTCTGGCCATCAGCAAACAACTCGTCGAATTGATGGGCGGCAAAATGTGGGCCGAGAGTTCGCCCGGTGCGGGCTCGACGTTCCATTTCACCATCAATTTTCAGGCCGAAACGCAGTCGGCGCCGTTTGCCCTGGTGGGACCCCAGCCCAAACTCGCTGATTTGCGGCTTTTGATTGTGGACGACAACGCCACTGTCCGCTGTGTGGTTGCCGAGCAGGCGGCCAAATGGGGAATGGTTCCGTACAGCGCCGAAAGTCCGCAGCAGGCCCTCGAATGGCTTAAAAAGGGTGAACAATACGATCTGGGCGTTCTGGATTTGCAAATGCCCGGCATGGACGGCCTCGCGCTGGCCACGGAAATTCACAAATTGCCCGGCGCGGCGCTGATGCCGCTGGTGCTGCTCATGCCGTTGGGCCTGCACTCGGATGCGCCCGGCAGCACGCACATCGTGTTCGCCCACACGGTCAACAAACCCGTCAAGCCAGCGCAGTTTTGCGAAGTGCTCGTTCGCGCCCTGCTCAGTCCGAAGGCCGCCGCGCGCCAGCAACCGACATCGAAACCAGGGCAACCCCTCACCGAGCGATTGCCCTTGAGCATCCTTTTGTGCGACGACAACGCCATAAACCAAAAGGTTGCCGCGCACATTTTGCAGCTACTCGGTTATCAGCCTGGTCTCGCCGGAAACGGACGCGAAGCACTCGACGCGCTCGATAAAAAGCCGTATGATTTGATTTTTATGGACGTGATGATGCCGGAAATGGACGGTTTGGAAGCCACGCGCGCCATTCGCGAACGACAGAAGGACGGCGTGGCGCATCCGAATTACCAATCCCGCATCATCATTGTCGCCATGACCGCGCAGGCAATGCAGGGCGACCGCGAAAAATGCCTGGCTGCCGGCATGGACGATTATCTCTCCAAACCAATCCTTCCGAAGGAAGTTCGCGCCATGGTCGAACGCTGGGGTCCGCAAGCGACTCCGGCGGCACCGGCCGCGCCGGCACCCAAAGCCGACGCGCCTGTGTCTGCGCCGGCCCCGGCCCCAGTGCCAAAAGTTGATGTGCTCGCATCTGTGGTGGCGCCCGCGCCTGCGCCCGAAGCCGATGCGCCCGCCGTTGAAGAACCGCCGGCGGAGATGGACATCTTGAACGATTTGACTGACGGTGACGCGGACAGTTTGCGCGAATTGGTTGACTTGTTTTTCAAGCAGACCAGCCAGCAATTGGAGCAATTGGAAGCCGCCGTGCGCGCAAACAAAGCCGAAGATGTCCGCCGCCTGGCGCACAGTTGCGCGGGTGCGAGCGCCACGCTGGGCATGACGCGGTTCGTGCCGCTGCTCCGTAAATTGGAAAGACAAGGCGCCTCCGGCATGCTGACCAGCGCCACGCAGGTTTACGAAGATACCGCGCGCGAATTCAAACTCATTCAACATTTTCTGACGGCACAGTTAAATTCCGCCGCGCCGACGGCGGCCACTGTTCATTTATGAAAAATACCCCCAACAACGAAATGACTCCGGCGGCACCCACTGCGCCCACACCC
>Ga0224534_1000407_pt1 | contig 27608 bp, 25 predicted proteins | sample 714E12024metaG_FD_172012 | JGI IMG/M metagenome (GOLD analysis project Ga0224534, IMG submission 172012) | Peat soil microbial communities from Stordalen Mire, Sweden - 717 E1 20-24 | ecosystem: Environmental > Terrestrial > Soil > Wetlands > Peat | place: Sweden: Norrbotten County, Stordalen... | reverse complement strand
GTATCGGTGGAACTTCAACGTTCGGGCAGCTCGCAAGGCCTTGCGGCCGGGTGATCAACTCGAAGGTCGGCCAGTACTGGCGACCCGTCTTGACTGCTTTGCTGACCGTCAGCGCGCGGTTCTCGCGACCGTCAGCGCGCGCTTCTCAATGACCGTGGTTCTCCTGGGGTTTCTGTGGGTGATCTGAGAAGATTTCGGGGTGTCGAAGCTGACGGAATGGACTGACCTGCTCGAGCGCCTGGGCGACGATCCATCGGCTGCGTTGGAGTCGACTGCGTGCCTGCAGCAGCTGCTGGATGAGGAGTTGCTTCGCCAGATCCGCCGAGCCCGGCATGCCGGTTTGTCGTGGAGTCGGATCGGCGGGTCCCTCGGCGTCACTCCCCAGGCTGTGCACCAGAGGTTCGCGTGGCTGGTGTGATGCTCGGCTGACTTACCAGGGCAGGTCGAGTTCGATCCCCGAGCAGCACAGGTAGATCATGGCCGTGATCGTCTTGACGCTGTGGTGGCCATAGCCCCGGTGGTTGATCATCCGGATCTTGGAGTTGGTGCCCTCCAGCCGGGAGTTCGACAAACCCAGTTCGACCGCCGCAAGGATCCCGACGCGGTTCTCCCGGACGAGCTTGACGGCCCTGAGCATCGGGGGGATCCGGCAACGGCTGGCTCGGGCGAGCCAGCGATCTAGGTATAGAGCTGCGTGGCTCGGGTCGCTGAGCTGGTAAAGGCCCCGGAAGTCCTCCTTGATCTGTTGGGCGCGCCAGCAGGCGTGGCCGGCCTTGCGGTGACGTTCGAGCACAGCTGCCTGCTCGAAGGTGAGGTCGCCGGCCTTTTTGAGGAGTGCCCAGCGGAGATCGGTCGCCTCCCGCTTGCTCAGAGGCAGGCCCTGTCGGGTCAGGTTCGCCCATCGCATCGTGTCGGTGACCGCTTTGTTGAGCAACTTCACCACATGAAAAGGGTCCCAGCAGATCGTTGCCGTGGTCTTGGCCCTCGTCGCTGCAGAATAGGCCCGGCCCATGTCCATCGAGACAGCCTCGAGGCGGGCACAGCGCTCTTGGCCGAGCAGGTCGTAGAAGTCTTCGAGCACTTGAGCGCTCTTGCCCTCGCCGACCCAGATGACGTACCCGCTGTCTTGGTTGACGACGACGGTCACGTAATGATGACCAGACCAGGAGATCTCGTCCACGCCGATGCGCGCCAGGCGCTCGAAGCGGTCCTCGGCGAGATGGTCGGTCACGACACGGGTCACGATCGCGGTGACTGTCGCCCAATCACACCTGAAAAAGCCGGCGACGCTGGTGCGATCGGCTCGTTGGCACCACCACGCGACGAGGTTCTCAAAAGCCAGAGTGTGCCTTGCCCCGTGGCGTGCCCACACCACCTCCTCGGTGACGACCTTCTTGCAGACGACGCAGGACAACCGGCGGATCTCGCCTTGGAGGATCACCTTGGTCCCGAACGCGTCGAGGTGTCGCCAGCGCCTGGTCGAGCGGTCGTAGGCGGCAGCCGTCGAGAACCCGCACGAACAGCGAAGCCGTCGTCGTGAAGCTCGCACGAACAGCACCAGCACATCGTCTTGGAACTCCACTCCGGCAACTTTGGCGCCGAGGGGCGCGATCATCTTGTTGAATGCAGTAGTGGCGCGCACAGAGTCCACCTCGCAGGATCGGTTGGCGTAGGAACCACCGACGCTACGAGCGAGACCTGTGCGCGTCACACGTTCATGACCGCTGGGAGCCGAACCTAATCCGCGGTGCCGTCCTGCCAACACGAGCTCTCGGTGGGCTTAGCGCGCGGGTGAGTGGGCCCCCTACGGTCCGTGACAGATCACCGAGTGCCGCCTTGAGCCTCAAAGCCGAGTCAGGACAAGGGATATCTAGCGATCTCGGGGTTTAGTGACCCACAGAAACCCCAGGAGAACCATGACCGTTGACACCGAAGCGAAATCCCGAAGGCGCTCGACAAAGTGCGCCCCGAGACAGTTCTGTTCGAAGCTCTCTGTGGGCTGGTTCCCGGCGCGTCTCTTTTACCGTGCTGAAGAAGGTCACGTACCCGGGGTTGTCTGGAGCAGGCGTCGACTGCGGGACGCCATCGTTACGGCCAACCTGATGTGCGAGAACATGCCTGACCTAGGTGACTGTCCTTTTCGGTTCACGTCGTACCCATCGCAGTGCCTTCGGATCCCACCGACCGGTGGCGGTTCCGTCGAGAATCGGATCAAGGTAAGGGCGCACGATTCCGAGCGCTTCGTCGAGCGTGTGCGCAACCGGCAGAAGCGAGCGACCGGCCTCGCTCGCGTAGCCCGTCTGCCACAGCAGGCGGTCCGGCACATCGAAGTGTCCCGGGAAGCTGATGCCTCGTCGTTTCGCCTCCGACTTCAGGGCCGTCCTCTGGAGTTCAGCGTCCACTGACGTCTCGGTGACGATAGCGACGAGGTCCACAAGGTCCTTGAAGCGGGTGGACGCGCGGTCGCCTTCCCCGTGACGCTCGATGATCGCTGCCACCTTGTCGGCCACATGATCGACAAGTGGGTAGACGCGGTAACCATGCTGTTCAACGTCGGGCATCGCTACGCGCGCCAGCGCCGGCATCTCCTCGGGCGCGCCGGTCATGTGGAGATCGGTCCCACCAGGTCGACGTGGAACTGAGCCCACTCCGTCGCTCCCACGAAGGCCGTTACCGGCACGCGAACGCCGGTCCCACCGTCTGACACCGCTCGTGCTGGGCCGAGATCGAAGCGAAACCAGTCTCCAATGTCGAGGACTGCCGCCTGGCGGAGGTCTGCTTCCGCGACCTCGCGGGCGGCCTTTCGGTAAATGTCAACATCGATGGTGGCTCGAACAGCCAGATCGCGCGCCAAGAGCGCGGTCGCACCCTTGACGACCCAGCTGTCGTCGACCAGGTAGAGGCGTTCAAGAAGCCGGTCGTACGCCATCTGACGTTGGAGTTGTTGAAGGCTCCACCGACTCGTGTCGGCCATTGTCTTGAGTTTGTCGGTGAGCGCGCGTCGGAACGCAACGGGGCTTGTGTATGAACTCCTGCACTCGGTCATGTCGGCGACCCAGGCCGCGGCAGCGAGGCGGCGGGTGCCTGGTCGGCGTTCCGACGCATCATCGATTCGCGAGCTTCTCTCATCCACTGCGGCGTTTCCTTGTCACCGACGAGGTCGAGCAGCCACTGAAGCAGTGCCAGTCCGTCGTTTCGTCGAAGCCCGAATCGCCCGGAATGCGGCGAGAGACTCTGGGCGAATGTCCCGGGGTAGTCGAAGACAGGACGAATGGCGTCGGCGACGATCTGCGCGACGGCTGCCGGATCCTCATGGTCGTACAGCAGATCGGAGGCGATCCGCGCCGGGCGAGTCACCGGCAGCCCTCGCAGCTGGATCCATTCCCGATCATCCAGGCGACGCCGATGCAGCCGGACATCAGACCGCTTGGTCTGTTTGCGGTGTTGGACAGTGAACTCGTGCTGGTCCGCGGGAAGGTGGCCGATCCCATACAGGGCAGCCGCCGACCTATGGGAAACAACACCCTCGGCTGCCTTACGTTTCCACGCTTGCACCTCGGGGGCGAGTTGGAGCCAAGCCGCGCGCAGCTCAAGGTGATCTGGTGTGGGAGCCCCCTCCAGGTGATAGACACCGTGGGCCACCCGCTCGAGCGTCGACTCCGGAGCGGTCAGCCGTTCGACCGTGGTCTGAGGCACCGCTGCAACTACCAGCTGCCTTCGAGTGACGAGACCCCACTGCTCTTCGGCGATCTCTGCAATCCGCGTCATAGTTGTCCTGCGTTTCACTACTGCAATATACCCCATTATCAGCGGGTATTGAAGTAGTGGTCCAGAGTAAGTACTGCTATAGCCCCTGAAAACGGGGTATATAGCAGTATTACACTGAGCCAGCCCGTTTCCAGTACCTCAGCCGACCTCAGAACCGGGGCGGTCCAGAATCGAATGCGTTCGGCGCCTCAGCGGTACGTCATGTGGCCATCGGGTTTCAGGAGCCCGAAGGTCGGGCACAAAGAAATCCATCCCTACTTTTGCCCTACTTTTGTCTCGCGAGCCGCTAATTGATCGTGCCTGCCCTCTTGTGGTGCCGCGGAGAAAGCCCTAGTAGAGCCGTAATTCAAGCCGACTGGAGCCGGCTCGAACAGACCCCAGAGAAGCCTCGGAGATGACTCACTGTCTAATCAGGCGAACCGCGGTCAGCTCGCGGTGCGGTGGCACCGCTGCCCGACTAGAAGCCCTCAGCGTTCCCGATCACGGCGGCAGCCAATAGCGACGACCCCTTGACAGTTATTACATCGCGATATATCGTTATACAACGTGAGCGGTCGGCAGATCAGCTACACGAACTTTCCGGATCGGCCATCCGGCCGGTCCGGAACGAGAATTCAAGGAGAACAACCTGATGTATGGACACAAGAGATTCGACGACACCAACGCCAGCCCCGAAGGAGGACCGGGTTTCCCCGGTCGCCGTGACCGGTACGACCGCCTCGGCGGTGCCCCCCGAGGACGGGTGGGCGGCCGCGGCAGAGGATGGGAGGACGCCTTCGGCTTCGGAGGCGGGCGCCACGGGGCCTTCGGCCCGGGATTCGGGCCCCCGATGTTCGGACGGGGCCTGAAGCGGGAACGGGGGGACGTGCGAGCGGCCATCCTCGCCCTGCTGGCCGAGGAGCCGATGCACGGCTACCAGATCATCACCGAGCTCACCGAGCGCAGTGGTGGCGTCTGGAGCCCCAGCCCCGGCTCGGTCTACCCCACCCTCCAGGCTCTGGAGGACCAGGGACTGGTCACAGCAGACAAGAGTGAGGGCCGCAGGGTCTTCAGCCTGACTGCCGAGGGCCGCGCGGCAGCGGAGGAGGTCGCTGACGGCCCGGCGCCGTGGGAGCGAGCGGCCCGGGGAGCCGACCGCTCCCTGCTCGACCTGCGGGGCCTCATGGTCGAGGTCGCCTCGGCCACCATGCAGGTGGGCCGCTCCGGCAGCGAGAGCCAGGTGAAGGCGGTCGGCGAGATTCTCGCAGATACCCGCCGGCGCATCTACCTGGTGCTGGCGGACGGCGCCCCGGCCACCGACGACACCGAGGCCGAGTCCACTTCGTGAGTCCGGACGCCGATCGGCTGGCCAAGCAGCGGCGGGCCGCCGCTCACCGGATCGTCCGGTGAGCGGTGCTCGGCCCCGGCCGGTACCTAGATCCCCGTCATCGACACGCCCAGCGCGAGGGAAGCGGGACTGCATCGACGTCTGCCCCACCCAAAGTTTGGAGCCACAACATGACCACTCGAACTCCCCAAGCCGAACGATCGAGCTCCAGCGCCGACCAAGCTGGGCGCGACAGCTCCCTTTCTGACACCGTGGCCGTTGAGGCGCGCGGCCTGACGAAGCTGTTCGGCACCAATCGCGCCGTGGACAACATCGACCTCACCGTCATGGAAGGTGAGATATTCGGGGTGCTCGGCCCGAACGGCGCCGGCAAGACGACGATGCTGAACATGTTGGCGACGCTGTTGCCGATTGATGGCGGCGAGGCGAGGATCTTCGGCCACGACGTCCGCAGTGAAGGCCACGCTGTGCGGCAACTGATCGGCGTCACTAGTCAGTTCGCGTCGGTCGACGAGAACCTGACGGCCCGTGAGAACCTCTGGCTGTTTGGTCGCCTTCAGGGTCTGTCCTCCAAGAGGGCCCACAGCATCGGCGACGACCTGCTCGCGCAGTTCGACCTCACGGAGGCCGCTCACCGACCCATCTCCCAGTTCTCCGGCGGCATGCGGCGCCGCCTTGATCTCGCGGCCAGCCTGATCACCAGACCCGCACTGATCTTCCTCGATGAGCCCACGACCGGTCTCGACCCCCGGAATCGCAGCCAGATGTGGGACACGATCCGCGACCTGGTCGCTGAGGGATCGACCATCATGTTGACCACTCAGTACCTCGACGAAGCGGACGCACTCGCCGGGCGGATCGCCGTCATCGATCGCGGTCGGAAGGTCGCCGAGGGCACTCCGAGTCAGCTCAAGACCCAAATCGGCACATCGAGCCTCCGTGTCCAGATGGCCGAGGGCGCCGACACGGCAAAGGCGGTCGCACTGGCTGCGGAACTGACCCGTGTCACACCGATCGTTTCCCCAACCGGCTCAGGATTCAGCCTCACGCTGAGCGACGCCAACCAGGCTGCCGACGTCCTCATCGCGCTGCGGAACCACCAGCTCGATATCACGAGCACCACCATCGAACAACCGAGCCTCGACGAGGTGTTTTTCGCCCTGACCGGCCACACGAGTGAAACCCGTCTCCCTGAAACCGAGGTGAGCCAATCATGACCGCAACCATCACCAACCCAATCACCACGGGCCGACCGGTCGCACGCACCGTCCAAGCGTCAGTACCCGTGTGCGACGCGCTCACCCAGATCACGACGCTGGCATGGCGCGCCCTCATAAAGATGAGTCGCAATCCCGAACAGCTCGTCGACGTCACCGCGATGCCCGTGTTGTTCACCGTGATGTTCGGGCTCATGTTCGGCGGGGCCGTCTCCGGCAGCACTGCCCACTACCTGCCGACCCTCATCCCGGGCATCATCGCCATGACCACCATCACCGCGTGCGTAGCCGCCGGCATCCAACTCCGAGATGACATGGACAAAGGCGTGTTCGACCGCTTCCGGTCGCTGCCCATCGCCCGGATCGCCCCGCTCGCCGGACCGATGATGGCCGACCTCGCCCGCTATGCCATTGCGGCCGGCATCACCCTGACCGTGGGCGTAGTCATGGGCTACCGCCCCGGTGGTGGTGTTCCCGGCGTGCTCGCCGGAGTGGTGCTTGCCGTCATCACCGGCTGGTCCATCGCCTGGATCTTCCTTTGGATCGGCACCAGAGCCAGGAGCGCCGGCGCCGTCCAGGGGATGTCCATGATGATCATGTTCCCTTTGGCCTTCCTCTCCAACGCGTTCGTTCCCGTCGACAGCCTTCCGGGATGGCTCCAGGTCGTGACGCGGGTCAATCCCGTCTCTCATGTCGTCTCGGCGTTGCGTGACCTGATGAACGACGGCGCCGTGACTGCTCAGGTCGGATGGGCTCTACTCGGATGTGCCACGGTCGCCGCATTCTTCATCCCACTTACCGTTCGCTCGTACTCCAGGCGGGTTTGACCAGCCCGGCGTTGCTCCCGCCCCAGGGCCACAGCCCGATGATCAACTCGAAGGTCGGCCGGTACTAGCGACCCGCCTTGACTGCTGGCTGATCGACACCTCACCGATGGGGTGGACAGGATCTTGGACCGACTGAGCGAGCTTTGCGAGGTCAGTCCGTCAGCCCAGGCGGTTGACTGCCACGAGAAGGTCATCGGCGAGAATCGCCACCTGCCGCGCAACGGTTTCGGGCTCGCCAATACCTTCTTCGGCACGTCCGGCCATTACCGGACCTATCGAGTCTGGCCCGGAAGCGCCCAAATTTGATCCGTAGTCGCATCGCGGCCGTCCAGCCAGTGCGCTGCCGTTCGCCTCCGTAGCCTGGACTTGGCCCTGTGCATCGCACCCTCCAGGTGGTCTCGCCCTGTCCGTACAGTCTTGGCCCGTGGGTTAGCACAGGATCAGCAGTTGAAGGTCAGCGAGACTGCGAGATCACTCTCCGTCGTTCCAGGGAAATCAGCTGTTGCGCAGTGCTCTACCAGGCCCCTACCAGCCCCCTACCAGCTTGGGTGGGCAAGATGGGCTCGGCCCCAACGGCCACCAACGGTGAGAGGAAGAACATGAGTAACGAAGAACAGGAGAATTGCGAGAACCCAGGCGGAGGTCAGCTTCGCCGGAGCCTCCTCTCAAGTCGGTGGTTCCGCGTCCTGGGCGCGTCGGCACTCCTTGTCGGGTTCGCGGCTGGTGGATTTGGCATCGCCAGTGCGACGACAAGCTCTGGAGGAACTTCGACTGCGGGCGCAGCGAGATCCGTATCAGGGTGGGGTCACCAAACAGGCCAGCTACGCGGCCGTCATTCGCCCCCCGCTGCGGCCGGCAAGGTTGAGTCAGTCACGGCTGGGTCGGTCAGCGGGACCGGCACCTTCACCGTGAAAGGGCGCGACGGCAAGACCGTCACCGTCGAGGTGAGCTCCTCGACGACCTACAAGGACCCGGGAGTCACTTCGCCGAGCTTCGCCAATGTCACCACCGGTGAGATGGTCAGCGTCGAAGGCACGACGGCCTCCTCTGGCGTAGTCACCGCCACGAGCGTCTTCATCGGCTTCGGCGGCGGCATGGGCCATGACCACGGACACCGCGGTGGATTCGCTACGGGATGGGGTGGCTAGCCGGTCGAGATGTTGCCCCCTTGCGGCCGAGCGTTCGCAAGGGGGCATTGAACGGTCCGGCGGGATACGCGCACTGAGAGCAATAAGGGCGCGCGAGCGACATCCAGAACTGCTCTGCGAGCCCGAGACAGATCGTCGCCCATGGGACGATTGCTAGCTGGCGCTTTCCTCCCCGCTGTAGCGCAACGCCTACCCGGTCGGGTGATCGATGTCCACCCCTGGCAAGTCCTGTACCTCTTGCTTCGAGATCTTTAGCTGGATGCCGTTGTCGGTCCCGGTCACAACGCTGATGGGGATGGCCACTTCCTTGCGGCCCCAGAGGTGCCCCTCCTGGAGGAGCACGTGGGTCACGCGGTGACTGCCAGGGTCAATGACGAGGCCCTGGACTCGCCCGATATCGCCGTCTGTGGCGTGGACTTGCTCGCCACGGCGCACGGCCACCTCGCCTAAGGGGAGGGTGTCGTAGGTGACAGGCGGCGAAGCGTTCCCAATGCCAAGGCTCATGGCACTTCCCGTGGTCATGCCAACCCTCATGCCCATGCTCCCGCCCAGGCCGTAGTAGGGCCAGGAGAGCGCCTGTCCCGGGCCGTAGCCTGCGTAGCCTCCCCTTCCGGGGAGGAAGCGTGTCTCTTCGGCATGGTCGAGCTTGTCGAACTCCGCCATGGTGCAGCGGAGTGAGATTTCACCGGAACTGGCGTCGACGAGGTCGAGAGGGACAAGTCGGCCGAGCCCCTGCCGGTGCTTGGGCTCGACCACGAGGTGGGTGACCGCCTTCGCGACGGGGTCGACGACCACGCGGCTCACCTCGCCGCAGATCCCGTCGCTACAGCTGGCTTCGACTCCGATCGTGAACTGCGTGGTCTCCGACATAGCCATCCTCCTCATGTCCCTGGGTCCTTCGGCGTCGGTCGGACACAGATGGCGTGCGGAAGGATACGACCAGGCTTGCTCCGAGTTTACCGAGGACGAGACGGCCTGAATCGTGCACAGCGACTGCTGTTCAGTCGCGCCGTCGGTGCGGGCAACCGGGTGCGGCAAGTGAACAACATCGCCTACCGGGCGGCCTTCGCAGAGTGCGCGACCGGTCAGTCCGAGGGATGCTCTGGCGGTGTCGACGAGCGGGCATCGACGACGGCACGCCTGAGTCTCTCCCTGCGATCGCTAGCTCGTATGCCGCCACCCGCAAGTGATAGGTACGAGCCCGCCCCTGCGGGGATGGGTAGCCAGAAGTTGACGAGCCGGTAGCCGAGCACCGCGACGATGGCGATTGCGCGCGTGGTACCGAATCCCACCAAGCTCGGCACGAGCACCCCTTCGACGAGTCCCAGGCCACCCGGGGTCACCGGTACGGCCGTGAGCACTTAAGCGAGGCCGTAGGTGACGAGCAGACCGTCTGGGTCTTCGATCTTGCCGAAGGCGGCAAGAAAGGGGACGGCGATGCCGCATCCAACGGCCAGTTGGCCGCGGCCCACAGCGCCGCCCGGCGCAACAGAAAGTGATCGGCGGCCGTGACACGGATCCTTGCCACCACCTGGTGCGCGAGGCGGTCGGCGGTGTCGGCGGCACTCTGCTCGAGGAACGGCAACCCGGGTCACGAGGTTCCTCAGGGTGACAGCCGCTCGCTCCTCGCCCTTGGTGAGAAGCAGCACCAGCGTCGCGAAGGCGGCCAACAGCAAAGCACCGACGAGCGCAGCAGTTGCGTAGATCGGGTTGAACCCGGTCAAAGGAATCGAGACGATCAGGGCCAGCCACAAGATGGCGTTCAACACCAGCACCGAGCCGATCGCCTGGATGGCGAGCGCAAGGCCGGCATCGTCACCGCTCACCCCTTCGTTGGTCAGCGGGCGGTACCCGAGGCCGTCTCCGCCTGCGGTGCCTCCCGGCAGCACATGACTGATGGCGAGCGTCGACAGGTCGATCCTCCAGATCCGCGAGAAGCGGCTCGCTCGTGGTGGCAGAACCGCTTTGGTCAGCTCGGCGTAGCTCGCCAGGCTTGCCACCTCGAGCAGGACCCCGAGCATGACGAATCCGATGTTCACCCGTCTCAGCAGCTGCAAGGAATGGCCCAATCCGGCGATCTTGGGGAGCACCAGGTACTCGACCACCAAGACGAGCAAGATGAACAGGCTTCCGCGCCGGAACGGGTGCTTGCTCACCAGCCGGCGCCACAGCGGAGGCGGCTTCGGCTCGTGCTGCCCGCAGGGCTGCTCGGTCATCTGCACCCACCTGCCCGATCGGCAAGCATTGGCCTTCAGTCGTTACGACAAAGCTATGAGCATCGCACCTTGTCGTGACGCGCCAACAGGAAGTTGGGCGGGAGCATTGTCCGAATGATGCTCAGAGAATGCCCAATCGCCGAAACACAGGCACTTTGATGAAGTCCAAGAAGAAGCCGAAGAGCACGGCCGCTGCGAAGACCGTGACAGCGACGGCGACGGAAATCGCCTGCATTTCGATCCCCCGGAGGGCAAGCACAGAGATGATCATGATGTCTGCCACCGTTGCGACGATCATCCACGTGCTCGGGAGTGATCTCCAGAGGTGCCGTCGCTCCCGGACGCAGTAGAGGATCGCCTCGCCGCCGAAGATGAGGGTAACTGCGGCGAGGGTTTGGAGCCGGCCGACGCTCAGCCCGAGAGAGTATTTCCCGATCAGCAGCGTCCCGGTACAGAAGGCCAGGAAGCAAAGGCCCATCACTACCCCAGCCTTGGTGAGCTTGGCGATCTGCCACACGCTGGGGGCCGACGACGGCCGGACATTGTCGGTGGTCACCGACATTCCGAGGAAGTCACCGGTGATCATGATGATCACCATGAGCATGGGGGTCAGGATGGCGTGTCCCGTGATGACGAGTCCAATGGTGATGAAGATCACGTTTGTGATCTTCTTTGTGAAGGAATTGAGCGTGTAGGTCAGGATGCGCTGGTAGGTGAGTCTTCCCTCTCTCACGCCTGCGACGACGCCACTGAGCCCAGCTGTGGTGAGAACGATCCCGGCGGCTGACTTGGCCACGTCGGTCGCGGTGGAGACGGCTATCCCCATCTGGGCTTGGCGGAGCGCTGGTGCGTCGTTGGCGCCGTCGCCGCACATCCCGACGGTGTGGCCGGACTTCTGGAAGCTCTTGACCAGGTCGTACTTCCCCTCAGGGAAGATGCCGGCAAAAATGGCGAAGTCCTCGGGACGAACGTCTTTCGGCAATGGTCCAGCCGGGCAGACTTTCCCTTCCAACCCGACGGCGTGAGCGACGATCCCGGCAGTAGTGGCCGCGTCGCCGGTCGCCATCACCGTGCGCACTCCCATGCTTGCTAGCTCGGAGATGAGCTCAGCTGAGTCAGAGCGAGGCGGATCACTCAGCGCGATCAGCCCTATCAAGGTCATGGGACCGCCACTCGGCCCCTCAGCAACCGCCAGGACTCGCAAGCCGCGTCCTTCGAGCTCTTTGACAGTGGCCGATCCTGACGCCGATGGTTTGGCCAAGGCGATAACTGTGTCGAACGCGCCCTTGACGATCCGCACGCTCTTACCGTCGCCATCTGTGATCGTCGCTTCCGACAGCTTCTTCGTCGGGTCGAACGGGATGAACTGAGCCAGCGCGGGCGGGCTCTTCATCCCGTGCTGCAACCCCATCTCACGGATAGCACCATCCACCGGATCCTGACCACCCTCGTCACTTGCCAGCGTGGCGTAGGTCAGGACGTGAGCTTCGTCATAGACGGACATCGGTTGCACGCTGTCCACAGACAATTTGTTCCTGGTCAGGGTGCCCGTCTTGTCAACACACAGGACATCGACAGACGCAGCCTCGTCGACCGCAGAAAGCCGGGTGGGAAGCACGCCGAGCTTACCGAGCGCACCCGCACCGAGCGCCGCCGCCAGGGTGAAGGTCGCGGGCAACGCCACCGGAATGGCTGCGAGTATCGCGGTGAGAATGAGCGGGATAATCGCGCTCCACGTCAGGCCATCGGTGATGGCGTACGCCACCAGCGCCACGATGACCGCAGCGTTGAAGAGCGCGATGTTGCGCACGACTCGGAGAACGACTTTCTGCTGGGAGCTCTCGACGTGCGCTGTGCGGACCAGCTCGGTCGAATTGCCGAACTTGGTTCGCGGGCCGGTCTGGGTCACCTGCGCCGTCGCTTCGCCACGCTGCACTAGTGCACCCGCGAAGGTCTCGGAGCCCGTTCCGAGTTCCACTGGTTCGGACTCTCCAGTCAGCGATGACTGGTCCAGGAGCACAGCTCCTTCGATGATGTTCACGTCGGCGGGCACCACCGCCCCGAGCGACAGCTTGACAAGGTCACCCGGTACGACTTCGGAGGATGGAACGATGTTCCAAGACCCATCACGTCGAACCGAAGCGTTCAACGCCAGGCGGGACTTGAGCGCGGTCAGCGTCGTGTGAGCTTTTCCTTCTTGGTAGAGCCCGATACCCGCGTTGAACACGAGAAGACCGGCGATCACCGCCGCTTCGGTGAAGTCTTGGAGGATCAACTCCAGCACCATCGCGGCCTCGAGCATCCATGGAACCGGCGCCCAGAACTTCTTTGCCGCTTGCGCCAGTGGGTGCAGTGTCGTGTCGGGAAGTGAGTTTGGTCCGACTCGGGCTAGAAGCCGATTGGCTTCAGCTGCAGTCAGGCCGTCGAGCGGAGTCGCCGGCGGCAAGGCCGCCGTGGCTCCGGCGGCTCGGTGTTGCGTTGCTCGGGATGTGCCATCACCCAGGCGCTCCGATGGTTCCATAGATGCCACTGCCTCGCCTACTCGCTCCTTCTCGCCGTGTTCTCATCAGTATGTTCCCTTGGCGCAGACCACGGCAGAGTATCTTGGTTTGTTGCGCCTTTCGCATCGAGTGGGCTTGTAAGGAGGCGACTTGACGCCTGGTGGATGCCGCCTGCTCCGCCTACTGTCAACTGGGTCGAGGGGGCCGTCGCCGCGGAGTGAGTTGTTATTTACCGCGCTCGCCGTTTCTTCGCGGGGTGGCCTCGCGTTGGTTGGTCGACGTGTGCTCCTATGGAGAGTGAGCAGCCCAGCGTTGGCGAGAAAAGGAGAGGGTCTGCAACGGCGGTGAAGCCATAGAAATGCGCGAGTAGATGTGAAGTACCCAACCGGCGGTTCCCTGCCAGCAGGGGTGAGGACAGAACGACGTCGATCCGGAGAGGGATGATGGCAGCGTTCGACGCCGAGACTCGATCTTCGGGCGACAGCACGGAACTCGACACGAGGTCGTTGCCTCCGAGGTGGCGGCGAATACTTTGGCCGCCTGTGGTTCCCTCGCTGTCGAAGGAAGTCCCTGCCCTACACCTCAATACCGGAGCAGCAAGGCAATGCCCGCTGCCCCCGGCCTTCGGGATCGTGGACCGGCGAGGGGGCTACTCCTCGCTTCAGTGGCCGGATTCGCCTGTTCCAGCGCGTGCTCCCGCGAGGACGAGGAACGCCGTGCCGAGAATCTGCACGCCGCCCTGGTCACTCGAGAGCTGATCGGTCACGCTCGAGGGATCCTCATCGAACGTAAGTCGATCAACGCTGACCAGGCCTTCCACGTCTTGCGCCCGGCCTCGCAGCACCTCAACGTCAAGCTCCGAGGAGTCGCCGAGTCCTCGTCGATAGCGGCGAGAGACCAGATGCGGGACCGTCTCGCGCGTCGTGATCCCAGCGACGTCTGCCGTGGCGATCCGGGGCCAACTACCGCGAACGGGCCCTTCGATCGCAGTTGCGCCATTCCGGCCGCCTCAGCCGAGAACGCGAGTTCGATTCTCGTCGGCCGCTCGAAGAAGTCCCTGGTAGTGGACTTACAACGGGGAGTAGTCGAACGTCTCACATGGCTTCATCCCGCGGAAGCTTCGCAATGAAGACCTGTGAAGTCCCGGTAGATGCCTTACGCGTTGGCTCCGGTAGGCGTTCGACGAGATGTGGCTGAGTCGTTTCTGATGTGACGCGAAGGGGCCCGCCAACCCGAAGGCCAGCGGGCCGGTCCCCTCCGTGTGTGTAACGCTACAGGCCGGGAGACGGACTCCCTTGTCCGATTGGCCTTCGGTGGAACTGTAGAAACGGCCGGATGTCGAGCGGTGGGAGGGGAGAAAGGGAGGCTCAAGTGAGTACATCGACACTCAGCAGATCGCATCCGTTCCGCCCCCAGTGAATCATCGAGGCATACGCCGACAACGTGCTCGATGAGTACGAGGGCGATGTTGACGATTCCCGCGAACAGGCGCGCGAAGAGGCTCCAACGCTACTCGCCTTGATCAACGATGGCCGCTCTGCGGAGACACCTATGCGGAGGGTGACATACCGAGCGGGTCTCGGATTACAGAGTGCCGCTGTGTCCCGGTCTGCAGGCTGTGCGTTGAATCAGAGACTCTCGGACCTCTCGTGCTGAACAGCCCACAGGGAACTCAGTACAGTTCGTTCGGAGGATGAAACATGAGCAAGCAAACGCGAGCCAACCACCCGATATACAGCCTTCTACCCACGGACGTCGAGGGCATCGATTCTCTCGCTGAGCTCGCCCTGGACATGCGCTCGTCGTGGAACCATGCCGGCGACGAAGTGTGGCGGCTGCTGGATCCTGAGCTTTGGGAGCTCACGCAAAACCCTTGGGTTGTCCTGCAGACGGTCTCGCGGGACAAACTCGAGCGCGAGCTGGCGGATCCTTCCTTCCGTGAGAACATCTCTGCCCTTCTGCGAGCCAAGCGTCACGCGACGGAGACGGAGGCGTGGTTTCAGCAACATCATGCGCAGGCGCCCCTGACATGCGCAGCGTATTTCAGCATGGAGTTCATGTTGAGCGAGGCTCTGCCCATCTATTCTGGCGGGCTCGGCAACGTGGCCGGCGATCAGCTCAAAGCCGCCAGCGACCTGGGTGTGCCGGTCGTCGGGGTAGGCCTGCTCTACCAACAAGGCTATTTTCGCCAGGTCATCGACAACGACGGCGCGCAACAGGCCCTCTTCCCCTATAACGATCCCGGACAATTGCCGATCACGCCGTTACGCCAACCGAATGGCGAGTGGCTGAGGCTCGAGATCGCTTTGCCAGGTTACTCGGTCTGGCTGCGCGCCTGGCAGGTCCAGGTTGGTCGCGTGAAGCTCTACTTGTTGGACAGCAACGACCCGGCCAACGTCCCGGCCCGCCGAGGGATCACCAGCGAGCTTTACGGGGGTGGGCCAGAGCTGCGCCTCACCCAAGAGCTGCTTCTCGGGATTGGTGGCTGGCGGCTCCTCGTCGCGCTCGGCATCCAACCGGAAGTCTGTCACCTGAACGACGGGCATGCAGCCTTTGCCGTGCTGGAACGCGCGCGCAGTTTCATGCAAGACACCTCGCAGCCCTTCGAGGTCGCGCTGGCCGCCACGCGGGCCGGGAACCTCTTCACCACCCACACGGCGGTGGCGGCCGGCTTTGACCGTTTCGCCCCGGATCTCATCGAGCAATACCTCCTTCGTTATGCCGAGGAGAGGCTCGGCATAACGCTCCACGATCTACTCGGGCTGGGCCGCCAGAACCCGGCTGACTCGTCCGAGCCTTTCAACATGGCCTATCTGGCAATCCGGGGGAGCGGGGCAGTGAACGGCGTGAGCCGGTTGCACGGGGAGGTCAGCCGACGCCTCTTTGAGCCCCTGTTCCCCCGCTGGCCGGCGGACGAAGTGCCCGTCGGGCACGTGACCAACGGGGTTCACGTGCCAAGCTGGGACTCGGCCGCAGCCGACGACCTCTGGACCGAGACCTGTGGCAAAGACCGCTGGCTGGGGTCGACAGAATACCTGGAGCGTGACATCCGCCGCCTCTCCGACGCCAGGCTCTGGCAGTTGCGCACCGCCAGCACCAAGTCTCTTGTCGGATACGCTCGCGGGCGGTTGTCCAGGCAGCTGACGGCCTCCGGCGCGCCGCCCGAAGCGATCTGTGAGGCGGAGCACCTGTTTGATCCCAATGCGTTGACACTGGGCTTCGCGCGGCGTTTCGCGACCTACAAAAGGCCCAACCTGTTGCTGCACGACCCGGAGCGGCTGCTTCGTCTGTTGACCGACCCGCAGCACCCGGTGCAGCTCATCCTTGCCGGCAAGGCCCATCCGGCAGACCAGGCGGGTCAGGCCTTGATCCAAGAATGGATGCATTTCATCCGTCAACCCGCGGCCCGCCCCCATGTCATGTTCCTCAGCGACTACGACGTGCAGTTGACCGAGCATCTGGTGCAGGGCGTGGACGTCTGGCTCAACACACCACGGCGGCCCTGGGAGGCCAGTGGCACGAGCGGCATGAAGGTGCTGGTGAATGGAGGCGTGAATCTCTCGGAACTGGACGGCTGGTGGGCTGAGGCGTACACGCCTGAGGTGGGCTGGGCGTTGGGGGACGGGCGGGAACACGGCGACGACCCGGCCTGGGACGCAGCCGAAGCCGTAATGCTCTACGAGCGTCTCGAATCGGAAGTGGTCCCTGAATTCTATGCCCGCGACGAACAGGGTATCCCTAAAGCCTGGGTGACGCGGATGCGGGAAAGCATGGCGCAGCTGACACCGCGCTTTTCCGCCAATCGCACCGTGCGCGAGTACACCGAGCAGCGCTACCTCCCGGCTTCTGCCGCCTACCGTGTGCGCATGGCCAATAAGTGCGCGATCGCCAGGCAGATGGTCTGCTGGCGGCAAGGTTTAGAAGAGAAATGGCCCACGCTGCATTTCGGCGAGCTGAAAGTGGAGACTCGTGGGGGGCACCACGTATTTGAGGTCGAGCTGTTCCTGAATGACCTCGATCCGGAGGCGGTGAAGGTTGAGCTTTACGCGGAGGGAGGCAAGGACAGTGCCGGGCAGGAAATGGAGCGGGACCGGACGCCGACCGGCGATGCGCGCGGGGAGATCTATCGCGCGTCGGTCTTGGTGGCCCGTCCCGCAACGGACTATACGGCGCGAGTCGTACCGTACTTTGCCGGCGTTGCGGTACCTTTGGAAGTCAATACGATTCTCTGGCAGCGGTGAACCAACCTGCGGTTCTGCCGCTGATCGGCGCCGGGCCCGGCGACGGCGCTAGTCGTGCCGCTTGATCGCCGGGCGAGACAGGTCCGATAAGCCAGGGGTTGGGCTGGAGGCCCCACGGAGGGCGTCGGCGACGACGCTGCGGGCCTCATCTTGGATGCGGGCCAGGTGGTCGGCCCCCTCGAACGACTCGGCGTAGATCTTGTAGACGTCCTCGGTTCCCGAAGGGCGAGCCGCGAACCAGCCGGACGCGGTCGTCACCTTGAGCCCGCCGATCGGGGCGCCGTTGCCGGGGGCGGTGGTCAGCTTGGCGGTGATCGGCTCGCCGGCGAGCTCGGTGGCGCTCACCTGCTCGGGTCGCAGATTTGCGAGCACCGCCTTGTCCTCCCGGGTGGCGGGTGCGTCGACGCGGGCGTAAGCGGGGCTGCCAAAGCGGTCGGTGATGGCCCGGTAGCGCTCACTCGGCGTGCTCCCTGTCGCCGCAATGATTTCGGAGGCGAGCAGGCACAACAGGATCCCGTCCTTGTCGGTCGTCCATACCGAGCCGTCCCGGCGCAGGAACGACGCCCCGGCGCTCTCCTCCCCGGCAAAGCCGATGGTCCCGTCGAGCAAGCCGGCCACGAACCACTTGAACCCGACGGGGACCTCGATGAGGCGGCGGCCGAGGCCCTCAGCGACCCGGTCGATCATGCTCGACGACACGAGTGTCTTGCCGACAGCGGCGGCGGCCGGCCATCCCGGGCGGTGACCGAAGAGGTAGTCGACGGCCACGGCGAGGAAGTGGTTCGGGGCCATCAACCCGTCGTCGGGAGTGACGATGCCGTGGCGATCGGCGTCTGCGTCGTTGCCGGTCGCGACCTGAAACTCGTCACGCTCTTTGATCAGCGAAGCCATTGCGTATGGCGACGAGCAGTCCATGCGGATCTTCCCGTCCCAGTCGAGAGTCATGAACCGCCAAGTCGGGTCGACGTCGGGGTTCACGACGGTCAGGTCCAGGCCGTAGCGCTCCCCGATGACCCCCCAGTACGCAACGCTCGCCCCGCCGAGCGGGTCAGCGCCGATGCGCACCCTGGCAGCTGCGATGGCTGCCAGGTCGATGGCCGAGGGGAGGTCGGACACATAGGCGTCGAGGAAGTCGTAGCTGTGGGTGGTAGCCGCGGCCCGGGCCCTGGCGATCGGGATCCGGTGAACCCCGCGCAGCCCACCGGCAAGCAAGGCGTTGGCCCGGTCCTGGATCGCCGCGGTCACCTCGGTGCCGGCCGGACCGCCGTCGGGTGGGTTGTACTTGAACCCGCCATCAGATGGCGGATTGTGCGACGGAGTGATGACGATCCCGTCCGCGACCCCGCCCCGACGGCCGGCCGCGCGGTTGTGGGCCAGCACTGCGTGGGACAGGGCCGGCGTCGGCGTGTACCCGTCGCGAGCATCGACCAGGACTGTCACCTCGTTAGCGGCCAGCACCTCCACCGCGGTCACCCACGCCGGCTCCGACAGGGCATGGGTGTCACGGGCGAGGAACAGCGGCCCGTCGGTACCGGCCGCGGCCCGGTAGTCGCAGATCGCCTGGGTGGTGGCGCCAATGTGGTCGTCGTTGAAGCTGGCCCGCAGGCTCGACCCTCGGTGCCCGGAGGTCCCGAACGACACGCGCTGGTCGGGAACGGACGGATCGGGATGCTCGCTGTAGTACGCGGTGACGAGGCGAGCGACGTCGACGAGGTCGGAACGCTCGGCAGGCTGTCCGGCGCGGGAATCGGTGGGCACGGCAAGGTCTCCTTGGTGTTGGCCTAACGGATCGATGATCGCAGGCACCGCGCTGATCCCCCCCGGCGGTGACAGTGACCCGAACCTAGTGCTGGTCAAGGTGATCATCCAGCGCATGCCTACGAGCGCGGGCGAGGCGTCGTGTGCGCCGCGTTTGAAGGCGCGCTTGCGTGCCGGCGAGAAAGCTGCACGCTACGGTCGGCCGACGTTGCTGCAAGATGCACCCCCGGCACTCGAGGCCTTGGTGAAAGCCAGAAGACAAAAGGCGACTGCGGCCACAACCGTGACACCTCTTCGCGCCCGTTTGCGTCGCGCCGTACCGCGAAGGACACGCCCGTGCGAGGCGGCGATTTCGCTCGTGGTCCACGGCACGGTCTCCGAGGGTCGCGCCTATGACTGCCAATTGCGGGTCTACCCTGTCATGCCCGCTCGTCGTGTCACGCTCCAGCGCTGAAGTCTGACGAGGGTCACGCAGATCAACACGAGTCCGATGCTCAGTTCCCATGCTGTGTGCGCGGCGGGATCGGGGCCAGCCGCCGCAACCGCGCGCCCGGTGTGAATGCCGGCCTCGAGCAGGCCTCCCGCCAGAAGGACCCCAAGGGCGACCGCCCCGCCGAGATGGCTGCCCAGCCAGGCAGCGGTCGTGAGCGAGACGCCGGCTGCGAGCACGAGGACGGCGAGAGCTGCTTCGAGGACGGGCCACGGCGTGCCGCCGGGCCAGTACTGGGCGGTCACCATCAGGGCGCCGGTGCTGATGATCAGCCATGTCAGGACACGTTGGGCTGCCGCCCGGCGGTAGGTACGCGGTGTCGTGGCGAGCAGCGTCAGCGGCGGGTCGACGTCGTCGGAGACGAGCCAGGCAAACTGCACTCCTAGGACTGCAGCCGCGACCTGCATGAAGTCGATATCCGTGCTCGCGCCAAAGCGAGGGCCGAAATGATCGGTGACAACGAGCCAGCAGGCGGCTATCGCTCCCAAGAGCGGCCACGGGATCGGACGGAGCCTGTAGCGCAGCAGGGTCATCCGAGCGCGTGCTCGAGATCGCTCGGAGCCAGCGTGGCATCGACCAGCCGGGGGAGCAGCGGACGCAGAGCTGCCACCACGCGCGATTGCCGATATCGGTCGAGGAACAACCCGACTCGGATGTCCGCCCGCGTCCAGGACAAGCCGCCATCGGTGGGGGAGAGGACCCCACCCGACTGGGCGTCGCAGGGAAGGTTCGCGAAGGCGAAGCAGGTTACCCCGTCCGGTTCCGAAACGAGCGCGGTCTTCGCGGCACCTGCGGTGACGAGGCCGGAGCGGATCGCCAGCCACAACGTGACGCCGCCGATGGACGGGTCATCGACGGGGAGACCTTCGCTCTCCGGGAGTGGAAAGGCACATGACATGAGGTACCCGGGATCGAACTGCTCGCCGTAGGCGATCATGGACTCATCGATGGCGATCTTCCCAAGTCCGGCAAAGCAGGAGCTCGCGTTGACCGGGACCATGCGGACGGTGACCGGCCGGCCGAAAAGCCCTGCGAGCACCGGAGCCTGCGATCGCATCGCGGCCAACAAACGACGGGCGGCCACCGGTCCGTAGTCCCGGTAGACGCAAACGCTGAGCGAGCGATCCGCCGCGCACGAGACAGGGACGTGATCATGGAACCAGGCCGACACGTCGCACGGCGCGGCTCCTCGTGGGGCGTTGGCGAGAGGGGAGTTGCCGACCCACGAGCAGTCGAAGCCGATGTAGTCCGGAACTGAGTAGCGCTCCGGCGCCCAAGTCGCGTGGCTCGGGCTCGCGACGGCGTAACTGTCGGGCTTGGCCTGTAGGCCCGCACCTATGCTCACTGCTACGGCCAGCCCGAGGACACCGATGCCGAGCGCCACGCGGTGGCGCTCGGGCTGCTCGGGCCCGCGTCGAAGCGGCAGCCCGACAACGGCGCCGCCAGTCAGCAGCAGCAGAGCCACCAGGTACACGATGTGCTCGGGGAAGATGTTCGGCAGGAACCCGAGACCGGCCGACCAGCTCGGAGCCGGTGGCGTGGGCAGCAGCCACTCGATCGAGGAGCTGAGGACGCTCGTGGCCTGCCACACCGACAGATAGAAGCTGCCACCGACGTAGAGAATCGGGACGAAGAGGGAGAACGCAGCCGGTAGCGAGCTCCCCACGCCATAGCCGATCCACGACGCCAACGTCGTGCCCAGACAGCCGTCGAGGAGGATCAGCCAATCGATTGACCCACGGGCACCCGAGGTCGCCTGCACGACAAGCACGACACCGAACACGAAGGCGACTGCGATCGACGAGGCGAGCACCAGGGCGCCCAGTCGCGCCGCCCGGATCCCGGCACGACCGGTCGGGGTGACCACGAGCAGCTCCTCGGCTCCGCACCGGCGGTCGCGGCGCCCGAGCCAGGTCCCCGCCAACATGGCGAAGCCGGCGAGCACGAGCCATCCGCTCGGCATCAGGAGAAAACTCAGGAAATCAATGCGGAGCCCGCCGACGGGGAGGTTGCCGATCCCGATGTTCGCCTGCCGGTAGGTGAGACCCGCCGAACCGGTGAGCAGCGGCCACACAGAGCCCGCTGCCCCGAGCGAGACCAGCGCGCCGCCTACAGCGCCAAGCCACAACACCGCAGATGTCCCCAGTTTGGCGGACTCGACCCGTGTGAGCGTCGTGAGAACGCGACCACGTGAAGGCGGCTGGGTCTGGCGGAGCGCCGGGAGCTCGGTGCTGAGAGCGCTCATCGCAGCTGTGCGTCCGTCGGTGCGCAGTTGGTCACCAGGAGGTAGGCGTCCTCGAGCGTCGGCTCTATGGCCACGGCGGCCGCGCTGGGGCGGGGACCGATGACCCGTACGGCCCCCTCCTCGGTCCGCCACGACAACAGGGCCGAATCGGGCACCGCGTCCGCGAGCCAGACCATGCCATCGGCCCGCTCGCGCAGCTGCGCCGGTTGGCCGTGGAAGAGCGCCTGGCCTTGCCAGAGAACCACCACGCTTGTGCATACCGCGGCGATGTCCTCTACGAGGTGTGTGCTGAGCACGACTGTGCGGTCCGCGGACAGGCTCGTGATGAGCTGGCGGAACCTCATCCGCTGCTCGGGATCGAGCCCACCCGTAGGTTCGTCGAGCAGCAGCAGCTCTGGGTCGGCGACAATCGCTTGTGCGATGCCTACACGGCGGCGCATGCCGCCCGACAGGGTCTTGATCCTCTTCCCGGCGACCGCGGAGAGCCCGACGGCGTCGATGGCTGTTCGCACACGACGGTGCCGCTCGCCCCGGTCGTCCAGCTCCTTCAAGATGGCGATGTAGTCGACGAGCTGGAAGACGGTGAAGCGCGGGTAGTAGCCGACCTCTTGGGGGAGATAACCGAGGCGTCGGCGGGCTTCGGTACGCCCGTGGGGACTCGACAGGTCCCAGCCCCCCACCTTGATGCTGCCCTTCGAGGGGGCGAGCGCGGTGGACAGGATGCGGAGCAGGGTTGTCTTCCCGGCGCCGTTCGGGCCGAGTATGCCCGTGATGCCCGGCTCGAGGGTGAGGTCGAGGTCGCGAAGGACCTTCGAGGAGCCGAACGAGCGGGAGAGGTTCTCGACGACCACTCTCATCGCGGCGTTACCTCCTTGTCAGGCGTCATCACAACCCGGCCTGCGGAAGGAGGAAGACGCGCTCGTGCCGAATCCAGTGGACGAGGAGCACGCCACAGCCGAGAGCGGCGACTCCGTAGCAGAGCTGGGCCGGGGCCCCCCACAGAGCGGACGTCACCCGCAGACCACTGCTGCTCACGGCGAGGACTGCGCTGGTCCAGATGACCAGGCCGGCGCCGACCCCGACGACCGGTCGAGTGCGGGCGGCGATCACGGCGGAGAGCAGAGAGACGGCGGCCATGGAGGGGAACCAGGCGAAGGCGGCTACCGGGCCGCCGGCGAGGCCCGAGGCTACGGCGATCACCACCGAGTTCACACCGATCACCGCTCCCATCCGGGCGAGCAGCGCAACAGTCCTGGACGCAGGCGTCACCTGGGTCAGCTCGAAGAGCGGGTCGACACGAGGGCCGTAGCAGAAGGCAACGGCCGCTGCGACGACGCACGGTGCCAGCACCAACAAGGGAGGGACGGCGTTGCCGCTACTACCGTGAAGGCCGCCAACGAGGGCGGCGAGCGAAATGACCACGACCGAGCATGCGAGCCACGATCCTTGAAGCGCCGGGGCGGCCGTGATGGAACGTGCCAGCCAGACGGGCAGGCGGAGTCGGCAGAGTGCCCGCTCGAGCGAGGTTGTCCGAGGTGCATGCAGCTCAGCCAGCACGCCAGCGAACACCCGGTCGAGATCGAGAGGAAGCTCCTGGGCCACGAACTGCTCGCAGGCAGCGCACTGAGCGAGATGTTCCATTGCTTGCGGAGCCAGGACGACACCTGCGCGCACCTGGCTGAGCTCCTCCAACGGATGGTGAGTGGGGTCCAGGTGGTAACTCACCGGCCACCTAGTTCCGCGCGCAGCCGGGTCCGGGCCCGGAACAGTCGGCTCTTCACCGTGCCGGGCGCCACCTGAGCTGCCTGCGCTGCGCGAGAGACCGACATGCCGTCGAGGTGGACCGCCTCGACGGCGATCCGCTGGTCGCTGGGAAGCTTCGCAACCGCTCGACGGAGCCGACCGGCCTCGTCCATCGACTCGACCACCCGCGAGGGATCGTCGGCGGACTCTGCCCCTCGTCCGGTGTCCCATACGAGTGGAATGACGATATGGCGTCGCTCTCGGCGCGCCGCGCTCACAAGCCTCCGCCGGGCGATACCCCACAGCCAGGCCCCGACCTCGCCTTCACCCCGGAACGAAGCGGCCGATCGCCAGACGCCCAGGAAGGTGTCCTGGAGCACCTCCTCGGCGAGCTCACGAGACGCGGTGGCCGTCCAGATGCGGCCGGACAGCCAACCGGCGTGACGGCGATACAGAGCCGCCAACGCCTCCTCGTTCCCGAACGCGATTTCTCCCACGAGCTCCTCGTCAGCCATCGCCCTGATGACCTTCTGTCGCTCGTCCCGCCTCATCGGTTCCCAGCCTCTCGCGAATCGCCGATTCGGACGGCGCGAGGTGATGTCACCGAGACGTCTCCAGGTCTCATGATCTGACGGCCGTAAGTCTCGGCGCCCCGAAGTCAGAAGGCGGCCTCGAGATCATCGGGCGCGGCTCGCGGTTTCGTTGTCGCCCAGAAGTCCATGTATCAGAAGGACAGAGTCGCTCTCGATATACCCAGAGCCTTTGTAGTGGGTCTGAGGGAGGGAGGGTCGTGGGAGGCGGAACGGTCTTCTTCGACGCTGGCTACGATGCCAGGGGAGGTCACTTTTCATGACGGCGCTTCGCTATGAGTCCCTCGCCGACAAGGTTGTCCTTGTGACGGGCGCCAGTCGCGGCATCGGGCGCGGGATAGCGCTCGCCTTCGGCGAGCAGGGCGCGCTTGTCCTCGTCAACAGCCGGGCGGAAGAGCGGGTGACCGAGACGGTAGAGGCGATCGTGGCGGCCGGCGGGTCCGCCGAGACCGCAGTCGCCGACGTCGGCGACCCCTCCGCCGCGCAAGCGCTGATCGCCGAGATCGTCGAGCACCACGGCCGCCTTGACGTGCTTGTCAACAACTCCGCGATCAGTCCGGTCGTTCCCCTGCTTGAGATGACCCAGGAGATGTGGGAGCAGGCGCAGCGTGTGAACGAGTGGGCACTGTTCCATTGCGGCCAGCCCGTGGCGCGGCAGATGGTGGCCCAGGGCGGCGGTTCGATCGTCGTGATCGGGTCGCCCGGAGCCGAGGACGCCTACGACGGGCAGAGCCTCTACTGCGCCTCGAAGGCGGGATTGCAGATGCTCGCCATGAGCATGGCCTGGGAGTGGGGGCCACTGGGCGTGAGGACGAACGTTGTTCAGCCGGGCTGGATCGAGACGGCGCTCAATCGCAAGTACCTGTCCGACCCGGACGTCCGCGAACGCGTGACCAACACGATCCCGCTCCGCCGGACGGGCCTACCCGCCGACGTCGCACCGGCTGTGCTTTGGCTGTGCTCAGACGACGCTGCCTATGTCAACGGGGCGACGCTTCAAGTCGATGGCGGGCTACTTGCCGGCCGGCCGACGGTGGTATCGAGGCGATTCGAATGGGCCAGAAGATGAGCTCGACATCATTGGCGACGGGCCTGAAGCCCGAGGGATCTGCGCCTCCTGTCTTGCCGAAGCCGTCGCTGGGCTCTGCTGCCGCCGGGTGAGGCGATGACAAGTGACATCGGTTCTTCCCCAACTTTCAAGCCCTGTAGAGCCTGCCAAGATACTGTAGGCGGAGGCTCGGCATCTCAGAACCTTGCGTTCCGGGGACCCACCTGGTAGAGCCTTGCTGTGATACCAGTGGCCGCTGACCGCCGGCAACCCCTGCTCGTGGTCCCTCACGGTCTTCGCTCAGCGCCGCCGTTGCAGATCGCGGAGGCGGCTTCAGGCCTGTGCGAGCTCCTCTGGCTCATCGACGAGAGCGTTCCCGAGAACGCCTTCACCAGCCGGCTGCTGAGGAAGCTCGGAACTGTGCTGAACCTTGCCGGCCAGTCGCTCGAAGAAACCGTCTCGGTTCTGCGAGAGCATTTTCCCGACGGGGTCGTGGCCTACCGCGACGAGGACATCGTGCTTCTCGCGTCGGTAGCCGAAGAGCTGGGACTCGACTACCACACACCGGAGGTGGCCCGGCGGCTTGTGGACAAGCTCACCCAGCGCGAGGCGCTCCGCGACGGCGGTGTGCCGACGCCGCTTTGCTGGCAGGTCCCGGCCGACCGTGATCCCGCCGCAGTCGAAGCCCTCGGCGCGAGGGTTGAATTCCCGGCGGTGCTCAAGCCACGCATTGGTAGTGGCGGTCGGTACACAACGCCCGTCGCGGACGCCGGCGACCTCGTCCGCCAGGTCGCCCTGCTGCCGGCGCAAGCCGGCGGAGAGACGGGGATGTTCGTCGAACAGTATCTCCCCGGCCTCGCGACAGGGCCGAGCGAGCGCTTCGGCGACTACGTGTCGGTCGAGAGCCTCGTGGCGGCCGGCGAGATCAGCCATGTGGCGGTGACCGGGCGTTTCCCGCCGGCCGAGCCGTTCCGGGAGACGGGTTTCTTCATCCCCGCCGACCTTCCGCACGCTCAGCTGGCGGCTGTGCTGGAGGTGGCCACCGCCGCGTTGCGCGCGCTCGGGGTGGAGACGGGCGGCTTCCATACCGAGATCAAGCTCACCCCGAGCGGCCCACGGGTGCTCGAGGTGAACGGCAGGCTCGGTGGGGGAATCCCCGAGATGCTGTCCCAGGCAAGCGGCGTGTCCATCATGCGGCTCTCGATGCGCGTTGCCTTCGGTGAGCCGGTGGTGGTGGATGGTCCGGTCCCTTGTGCCAGGGTCGGCTGGTGCTTCTTGCCCCAGCCGCCGACCTCTGCCCGCCGTTTTGTCAGCGTCGAAGGCCTCGACCGGCTGGCCGAGCATCCCGGGGTGAACAGGGTCCTCTTGAATCGACGGCCTGGCGACCCGGTCGACTGGCGCGAGGGAATCTTCCAGTACATCTACTCGGTTTACGGGGTGGCCTCTGGCTACGACGAAGTTCTCGAGATCAACCGTTTCCTCCATGAGGAAGTGTCGATCGTCTATGAATAGCCTCGGTCCTCGGGAAGATGTTCCCCTCGAGGTTTCGAAGCTCACCGGTCAGCGGGGCGGGCGGGCTCTACGGCGTGTCGCGGGCCTCGACGAGCGACTGCTTCGCCACCGGGATGGGCAATACGACCGCTATCGGGTCACTTGTCCTCTCTCCTGTCGCCAAGGCAACCTCCAAGACCGCTCTCGAGGCCTCGGCTGCCAAGGGCTCGTGCACGCTGTCGGCCAAGAAGCTTCCGGTGGGCACCTATAGCCTCGTCGCCACCTACGGCGGGAGCACGAGCCTCGACTCCTCGGCTTCGGCGAAGGAAACCCTCACCGTTGCCAAGTGAAGAGCTGCTGCCTTGTCGCTGTACGGCTTGCCGTCGATGGGTGACGGGCACCCGATCCGTCGCAGCCCTCACATCGGCAAACATGGGGGACGGAGCGGGCACGGTCAGGCGCCGAGGTGGAAAGGCTCCCTCGCCCAGGGGCTGGTGGCATGGTCTGAACCGCCATCGTGAAGGCTGGGCGTTCGCCGGATCTGGCCGATCAACGTGGATTGTCACTGCACGGATCTGTAGCGTCGATCAGGTGATCGAACTGCCCGTTGCCGATCCTTGGTTTGTTTGCGAGGACGCGGACGAGGGCGTAACGCTCATCACCGAACCACATGTGCACCCTCTCCTCCGCTGCAACGTCTGGCACGTTCGCGGTCGCGACGCCGACCTCGTGGTCGACACGTCCCTCGGGCTCGCACCCCTTCGTGACTTGGTCGAGCGCGGGCAAGAGAACGGCCTGTTCGCGGTCGCTACCCATTTCCATAGCGACCACATAGGCGGCTTGGGCGAATTCCCCGATCGGGCCGTTCATCACCTAGGTGCGCGGGTCCGAACTGGAAAGCGGACCTGTCCCAAAGCTCGATGAAGCGAGATAGCAGTGTGCTGTCGGCAGTTGCAGCCTCGTGTTGGTCACAAAGCACCGGAAACTGAGCACACGAA
>Ga0224534_1000403_pt1 | contig 27829 bp, 22 predicted proteins | sample 714E12024metaG_FD_172012 | JGI IMG/M metagenome (GOLD analysis project Ga0224534, IMG submission 172012) | Peat soil microbial communities from Stordalen Mire, Sweden - 717 E1 20-24 | ecosystem: Environmental > Terrestrial > Soil > Wetlands > Peat | place: Sweden: Norrbotten County, Stordalen... | reverse complement strand
GATCTCGTATTAGTGATAGTCCCTGTAGTCCACGAGGATTGCGTCCTTTCCCTCGAATCGGAAGGTCATCCGCCAGTTGCCATTCACCTTTACCGACCAGTGGCCTGCGAGTTCCCCATGAAGCGGGTGAAGGTTCCAGCCTGGTGTGTTCATATCATCCGGCTTAGTGACGATATTGAGCAGCAGAAGTTGTTCTTTCAGCTTGTGAGCGTGGATCGGTTGAATGCCAGCTTTCGATCCTGTTTGGAAGAACTTCTCCAATCCGGCGTGCTTGAAGGTACGGATCACTTTCTGATCGTAATGCGTAACGATACACTTTGCAACAGGATTCTGCGGCCTTTGAAACGGGGCATGGTTTGGTTTGGCAGCGACGGATTATGGCGGGTTGATGTATCGTTTTCGACGAGGGGAAACGAGCATGAATCGAACGGTGAAGTTTGCGGCGGTGTTGGGCGTGGCTGTGTGGATGAGCGCGGTGACTGGACAGGCGCAGCAGGCGAGTGCGCAGGCGCAGGCTGCGACGTTGACGATCGATGCGGGGAAGGCGGGGGCGAAGGTGAGCCCGACGCTGTATGGGTTGATGACCGAGGAGATCAACTACTCGTACGAGGGTGGGCTGTATGGGGAACTGGTGCAGGACAGGACGTTCCTGAACATACGCGATCCGTCGAACTGGATTCCGGTGCCGCAGGGGACGGCGCGGGGGACGGTGGCGAGGGATGCAACGACCGGGCCTAGCACGGCGCTGCCGGCGAGCCTGAAGATCACGGTGGAGCAGGCGGATGCGAAGAACGCGTATGGGCTGCGCAATGGCGGATGGTGGGGCGTTCCGGTGCGGGGGAATACGACGTATGTGGCGTCGGTGTGGGCGAAGGGCGATGCGGCGGCGGTGGGCGGCGCGGCGGTGCGGGTGAGCCTGATTGCGGACGATTCGGGAAAGGTGCTGGCGAGCGCGAAGCTGCCGGCGCTGACCACGGAATGGGGGCAGTACTTCTTCACCATGAAGACGGGTGCGATTGCCAAGGTAACGGCGGCGAACCAGATTCTGCTGAGCGTGGAGCGGCCGGGAACGGTGTGGGTGCAGCAGCTCTCGGTGTTTCCGCCGACGTACAAGGGGCGCGCGAACGGGAACCGCGTGGATCTGATGGAGCTGCTGGCGGGGATGCATCCGGCGTTCCTGCGCTTTCCCGGAGGGAATTATTTGGAGGGGCAGACGATTGCCGACCGCTTCAACTGGAAGAAGACGATTGGGCCGCTGGTGGACCGGCCCGGACACGCCAGCCCGTGGCGATACCACTCGACCGACGGGATGGGGATGCTGGAGTTTCTGGAGTGGTGCGAGGACTTGAAGATGCAGCCGGTGCTGGCCGTGTATGCGGGCTACTCGCTGGGCGGAGAGCATGTGACGCCGGGGCCTGACCTGGAGCCGTATGTGCAGGACGCGCTGGATGAGATTGAGTATGTAACGGGCGACGTTACAACGAAGTGGGGCGCGGAGCGGGCGAAGGACGGACATCCGGCGGCGTTTCCGCTGACGTATGTGGAGATCGGGAACGAGGACTTCTTCGACAAGTCGCAGAGCTACGACGGACGCTACACGCAGTTCTACAAGGCGATCAAGGCGAAGTATCCCGCGTTGCAACTGATTTCGTCGTCGAATGCGAGGGGAAATGTGGTGAAGAGCGTGACGCCGGACTTGATCGACGACCACTACTACAAGCGCGCGGAGGAGTTCTTCAAGGACGTACACCACTACGACAAGGCCGACCGCACGGGGCCGAAGATCTTTGTTGGCGAGTGGGCGACGCGGGAGGGAATGCCGACGACGAACTTCGGCGCGGCGCTGGGCGATGCGGCGTGGATGACGGGGATGGAGCGGAACAGCGACCTGATCCTGATTGCGAGCTACGCGCCGCTGCTGGTGAATGTGGACCCGAACGGGATGCAGTGGCAATCCAACCTGATCGGGTACGACGCGCTGAACAGCTACGGCAGCCCAAGCTACTACGCGCAGGCGATGTTTGCGGGACACATTGGGACGGAGATTGTGGCGGCGGAGCTGCAAGGCGCGGGCGACCAGCTGTTTTATTCCGTAACAAAAGATGCGGCGAAGGGGATTGTGTATTTGAAGCTGGTGAATGCTTCGTCGGCGGCGCAGGAGCTGAAGATCACGCTGGACGGCGCGAAGACCGTGAAGGCAACGGCGAAGCTGGTGCGGCTGAGCGCGGGCTCGACCGCAGCGACGAATACGATCAACGATCCGAAGCGGGTTGTGCCGGTGGAGAGCACGGTGACCGGCGTGGCGAAGACGTTTACGCGGACGGTGCCGGGCTACTCGATTGAGGTGTACGAGATTGGGGTGAAGTAGCGATCTACTTGGCTGGCGTCATGTAGCGGGTGGCGAAGGTGACGAAGGTGGCGAAGCTGGGCTGGGGGTTGTGGCCGCCGGGATGCTGGACGAAGGCGAGGTCGCCGGCGAGCAGCGGGGCGCCGACGGGTGGGAAGGCGTCGGTGGGGCCGGAGTCGTTGCCGAGGGACTTTTTGCCGAGCAGACGGTAGACGGGGCCGGCGGCGACCTCGGCGATGAAGGTGCCGCGCGTGTCTGCCCAGCCGTCTCCGCCTTCGAGGGTGCCACCGTCGATGAGGAGCGGGCGGGGGGCGCAGAGGGCGATGAGCTCGTGCATGTCGACGGGCATTTCTGCGGGGATGACGAGGGTGGGCGAGAGTTCGGCGTACTTGAGATAATTGCCGGCCATCCAGTGATACTCGCCTGTGCCGGCGATGTTCTCGAGCTGCTCGCCGTAGCGGTGGCGGGCGAGCGAGGCACCGCCCGCGCCGGAGGAGCTGATGTAGGCGACGGCGAAGCGCGGCTCGTAGGCCATGGCGATGAGCGCGGCCTTGCCGCGGCGCGAGTGGCCCTCGATGGCAACGTGATGCGCGTCGACGGAGGGGTCGGTCTCAAGGTAGTCCATCAGGCGCGAGGCCCCCCAGGCCCATGCGCGGAGTGCTCCCCAGTCGTCCAGCTTGCGCGGCTGGCCGTGGTTGCAGAGGCCGATGATTCCCTGGGTGATGCCGGCGCCGTTGTCGGCCTGGAAGGTGCTGTGGTAGAGCAGAGCGAAGCCCCAACCCTTGGCGAGGACCTGCTGCTGAATGGGCGGGTCGAAATTGGGCGCGGGCGGCCGGGGCGCGGCGGCGAGAGCGGGGGTGGGAGCGGTGGCGGGCGCGGCCGGGCGCGGACGCGGCGGCGGAACAGGGTAGCCGGCGGGATATCCTCCGTTGAGTTCCATGACGACGGGGATGGGACCGCGCGCATCGGCGGGGAGGATGAGGTCGGCTGCGATGTCGACGGTGATGGACGGGTAGGCGGAGTTGTCGACGTGGCCGATGAGGTGTTTGGTGATGATGGCGACGCCGTGGTCGGAGCCGGGGGTGGTGGAGGTGACCTGCCAGTGGACGGCGGGGACGTTGGCGGGGACGCGACCGATGATTTCGCGGTCGAAGATCTCGACCAGCTCGGGACGGCGCTTGGTGGTCCAGACTTTGGCGGAGGTGACGGGCTTGCCGTTGTTGAGCAGGAGCGGGTTGGGCAGGTTGGGCCAGGGATTGGCCTTCGACTCGTCCCAGTTGACGGGGTTGGGGCCGGAGCCGTTCTGCGCGACGCCGGGACGCAGCGCGGTGATCTGGAGGAGGTCGAGCAGGCGCTGGTGGTCCTGGGCGGCGGTGAGCTGGACGGGACCGGAGGAGGGCGCGGGTTGCGGCGTGGCGGGCTGGGCGGGCTGGGGCGTGGGTGTTTGGGCGAGGGCCGGCGAGAGCAGGAGGGCGAGCGAGAGAGTGAGGGATTGGGCGCGCATGGGGTCGCAGAAACGATAGCAGATTGCGGGCGGGGTTGGCATTGTGATGGGCGCTACGGGTTGTGGGGCAGTCTGATTACCATTTTGTCGAGGCTCAACAGCAAAAGCTGGCTCGCCTGCTCGTGTTAGACGAGTGGTATTAAGGTCGGGAGGGAAGTCTGGCGATCTGGATATGCTCTGGCGGCAGGCCTGCCTCATACCGCTCCATCATCGCGCTGTAGGCAGTCTCCAGATGGCGGGTAAAGGTTTGGCAATCGAAGAGCGGAGCGGTGAGGTGGTTTTGTTGCAGGTGCTGGCGAAGCGCCTGGAGTCGTTGGGGATCGTGCGCCAACTCGACTGCCAGTTCCTCAAATTCTGCCTTCGTTGCAGTGATGAGTTCGGGCAGACCGACGGCGCGCAACAGGCTTGCCGCGACCCGACTGGCAAAGCTCTCGCCCATGCGGGTCAAGACCGGCAGCCCGATCCACAGAGCATCGCTGGCCGTGGTGTGCGCGTTGTAGGGGAAGGTATCCAGAAACAGGTCCGCCAGCCTGAGCCGCGCCAGATGCTCGTCTGGAGACAGCGATCCGGCAAAGACGAGCCTCTTCTCCGAGATACCGCGCAGCTCGGCTTCCTTGCGAAGATTTTCGACGGCCCCTGGATTGCCCTCGAGCAACCACAAAACGCTGCCCTCCACCCGCCCCAGGATGCGCATCCAGCTAGCGAAGACAGCCGGCGTAATCTTGTATGCGCCATTGAAGCAGCAGAACACGAAGGCCGTGTCGGGTAGGCCCTCATCCGCCCTGAAGCATGGCCTTGCAGAGATGGCGCGCCGCGAGTCATTTGGCTGGTAGCTGTCTGGCAGATAGACAATCTTCTCCGAGTAATGCTGCCTGCTGGCTTCGGGGATCAGCGTAGGGTCGGCAATCAGATAGTCCATGTAGCCGGCGCCCATGGTTCCGGGATAGCCAAGGTAGTTGATCTGGATGGGAGCGGCCCGCTCGGCAAAGATGCCGGTACGATTGCCTTCCGTAAACCCGCTTAGGTTCACAGCAATGTCCACTTCGAGTCTCCGGCTCAGTTCCGCGGCCTCTCGATCCGACATCGACCGCACATCCACAAACCGGTCCATTGCCGCAGACAGCCGCTGGCTCATCGCATCCTTCTTCTCCGGCCCATAGGCGAACCCCAGAATCTCGAACTGGCTGCGATCATGCAGCTCAAAGACCTCCGCGATCAAATTGCTGACTGCGTGGCTGTAAAAATCCGCCGAATAATATCCGATGCGAATCTTCTCTGGTCTGGGCTGGCGGGCAATTGCCGCGCCGGGGTAACGTTCCGGATACTTGTCGCGTACATATATCTCCGCCGCCTGCCTCTGCACCGCAGGTGAATCGCTGATGGCCAGCATCGGGAAAGGCAGAGCAGCTTTCAATCCGCGCTCGATCTGTGCTTCCAACTCCTGGCACTCCCTATCGCTGTCCTCCCAATCGCACAGATGCCTCCGCGTATGCAGCCACATCCCGTGTAAATAATCATGGTCCGGACAGAGTTGGAGTGCCCTGCTATAGCTCTCCAGAGCCTCCTGATACCGTTTCAGGATCAACAGAGCGTTGCCCCGGTTGTCGAAGGCCCCCGCGTAATCCGGCTTCAGCTGGATGGCCCGGTCAAAGTTCTCCAGGGCCGTCTCGTACTGAAGCAGGGTATTCAACATGCCGCCTCGATTATTGTGGGCCTCCGCATAATCCGGCCTAAGAGCGATGGCCTTGTCAAAACTCTCCAACGCCGCCTGGTAGTGCAACAGAATATTCAGCACGCAGCCCCGATTGTTGTGTGCCTGCGCATAATCCGGCATGAGAGTAATCGCCCTGTCAAAGCTCTGCAGGGCAGCCTGGTACTGCTGAAGAGCATGCAGTGCATTGCCTCGGTTGTAGTGGACATCCGCAAACTTCGGTTGCAGCAGTATCGTCTTGTCGTAGCTCTCTACAGCCGCTTGGTACTGCAATAGATCAAGCAGCGCATTGCCTCGGCTGTAGTGGGCCTCCGCATAATCGGGCCTGAGTTGGATGGCTTTGTCATAGCACTCCACCGCTGCCTGGTGTTGCTGCAGGCTATACAAAACATTGCCACGGCTGAAGTGGGCGCCTGCATCGGCTGGATTCACATGAATCGCCCGGTCGATGAGTTCAAGCGCGGGTGCATACTGTCCAACCTGATACTTCAGCACTCCAAGAAATTGCAACGCGCCCGCGTGGCCGGGATTGTCTTGCAGGATTTGCCGATAGAGCGCTTCCGCCTGAGGCAGCTGCCCAGCTCCGTGGTGGGCCACGGCCTTCGCAAACAGTTCGTCCGCCGTTAACGGACTGGACCCTGCCGTCTGCTTATCTAGGGTCTGCCTGATCTGCCGACGAAAAGGATCGTCGCATCTGCTCTTCATGCGCATCTATCCTTTAGTCAATTCGCCTAACAGTGTTAGCGCTCAAGGGCATTATTCGCAATCTCCTTATACGGCACCGATTCGCTTGAATTGTACCGCTCCTGCGCTACGCGCGAATGCCCCGCTGTCCTCACCCCACCAGCGAAGCTGGCGGTAGCCTGATCGCATGGTGGGCGAGGAGTGGGGCATCCGGTGAAAATTTCAGGAAGAAAGGGTCGAGCGGCATGGGCCGACGAAAGTTCATCGGGGTTCTTCGACTGCGTGACTCACGATGAAACCGTGAGTCACGCAGCTCAGGATGACAATCCGCATATTGATCCGATAATAAGCATTACCAAATTGTCGATGCGGTTTAGCAACGAACAACTCACAATGAACAATTGAAAACTAACAACTGACGACTGTCGTTAGGCTGTGGTGAGGGCGAGGCCGGCGGATTTTTCCTCGCTGTCGTCGAGGGCGTCGGGGGAGATGGTGCGGTAGAAGAGCTGGTTGTTCTCCATGTAGACCTCGAGGAAGGCGGGGCGCTGCACGATGCCGCCGGCGATGAGGGCTTCGGAGAGCGGGTCCTCGACGAAGCGCTGCAGGGCGCGGCGCAGGGGACGCGCGCCGTAGGTCCGCTCGGATGCGGTCTTGTCGATGATCCACTGCTTGGCGGTGTCGGTGACAGAGAGCGTGATGGCCTTGTGGACGAGGTTGGCGTTCATCTGCTGCACCAGCAGCTCCATGATCTGCATGAGGTCGGTGTTGGTGAGCGAGGTGAAGATGATGACCTCGTCGAGGCGATTGAGGAACTCGGGGTTGAAGGTGCGCTTGACCTCTCCCTTGACCAGCTCCTCCATCTTGTCGAGGACCATGTTCTCGTTGCTGCTCTGGAAGCCGAGGCCCTCGCGCTTCTGAAGGTGCTTGGCACCGATGTTGGAGGTCATGACGATGATGGTGTTCTTGAAGTCGACGGTGTTGCCGAGGCCGTCGGTGAGCTGGCCGTCCTCGAAGACCTGAAGGAGAATGTTGAAGACGTCGGGGTGCGCTTTTTCGATTTCGTCGAGCAGAACGACGGAGTAGGGCGAGCGCTTGACGCGCTCGGTGAGCTGGCCGCCCTCCTCGTAGCCGACGTAACCCGGAGGCGAGCCGATGAGCTTGGAGACGGAGTGCTTCTCCATGAACTCCGACATATCGAAGCGGATGAGGGACTTGTCGGAGCCGAAGAGGAAGTGCGCGAGGGTGCGCGCCATCTCGGTTTTGCCGACGCCGGTGGGGCCGAGGAAGAGGAAGCTGCCGATGGGACGCGCGGGGTTCTTGAGGCCGGCGCGCGAACGGCGGATGGCGCGAGCGAGAGCGGAGATTGCCTTGTCCTGCGAGATGACGCGCTTGTGCAGTTCCTCCTCGACGCGCAGGAGTTTCTGCGTCTCTTCCTCCTTGATGGAGGTGATTGGGACGCCGGTCCAGCGGCTGACCACGTCCTCGATGTCCTCGCGGGTGACGATGCCGGCGGAGGAGTCGTCGAGGTGGTACTTGTCGCGCAGGGCGCGCAGGTTCTCGCGCTCCTTGCGCTCCTCGTCGGAGTAGAAGCGGGCCTTCTCGAACTCGTGGTTGGCGATGGCGTTTTCCATGCGATGCACGATGAACTTGATGCGCTTCTGCACCTCGGTCAGTTCTTCGGGCAGGGAGGTCTGGCGTAGCTTGACGCGCGCGCCGGCCTCGTCGATGAGGTCGATGGCCTTGTCGGGGAGGAAGCGGTCCGGGATGTAGCGGCTGGAGTGGGAGACGGAGAAGCTGACCGCTTCGTCGGTGTAGGAGACTGCGTGAAACTTCTCGTACTTCTCCTTGATGCCCTGGATGATCTTGATGGCGTCTTCTTCGCTTGGCGGCGGGACCTTGACGGCCTGGAAGCGGCGTTCGAGCGAGCGGTCCTTCTCGATGGACTTGCGGTATTCGGCGGGCGTGGTGGCGCCGATGCACTGGATTTCGCCGCGACTGAGCGCGGGCTTGAGGATGTTGGCGGCGTCGAGCGAACCCTCGGCCGAGCCGGCGCCGACCAGGGTGTGCAGCTCGTCGATGAAGACGATGCAGTTCTGGTTCTCCATCAGCTCCTTCATGATCATCTTCAGCCGCTCTTCAAACTGGCCACGATACTTTGTGCCGGCGACGATGAGGGAAAGGTCGAGGGCGAGGATGCGCTTGTCGGCGAGGAAGGACGGAACGTCGCCGTCGGCGATCTTCTGCGCCAGGCCTTCGACGATGGCCGTCTTGCCGACGCCCGGCTCGCCGATGAGGACTGGATTGTTCTTGGTGCGGCGGCAGAGGATCTGGATGACTCGTTCGACCTCGGCGTCGCGACCGACGAGCGGATCGAGCTGCTGGTCGAGGGCGTTCTGGGTGAGGTCGCGGGAGAACTCGGCGAGCAGGCTCTGCTCGTTGCGCTGGGGCTTGCCGGTCTGCTGGATGGGGGCCTTCTCCTGCGTGGTGCGCTGCAGTTCTTCGCGGATGGCGGGCAGGCGCAGGCCGCGTTCGGTGAGGATCTCGGCGGCAAAGCATTTTTCTTCGCGTAGCAGGCCGAGTAGAAGATGTTCGGTGCCGATGTGCTTGTGGGAGAGGCGCTCGGCCTCCTCGGCCGCGTAGGCGAGGACGCGCTTGCACTCGTTGGAGAGCGGGAGATCGACCGAGGTGGAGACCTTCTCGCGGATGGTGGTGTGGCCTTCGATCTGCTTGCGGATGGATTCGACCGATGCGTGCGAGCGCAGGAATCGATTGGTGAGCGCCTTGTCCTCGCGCAGCAGGCCGAGCAGCAGGTGCTCAGTCTCGATGTACGGCGAGCCGAACTGGCTTGCCTCGTAGCGGGCAAAGAAGATTACGCGTCGCGCCTTCTCGGTGTAGCGTTCGAACATATTTCCCCTTCAAGCCGCGGCCACTGCATCTGCCCGAAGGCGCGGTGCAGCGCCATTGATCGAACCTGCCTCCGCACGTCGTGCTCGCGAAGACCCTTCAGGATGTCACCGGAGATCAGTCCCTCCGGAGTACAGTACACCCATTCCACACCTACCAGTGTAGTCGTTACGCAGAAGATGCGTAATCACTCGAAAGTTCTGATTAACGTACCACCTTTTGCCGTCTGCCGTTTAGATGCACGCGATGTTGGGTTGGCACCAAACTCCGTGCAGCGACAATCGGCGGACGGCTACTGGCAGGCGGGAAGCTGTTGCAGTTGGCCGTCGCGGAGGCGGAGGACGCGGCCGCAACGCGCGGCGAAGTCGAGATTGTGGGTGACGAGGACGCTGGTCAGCTTGTGTTCGGTGTGCAGTCGCTGGATGAGGGAGAAGACGGCTTCGGCGGTTTTGCCATCGAGATCGCCGGTGGGCTCGTCGGCGAGGAGAAGTTTGGGGCTGGTGACGAGGGCGCGGGCGAGGCTGACACGCTGCTGCTCCCCGCCGCTCAGCTCGCCGGAGCGATGCTCGGCGCGGGCGGCGAGGCCGACCTCGTTGAGCCATCGGCTGGCTTGCTGGAGAGCTTCGGGGCGACGGAGGCCACGCGCAAGCAGAGGCATGGCGACGTTTTCCAGCGCGGTGAACTCCGGCAGGAGGTAGTGAAACTGCCAGACGTAGCCTACGTCGCGATTGCGGAACTCGGCGGATTGGCGGGGGTTGAGCTGGCTGAGATTGGTGTTGGCGAGCCAGACCTCGCCCGCGGTGGGGCGGTCGAGCGCGGCGAGGAGATGGAGCAGGGAACTCTTGCCGGAGCCGCTCTCGCCGACGATGGCGACCATCTCTCCGGAGGCGATGGAGAAGTCGAGGTTGCGAAAGAGAACCACCTCGCCGGAGGAGTTGGCGTTCGGGCTGACTGCGCGCGAATCCGAGGCGATTGCCGGATAGATTTTGGTCAGGCCGACTGCGCGCAGCATCACTTGTTCTCCCGCTCTGCATTGCATTTATTCAAAGGAGTGTTGTTTACGGTCATCAACCGATAGGTGTAATCAGTTTCATTGGTGGCACGAAAACCATCGAACCAAATTCTTCCGATGTTTCCTCCGTACTCAATGGTGAATCCGTGACTATTGCCCCAAACGTCTTTCTCTGTTGATCCCAGAATTGCACATCGGATTCCTGTATCGAAGATTTCATCGAAATGACGTAGAAACTCAGATCGATTGCGAATGTAGGTTTTCTTCCCATGCAATCCTGTAAGCAATGGATATTTAACATGGCTTGAGATTCCTGCGCGATCATTTGCCTTGAGCAACTGTTGCAGATGACTGAAGAAGGCTTGAGCCTGAGGAGTGTCTGGCCGGATAGCGCCAGTACTCTGACCGAATAAATAATTCGGACAGACAATACATCCAATCAAAATTAAGGTTCGGATTAATTTATTCATAGCGGAGGGCCTCGGCGGGGAGGACTTTTGCGGCGCTGCTGCTGGGGTAGAGGGTGGCGAGCAGGCTGACGCCGAGCGAGACGGCGGCGACGATGAGCGCGTCGATGAGGCGCGGGGCGAAGGGCAGATAGTCGATGGAGTAGACCGACGGGTCGAGGTGGATGAAGCGGTAGTGGCCGCCCAGCCAACTGAGGCCGAAGCCGAGGATGAGACCGAGCGCGGTGCCGATGAGCGAGATGAGAAGGCCTTGCAGAAGGAAGATGCGGCGGACCTGGTCGACGCGGACGCCGAAGCTCATGAGGACGGCGATGTCGCGGGTCTTCTCCATCACCATCATGGTGAGGGCAATGAGGATGTTGAGCGCAGCGACGCAGACGATGAGCGCGAGGATGATGAAGGTGACGACCTGTTCGAGGCGGAGGGCGCGGAATAGCTCGCGGTTCTGCTCCATCCAGTTGGTGGATTCGTAGCCGGGGCCGGCGGCCTGCTCGATCTGGCGGGCGATGACGTTGGCGCGGTCCATGTCGTCCACCTTGAAGCTGATGGCGGAGATGAGGTCGGGCTCGGAGAATAATCTCTGCGCATCGGCAAGGCGGATGAATGCGTAGCTGGAATCGTACTGGTAGAAGCCGGAGTTGAAGATTCCGGCCACTGAATAACGCTGGTATTTGGGGACAAGGCCGAGCGGGGTGAGTTCTCCCTGCGGACTGGTGACGAGAATGGTGTCGCCGACCTCCGCGCCGATGGTCGTTGCGAGGTCCTGGCCGATGATGATGGGGGGCGTGATCGTGATTACCCCGGAGTCAGGCGTGGGAATATCGTCCCAGACTGCGGACGGCGGAGTTTCTCCGGGTTTGCTTACAGGGAAGGATTCTCGCCTTATGGGTTCCAACGCATCCGCGCTGCCTTGCTGGACGGTTTGCAGGAGGTCGGAGACGGTGCGCTGGTCGGAGGGAACGATGCCGTCGATGAGCGCACCAGCGCTCTTGGCGTTGCGCGAGATGAGGACTTCTTCATAGAGGCCGGGAGCGGCGGCGGTGACATGGGGCAGCGCGCGCAGGCGTTCCAGCAGCGGTCGCCAGTCGCGGATGCCGTCGCCGGAGACGCGCATCAGCAGGACGTGCGCGGTGGAGCCGACGAGGCGATCCTGCAGGTCGCGGCGCATTCCGTTGGTGATGGCCAGCGCGATGATGAGCGAGGCCACGCCAGCGGCGACGCCGATGACGGAGATCGCGGTGATGACACCGACCACGGCCTGGCGACGCTTGGCCCGCAGATACCGCGCCGCAATGAAGAGTTCAAATCGCATCCGTACCTAGCGTACTATCATGGCGCGACGGCGGGGCCAGCGCTGTTTGATGGCGCAAAGAAAAGAGGCGGGGCCGAAGCCCCGCCCTATCAACTTGCCCTTGACCCTTATCTCGTACTACTTTGAGCGAAATACGGAGATTCTGGCTTCGCCAGAATGACGGCGTTGAAAGTGGGGGTTTACCGACACTTAATCTGCCTAGTTTGTGAGGACGGCGCGATAGCGGACCTGGTTCTTCTTAACGCGGACCAGGGCCTCGTTGGCATTGGCCATGGGGAATCGCTCGGTGATGGCCTTGACGCCGTGGCGGGCGGCGACGTCGAGCATCTGGTAGAGATCGCGCGGGCTGCCGGTGGGACTGCCGCTGATCGAGCGTTGACCGCTGATGAGCGGAAAGGCCTGGATGGAGATGGGCGAGGGGGGTACGCCCACGACGCAGAGCGTTCCCTTGGGGCGCAGGCAGTTGACGATGGCCTGCCAGTCCTGGTCCGCGCCGACGGTGGAGAGCAGAAGGTCGAAGGAGCCGGCGATCTTCTTGAGCGCGCCGTTGTCTCGGGTGTTGACGAAGTGGTGCGCGCCCAGTCTGCGCGCCTCTTCTTCCTTGTCGGTGGAGGTGGAGAAGGCGGTGACCTCCGCGCCGAAGGCCCGGACGAACTGCAGGCCGAGATGCCCCAGCCCGCCGATGCCGATGACTCCCACGCGCGAGGAGGGACGCACGCCGAGGTTGTGCAGGGGCGAATAGACGGTGATGCCGGCGCAGAGCAGGGGGGCGACGTTTTCGCTATCGAGCGCGTCGGGCACGGGGATGGCAAAGCGCGAGTTGACGCGGATGGAGTCGGCGTAGCCTCCATTGCGGCCGACGCAGGTTGGTTGCGCGGCGGCGCAGAGGTGCTCGTCGCCCTGACGGCACCACTCGCAGATGCCGCAACTGTCTGCCTGCCAGCCGATACCGACGCGCTGTCCGACGGTGAGGTCGCGGACCAGGGGGCCGACCGCCGAGACCGTTCCCACGATCTCGTGGCCGGGGATGAAGGGGAACTTGCTGAGGCCCCAGTCGTTGTCGATCAGATGAATGTCTGAGTGGCAGACCCCGCAATGCGAGATCTTGACTTCAACCTCGTTTGCTTTCAGTTCGCCCGGCTCGTAGTGGTACGGAACCAACTGAGCGCCTGCTGCGTGTACCGCCAATCCACGGATCTCTGTCGTTAGCATTGGATTCTTCGTCTCTTTCGGCATGGTCGTCACTCGCGTTCCTGGGCTATCTCTGAATGCTACATCACCGCGCAGGAATTCCCTGTGCAAGATGCCTGAGGCGCAGCTTCGCGCCGGCCATTTTGGGAAGGACTGAACAAGTGCTCGATGTTCCCTCAGGGGCTAAAGCCCCATTGATTATGTGGCTCATACGGCGGGACTGAAGCGTTTTCAGTAATGGTGTGGAATCTCGCAGTGCGAGCAAAAGCAGATTCCTCCGCTGCTCCACCCCAGCGAGCAAAGACCGCTCGCCGGGGACCCCGGATGCGCTGCGGAATGACAATTCTTGTCTCTATAGCAATAGTGAAAATGCTCTAAAAGTCTCGCGCTTTCAAAGCAAGACATTTTCAGAGGCGCTTGATAGGACGCCGCGTCAGGTCTTATGTTGGCGAACTTCCCGTCGCAAACAAGGCAGAGACGACCCGAATCCCGCTCGAAAGAGGCTGCCAGTCGCCTCATGCAGCCGGAACGAGGCGAAGTTCGTCTAAACCGGAGTAAAGTCTGAGATACAGATGACGACCATGACCCAGTCCGCCGCAACCCGTTCCCTCCGCCGCCAGACGGCACCGATTGCCGCGCTGGCGCTGGCTGTGCTGGTCGCCATTGTCACGACTACTGCGTATGCGCAGGCCCCGGCCACGCAGGCTCCGGCCACGCCGCCTGCTGCGCCGTCCTCCGCACAGCCGTCCACGCCACCGGCTGCGCAGCCGGCTGACCAGAGTTCCGGTTCCGAGGCAGGCCCCAACGCCGACAATGGCACGATCGTGATTCCGAAGAAGAAGGAGGCGGAGGAGCCACCACCGCCGCCCGCGCCGGCCGAGCCGAAGATCAAGAACCCGGGCGGGGAGACCTACTCGCTGCGGGTTGACGTTCCCATCGTCAACCTGGACGTGAGCGTGATTCTGGACAAGAACCACCAATTCGTACCGGGGCTGAAGGCGGGGAACTTTCTGGTTCTGGAAGACGGCGTGGAGCAGAAGGTGGACAACGTGCGCATGGGGCAGACGCCGATCACGGCGGTGATGCTTCTGGAGTTCGCGGCCAACTCCTACTACTTCATCAACGACATGCGCAACGCCGCGGCCGGGTTCTTCCATTCGCTGCGTCCCGACGACTATGTGGCCGTGATGACGTATGACCTGGGGACCCACATCCTGAGCGACTTCACCAACAACAAGGAAGTGATTGCCGAGAGCCTGAACTCGCTGACGCTGCCGGGCTTATCCGACACGGACATGTTCGACGCGCTGTACGAGACGCTGGACCGCACCAGCCGCATCGATGGACGCAAGTACATCATTCTCATCGGCACTGGGCGCGACACGTTTTCCAAGATCACGCTGGACAAGATCCTGGCCAAGATCAAGGCGACGCCGAACGTGACCATCTTCACCATCGGAACCGGAGCGCTGCTCAACGAGATGGGGGCCGGCGGCGGAATGCGCGAGATGAACTACCTGCAGGCCCAGAACCAGTTGAAGACCTTCGCCGAGATGACCGGCGGGCTGAGCTTCTCGCCGCTCTTCCAGGGCGAGCTGCCCGCCGACTTTGCGCAGATCAACAACTCCATCCGCAACCAGTACCTGCTGACCTACCGGCCGACCAACCCGGCGAACGACGGAAGCTATCGCAAGGTCAAGGTGATCCTGGTGGACAACGAAGGGCACCCGCTTCAGATGCAGGACGAGAAGGGCAAGCCGCTGAAGTACTCGGTGATTGCGCGCGACGGGTATAAGGCGCGACTGCCAGTGGAGTAGGGCTGGGTGTTGTCAGGAAAGGATGACTACTATGAACGCCCTACTGATCGAACCGACTGCTGACAACGTTAAGTACGCTTCCAAAAAGTTCGACGAAGAATTTTCGGTTACTGAGACAGCACTCGGAACACTCTTCGGTCTGTATCCCACCAATACAGACCCCAGCCATGTGCTGTTGAAGGTTGTGGCTCTCAACCGTCTTTATTCCACACAAATATTAGCTGTCCATGCAGTCGCCGACCATATCTATCAGAATCATCAAGCGATAGATGACGGCCTAGCATCTGGTGCGTTAGAAATTGTGGATAAGGTTGCATGTGTAAAAATTGGGGAAAAAGATAGAATCAATTTATCTTTCGCGAGCAAGTATTGTAACTGGCACAGACCTGAGATTTATCCGATTTACGATTCGCGCGTTGACAAATATCTTTTGGGTCTTCAGAAACAAGTAAGGTTTTCTGACTCTGAGTTCTCTCACGAATCTCTCAGGAACTATCCGGCGTTTGTAAAAGTGGTGGAATCTTTTCGTGAGCACTACAAACTAGACTCATTCCCCTTCAAGCAGATAGATAAATTCATCTGGCTACACGGCTAAGTTCGCACCAGGGTTGCGGCGAGCAGGGCGACGACGATGCCGTAGAGTTCGGACTTTACTTCGAGCGAGGCCAGGGTTTTGGCGGGGTCGAGCGGCAGGTGGAGGATGGTGGCTGCTCCGCCGGGGACGGTGCGGCCACGGCCGTGGAAGGCGACGGGATCGAGGACGCGGGTCTGGCCGGTGGCGAGATCGACGCGCGGGGGGAGTGGGGCTTCGTTGACGAAGAGGAAGTCGTCGAGGAGGTAGTCCTGCTCGATGGGCCACCAGGTCTCGGGGTTTCGCAGGGGGAGCTTGGCGGAGGTGCCGTCGGAGTATGCGACCGAGACGGTGCCGTGTAGCATGTGGCTGCACTGGGGGAGGGTGGTGCCGGCGAGCAGGAGGTAGATGCCGCTGGCGTGGCCGGTGAGGGCGAGCTTGGTGGAGGGCGCGTCCTGCTTCCAGTAGGAGAGGAAGAGGCAGTTGGGGGCGTCGCCGGCGGGGGTGCGGAAGTCCACGCCGAGTGGCGTGTGGAGCAGGCCGGCGGCGGCGCGCAGGCCGGCGTCGCTGATGGTGGCGCGGTTGTCGGCGTTGGCCCAGCCGCCGAGATCGTTGTTGGGGAAGGCGAGGGAGCAGAATTGCGAACGCGGCTCGTCGTAGGTGCGGGTGAAGATGTCGTTGATCTGGTTCTTTAGCAGGGAAGTAAGGTCGAGCGGCTCGGTGCGCGCGGCTGCGGCGAGGGCTGGGATTGGGGCGAAGGCAGCGGCGGAGGGCTTGGCGTCGAAGGAGATGGGGAGGGTCCAGGTGCAGTCGCCCTGCTTCATGTTGAAGAAGACGGTGTGGAAGCCGGGGGACGTGATGTGGCCGTTGGTGAGCGCGTGCTGCGGATCGTCAAGCTGCGCGAGGGTGACGCCTTGCGGGAGAATGAGGGCTTCGCCGACGCGGAAGGTGCGCTGGGCGGGTGCGGAAGCGGACGGTTGACTGTGCCACTGCACGCTGATCTTGTAGGCGCGAGCGGCGGGGAGAGTGATTTTCAGATGCGGTGAGCCGACGGCGTTGGGATCGAAGGCGCACTCGGCGTGGGTTCCATTGCAGAGAACGGTGGGGAGGGTTGTGGTGTGCGCGGGGAGAATCAGTGTGAGGGGGACGGACTTGGCGAGGCGGCTGGTGAATTCGTAGCTATCGCTGAGGGCTTCGCGCTTCCAAGTGAGGTCGAAGTCCTTGTGGTGAAGGGAGGCGCGGTTCCAGCCGGAGGGGAAGCCGGGGCGGATGCGGATGGAGTTGGCGATGAGGTTGGGCTGGATGCCGAAGAGTCCTTCGACGAGGGCGCGGGAGGTGATGCCGATGGGATCGCCGAAGTCGCGCTGCGACTCCTGGCGGTGGGCGTCGAGGGCGGAGGTCATGTGGAAGTCGCCGGGGCAGAGGCCCATGAACATGGAGTCCAGCAGAGCGCCCTTGAAGATGCGGAAGGCTTCGTCCGCCATGCCCGCCTGCCATAGGGCGAGAGCCATGTGAGAGTTTTCGGCGAGCAGGAGGAGGTTGAGCGACCACATGTAGGGGAGCCAGTCCGAGCATGAGAGCATGTAGAGGTTCTCGTTTGGCGGCACGCCTTCGCCGTGGATGGGGACATGGCACAGCGCGGCGAGGCGCTCGGCGGCCATCTGCCAGGCCTGGCGCGGGGTGGGGACCTCGCTGTCGATGGTGTGATAGACGGTCCAGAGCGCGGGATTGGAGTAGACGGTCTGCGGCTCCATCAGGTCCTTCGATTCGGCGAAGGTGCCTTGCGACGGGAGCCAGAGGAGCTGCTGCATGGCTTCGTGGATGAGCGCGGCCTCGGTGTCGTAGGAGGTGGGGTCCTCGCCGAGGGCGCGAGCGAGCGCGGCGGCGAAGCGGAAGGCGAAGATGTTGTATGCGGAGGAGTGGGCCGCGCCTCCGCCGTTGTACTGCAGGTTGTCGCTGGCCCAGATGGCTGCGTAGGCCTCGTAGAGCGGAAGCGTTTTACCGCTCGCGGTGGAATACGTCCGGCGGAAGAGACGGTGCTCCCAGGCGAGGTGGCGCTGGAAGGCGGGCCATATCTCGCGGGCGAAGTCCAGGTCTCCGGTCCACATGAGGTGACGCATGAGGACGTCCATGAAGACCATGTTCATGTCGTAGTGGTTGCCGGAGAGGTCGCCGTTGGAGTGGAGCATCTTTTCCTTACGGGTGAGATGGAAGTTGGGCGTGTCGTCCCAGGGGCCGATGGCGGGGTCGGCAGTGGTGATGGCGGTGAGATTCTGCTTCTTCAGCCAGTGACGGAAGTGCTGCTGGGCGCGGTCGTGGTTGCCGAGGGCGTCGAGCGAGTAAGGGCCGCGCCATCCGGCGAGCATGGTGCGCCAGGCGACGCCGCCGTGGAGAACGCACTGCGAGTGGGCGTCCCAGATGGTTTCGGCGGCGACGGAGATGGCGGGGCCGAGGGTGTTGAGGTACTCGTCGGGGGTGTCGAGGGTGAGGGATGTGGCGAGAGCATCGAGCTGGGCGCTGCGGGCGTCGAAGGATGCGGCGGAATCGCTCGTATCCGGCTGGCCGCCTGGCGGCACGTGGCGGATGGTCAGATACATCGGTTGGCTGCTCATCTGTACAGAACCCCTGAGGATCGGGGACTCCTTTTTGTTTAGGTCGATGAGAGGATGAGCGAAGTCGGTGTCTGGCGGCGCGTTCCATGCGGAAAATTCAGCGACCGTCATCTCCTGAGCAGCCTCGGCAGAACCCATCGGGAGCGTGAGAGCCAGCTCCGCAGCCGGGCCCTTGACGCGAACCCATGGCTGGCGGTCGGTCGCAACGGCTTCGAATATGTTTCCCGCACATTCCTCCGCAGTGACCTGGAAGAACTGGGAGACGGGTTGGACTTCGCAGCCGATGTCTCCGTTGCGGCGGCCCTTCTTGCCGCTGACTCCGCCGAAGGCCCAGGCGAGGCGCGTGCCGGAGGGTAGGTTGCTGCCCTCGACCTTGAGGATGATACCGGAGCCCTCGGCTGCGGTGATGAGTTCGGCGCGGATGGAACCGGTGCCGAGGAGGGAGTCGCGGAGTTCATAGATCATGCGGCCGGGCCGGTAGCGGGCGACGACCTCGTCGGCGATTGCGGCCCACTTCGACGCGGCGCCGCTGGCGTTTGTCGCGCCAGCCGCGATGAAGCCGAGTTTGAGATTGCCGCCGTGGCCGGGGAGGTAGAGGGAGAACTCGGGCAGGTCGCTGGCGTCGACGCGGAAGTCGGCGGTCTGGGTGGTGGAGCAGGGCGCGTAGAGCGGGCGGTTGAAGAACTCGCCGCCGTTGCGGATGACGAAGTCGCCGGCGATGGGGCGGTAACGCAGCGGGCGGGCGGTCATGGAGTGCATGAGGGGCACGATTCCGCCGGAGATGATCTCTGGCGGAGGCATGAGGCGGGCGGCCTCCTGAATGTTCCGCTGCGCGGCGGCTGTGGCTGACGCTGCGCTGGGGGCTGTCTGCGAGAGGCCCTTGAGGGAGGCCGCGGCCTGGGCTGCTGTTGCACTGGATACGGCAAGGAAGTGACGACGCGACCATTCGTTGCTGAATTTCATTGGATACTCCGCGATGCGCTGAAGCGTGGAGGAATGGTATCAACCTTGCGTCACGATGGTAAAACGCGTTCGCAACCGCGATCGCTTTGCGATCACGGTTGCGCAGATTTCAAAGGGTGTACTCATCGGCACGGCTAAAGCCGTGCCCTTCCGAATAATACGGTATGGAAACGTTGCGGCTAGTGGGAGGAGAAGGTTTTTCCGGGGGCGTTGCAGAGGGGCTCCAGCGGGCAGTCGGCGCAGCGGGGCTTGCGCGCGATGCAGAGGGCGCGGCCGTGGAAGATGATGCGATGGGTGAAGTCTATCCACGCGGGCTGAGGGATGAGGCGCATCAGGTCGCGCTCGACTTTTTCGGGGGTGGTCTCGCGGGTGAGGGCGAGGCGGTGGGAGATGCGCAGGACATGCGTGTCCACGACGATGCCGTCGGCGATGTGGAACCAGGTGCCGAGGACTACGTTGGCGGTTTTGCGGGCGACGCCGGGGATGCGCAGGAGCTCGGGCATGGTCTGCGGGACTTTGCCGTGGAACTCTTCTGTGATGACACGGCCCGCGCCCTGGATGGACTTCGCCTTGTTGCGGAAGAAGCCGGTGGTGCGGATCAACTCTTCCAGTTCGGGGAGAGATGCGGCGGCCATCAGTTTGGGCGTGGGGAAGGCGCGGAAGAGCGCGGGAGTGACGAGGTTGACGCGGACGTCGGTGCACTGCGCGGAGAGGATCGTCGCGACGGTAAGCTGCCATGCGCTCTTGTGGTGGAGGGCGCAGACGGCGTTGGGGTAGGTTTTTTGCAGGGCGTCGAGGAGGGCGGCGATACGGGCTGGGTTTGTGGGGGACTTTTTGTTTGCCATGATGAATCTTCTGGCTTCTTAAAGTGCGGTGTTTATTGGGAGAAAGGTTCGAGCGGTTGTGGTTGGGCGGAGATCGTCGGGGTCCTTCGCTGCGCTCAGGATGACAGCAAAAACAAACAACGACAAATACGGGATTCGCCTATTCATCCGAGGCGGTCGAGCATTTCGGCGGGGGTGAGGCGGACGCAGGTGAAGATGGGGGTGTCCTTGAGGGTGTAGAGGCTGATTTCGGTCTCGCGGAGCTGCTGGACGAGGTCGAGGAAGTCTTCGGGGAAGTTGGTCTCGAAGGCGACGACGAACTCCTGGTCGTCGAGGCCGAAGGAGTAGGTGGTGTTGAGCTTGACGCGCGGGTAGAGCAGGCCGATGCGGATGTGTTCGTCCATGAGGCGCTTGCGCTCGGACATGGAGAGCAGGTACCAGGGGCGCGTCTTCCAGAAGGGGTAGATGAAGATGTACTTCTGTCCGCCGGGACGGATGGCTCCGCGGCCCTCGCCCTCGCTCTCGTCGGGGCGGCCGATCTGGTACTGCGAGCGCTTGGTGCTGGCGAGGAAGTTGTGCGGGGTGTAGAGGTAGCCACCGAGCGGCGTGCGCAGGAGTTCGGAGCGCATCTGGTTCAGCTCGTCGACGGCGTAGCCGATGGTCCAGACGCAGAAGTCCACGTCGCCGCGGGTGCCGATGGTGGAGTAGGTGAGGGAGAGGAACTCTCCGGGCTTGTTCCATTTTTCGAGGACGGCAATGAAGGCGGCTTTGTGGGCGGCGCGCTCGGCGGCGGGAAGGCGACGCCACTCGGGCAGGAGCTTGTAGAAGCTGAAGCAGACGACCTGGCGGCGGGTGGGCGGGGCTGCGGAGTCGAGCGGGGCCGCGGCTGTGGATTCGCTGCCGGCGGGACGGCCCGAGGGCGCGGGCGGCGCGGAGGAGGAGGTCTGCGCGGAGGGAGGGAGGGCCGTCGCCTGCCTGGGGCTGAACGGCTGGGGAACCTGGTGCCGCGGTGCGAGGAACTCTGCCATGGCACGATTGTCTCTCGAACCCTCTCAACTGGCAAAGGCAGGGAGCGGCGGGTTGCGGTGGATGCGGCGCTTTCAGGAGGGGTTTTCGGGATTAACTGGTGAGAGCGATTCCCGTTGCGGTTCCTGGGGGCGGATTGGCTGGATAATATTTATTTTTTGGGACAGTTTTGCGGACTATTCTGGGAAATTGGTGTTGCAGAACAGGAATTCGATCTGAAGTTTTTGCTGCGGCTGCCGATGAGCCTGAGAGACGTGGGGGAGTGGAGGTGCGCGGGTGAGTGACGCAAGTCGAACAGGGGAGAGTATGGAAGCCATGCCTACAACCCCGGTTGGAGCGGTCGGTGGTTTGCCTCCGTCTGCCCGGCCTGGGCTGACTGTGCCGGGCACGCGCGCTGCCAAGCCGCTGAGCAGCGGGGTCGGGGAGATTGCGGACGATGAGACGCAGGTGAGCCTGGCCGGGATGCTGATCTCGCAGGCGAGCACGGGAAGCGATGTACGATTCGAGAAGGTGGCGGCGCTGCGGCGAAGGATTGAGGCGGGAACGTACGATGTGGCCGCCGAAGACGTAGCGGAGAAGCTGATGGACCAGATGCGGAAGAAGTAGAGGCCCGCGCCAGGTGGGTGAGGCGAGCATCGGTGGAGAAGCGTCCGCGGCAGCGAAAACGAAATACAGGGGGTTTACGGAGGGAATAAACTGTGGGGGAGGGAGTGCGCGATGGCGGAGGCGGAGCGGATTACGGCGCGGCAGCGGGCGATCCTGACAGCCATCGTGGAGAGCTACATCGAGACCGGCGAGCCGGTGGGGTCGGGGACGATCGCGGGGACGATTGCGCGGGTGCGGGCGGGTGGTGGACATGGGGCGACGGGGCTGAGTTCGGCGACCGTGCGCAACGAGATGGCGGAGCTGGCCAACGAGGGGTTGCTGGAGCAGCCGCACACTTCGGCGGGCCGGGTACCGACGGCGCGCGCGTTTCGGCTGTATGTGGAGCGGTTGAGTGGAGGCGTGGGAGCGCGGCTGCTGGGTGGGGCGCAGCGATTGAGTCTGGAGGCGCAGCGGTTGAACCTGGAGTCGCAGATCGATTCGAGCTTTGCGGGAGTGACGGGGACGCAGGCGATGCTGGAACGGACGAGCCATGTGCTGGCAACGGTTTCCAGCGGCGTGGGCGTGGCCGTGGCCATGGTGGCAGGCGGCGACACGCTGGAGCATGTGCATTTTTCGCGGCTGGGGAAGGGGAGCGTGCTGGCTGTGGTGGTGACCAGCTCGGGGTTGGTGCGGGACCGGATGCTGACGATGCAGGTCGACGTTACGGCGCGCGAGCTTGAGGCGGCGGCGAACTTTCTGAATGAGCACTTCCGCGGATGGAGCATCGAGCGGGTGCGCGCGGAGATTGGCCGGCTGGTGGAACGGGAACGAAGCGAGGTGCAGCGGCTGCTGAGTTCGGTGGAGCAGTTGTGGGTGGGCGCGGTTCCGGTGGGCAGCGCCACGGTGCAGACGGTGGTTGTGGAGGGGGTGGCGAACCTGTTGGGCACGCGCGGCGTGGGCAGCGCGGAGGATATGGCGCGGCTGCGCGAGGTGCTGTCGGCGCTGGAGGCGAAGCAGCGGCTGGTGAAGCTGCTGGACGCGTACATCGACGCGAAACAGGAGTCGGTGCGGGTGATCTTCGACCTGGAGGAACACGCGCCGGAGATGGCGGGACTGGTGCTGATTGCGGCCCCGGCGCGGATGGCGGGCGATGGGCACGGAACAGTGGGGGTGATTGGGCCAAAGCGCATTCATTACGAGAACACGATGAACGCGGTGAGCTACATCGCGCAGGTCTTCGAGCGGATGCTGCGGCCGCAGGTGTGAGGGGAAGTTGCCGGTTGCTGGTTGTTGGTTGTGATGCAACGACAACAACAAAGGCAAAGGCCAATACGGAGATTCTGGCTGCGCCAGAATGACGATGTAAAACATGCGACGACAAAGGCGAAATGCGGGGGTCCCTCCACTACGGCGGCAACGTGCGCCGCCTTCGGTCGGGATGACGGTGGGATGTGGGGGGGGCGGGTATACTGCATCTGCATGTCTGAGAAAATTATTGGGTTGTTGGTGTGGCTGATTGGCAGCGGGGTGCGCGGGTACGCGAGCGTCGTGGTGCTGATGGCGATTCAGTCGGCGTGTATCCCGATTCCGAGCGAGGTGATCATGCCGCTGGCGGGCGTGGCGCTGGTGCATACGCTGGGGATGACGCCAATGCAGGTGCAGATGCAGTTGGTACTGCTGGCGACGGTGGCGTCGCTGGCGTCGAACCTGGGGTCGGTGCCGGCGTACTGGGCGGGGGCGCGGGGCGGGCGGCCAATGGTGGAACGCTATGGGCGATGGGTGCTGCTGAGCCGGCGCGACCTGGACAGGGTGGACCACTTCTTTGCGCACTACGGGTCGATCACCGTACTGGTGGGGCGCATGCTGCCGATCGTGCGGACGTTTATCGCGTTTCCGGCGGGCGTGGCGAAGATGAACCAGGCGCGCTTCCACATCTATACGTTTGTGGGGTCGTGGCCGTGGTGCTACGCGCTGGCGTATGTGGGGATGCGGCTGGGCGCATCGTGGAACAGCAATCCGCAGTTCAAGGAGGTGTTTCACCGCTTCCACCTGGGAGTGGAGGGGGTGCTGGTGGTGGGGTTGGCGTGGTTCGTGGTGTCGCACTGGCGGGGGCGGATTCGCACGGAGGCGGCGTGAGCTATCGTGTCCTTCTGCGCCTAGTTTTCCGACGGCTCTTCGACGTGGTCTATCACGAGGACGTCCGCTGGGCCTTTGGCCGGTTCCAGCTTTAGACCAAGTTGCTCCTGCATCGCAGTGAAGATGCCTGGCGCTGCGTCTGGGGCATTTGTGTTCGATTCATCGGGCGTCCATTTCAAGATGAAGTTGTATCTGCCGGCAAGCCCAGTTTTATCGACTACGGGCCTCTCCAGAAACGCCTGCATGCCAAGGGCGAAGTCCGACATCGAGTTGTTGGTGAATTTCCTAACCTGTTGATCGCCGCTGCCGCTGCCGGTCGGGTGGGCAAACTGATTGAAGTGTCCGGGCTCTTTGCCAACCTTGGACCACCCTTTGCCACCGTAATCGCATAGATCGCGAGCTCGCGCTTTTCCCGATGGAACTTCAAGTTGAATCGGCTTTCCAATAGTTTCTGCAGCATCTCCTGAATCTGCCGGAGGTTTGCTACGCCTTCCACGTCTGCTTGCCCAACGATGTCGTACTTCCGAGTGTCAAACCAGGCTGGGCCATCCACAATCTGCTTTTGATGAATCGCGTAAGCAACGGACATAAGACTGTTGACGCTCTGGTTTTCTATAACAATCCGATGACCTCCGATGAAGAAATTTCCTTTCAATTCGTTTGGGTTGGCGGGCTTGATGGTGGCGACTTCAAATGACGGGTGTGCGTCCGCGGCCATCGGGCGCAGGGGAACAATCGATTGTTGCTCCGTCCCGTTTGCACCTTGCTGTGCGATTGCGCTCGACGCGGCGAAAGCCGTCAAAGCAATTTCGAGGCAGAGTATTCTGCTCAGGCCCGTTCGCAATATGCTGATTTTCATCAACCTCGGCCTCCATTCTGACACATCGATTGTCCCACTTCAGGGCCCGTCCCAGCGAGGCGGTCTCAGTACGCAAATATGATAGGGGATTGCCCGTTAAGAGAAACAAAACAGCAAATATGCCCCGGCTGGTGGTTGGGTCTATACTGATCTTTCCGTCTTGACGGAAGAAGCGCACCTACATTGCAGCACAGAAGGGGTTTGCATAGCATGTCTACACCCGGAGCCGCCATACCAGACGCGGCGAGCATTCAGCCAGCCAAAGGGAAACTAGGAATCATGACGGTCGGGATGGGAGCGGTGTGCACCACTCTCATCGCCGGCGTAGAGGCGATCCGCAAGGGACTCGCCAAGCCCATCGGGTCGCTGACACAGATGGGGACCATCCGGCTGGGCAAACGCACCGAGGGCAACAGCCCGCTGATGCGGGACTTCCTGCCGCTGGCCAAGCTGGACGACGTGGTGTTTGCCGGGTGGGACATCTTCGGCGGCAATCTGTACGACGCTGCGAAGACGGCGCATGTTCTCGACAAGGAGCTGCTGGAGAAGATCCGACCGTACCTGGAGTCGATCGAGCCGATGCCCGCTGCGTTCGACCAGCACTACGTGAAGCGGCTGACCGGGACGCACATCAAGAGCGGGAAGAACAAGCGCGACCTGGCGGAGCAGATCCGCAAGGACATCCAGGCGTTCAAGAAGAAGACCGACCGGCAGGTGGTGATCTGGACCGGCTCGACCGAGATATTCCTGAAGCAGACGGCGGTGCATCAGTCGCTGGCGGCGTTCGAGAAGGGGATGGACGACGACGATCCGGGGATCGCTCCCTCGCAACTGTATGCGTGGGCGGCGCTGACCGAGGGGATCGCGTTCATCAACGGCGCGCCCAACCTGACGGTGGACTTTCCCGCGATGAACGAACTGTCTCGCAAGATGAATGCGCCGATTGCCGGACGGGACTTCAAGACGGGGCAGACGCTGATCAAGAGCGTTCTGGCTCCGGCGTTCAAGGCGCGCATGCTGGGCGTGAACGGCTGGTTCTCGACCAACATCCTGGGTAACCGGGACGGCGAGGTGCTGGATGAACCACAGTCGTTCAAGACCAAGGAAGAGTCGAAGCTGGGACTGCTGGAGATGATCCTGCAGCCCGACCTGCATCCCGATCTTTACAGCGAAATCTACCATAAGATCCGCATCAACTACTATCCTCCGCGCGCCGACAATAAAGAGAGCTGGGACAACATCGACATCTTTGGCTGGCTCGGGTATCCGATGCAACTGAAGGTGAATTTTCTGTGCCGCGACTCGATTCTGGCGGCACCGCTGGCGCTGGACCTGTGCCTGTTCATGGACCTTGCGGCGCGGACTCCGAGCTTGAAGGGGCTGGGAATTCAGGAGTGGCTCAGCTTCTACTTCAAGGCCCCGGACAGCGCTCCGGGCGTCTACCCCGAGAACGATCTTTTCATCCAGTCGATGAAGATGAAGAACACGCTGCGGCACATCATGGGCGAGGACCTGATCACGCACCTTGGCCTGGACTACTACGGCGGCTAAACAGACGAGTCAAGCTATGACAGAGCGCGCGGAGGACTTTCAGGTTGAGGTCCTTCGCGCGTTCTCAGTTTTGTGCGCCTTGGGAGAGGATTTGGGGCGAAAGGATTGGGCGGGCGCGCTGATGGTGGGCTGCGGGCTGGGGCCGGGCGGGGCTGCGCTGGCGATGGCAGGAAATATTGCTGGGGCTGGATGCCTTGCGATCGAGGCGCGGGCGGAGGTTTGCAGGGCGGCTTTGCGCAGCGGGGCGTGCGACTTCGTCGTGAACAGCGTGGACGAGGCGCTGCGGATTCTGAAGAACGAGATTCGGCAGCGCAGGCCGGTGAGCGTCGGGCTGACGATGGAGTTGAATGCGGCGTTGGAGGAGCTGAACGAGCGCGGGGTTCAGCCTGAGGTCTTTGCAGGGTTTCGAGCGGAGGGGGACGCGGGGACGCTGGATCGGGCGGCGCGCGCATTTGCGGAGATGGGGACGCTGGTTGTGGACTTCGATGGATCGCTGGCAGCGGCGGGCGTCGTGGACGCTTCGGCGCGGCTGGAGGGCTACACGCGGGAGCGCGGGCTGAGGCTGGAGTTGTTCGGGTTTGCAGACGGCGAGGGGCTGCGCGCATTCGATGCGCGGCTGCTACAGATGATTCCTGCGACGGGCGCGCGCGCACGCTGGTGTGCGGCGGCCCTGAGGTTCTTTCATCGCGAACGGCCGCATCGGCGGGTAGTGTTTCTGACGGATGAGGAAGTGGAGCGGGTGAGGAGTTGAATTTTCAGGGTTGAGCTTTGAGCTGTGAGGAAAACGCTACTCGGCGAGGGCGAGGAGGCGGGGCCAGAGGGCTTTGGCGCCGGCTTCGGATTTGGCGGAGACGGGGAGGACCTCGTCGAGCTGGTGCTCGCGCTTGAGGGCGGCGAGCGATTTGGCCAGCGCGTTGTGGGAGAGGCGGTCGGACTTGGTGGCGACGACCAGGAACGGGCGCTGGGTCTGCTTGAAATAGTCAATGAGCTGGCGGTCGCTGGGCTGGGGCGGGATGTTGCTGTCCACCAGGCAGACGGCGAGGGCGAGCGTCTCGCGCTCGGCGAGGTAGGGCTCGATGAAGCTGGGCCACTCGGCGGAGATGGAGCGGGAGATCTTGGCGTAGCCGTAGCCGGGCAGGTCGGCGAAGATGAGCGTGGGGCGGGGTTTTATCTTGTCGCCCGCGCCCTCGTGGAGGGCGAAGAAGTTGATGGCGCGGGTGCGGCCGGGGGTGGACGAGGTGTGCGCCTGCTTGGAGCCGAGCAGCGCGTTGATGAGCGATGACTTGCCTACATTGGAGCGGCCGAGGAAGGCAATCTCGGGCGCGCCGAAGGTCTTCGCCGCGGAAGGGAAGTGGGCAGCATCGGTGGCGGAGAGAAGGAAGACCGGAGTCAGTCGCATCGCTCCAGTCTAGAGCATCGGATGTGCCCGACACCCGGCAAGGCAATCTCAGAACTGTCCATCATGAAGTGTCCCCCCCCGGGGGGGGATAGCGTAAAGTATTCAAAAAATGCAGGTTAAGCTCGCGCTAAGCGCGTGAGACGTATTTAAGGCGAAGATCCGTCCGGTTGCAGCGGTTTCGGTTCTGCGGGTTCTCGCTTTTTGTGCGAAAAAGTATCAAAGTCTTCAAAAAAGGCATGTTAAGTCTGGACTTTTTTGGATTGGGTCTAGACTAAGAGATTATCCGTAAATAGAGATTGTCTGTCTCCAGCAGATCATGGCGGCGGCGAGATAAAGCAGGGCGAGGTAGCT
>Ga0224534_1000402_pt1 | contig 27856 bp, 23 predicted proteins | sample 714E12024metaG_FD_172012 | JGI IMG/M metagenome (GOLD analysis project Ga0224534, IMG submission 172012) | Peat soil microbial communities from Stordalen Mire, Sweden - 717 E1 20-24 | ecosystem: Environmental > Terrestrial > Soil > Wetlands > Peat | place: Sweden: Norrbotten County, Stordalen... | reverse complement strand
TTCCGAAAATAAGTTTGACGCAAAAATCCCGCAGCACAAAAAGAACGATAGCCCCGCCGATCAATCCCGCCGCATAAAGCCCAAGCAATTTTAACTGCTCCCGCAGTGCGTCCCCGTGGTCCTGGCCGGAGCGATGCGTGAACAAAACTGTCAGTAACGGAGCAACGACCATCGGTAACGCCCGCGCGAGTTGTCCCGCGGCAGAGTAAACACCAAGATTAATGCCGCCGAAATTTCGTTGTGCCGCCAGCAAATCGCCTTGGCTAAGGCAATAGGTGCCCAAAACACACGCTGCGCTGACGACGAGAAATTGAATGAATTCCGGTGTCCAGGGGGAAATGGCGGCTTCAGTCCGGCGCGGGAAATCGTTTTTCCAGAAAAGCAAAAACAAAAAATTCGCTGCAAGCATGACAACTGAAGCAGCAACGGCCCATTCGGCCACAGGCCAGATTTTTGTGGTCACCCCACCAAACAAAACCCGCACGATCGCGGTGAGCAACCCGATGAAGGCGAGCCGTTTGAACCAAGCGAGTCCTTGGCATCGGGCGACGGCATATGAATTCCAAAGTCCGACCAGCACGTAAAAGAGCGCGACGAGCATCAAACTGGCGCGCGGAAAATGGAAGAAATCGCTCAACGGTTTTACGAGAACCATGGCGATGACCGAACCGAATGACGTGATACATAAAAGGAAATTGCGGCAACCGGTGAGCAACCCGTGCAGCCGCGCATCGTCGCCGCTGAAATTGAAACGCGCAATGTAATGAGTAACAGCGACAATGGCGATAAGGCTTGGCAAACTGAACAGTGCGGAAAAACTGAGAGTAGTATTTACCAAACCATATTCACCGTGCTCCAATTGCCGGCCGATAATTCCCTGAAAGCCGTAATTTACCACGCCGGTCAGAAGACTAATTGCGGAAAAAATGATCCCGCTTTGCAGCAGACCGCCCGGTCGCGAATTGTTTTTCATACGAGCGGTTGCAATTCCTTTTCGTGAGCGCGGATCCAATGGAAGATGTCGGCGACGGTTTGCTTCACATCGCGGCGCGGACGCCACGCGGTGCGTGCAAAAAGTCGGCCGCAATCCGCTATGAATAATCGCAGGTCTGCCTGGCGGTTGGTTGTTTCTTTGCCCATGGTTGTTTGGCGTCCAACCGTTTGCTGGCAAATGGCTGTTAATTCTTGCAGTGAAGCGGAATTAGCCAACCCGCCACCAACATTTCCGAGCCAGCCAGCCCAGGTGGCGAAATGGGCCAGTTGTTCCTCAACCAATTCGCAGAGGTCGTCCACGTGCAGCACGTCCCTGACCTGTTTGCCGGCGCCGCCGTAGCCGATGTAAGAAAGTGGTTTGCCGAAATAGTGACGCAGCACCCACAACGACACGACGCCTTGATCCACTTTGCCCATTTGCCACGGTCCGGCAATGACGCCGCAGCGATTGATAGCCGCATGAAGTCCGAACCCAGCGCGGTATTCCTCAATCAGCCCCTCGCTGGCAAACTTGGTCAGTCCATAAAGCGAGCGAGCACCTTGTGATGCACTTTCTTCCCGCACGCCTTGCGAGGAAATCGGCGCTCCGGCGACGTCCAGCCACTCGAAGCGGGTGTCGTTTTCGCGCCAGGGATGCGCTTCCAATGGGGCAATGGGATAAACGCGGCTGGTGGAGAGAAAAAGAAATTTGCTTTGCCACTGCCGGGCTTTTTCGAGGCAGCGGTAGGTGCCCAGAAAATTGGTTTCCATGAGATAGTCCGGCGAGTCGGCGTAACCGGCCAGCACGGAAGGTTCGGCCGAGCATTCGATGATGGACTCAAACGGTCCGGCGGGGAATTCGTTGGCGAATCGGATATCGCCCTTGACGAATTCCACTCCGGCTTCACGCAGCCGGGGAAGATTTAATTCGGAACCGGGCCGGTGCAGGTTGTCCATGGCGATGACGCGAGTTGAAGGGCGGCGTCGCTTCAGGAACACGGCGAGATTGCCGCCGACAAAGCCCGCGCCGCCGGTGATCAAAATGCTTTCTGGAAAGGCAGGCATGATTCAACTGGCCAGGCAGGCGTGATGGATTTCTTCGAGAATCTGCCCCAGGTTATATTGAAATTTCCAGGCGGGATAGTGACTTTGGAATTTCCGCACGTCGCTGATCCACCAAATATGGTCGCCGATGCGGTTGTTTTCCTCGTAAGTCCATTTCAATTTGTGGCCGCTGATTTGTTCGCACAGGTCAATCGCTTCGAGCATGGAACAATTTGAATGGCGGCTGCCGCCGATGTTGTAAACCTCGCCCGAGCGCGGCTTGAGGAAAAATTGCCAGAAGGCTTCCACCAAATCGTGGCTGTGAATGTTGTCGCGCACCTGCTTGCCTTTGTAGCCGAACACCCGATAGGGCGTGCCGGTCACGGTGCAGCGCATCAAGTAAGCAAGGAAACCGTGTAATTCCGTGCCGGCATGGGCCGGTCCAGTCAGACATCCGCCACGGAAACACGCGGTCTTCATTCCAAAATAACGCCCGTATTCCTGCACCAGCACGTCCGCCGCGACTTTCGATGCGCCGAACAACGAGTGTTTGGTCTGGTCAATGCTCATTGTTTCCGGGATGCCGGGTTCGCAGGCGTGACCGGGTTTGATTTCCCAGCGCTTTTCCAATTCAACCAGCGGCAGGGAATTGGGCGTGTCGCCATAAACCTTGTTGGTGGAGGTGAAGATGAAAACGGCCTCCGGACAAAATTGTCGCGTGGCTTCGAGCAAATTGAGCGTGCCGTTCGCGTTGACGCTGAAATCCGCCTCCGGGTCGCGGGCCGCCCAATCATGGGAAGGCTGGGCAGCGGTATGAATGATCAGCACCGTGTTCGCCTGGTGTTGTTGAAAAAGCGTCCGCACGGCCTGCTGGTTGCGGATGTCAAAGTCGTGATGCTCGTAGTTCCGGACTTCCCGGATCAACTGCTGCCGGTTGGCGAGCGTGGAGGCGCCAGCGCCGAAAAACCAGCGCCGCAAATCATTGTCAATGCCGACAACCTTGAAGCCCTCGCGAGCAAAGTGTTTGACGCATTCGGACCCGACCAATCCCGCCGAGCCTGTGACAATGACTGTTTTCACAAGTTTTCGCGCGTTGCCGCCGGTTTTAAATACCCGGGCGGAATGGGTTTGCCATCGGCCTGTTCCTGGAGCAAATCCAGGACGCGGTGCGGATTGTAAAGTTGAAGCAGGGTTTCCCGCAACGCCAGACAGTTTTCGCGCAGTGCCGGCTGTTGTTCCATGGCTTTGGGCAACAGTTGTTTCAACTCTGCCGGGGAGACATTCAAGGTGTCCACCGGGAAAAGGCATTGGTCCAGCCAGGGATATTCAAATGGAAGATTCTCGCCGAACAGGGGGGTTCCCAGACAGGCAAATTCGGTGTATTTGGCAACTGAGTTTTGATGCAACCCCCCGGTGCAAATGGCATAGCGGGTTTTGCGCACCAACCGGCAATACCCGTCCCAATCCAGCCGGCCGGCGCGGCGCACATCAAAAACCTTGTAAGCGGGGTTCCGGGTGCGTTGCAGCAGCCCGGTGATGCGGGTCCGGTCATGATACAGGTTGGCGAAAGTCAGCCAGGCGGACGCGTGGGGATCCCGCAAAATCCAGTATCCCCGGGTTGAACTCACGTTGCAAAAATCGAATTCGGGCGTTTCCCGTTGCAACGGCACACGCTCGGCCGCAATGGTGAACGGGAAATAAAGCAGCCGCTCCCGGGGAATGTTTTCAAGCTGCAGTTGCCTCCGCTTCCAAAGCTGGAGAACGGGCGCCGCCATCAATGCCGGCAGTCTCAAGGCGGCACTGGCCAGTTGAAACGGAACAGGTTCTTCGGGCGGAGACCACAAAGGCGGTTTTCGCCCCTCGACAAAACCGGCCAGTCCGCGCCGGACCGCAATGCCGTTGTAGTTGCGGAACATCAAATAATCGGCGTTCCGGGTGAACCAGTAGACGCTGGTCCACCAATCCACGAGCGCCATCGAAAAATTTTTGCGCGTTTCAAAAACCGGACGGAGCTTGTGCAGTTCACTGGGTATCATCCCGTCCATGATGACGTGGGCATCGGAATTCCAGACGGTCTTGCGGATTTTTTCGAGGCCATCCGCATCATTCGGGCCATTGAGTGTCAGGACGGTGATACCACGTTCAATGAGCGCATCACGGATTGAACGGGAAAAATATTGTTGATCGGTCAGGCCGCTGCGGATCCAGATGCTTTGGTTAATAGTTAAGGGTGGCAGGCTGGTCATTTACCGATGATATTGGAAGAGATGGCAAACAAGTCAAGCAATGGGCTTGAGCAGGAGGCGGGTAAAGTGTAATTTCCGAAACGCCAGGCCAGCCCCGACTTACAGTTCTTTAAAAGCTTCAACGGCCAGCCAGCGCAGGTATGGGCGGTTGCGCCGCTGGCGTGGTTGATTTGGTTTTGCTCGCCCAGGATTCCATGGTTTGTTTCGCGCGGTTAAGGATGATTCCTGGGTTGCTCCACATCGCCCGCGCCACAAGGCGCAGGTGGAACCCAAGCCACTTCTGGTCTTTCAACTTGTGACGTTTCCATTTTTCCATGGCTCGGGCGTGGAAATTTTCAACGTAGTCGGAAGTCAAACCGGATTCAGGTGGATAAGCGATGATACAATTGCCATTGCCGTTGAAATCTTTTCCATGCGCGTCTTTTAGACGGCCAGCGGCCTTCAGCCAGTGATACAATGGCGTTCCCGGGAACGGCGTAACAACGCTGACCTGCCATGTGGCGAGGGACGAGCGTTTCATAAATTCCAATGTTTCGTTGAGCGTGTCGCGGGTGTCTTCAGGGTGGCCGAAGGTGATCGTGCCATGCGTTTTGATTCCAAGTTTGTAACACGTCTCCGCGTTCTCTTCAAAGCGTTTCAAATTGACTGGCTTGTTGATGCCTTTGAGAACTTTTGGGCTGGCGGATTCCAAGCCCACCTTCATGCCAATCATGCCGGACTCGGCGGCGGCGTGCAGCATTTCTGAATCCGTCACCATGAAATCACCCATGATGGACCATTTTACGCGCTGGTGAAGTTCTCGATTTCGGATTTCCCGACAAAGCGCAAGAAACGATTGCTTGTTGCCGGTTTCGGTATCGCCACCCATGTAAATTTCCCGGACGTGGTACTTGTCAACGAGATGCTGCATCTCATTGCAAACGTCAATGGGATTACGATCCCGACGGTTGCCGGTGTTGAAATTCACCGTTATCGGTGCGCAAAACGCACACTTAAACGGACAACCGCCACTGGCAAGCATCACGCCAAAAGGTTTCAACTGAATGAAACCATCCTTGTAGGTTTGAAGTGGAAAATATTGACGGGCCGGCCACGGCAATTGTCCGGCGTCAATTTCCTCATACTTGAAATTTTGCTCGAAGGCCGGTTTGAATCTCACAAGCGATGGGATATGGCTGGTTGGCTTGCCCGACCGCAGGCACTTCACGAGGTTAAGCAGATTGACGGGATATTCCTTGAGCATCAGGAAATCCACGTTTTCCTTGAGCATGTCAAAGAAATCAGGCTCCAAATTCGCACAGAATATAATGGTTACGTTGGGGATTTGCTGCCGGATGAGGCCGGCCAGCCGAATATCACTTTCCAGCTTGACCATCGCCGTTTCAATGACCACCACGTTTGGCTTGAAGTTGAAAACCATTTGCAGAAAGCCTGGTTCAAAGTCGCGTTCGCAATACAGTCGCGGACAAACAATTCAATACCCGGCTCTTTTTCAAAAAGAGCCGCAGCAAAACCAAGTTCGAACGGAAACGGTAAATATCCCGGCTTGTCGTTAACCGGCGCTTCATACGAGAACGGCCAGCGCGAACCGCCGCCGATGGAGAAGATTTCATGCCCGCCGCCAAGCGGTGTCCTGCACATGGTGTTGGCCAATACGACACGGATGCTTTTCATCGATTTTTAGACACTTTAACATAACGCTTCACTCTCGTTAACGCATACGTCAAGACAGAATTAAAGTCGCCAATCAAAATTGAAATTATTTTGAAATTATTCTTATTCGTCCGATAGACGAAAACGCTGGCAAGCGCGGCCTTTCCGCATTAAACTCCGCGCCCAATCATGGAAAAAGTTTTTGTCACCGGGGCCGCCGGTTTTATCGGCAGCAATCTCGTTGACCGCCTGCTTGCCGGCGGGAAACACGTCGTCGGCTGGGATAATTTCTCCACCGGCCAGCGCGAGTTTCTCCAGTCGGCGCTGGCGAACCCCCGTTTCAAACTCATCGAAGGCGATTGCCTGGATTTGTCCGCGTTGATCCGCGCGATGGCGGGATGCGATTTCGTTTTTCATCTGGCCGCGAATGCAGACGTCCGTTTCGGCCTCGACCACCCGCACAAGGATTTGCAGCAAAACACCGTCGCTACTTTCAACGTGCTGGAAGCCATGCGCGCCAACGGCATCAAAGGCATCGCCTTCAGCTCCACCGGCAGTGTCTATGGCGAGGCGGAGATTATCCCGACGCCGGAAAATCATCCGTTCCCGATCCAGACCTCCCTTTATGCCGCGTCCAAAGTCGCCGGCGAAGGATTCATTCACGCTTACTGCGAGGGCTACGGATTTGAAGGTTACATTTTCCGGTTTGTCTCGATTCTCGGCGAACGCTACACGCACGGCCACGTGTTGGATTTTTACAAACAACTATCCGCCCACCCCGGCCACTTGAAAGTTTTGGGTGATGGCACGCAGCGGAAATCCTATCTCTACATCGGGGACTGCCTGGACGCGATGCTGCACGTCGCAACTCGCGCCACGGCCAAACAAGCCAAACATGGTGTCGAAACCTACAACCTCGGCACGGACGAATACGTTCAGGTCAATGACTCCATTCGTTTCATTTGTCGCGCGCTCGGCCTCAAGCCCCAATTGGAATACGCCGGCGGCAATAAAGGTTGGGTCGGCGACAACCCGTTTATTTTTCTCGACACCAAAAAAATCCGCGCCACCGGCTGGAAAACCACGCTCACCATTGAACAATCCATCATCCGCACGCTCCAATGGCTCCAGCAAAACCAGTGGCTGCTCCAACGCCGATGAATGTCACCGTCCTCGGCCTCTGGCATCTCGGCTGCGTCACCGCTGCATGCGGCGCGCGGCATTTCCAGGTTGTCGGACTCGACTTCGACGAGGCGAACATCGCCAAACTTGATTCCGGCCAGGCTCCGCTTTTCGAGCCGGGGCTGAATGAACTCATCACTGCCGGTCTGGCCGCAAAGAAACTTTCGTTTACCACCGATCCCAAAATCGCGTGCGCCCGCGCCGACGTGCTCTGGCTTTGCTACGACACGCCGGTCAATGAAAACGACGAATCGGATGTGGAATTCGTTCTCGCCCATCTCCGCCGCGCGCTGCCGCAGCTGCCCAAAGGCACGCTGGTATTGATTTCCGCCCAACTGCCCGTCGGCACCTGCCGCCGGCTGGAAGCCGAATTTCCGCAATTTCATTTCGCCTGCTCGCCCGAAAACCTGCGGCTGGGCAGGGCGATTGACGCGTTTGAAAAAGCCGGGCGCGTTATCGTCGGCATCCGTGACGACGCGAAAAAAGCGCTGCTCGAAAAACTGTTCACACCGTTTACTCCGCAAATTTTATTCATGCGCACCGAGTCGGCCGAGATGGTGAAGCACGCCCTTAATTCATTTCTCGCGCTTTCCATCACGTTCATCAACGAGATTGCGCGATTGGGCGAACACGTCGGCGCGGACGCCAAGGAGGTTTCCGCCGGTTTGAAAAGCGAACCGCGCATCGGGCCAAAGGCTTATCTCGGTCCCGGCGGCCCGTTTGCCGGCGGCACGCTCGCGCGTGACGTTGTTACGCTGACCAAACTGGCGGTCGCGAAAAATGAAAAAATTTCCGTCATTCCGGCCATCACGCAGAGCAACAATCTGCATCGCGGTTGGGCGTTGCGGCGATTGCAATCGCGTCTCGGCGATTTGCGCGGAAAGAAAATCGCCGTGCTCGGCCTGACTTACACCACCAACACTGACACACTCCGCCGCAGCGCGGCGGTGGAATTGTGCCGGAATCTTCTGGCGGAGGGCGCGGGCGTTCACGCCTTTGACCCGGCGGTGAAACAATTGCCCGCCGAACTCGCCGGGGTGCGGCTCGCTTCCCAAATTACCGGGGCGCTGAGCGGCGCGGATGCCGCTGTGGTTTGCACCGAGTGGCCTGAATTTCGCGGGGCGGATTGGGCGAAAATTGCCCCGGCCATGCGCCAGCGCATTTTTGTGGACGCCAACCGTTTTTTGGAAAAGGAATTGAAAAACCTGCCCGCCATCGAACATCTTTCCGTTGGTCGCGTTTGAATATGAAACTTAAAGGCATCAATGCGCTCATCACCGGCGGCAGCCAGGGACTCGGCAAAGCCATCGCCGGGCGTTTCCTGGTCGAAGGCGCGAACGCCGTCCTTTGTGCGCGCGGGGAAAAGGAGTTGCTCGCCACGCGCGACGAACTGGCAAAACAATTTCCTTCACAAAAAGTTTTGGCAAAAATTTGCGACGTTTCCAGCGAAACCCAGGTGAACGAACTCGTCGCGTTCGCGTTGCGTGAACTCGGCCCGCTTCACGCGCTGGTATTGAACGCCGGTATTTACGGCCCGATGGGCGCGACGGAATCCGTTTCGCTCGAAGAATGGCGTCGCGCGATGGACATCAATCTTTACGGTGTGTTGCTCCCGTGCCGCGCGGTCATTCCACATTTCAAAAAAAACGGTCATGGCAAAATTGTCATTCTTTCCGGTGGTGGCGCGACGAATCCATTGCCGAACATCAGTGCTTACGCCGCATCGAAGGCCGCTGTGATCCGCCTGATGGAAACGTTGGCGGAGGAATTGAAAACGTTTCGTGTGGACGTGAACGCAATTGCACCCGGAGCTTTGGCGACGCGGCTGGTGGACGAAGTTCTGGCCGCCGGTCCGGAAAAAGTCGGCGCGGCGTTCTACGAGAAGAACAAGCAATGGAAAGATAAAGGCGCCACACCGCTTGAACTTGGCGCGAATCTCGCGGTCTATCTCGCCAGTGCGCAAAGCGATGGTATTACCGGCAAGCTCATCAGCGCCCAGTGGGATCCGTGGGAAAAACTCCACGAACTCAAGGGCGATTTGAGCGGCGATATTTACACGCTGCGCCGGATTGTGCCGAAAGATCGCGGCAAAACCTGGGGCGATAAATGAAATACGCGATTGTTGGTTGTGGATTGATTGGGAAAAAACGACTGGCCGGTTTGCCCGCCGGGTCCAAACTCGCTGTGGCCTGTGACACGAATTTGTCGCGCGCCGGGGAACTCGTAAAACTTGCGCAAGCCGGCCGCGCCGTCGCTGATTTCAAACAAGCCGTCGCCGATCCGCAGGTGGATGCAGTGATCGTGGCGACCATCAATTCCGCGCTTGCCGGGGTTGCCGCCGCCGCCATCCGCGCGGGCAAACACGTCATCGTTGAAAAACCAGCGGGCATTTCCGTGAAGCAGATTGACGAATTGCTTTCACTCGCGGAGAAACATGGGGTTTGCGTCCGCGTCGGTTTTAATCATCGTTATCATCCGGCGTTCATCAAGGCGCGGGAAATTTTTGGGTCCGGCGTGATGGGCGAATTGATGTTTATTCGCGCGCGTTACGGCCATGGCGGGCGCATCGGTTACGACAAGGAATGGCGCGCTGACCCGAAACTTTCCGGTGGCGGCGAATTGATTGACCAGGGAATTCATTTGATTGATCTGGCGGGCTGGTTTCTTGGTTCTTTCACAAAAGTGGAGGGTCAGGCGGCGACGTATTTCTGGAACATGCCGGTGGACGACAATGCTTTTTTGAATTTGCAGACGGCCAAAGGCCGGACGGCGTGGTTGCACGTCAGTTGCACCGAGTGGAAGAATCTTTTCTCATTCGAGATATACGGGCGCAATACGAAGTTGCACATCGAAGGTCTTGGCGGCAGTTACGGTGTCGAAAAACTTTATCACTACCAGATGAAGCCGGAAATGGGCCCGCCAGACACGAAGCTGTATGAATTTCCAGGCCCGGATGAATCGTGGCGAATTGAGATGACGGAGTTTGAGAAGGATGTTCAATTGAAGCGCAAGCCGGACGCCGGTCTTGCGGAAGCGCGCGCGGCGCTGCAAATCGTCGAACAAATTTACCGGAAAAGCGGATTTAACTTTGACTGCACGCCGCCAAAACCCTAAATCCAAGAACCCAGACGCCAAACCCCAATTTGAAATGATCATCGCGCGTTCTCCACTTCGTGTCACGCTCGGCGGCGGCGGGACGGATTTGCCGTCGTATTACGAAAAGTTCAGCGGCTTCCTCATCGCCGCGGCGATTGACAAATACGTCTACATCACGCTGCATGAGACGTTTGTGTCCGACATCATCGTCAAATACTCCGAGCTGGAGCGCGTGCCGGACGCGACGAAATTGAAGCACCCGATTTTCCGCGAGGCGTTCGCCCTGCTGGGCATGGACGGCCACGGACTTGAACTGGCCTCCATGGCCGATATTCCGGCCGGCACGGGCCTGGGTTCGTCCGGCAGTTTCACCACCGCGCTGCTCAAAGCCTTGCACGCGCACAACAAAAATCTCGTCCATCCCGCCGAACTCGCTGAACAGGCGTGTGAAATCGAACTGGGACGGCTCAAGGAGCCCATCGGCAAACAGGATCAATACATCGCCGCTTACGGCGGCATCACCTGTTTCAAATTTCTGCCGGACGGCAAGGTCGAGGCGTGGCCGCTGAAACTTTCCGCTGAAACGCGGGACAACCTCGATGACAATTTGCTCCTCTTTTTCACCGGTTATTCGCGCTCGGCATCGGCGATCCTAAAGGAACAGGACCAGAAATCAAAACAGGCCGACGCCGGGATGATGGAAAACCTGCACTTCGTCAAAGACCTTGGCTTGCAGAGCCAGCGCGCGCTGGAAACCGGCGACCTGCATGAGTTCGCGCGGTTGATGGATGTGCACTGGCAGCGCAAAAAGCAGCGCAGCGGTGGCATGAGCAATCCGAAAATCAACGAGTGGTATGACCTGGCGATGGCCAGCGGCGCCCTCGGCGGCAAGCTCATCGGCGCGGGGGGCGGCGGCTTCCTCATGTTTTATGCGGAAGACAAGGCCAGACTGCGTCACGCCGTGCGACAGACCGGGCTCCGGGAAGTCCGCTTCCGGTTTGATTTCGAGGGCACCAAGCTGTTGATCTCGTGAGCGCGCCGCTCAACATTCCCGTCGCCATTCTTGCGGGCGGACTCGCCACACGATTGTGGCCCATCACGGAAAAAATTCCCAAATCGCTCGTGCCCGTCGCGGGCAAACCGTTTCTGGCGCACCAGCTCGATTGGCTTCAATCACGCGGGCTCCGTCGCGCAGTGCTGTGCGTCGGTTATCTCGGCGAAATGATTCAACGCGATTTCGGCGACGGCAACGCGTTCGGCTTGCGGCTCGATTATTCGTTCGATGGCCCGAAACCGCTTGGCACGGGTGGCGCAATCAAACGTGCGCTGCCGCTGCTCGGCGATGAGTTTTTTGTGCTCTACGGGGATTCGTATTTGCCGGTTGAATACCGTCCCATCGCGGAATTTTTCCAGCATAGCGGCAAGCTCGGCTGCATGACCGTCTATCGCAACGAGGGGCGTTACGACACCAGCAACGTCGTTTTTCGCGACGGTGAAATCGCGGTTTATGACAAAAAGAACCGCCCGCCGGAAATGCGGCACATTGATTACGGCCTGAGCCTGTTCAAAGCGGCAGTGTTTAATTCATATTCCGCCGACCAGCCATTCGACCTGGCCGAAGTCATGAGCAAGCTCGTCCGTCAAAAGCAATTGGCCGGCTTTGAAGTTCGGGAAAGATTTTACGAGATGGGCTCGCCGGCGGGATTAAGTGAGCTTGAAACTTTGCTCAAAACCGGAAAAGCCGGAATGACTAAACCATAAATCCGAATGATTAAAGAATTCCCCAATGACGAAATCCCAAAATCAGCCGTCGCGTTATTTGTCATTCAGATTTGGTCATTCTTTAGTGATTAGGGTTTAGAAATTAGGGCTTCATTTTTCAAGCCCTCCGTGCTCTATTTACCTGACAACAAGCCATGAGCTTTACCAAACAATTCCTCGACGAAGTCCAAAAACTTGTCTCTGCCCTCAACCAGGACGCCATCGAAAAGGCCGTGGCCGAACTGGCGCGCGTGCGCGAGCGCGGCGGACGGCTGTTCATCCTCGGCGTCGGCGGCAGCGCGGCCAACGCCAGCCATGCCGTCAACGACTTCCGCAAAATCTGCGGATTCGAGGCTTATGCGCCCACCGACAACGTTTCTGAACTGACTGCCCGCACCAACGACGAAGGCTGGGCCACGATTTTCGCCGAGTGGCTCAAAGGCAGCCGGCTGAACGCGAAGGACGGCCTGCTCATTTTTTCCGTCGGCGGTGGTAATCTGGAGAAAAACGTCAGTCCCAACCTGGTCAGCGCAATTCAACTCGCCCGGCAGGTTGGCGCCTCGGTTGTCGGCATCGTTGGACGCGACGGCGGTTACACCGCGAAGGAAGCGACGGCGTGCGTCATCGTGCCGACGGTCAACCCCGACCATGTGACCACGCACTCCGAGGCGTTTCAGGCGGTGATCTGGCATTTGTTCGTTTCGCATCCCAAGCTCAAGGTCGGCCAGACCAAGTGGGAATCTACGAAATGACTAACTTCTAAATCCCAATGACTAAGGAGACAGTTCCAAAATCCCGTAGCAGCCGAGGTAACGAGGCTCATCCTTCAAGGAAATTGGAGCCTCCTCACGTCGGCTGCTACGCTTTTGAAAACAGCTTGTTGGCGCTTCGTCATTCTTTCGTCATTAGGATTTAGTCATTAGTCATTTTAACCAACCGTGCCCAAAATCCCCAACCAGCTCGTTCCAGCCGTTTTCCTCGACCGTGACGGGGTCATCAGCCGTGCGTTGGAGCGCGATGGGCTGCCGTATCCGCCGACAAGTTTGGGCGAATTTCAAATTTTTCCCGAAGTGCCAGAGGCGTGTCGCCGTTTAAAACAGGCGGCCTTTTTGCTCGTTGTCGTAACAAACCAGCCTGACGTGGGCCGCAGGACGCTCAAAAAAGAAATTGTCGAGGCGATCCATGCGGAAATGTGTCGGCGGCTGCCCATTGACCGCGTGGAAGTTTGCTATCATCCGGGCCAGGGCGCATCCGACTGCGACTGCCGCAAGCCGAAGCCGGGCATGTTGCTGCGCGCGGCACGCGAACTGGGCATTGACCTTCTCCAAAGCTGGATGGTCGGCGACCGCTGGCGTGACATTGACTGCGGCCACGCTGCCGGCTGCCACACGATTTTCATTGATCGCGGTTACGCGGAGGAGCTTCGACAAAAACCCCATTTTTCGGCTGGCAATTTGGCCGGGGCGACCGACATTATCTTGCGTGAATCGAAAAATCACTGAAATTCACCGATTGCTTTGAATCATGAGTACGTTAAAAGATTTGAAGGTAAAAATTTTCGCCGACGGCGCGGACAAAGCGGGAATGTTGCAACTGAACGCAAATCCGCTCATCAAAGGCATGACCACCAACCCCACGCTCATGCGCAAGGCCGGCCTCACCGATTTTGAAGCGTTCGCGCGCGACATTTTGCAGCACATCACGGAGAAACCGATTTCGCTCGAAGTGTTTTCCGATGAATTTCCAGAAATGCGGCGACAGGCACTCAAGATCAACGGCTGGGCGAAAAACGTCTATGTCAAAATTCCCATCACCAACACGCGCGACGAATCTTCACTGCCGCTCGTCCGCGAACTTGCACTCGAAGGCGTAAAACTCAACGTCACCGCCATCCTTACCTTGGGGCAGGTTGCGGGTGTGGCCAAGGCGCTGAATCCCAAAGTGCCGGCGGTCGTGTCCGTGTTCGCCGGCCGCATTGCGGACACCGGCGTTGACCCGATGCCGCAGATGCGCGAGAGCAAAAAAATCCTGGCCGGTCTGCCTCAGGCGGAATTGCTCTGGGCGAGCGTCCGTGAAGTGCTGAACATTTTTCAGGCAGACGATTGCGGCTGCGAAATCGTGACCGTGCCGCACGACATTCTGGCCAAGGCAATGAAGATGACCGGAATGGACTTGAAAAAATTGTCGCTGGATACCGTGAAATTGTTCGCCACCGATGCGGCTGCGGCTGGCTATAAGCTCTAAGCGGGCGCGGGTCAGTTTTGGTCCAGGACTTCAGTGAGGGCGGCGAAGACGTCGTCCACCTTCACAGCTTCCATAATCTTGCGGAGTTCTTCCTCCGAACCGCGGATGCCTTTGCCGTCGTAACGGTAGTAATCGAGGTTCCGGCCATGCACCGCCGGATTCTTAACCAGCCGATACGGGCGGCCGTAAGGTTCCAGCGACGGGCCGAACGTCATGGACTCAATGAGCACCTGCTTCGGCACCTTCATGGCTGCGGCGAAGTGCATCATCGCGTTGTCCACGCTCAAGAACACCTCGCAATGCTTCATCAACGCGGCAGCTTCACGGATGCCGCGCGTCTTCGGAATCACCAAGTTCGGGTGAGCCGCTTCCGCCGCGATGCGCGCATTCTCTTCTTTCTCCTCGGGACCGCCGAAGAGCAGCACCGTCACGTCTGGCCGGGCCGACGTGAGCTTCTGGATCAGCGCGATGTAATTCTCCACCGGCCAGCGCTTCATCCGCAGATTCTTCGTCTTGCCCGAGCCTACGTGAATACCCACCACCCGGCCCGAGGCGAGCTTGTTCTGGTCAGCGATGTTTTTTGCCGTGGCAATCTCCTCCGGCGTCAGAAACAACTCAAACCCGTGCTCTGCCAGCTTCGGCGCTTTGCCGAGCAGTGACAACAGCTTGAGGTTGTTGTCCGCCGAGTGGATTGCGTAGTCCTGCGCCAGTTTGTGCGTGATCAGCCATTCGTCGAGGAACGTGGAGTTGTCGTAGATATGACTGAGGCGCTGGGTCGCGCCGATGATGCGAGCGACGACGCGGTATACGGCCTTGCTCTGCGGATGCGTGTTGATGGAAACGTCGTAGCGCTCCTTGCGCAGACCTAACATGAATTTTAGAAACGCCGGCGCGCCGACCTCGAAGAAATCGCACGAGGGGACACGGCGCAGATGCGGATTGCCCGCCAGCAAATCCTTCGCGGGGGCCCACCTCACCAGCACATCAATTATGGCATCCGGAAAATTCGCGCGCAGCTCGTGGATCAGCGGCGTGGCAATCAGCGTGTCGCCGATGCCCGCCATGGAAATGACCAGAATTTTCATTTACTTGGGAGGGACGGCATTCTGCCGTCCCAATTTTAGTTCGGGGACGGCGACACGCCGTCCCTCCCATTCAAAGCCGGGAAATCTTTTCCAGCAACGCCGTCGTGGATTTGCCCGGCACGAACGGAATGATCACAATTTTCCCGCCCGCCGACTCCACCGCGCGCCGCTCGTCCTGGTTCAACGTGTCCAGGGTGTAATCGCCGCCTTTGACGTAAATATCGGGTCTTGCCGCCGACAGGAATTTTGTCGCCACTTTTTCAGCAAAAATGCAGACCCCGTCCATGCTTGCCAGTGCCGCCAGCACAGCGGCCCGGTCGGATTCGGAATTCACCGGCCGTCCCGAACCCTTCAACTGCCGTGTGGCGTCGTCGCCGTTGACGCCGACCAGCAGCGCATCACCAAAGTTGCGCGCCGATTCAAGGTAGGTCACATGACCCAGATGCAGGACGTCGAAACAGCCGTTGGTGACGACCAGTTTTCTGCCGCTGGCGCGCAGGGCCGCCCGCCACTCCGGCAATTTGTCCCACGCAATGATTTTCTCACGGAAGTTCACGCGGCTATTTTGCCCGTCCGCCGCCGCTTGGCAACGATTTAGCGTTCGTAGGAGTCGAGGTGACGAGACTCAAATCAATACACCAGCACCAGTACCGCCGCCTTTGGATTCAATAAGGAACCCATGAAACCATGAACCGGCTTCTCTCCTGCATTCCTGGTTTCCTTATTCAATAAACCAGGACGAGGACGGCGGCGTCTTGGGCGGATTACGTCCGCAAACATCATCAAGCTCCGTCAGGAGCGGCATATTCAGATGTCGTTCCGCTGGAGCTTTGTCCGGTTGGAATTGCCGGGCTACAAAGATGTCAGCCCTACGGGCTTCCTGAAAACCGTTCGCGTGTTTTGCCCGTCCTCCGTAGCGGTACTGCGGAGGGTGGACGTGGTTCGCGGTTACAATTTCGACAACAATCTCCACACGCGCAGCGCCTCGGTCACGCCCCACGCCTGTGCATCGCAACCGCGTTGCGCGTGCGGGGCGTCGCCGTCGAGGATTTCGGGAATTTGTCCAAGACAACCCGCGTTCATCAACTGGTCCATGCTGCCGAGATATGCCTTTGCCACCGCCACCGCTTCCGGTGAAAAATCCCACGCGCGCGCGAGCGCCTCGCAAAACGTCGGGAACGTCCACGTCCACGCCGTGCCGTTGTGATAAGCGGGTTTGCGGCGCGTGTCCTCGTCGCCCTCGTAACGCGGCCAGTATGGCTCGACGGGGTTGTTCAACAATTGTCCGTCGCGGTAAATCGGCAGCGGGACCGAAACCGGCAATGGCGCGAGTGACCGCAACGCACCGGGTACAACCAGATATTTTTGCGCCGCCTCGACACAACGTTTTGCGCGGTCACCGGTAATGAGGCCGAGGCTGACGGCGAACAAACCGTTGCTGCGTAGCGCGTCGTCGGTGGTGGCCTCGCGAGCGGCAACCCCGGGTTTGGCCAGCAGCACGTCGGCCAGCCAGCCTTTGTCTTCGAGCCAGAAAAGCTTTTCGAACGAAGCCATGGCGTGCCCGGCAAGTTCCCGCCATTTTTTTTGCTCCTCGCGTTCACTGATTTTTTCCAACTGGCGCAACAGGCGAATCCACAAAACCTGGATTTCAATCGGGTAGCCTTCGCGGGGCGTGCCGGCGGGATGATTCGTGTCCATCCAGGTGAAGTGGCCCGGACTCCAAATCAGCGCCGAGTCCGCATCCATGCGGATGCCGTTCGGCGTGCCTTTCATGTAATTTGTCGCAATACTGCGAAGCACGTCGCGGAGGGTGCGACCGCTTTGGTCGACGGTCGTATCATAAAATTTTGCTTCCGTTTTTTTATCCCAGGCCGCCGTCTCTTCGCAGGCCACCCCGAACCATAACGGGGCGTCGGAGGTATCGCGATTCGACGCGTCGTCACCATGAATCGTATTGGGCATCGTGCCGTTTTCCTCGAATCGTGCAAACATGAGCAGCGCGTGTTTCACTTCCACGGCCATGCCCGCCGCCAGAAGTCCCCGCGCACAAATCAACGAGTCGCGCCCCCAATCCAGAAACCACGGATAGCCGGCAATGACCGTCTTGCCTTGGTCCCGCCGGACGACAAAGGCGCGGGCGGCCTGGCTTAATCGTTCCTCGAAAGTTTGGTGTCCCGGCTTTAGCCGGTTCGGGCCGTCCCGCGAAGGGCGGGACGGGACACCAAACGAAGCAGTATCCATTTCCGCCGTCACGACGAGCGTGACACTCGCGCCTTTGGGCAGCGGCAATTCAAACCAGCCGGGGCTGTAGGCGTCGCCGCTGCCGGGCTGGCCGCGGCTTTGCTCGACCGGGTGGGGAATGTTTTCGCACCACTCCGGCTGCGGATGGTACTCGCCGCTGTTCGCAAACACACGGAGCTGACGGTCGGAAGCGGGTGTGAAGGCGAAACCAATTTTCGGATAGGGCGCGTCACTCCGTGCGCGCCGTTCGCCTTCGGTCAACTGCGGCGCGCACGGAGTGACGCGCCCTGCCTCGGATAATTCGTGTGTGTTTGAAGAAAAATGATAATCCGCGCCGCCGTTGTGTCTGGTTTCCTGATGGAAATTACGATCTTCAATGTCGAACCTCACGGTCAGGCGCACGTCGGCTTCGACGGGCAATTGTTTGCCGCAGGCGCGTTCGGCCGTCGGTCGGGCAAAATGAAACACCGTTGTGTTTTTCCCTTCGAGCATTTCGGCGCGCAACTCGATTTCGACCGTCCGCCCGTCGCCGGCATTGGCGACAAACTGCCAGACGGCTGGCGGACCGGCGGCAAACGACGCGAGATTTTTCACGTTGAGCGGTGAAAGGAAGCCGTTGGCATTGACCCAGGCCCGGAGGCGTTTGACAAAGACATGACGATCCACCGGGACGCTGGAGTTCAGGTTTGCGCCGAGCACGCAGTCGTATTTGGAATTCACGCGGCCCAGGTCCACGCAGAGCCGCGCCATGCCGCCGATGCCGTTCGTGAGCAAAACCAAATCACCGGATTTTGGATTTTGGATTTTGGATTTCGGATTGGCCGACAGAAAACGAATTGCAGCGGCAATGTGCTGCGATGCGGCGGCATAACGTTCCAAAATCAATTCAGCGTCGGTCGCAGTTTCGCGCGGCTGAAAACAGGCGATCTGACCGTCGCCAGCAGCGATGGATTGGACATGAATCGCGCGCCCGTTTTCATTCTGCCTTCTGCCTTCTGCCTTCTGCCTTTGCAGTGTGGCCCGGAAGGGAGCACTGTCCTGGATGAGCAGCCAATGGCCGGGCGGGACCAACGTCACGCGGCGGCGGTCGAGCAAGGTCCAAATGATGACGCGCGGGAAATTTTTTTGTTGTTCCGCGTCAGGTAACAGTTCGACCAGGGAAGATTTTAAGCCGCGCGCGGCAAATTCACTGGCGGCGGCAAGAAAATTGGCCGGTGAACGCCCGACTTGCTCCGCAAGCCAATGCCAGTCAAGACCGTCGATGGTTTCGGCGGGAATGATTTTATTCAGCGATTCCAAGGCCCAGGCAGCCTGTGCGCGGGCGCGGCGGTAAGCGTCGCCGCTTAAACCTTGCGGCTCTGCCGTGGGTGCGAGGCAATGACAACCGCCGGGCCCGAGCGTGAAAGTGATTTTGTCTTTTGTGACGCCAGTCTTTGGCAACGGCTGGCCGAGCGAATCGAATTTGAAATCTGAAATTGGAAATTTGACATCGGAGACCGCGAGCGTGAACGAATTTGTTTTTTCGACATCGGGGTTCACGAGCACGAGCACGGTGTCTTTGCCTTCGGCGGATTCGCGAAGCAGCGCATAAACCGGCGAGTCGGGTGTGCTGAGCCGCGTAAGTTTTGCGCCGTCGAAAAAGCACGGGTGGTCGGCGACCAGTCGGTTGAGTTGCGCGAGTTCGGAAACGATGTTATCAGGGTTGTCCCACGCGAGGCCGGCACAGCCGTGGACTTCGATTTTTTCTGCAGCGAGCCATTCGACACCCCCGGTGAAACCAAAACCGCCGCTCGCACTGGTCAGCGCGCAAAGACGGTTTCGCAACAGCGACCACGCGCGCCCGCGGGCGGCAAGGCGGTCGTTGTCGTGGGTCTCGCTGTAATGAACGTAGGTGCCGACGCGCGAACTTTGGCGATTTGCGTAGTCGAGGTAGTCGGCGATCTGGCGGCCGGAGTAATTTTGGAAAAGTTCCGAGTAAGCCCATTGCATTTCGCCGTCGGTGAGCAAATTTTCGGTGGCTTCCCACGGGCCGCCGAGTCCTTCGAGCAGGAAGATGGTTTCGGGAAATTCGTCCTGCACCCGGGCGATGATGTATTGCCAGGCGGGCACGGGAATTTTGTAGCCGGCGTCACAACGAAAACCATCCACGCCGCGCCGGCACCAGATTAAAAGCGCGTCGGCGATTTTGTCCCACAGCGCGACATCATCCTGTTTCAATTCGACGAGGTCTTCCCAGGTTGTTCCCCACGCGCCGGGGCTGGCGAATGTGCCGTCGGAGTTTCGCAGAAAAAATTCGGGATGATTTTCCTGCAAGGCCGCGCCCCAACCGGTGTGGTTGATGACGATGTCAAGGAACACCCGTGCGCCGAGCGAGTGCGCGGCATGAGTGAATTCGCAAAATTGATCCACCCCGGTGGTGCGTTTGTCGAATTCGACGAGTGCCGGATCAATCGCGGTCAGGTCCAGCGCGGCATACGGGCTGCCAAAACGCCCAAAGCGCGCGAAAGTTGTGGGCGTGGGATGAATCGGCAGTAAATGAATGATACGGCAACCAAGCGTTTGGACGATGTGCGGCAACTGGCGGGCGAGATCGCGGAGCTTGCCGGAGGGTGGAATGACGGTGAAGTTTTTTTCATCGAGCTGCTGGAGTTGAACTTCAAGTTTTTTGTCGCGCGGGAATGACAAATTTTTCGTCGCACCAAAAAGCCGGGTGAAGGCGCAATAAATTGTATTGGCGGTGCGGGCAAAATTGGGATGAACACTGATGCCGACGTCCTGGCCATCGGGCCAATGCTGCCAGCCTTTCGGGTCGAGCAGATACGCCTTGGCTTTGAAGAAGCCGGCTTCAGCGAGCGGCAATTCAATTTGCCAGGCATCGCCGTTTTGTTGCATCGGCACGTCGCGCCAGGATTCGCCGGCGTGAACCGGGCCGCCGGCGTGCGCGGCGATGATTTCGCGCCGGAGCGCTGCGGCGCGGCCGAGATTGGTGCGGAGCAAAGCGCGCCAGCCGTTGCGCCCGCTGCCGTCGTGGAGCGTGAAGCGGATGCGGTCGCCGACGAAACGCACGAGGCGTTCGCCGGTCGCGGGTTCCATGATGGGAACGGGTTGCGGCATTTTTCGGTTCCGGCGGTTTGCCGGATGACGTTACGATTCCGCAGATGGTGGCGGAAAGCAATGCCGCAAGTGCATCTGGTGGTTTAAGAGGAGGTTGTATTGTTGCTTTTGAATGCTTAAAGTGGCGCGAGGATTGCTGATTAAAGCTGGCAAACAATTAAATCATGGAGACGGTGGCATTAAATCCCAGCGAAGAAGCTCAATTGCAACAGACGATTGAGATGTTCGAAGTCATTACCCAATCGCAGCCCAACGATTGCCAGTCACTGGAAATTCTCAAGGAAGCCTATACCAAGATGAGTCGTGAACAGGATGTCATCAACACATCCAAGCGCATCGCGCAAGCTTACATGCAGTCGGGGCAGCTTTCATCGGCGATTTTGGAATACGAGACAGTTTTACAACGGCGTCCGGATGATGCTGACGTGCAGGCGGCGCTCAAGCAAATTGAGGCCACGGCGAACAACGTGGCGGTGCAATCCGCCGGCGTGGAATCGGCGGCGTCGGTGTCGGGGTCTCCGTCCGACATGGCGGGATTTCGCAAAAAGGCGCACACGGCGACAACGGAAATTGACGATGGCCGCAAGACGATGCGCAAAATTTTCGTCGAGAGCAAAATCATCGCCGCGGGTGATTTTGATTTGTGCTGGCGCACGGTGGACTTGACCGCGGCGGCATCGGATGTGGTCGAACCGTTCATCCACGCCCTCGCGGAAAAAAAGATTTTTACCGTGGAAAAATCCCTTAAGTTGCTGGCCGACAGGTCGCGCACGGCGTTTTTGCCGCTGGAAAAGTACGATGTGGACATTGACTTGACGCGTGGCTTTCCGGCGGAAGTTTGCCGCCGCTGGTGCGTGCTGCCGTTCGACCGGATGAGCAAATCCATTTTGGTGGCAACCGCCAATCCGTTTAATCAGCAGGCAGTGAAGGATCTGGCTGAAGCCACCACGCACCGGCTGCTGTGGTATTTGGCGCCGCCCACCGACCTGATCGCCAACCTCCGCAGCGCGTTCCGCTAAAGCCATGGCCAAAGTCAAATCATTCGGAGAACGCATCGCTGACGCACTCGTCGAGGATGGCTTGTTGTCGGCGGGGCAGATCGAGGAACTGCTTGAACAGCAAAAAAAAGGGGGGGCGCGCCTCATCAAGCTCATTGTCGACAAATCCTACGTCAGCGAGCAGGACCTGGCTGTTTCCATGGGACGCGTGCTGAACGTACCGCCCATCAATCTTGCGCGTGTGAGTATTCCGCCGGAAGTCGTCGAATTGCTGCCGCGCGACACGGCGCACAATTACAAGGTTGTTCCCATTTCACGGTTGGAAAACAGGCTGTTCCTCGCGATGGCCGACCCGCTGAACGTCCTGGCAATTGATGACGTCAAGCGCATCACCAAACTCGAAATATTTCCGCTCATCGCGTCTGAAAAAGCCATCGTTGACAAGTTGAATGCCTTCGATGCCGCCAAGAGCGGTTCGATGGAAGATATCATTCAGGACGCTCAAAAGCAGAATGAAGCCGACGCGGATGCCGACTCCATCGAAGCGGTCAAGGAAGGGATGGAAGAGGTCAACCTTGACCAGCTCGCCTCTTCCAGCGGAGAAGCGCCGGTCATCAAACTCGCCAATCTCATCATTGTCCAGGCCATCAAGGACCGCGCCAGTGATATTCACCTGGAGCCTTTTGAAAAAAACATGCGCCTGCGTTACCGGGTGGACGGCGTGCTCATGGACGCAACCCCGCCGCCCAAGCAAATGCAACTGGCGCTGACCTCGCGCTTCAAAATCATGAGCAGCCTGGACATTGCCGAACGCCGCCTGCCGCAGGACGGTCGCATGCGCGTGCGCGTCAGCGGCAAGGACTTTGACCTGCGCGTGTCCGTGATGCCCACCGTTCACGGCGAGAAAGTCGTCCTGCGCGTTCTCGACAAGACAAATCTGTCCGCGAGCATAGACAAGCTCGGTTTGGATCCCGAAACTTTCAAGCAATTCAAGAGCGCCATTGATGCGCCGCACGGATTGATTCTCGTCACCGGCCCGACGGGTTCGGGCAAAACCACGACCCTTTACTCGGCGCTCAACGAGCTAAACAGTCCCATTTACAACATCGTCACCGTCGAAGACCCGGTGGAATTCCAGGTTCCGGGCATCAACCAGGTGCCGACCAAAAAGGAAATCGGCCTCACTTTTGCCAACGCCCTGCGTTCCATTCTGCGCCAGGACCCGGACATCATCATGATCGGTGAAATTCGCGACACCGAGACCGCCGAAATCGCCATCGAAGCCGCGCTCACCGGACACCAGGTCTTGAGCACCATGCACTGCAACGACGCGCCCGGCGCCATCGCGCGACTCGATGACATGGGCATTGCACCGTTTTTGATTTCCTCGTCCGTCATTCTTTCCTGCGCGCAACGCCTCATGCGCCGCATTTGTTCGCATTGCCGCGAGCCGGTGACTTATCCGCCCAAAATGTTTGAAGACCTTGGCATTGACCCCGCCCTTTTCAGCGGGGTGCAACTTTACCGCGGCCACGGCTGCGACCGTTGCAAAAATTCCGGTTACGCCGGCCGCATGGCCATCATTGAAGCCATGACCATCACCGACCAGATCCGCAAACTCATCATTGCCCGCGCCAACACGCGCGAGCTGGGCAAGGTGGCCATCAGCCAGGGAATGCGCACGCTCCGCATGGTCGGACTCGACCGCGCGCGCGAGGGCGTCTCGACGCTGGAACAAGTGCTCCTGATCACCTCGGCGCATTGACGCGCCGTCCGCTCAAAATTTCCGTTGCGGAAAAGCGAATGGCTGCGGTGTGGGCGACAACCAAGGCGGCGGCTGCGGCGCCCAGGCGGCGGCCGATGGAGGCGACGTTAAACTTAGACTCCAGATGCTGGGCAACTTCGGCATCTCGGCGGGTTTGCCAATCCCGTTGTTCAACGGAGTGAATGACGCGCCGACCGGAGTCAGTGCAGACTGGCCAAGGCCGGAACTCAGCGCCGTTTGCGGCAGGGAGATTTTTATGCCGCTCAAGGAAGGGGTTGCTGCCGCGGCGGTGGATGACGAACCTGGCTGAAGCAATTGTCTGAACCGTTCCATGTCCGTCTGTTGCGCCAGGGTGACAACCGGCGGCGGCGGCGGCGAGCCGAACAACTTTGACCAGTTGTTGTTTCCATTTTGCCCGGCAAATGTTTGATTGTCCGGTGCGGGATTGAGCAGCGAGCTGGCCATGTTGTCTGGACTTCCCAATCCACCGCGGATGGAGTTCAACGTGTCGGGCTGTTTATCGGAAAAATTCCAGGTTGGAAACGCATTGGTATTGTTGTTGACCGTCGGCGTTTGATTCTGCCTTTCGGTGTAGCGTTCCAGCGCCGTTAAATTTTTCGGCCGGCCGGCCGCGTCATGTTCCTGGATTCCCAGGAGCTTTTCCGGCGTGGTCGCGCCGAGGATTTCCGCGGGCGTCAACAGCATCCAATTCTTGCGCCGGTCCAGCAGGTCCTGCATCCGCAACGTCTCGGCGTGTGAAACCACCGGCGCGCCCACCGGCAACGGTGTGTCAACGGACGGATCGCTGAAGCTGAACGATGGCGGAGCCTGCAAAGTGTTGCCAAAATCCGGCGACTCCGGCGGCTTGGGCGAAAGCGGCGGCGTGTTGGAGAAAACAGTGTCGCTCTCCGGCGAGGAAAACAAAATAGGTTGTCCCGGCCCAAGCCTCGCGCGCTGCGCTTGGACGGAAAACGCCGCAACCAACACGGCGGCCAAAGGCAACACGCGTTTCAAATATGCAAAGCTGAAACCCATCTCAAACTATCAGGCTAATCAATTGGACACCCTGCGTCAAAAATGAATTCAAAACCCGTGAATCCTTTGAATTGAATGGCGATTTAGACGGTAAAACCCCGCTTCGGTCACAGTCCCGGCTTTCGACCGCTTTACTGCCGTTCGTACTCGCCCTTGCTCACCTTTTTGAGCACGGTGAACCCGGCCTTTTTCGCGTCGGAGATGGACAACGGCTTGAGCTTGTGCGGCGAATTGAAGGTGGAAATGATTTTGCGCACCGGCTTTTTGCACGCCGGACAATGCGTCAGCGGCTTGGCCGAAAGCGGCCGGCGCAGGGTGAACTTTCCGCCGCAGACCTTGCAGCCGCCTTCGCAAAGTTCGTATTCGTAAAGGGGCATGAAGCGGCGCTACTTCTTCAAAAACGCGCTGAACAAATCTATCGGCAGGGGCAGGAATGTGGTCGTGTTGTGTTCGCTGGCCATTTCGCGCATGGTCTGCAGATAGCGCAGTTGCAGCGCAATCGGTTCCTTGGCGATCAAGGAAGCGGCCTGCACCATTTTCTCGGCGGCTTGGAATTCGCCTTCCGCGTTCACAATCTTCGCGCGGCGTTCGCGCTCGGCCTCGGCCTGTTTGGCCATTGCACGCTTCATGCTGTCGGGCAACGCCACGTCCTTCACCTCCACCGCCGTGACTTTGATGCCCCACGGTTCGGTCTGGCGATCAATGATTTCCTGCAACTTCTGGTTAATGATGTCGCGTTGCGAAAGCAAGTCGTCCAACGGCGACTGCCCCAGCACGCTGCGCAACGTCGTCTGCGAGATAAGCGAAGTCGCTTTCCAGAAATTCTCCACCTTCACCACGGCGTCCATTGGATTGACGACGCGGAAATAAACCACCGCGTCCACCGTGGCCGGCACGTTGTCGCGCGTCATGATTTCCTGCTTGGAAACGTCAATGGTCACCACGCGCAAATCCATCCTCACCATTTTGTCTATGATGGGAATAAGGAAAATCAGTCCCGGCCCTTTCGCGCCCTGCAGTTTGCCGAGCCGGAAGATGACGCCGCGCTCGTATTCGCGCAAAATGCGCATGGCTTGGGGGAGCACGATGACCGCCAGCACCACGACAATGATTACGACCGGGGCGGCTGCGCCAAATAACTTCATAAGTCCGCTGATGAGTTCGTTCATAATTTTCTCCGTTATGTTTTTTTAGGTTTCACTTTCAACGTCAATCCTTCGATGCCGGTGACTTCGACGGGCTGTCCGGCTTCGACCGGCGTTTCGCTCGCGGCATTCCAAGTTTCGCCCTCGATAAACACCCGGCCGCCCTGCGAGTCAATCCGGGAAAGCGCGTTGACCGTCCGGCCGAGCATCGTTTCCTTGCCGGCTTGGACGGGTTTGAACTGCGCGCGGATTCCCTTGCCGACGACGAATACAAAGAACGCGGCGGTGACGAGTGTCGCCGGAATAATCCAAGACAGTGGCAATCCAAAGCCCGGCCCGATGTGGCTGAACAGCATCATCGCGCCGAGGAAAAAGGCCACAATGCCGCCGGCCGTCAATATGCCGTGGGTCGGTGAAAAAACGTCCGCGATGAACAACCCGATCGCCAACCCGATCAAGACCAGTCCGGTGACATTGACCGGAAGGATGGACGACATGTAAAGCACCAGGATCAGCGCAATCGCCCCCACAATGCCCGGCAGGATCGCGCCCGGACTGCTCAGCTCGCCGATGATCCCGTAAATCACCATCAACATCAGGATGAACATGACTTCCGGCCGAAGGAATAATTGGGAAAATCGCTCCCACGGGTTCATGGGGATTTCAACGACCTTGGCGTTCGCGGTGTGGAGCGTTTTGCTGCCGATTTCGCGCTCGTCGAGTTGTTTGAGCAAATCCGGCATGTCGTCCGCGATAAGGTCAATGACGCCGATGTCGAGCGCTTCTTCCGCTGTGATCGAGGCGCTCTCAATGACGGCTGACCTGGCCCACTCGGTGTTGCGATGCCGCTTGTCGGCGATGGACTGTGCGAACTTGGCGGTGTCGTTCTCGATCTTCTTTTTCATCGTGTCGTCGGTTTTTTCGACCTCGCCGCCGCTGCCGATTTCAACCGGATGCGCCGCGCCGATCCTCGTGTGGGGCGCCATGGCCGCAACGTCCGCAGACATGGTGATGAACACACCCGCGCTGCCCGCGCGCGCTGGCGCTGGCGCTACATAAACAACGATAGGTATTTTCGAACCATAGAATTTCTCGACGATTTGTGAGGCGGAATCAACAAGTCCGCCGGGCGTGTCGAGTTGAATGATGAGGCACTCATCGTTTTGCGCCGCCCCTATGTCCACCGCGCGGCCAATGTAGCTGGCCGTGGCTGGGCCGATGGCGCCATCAATTTTGATCAGCCCCACCTGTGCGGCTTGAATCGGTGCCGCGCCCAGAAGCAGTCCCGCCACTGCAATGAAATGCCAACGCTTCATAACTTTCCCAGTCGAAATCCACACTAACAAAAAGCACGGCCACAGCAAACAATTTCGCCCGCTACGCTTAACGCCCAAAACCTTCCGCCATGGCCACGGCTTTGAGCATGGCCTTGGATTTGTTGACGGTTTCCTGAAATTCGCCTTCGGGCGTCGAATCGCTCACCCAGCCGCCGCCGGCCTGCACGTAAGCCTTGCCGCCCTTGAGCAGCGCGGTGCGGATGGTGATGCAAGTATCCAAATTGCCGTTGAACGAAAAATAACCGACGCAGCCGCCGTACGGTCCGCGGGTGGTCTGTTCGAGCTCGGAAATAATCTGCATCGCGCGGATTTTCGGGGCGCCGCTGACCGTGCCCGCCGGAAACGTCGCGCGCATCAAATCGTAAAGCGTCTTGTCGGCGGAAAGTTTGCCTTCAACTTGCGACACGATGTGCATGACGTGGCTGTAACGCTCGATGATCATCAGGTCCTTCACCCGCACGCTGCCGAAATCGCACACGCGCCCGATGTCGTTGCGCGCCAAATCCACGAGCATCACGTGCTCGGCACGTTCCTTCGGGTCGGCCAGCAATTCCTTTTCGAGCGTGGCGTCTTCCTCCGGTGTTTTGCCGCGACGGCGCGTGCCGGCGATGGGGCGGATTTCCACCCTGCCATCCTCGCAACGCACATGAATTTCCGGCGAGGCGCCCACGAGCGAAAAGCCGTCCAATTCCAGCAAAAACATGTAGGGCGACGGATTTACCGAGCGCACGGCGCGATAAACATCAATCGGCGACGCCTTCACCGGCGTGGAAAACCGTTGTGAACCGACGACCTGGATGATGTCGCCGGCGGTGATGTATTCCTTGGCCTTGAGCACGTTCGCAAAAAACTTCTCCTTGGTGACATTCGACTCAAACGGCACCGGCGGGACTTCGCCCGGCAGGCTGACCGGATGGTGTTCGCTCGGCTGTTCGAGC
>Ga0224534_1000401_pt1 | contig 27900 bp, 17 predicted proteins | sample 714E12024metaG_FD_172012 | JGI IMG/M metagenome (GOLD analysis project Ga0224534, IMG submission 172012) | Peat soil microbial communities from Stordalen Mire, Sweden - 717 E1 20-24 | ecosystem: Environmental > Terrestrial > Soil > Wetlands > Peat | place: Sweden: Norrbotten County, Stordalen... | reverse complement strand
GATCGCTGCCGCCGATCTGATCCTGATCGGACCAGGCAGCCTGTACACCAGTGTGCTGCCGATCCTGCTGGTAAGGGAGATCGTAGCCGCGCTCAAGCGTTCTCCGGCCTTGAAATGCTACCTTTGCAACATCATGACTCAGCCTGGGGAGACCACGGGATTCAAGGCTTCGGATCACCTGCAGGCGATCTACGATCACGCCGGGCGGGACTGGATCGATTATGTCCTAGTCAATACCAGGAGGATTAACCCGGAAAAACAGGAGAAGTACGCCCGGCAGGGAGCATCTCCGGTGCAGGTTGACGACCAGGCGCTATACCGGATGGGGGTCCGGCTGATCAGGGCGGACGTGCTTGAGGACGGCGAGCTGGTGCGCCATGATCCCCAGAAGCTGTCCCAGGCGATCATGAACGTACTTGGAAAAAGGCGACGCTTTCCTTCCCATGGTTGAAACCAAGAGTTTTTCCACAGATGGCGGTGAAGTTGATTGGCCAAGGAGCCATCCTTTTGTGTTCAAGTTAAAAGCGAAGTGGCCCGCCAGGCCGAGGTCCGCTCTTGCTGCCTGAGGGCGGAACTGGCGGCCTGCGCCCGCACCATGGGCAGCATGAGGATCGGGAACAACCGCGAGGCGCTACTGTTTACTAGTGAGAGCCCTGCAGTGGCTCGCCGGATTTTCAAGCTGGCCCGGCAGTTGGGCTGGCAGGCGGATATCCTGGTGCGGCTCTGCACCAGGCCCCGCCAGAGGCGCCTGTTTGTGGTGCAGATGTCCCTCCGGCAGCAGGGCCTCTTTCTGCTGCAGGAATTGGGCCTGGCCGACCGTAAGGGCAGGCTCAAGGACCGGCTCGAGGGACGGCTGCTCGACCGGAACTGCTGCCGCCGGGCATACCTGCGGGGTTGCTTCATGGGTGGGGGTTTTCTGAACCAGCCCGGCCACGGCTACAACCTGGAGTTCGTTTTTGACAACAATGAGGCGGCCGAAGAACTGAAGGAGATCATGACCCAGTTTGGGCTGAACCCGAGCCGCCGGCAGCGGAAGGAGAGCTGTCTGGTCTACCTCAAGGAGGCGGACCAGGTGGGGGAGTTCCTGCGGTTGATCGGAGCGACCCAGGGAGTGCTGGCCTTCGAAAACGGCCGCATCCTCAAGGATATGCGCAACCAGGTCAACCGCCTGGTCAACTGCGAGACCGCCAACGTGAGCAAAGCAGTGGAGGCCGGACTGAGCCAGGTGGAGATGATCGGCCGGTTGCAAAACCGCCTCGGGCTGGAGTCGCTGCCTCCCCGGTTGCAGGACCTGGCCCTGCTGCGCCTGTCTCATCCGGAGGCGAGCCTGCAAGAGCTGGGCCGGCTGCTCGACCCGCCCCTGGGCAAGTCCGGCGTCAACCATCGCTTTCGCCAGTTGCGCCTGATCGCCGAGCAACTAAGAAGTGAGAAGCGAGCAGGTGCCCGCTTGCGGCTCTAACCTCTCACATCCCACATCTCAATCTGGAGGTATGAAAGCTTGATCTGGAAGTTCTTTCGTAAGTATTTTGTTACCGGTATTTTAGTGTTGCTGCCGCTGATCATCACTGCATACATCGTGGTCTTCGTCTTTAACCTGGTGGACGCCAGGCTGAGAAACCTGATCTGGACCTACACCCACTACAGAATACCGGGTGCGGGGTTATTGACGTTTATCCTGTTATGCTTCCTGGCCGGGGTGTTTGTGCAGAACGTGGTGGGCAGGCAGCTCTTGAGGTGGGGTGAGGCCGTCCTGCGCCGGATCCCTGTGGTTAAGAGCATCTACTCGGCAAGTAAGCAAGTAATGGAGGTGTTCGCCTCAGACCGCAGCGAGGCGTTCCAGAAGGTGGTGCTGGTGGAGTTTCCGCGGCGAGGCAGTTTCATGCTCGGCTTCCTGACTGGTGTGTCCCCAGCCAGCGTCAAACAGCAGGTAGAAGAGGATCTGTGGAATGTATTCGTTCCGGTCACCCCACCTGGTCATGGCTATTTACTCATGTTGCCGCGCAGTGATATATCGATCCTGGACATGAGCGTGGAAGAAGGCCTGAAGTTGGTGCTTTCGGCTGGCATCACATCATCGCCGTCCTATCTTAGAACCAACCAGGATGAGAAGCCGGATGCCGGGCATTGATGTGAGGCGCGAAGGCGCACCCAAATTACTTTAAGCCGGGTGGCAGGGAAGCAGGAAAAAGGACGCCGCAGTCGAATCTTAGGCTCAAAAGGAGTGGGTGAGGCAGATGCACGCGGGCGGTAGTCTAAATGCCATCAAGCAGAAACCGCTGGTAACGCCGGAACTGCGCCAGACGATCACCATTCTGACGATGGCGACTGCGGACATGATCCGCTATATCGAGAATGCTGTCCTCGAGAACCCGATGCTGGAAATCATCGAGGATGCCGATACGGTTGAGGATGTGCCGCGGGCGGATCGGGAGGACTTCACCCTCGACTGGTGCACCTTGCTGGCAGAGTGCGGCCAGATTGACTGCTCCTTCGACCACACTTGGACCCAGGCGGAAGACCCGCTTCAGGACAGCACCGAGCACTGCCTGGCCCAGGCGCCCACTCTCCAGGAACATCTCGACCTGCAACTGCATCTCGCCCGGTCCGGAGCCCGGATCCGGAAGATCGCCGGACACCTGATCAAGAACATCGATGGCCGGGGCTATCTCCGCCAGGATCTCCAGAATACCCGGCAGGTGGACTCCTGTACTGCTCAGGACGTGGAGCAGGCCCTTCGCCTGGTCCAGTCCTTCGACCCGCCAGGAGTGGGTGGACGCGATCTCAAAGAGTGCCTGCTGCTGCAACTGGAGCGGCGTGGGTTGCGGAATGCGCTCATGGAGAGGCTGGTTAGTTTGTTTATCAAGGACCCGACTGGCGGGAGTCTTTCCAGGATTGCCCGGTCGCTGGGGTTCGCAGCGGAAGAGTTGACAGCCAGGTGCGACCTGATCAGGTCCCTGAGCCCCGATCCTGGCAGCAGTTTTTCCCGCCCGGGCGAGCTCCGCTACATCATCCCGGACGTGGTAGTGGAGCAAGCGGGTGATGAATTCCTGGTGCTGGTCAACGACTTGTCGGTGCCGCGGCTCATGGTTAGCCGCACTTATCAGGCTCTGTTGACGGAACGGGGGGCCTGCGACCTGCATGACGCCCGGTTCCTGGAAGACAAGCTGCAAGCGGCGGTCCGGTTGATCCGCAGCGTGGAGCAGCGCCGGTCAACTCTGCACCGGGTGGCGCAATTGATCATCGAGTCTCAGTCGGAGTTTTTGAACAAGGGCCTGGACTACCTCAGACCCTTGAAGCTGGAGAGTGTTGCCCGGGTGGTTGGCTTGCACAGGTCCACCGTCAGCCGGACGATCGCCCACAAATATGTGGAGACACCGCGGGGTGTATTTGAACTGAAGGTGTTTTGCGGCGGATACGGACAACCCCCCGCCTGAACGCAGGAAGTATTGAAGCCTGAGGTAGCAAGGAAACGGAAGCGGACTTTTTGTTGAGTAGCGGGCGACGAAAGTCTATTATTTTGCTCTTTTTTGGGAGGTTTTGCCGGGAACCTGGATTGCATTGCCGGGTAAATGAGATATAATATTACTTGGATTGTGATATCTTAATTGGTTGGCTATGGCCATTTGATCAACTCGTTGAACCCTCACTTTAGAAGAATGGTTACCAGCCGAAAGATTAAATAGAGAACCCCTGAAAGGAACAGAATAATAAGAGGTTGGTGGTGAGCGGCGATCCGAGCGCTGGTTGTCCGAACCGCGGGCGAAGCACGGCGCGGTCTGATCCAGAAAGCCAACCACGGAAGTTCGCTGCAGGCTTGACGCGCCGCATTCTTTCGGGCCGGGCTTCAAAGTGAGATGTTGGATGCACATCCTAAATTATAAAGGAGGCTTTGCAATGCCAGTAAAACTCGGGCTCAATGGTTTTGGCCGCATCGGGCGGCTAGTTCTGCGCAAGGCTCTGGAAAACCCGGAGATTGAAGTTGTGGCCATCAACGACCTGACCGACGCCACCACCAATGCCCACCTGTTCAAGTACGATTCCGTCCACGGGACCTTCCGGGGAACGGTGCAAGCAGTGGACGGAGCGATCGTCATCGACGGCAAGAGCATCAAGGTATTCGCAGAAAAGGACCCCAGCAACCTGCCCTGGGGCGATCTGGGAGTGCAGATCGTGATCGAGGGGACCGGAAAGTTCACCGAAGCGGAGAAGGCTGCCGCCCACCTGAAGGCCGGGGCCAAGAAGGTGATCATCACCGCTCCCGCCAAGAACGAGGATATGACCATGGTGATTGGCGTCAATGAGCAGCGCTACAATCCCGCCACAGACCACATCATCTCCAACGCCTCCTGTACCACCAACTGCCTGGCGCCGGTGGTCAAGGTGCTTCACGAGGGCTTCGGGGTGAAGCGCGGCCTGATGACCACGATCCACTCCTACACCAACGACCAGCAGGTGCTCGACCTCGCCCACAAGGACCTGCGCCGGGCGAGAGCGGCAGGCCTGAACATGATCCCCACCACCACCGGGGCGGCCAAGGCCGTCACCCTGGTGTTGCCCGAACTCAAAGGGAAGCTGACCGGAATCTCTATCCGCGTCCCGACCCCCAACGTCTCCCTGGTGGATTTTGTGGCCGAGGTGGAGAGGCCGGCGAGCGTGGAGGCGATCAACGGCGCCTACAAGTCAGCCGCCGAGGGGAGCCTGAAAGGGATCCTCGCCTACACCGAGGAGCTGCTGGTGTCCCACGATTACAACGGGGACGAACACTCCGCCATCGTGGACGGCCCCTGCACCATGGTGATAGGAGAGACGATGGTCAAGGTCTTTGCCTGGTATGACAACGAGTGGGCCTATTCCTGCCGGGTGGTGGATTGCGCCGTCTTCGTGGCTTCGAAAGGCCTCTAAAAAAGTAATGAGTGATGAGTAATGAGTAAAAACTTGCTGGAAGCAAGTCTTCATGTGCGAAGTTAGATTCCGCTTTATATCGACTTGGATACTTACAGGTTAAGTAATGGATGAGGACTGAGCGATGGGTTGCAATGCACTAAAACCCATCACCCATCACCCATCACTCATCACTTGGAAGGAGATGGGGTCATTGAGCCTGAAGATCAAGAGCCTGAGGACCCTCAGGGAGATCGACGTCAAGGGGAAAAGGGTGTTGGTCCGGGTAGACTTCAACGTCCCCCTGAATGATCAGGGAGATGTAGCCGACGACTCCCGCCTGGTTGCCACCCTGCCGACCATCCGGTACCTCCTGGAGCAGGGGGCCGGGGTGATCCTGATGAGTCACCTGGGACGCCCCGAGGGTAAGGTAAATGACAAGCTGCGCCTTGGCGGTGTGGCCCGGCGGCTCGGAGAGTTGTTGGGCCGACCGGTCAAGAAGGTTGACGACTGCGTGGGTCCGGCGGTGGTTGCGGCTGCCGGTCAGTTGCAGCCCGGCGAGGTGCTGCTGCTGGAGAACCTGCGCTTCCACCCGGAGGAGGAGGCCAACGACCGGGAATTTGCCCGGAGCCTGGCCTCGCTGGCAGACGCTTACGTTGACGATGCCTTCGGCACCGCTCACCGGGCGCACGCCTCCACTACCGGAGTGGCCGAATTCCTGCCGTCGGCGGCCGGGTTCCTGATGGAGAAGGAGGTAACTATGCTGGGGCGGCTCCTGACAGACCCGGACCGCCCCTTCACCGCAGTGCTGGGCGGCGCCAAGATCGCCGACAAGATCGGGGTGCTGGAGAAGCTGGCGGAGAAGGTCGACCGGTTGCTGCTGGGAGGCGGCATGGCTAACACCTTCCTGAAGGCGGGGGGCAACGCCATGGGCGACTCCCTGGTCGACGAGAGCCACCTGGACTTTGCCAGGGATTTTATGCTACGTGCCCGCGACCGGGGAGTAGTCGTAGACCTGCCGGTGGACCTGGTGATCGCCCCAGCCAACCATAGCGGCAGTCACCCGGAAACACGGGTGGTGGCGCCTGGTGAAGTGCCTGATGGTTGGATGGCTCTGGATATCGGACCCAGGACTGTCGAACGCTTCCAAGAGGCGATTGCCAAGTCCAAGACGGTCTTCTGGAACGGGCCGCTGGGATTGTTCGAGCAGCCCGCTTTTGCCCACGGCAGTGAGGCGATAGCGCGGGCGATAGTCCGGCCGGGGCTGGTCTCGGTGGTAGGAGGCGGCGATTCCCTGGCCTTGCTGGAGCAGGCCGGTGTGGCCGGGCAGGTCACGCACGCCTCTACGGGGGGCGGCGCCTCCCTGGAATTTCTCGAAGGCCGGGAATTGCCAGGAGTTGCCGTATTGAGCCATTGAAACTGGAGAGGTGATCATGGAGTCATGGCGAGCAGGATTCCTTTAGTTGCCGGAAATTGGAAGATGCACAAGACTCCCGCGGAAGCGGGGACCTTTGCCCGCAACCTGCTGGGTAATCTGCCCAATAACCTTGCCGTGAATGTTGTCGTCTGTCCGCCCTTTCCGGCTCTCCCGGCGGTAGCTCTCAAGCTGGCGGATAGCTGGATCTGCTGGGGTGCCCAGAACATGCACTGGGATGCTGAGGGCGCCTACACTGGAGAGGTGTCGGCGCCGATGTTGCAGGCCCTGGGTTGCCGTTTCGTGATCTTGGGGCATTCGGAACGGAGGGTGTTATTTGGCGAAACAAACGAGCAGATCCGCAAGAAGGTGGAAGCGGCTCTCTCCTATGGCCTGAAGCCGATCTTCTGCCTCGGCGAGGAACTGGCGACAAGGGACGCTGGTGAAGCTGAGATTTTTTGCCTGAGCCAGTTGGCCGATGGCCTGGAGGGTTTGCCCTGGGCAAACCCGGAAGCCCTGGTCATCGCCTACGAACCGATCTGGGCGATCGGCGCTGGCCGCACCGCCCAGCCGGCGGACGCGGTGGCAGTGATGGAACGGCTGCGGGAAAAGATCGCCTCCTGGCACGGAAGAGATTTTGCAGAGAAGGTACGGATCCTGTATGGTGGCAGTGTGAGCCCGGAATCCATCGGCAGTTTTATGAAGGAAAAGCAGATCGACGGGGTGCTGTTGGGGGGCGCCAGTCTAAAACTGGACTCGTTCAGCGCCATCATCCGCGCTGCGGCAGAGGCCAAGCAGGGAACCTGAGGCCCCCGCGCATGGCCGGGTGCCCTCCGCAGCCCGGATGCGGAGGAGGAAAGAATGCAGCGCACAGGTGGGCGCGGTGCGTGGTAGGCCTCGTTTCTCGGCACTGAAAGTGCCGGGCAACAATCAAGGAAAGGGGGCGGCAGCTTGGCTCACCCGCTGGCATTGATCATTCTGGACGGTTGGGGCTGTGCGGCTGAGGTCAGGGGCAACGCCATTGCCTTGGCCCATTTACCGAACTTTGACCGGTTGCGTGTCGATTATCCATATACTACTTTGGAAGCCTCGGGAGAGGCGGTGGGTCTGCCCGAGGGGCAGATGGGCAATTCTGAGGTCGGGCACCTGAACATCGGCGCCGGGCGTGTGGTTTACCAGGACATTACCCGCATCAGCCGGGCGATCCGTACCGGGGAGTTCTTCACCAACCAGGTGCTGTTGGGCGGCATGCAGAAGGCCGCCGAGCGCCGGGCCGCCCTGCACCTGTTCGGCCTGCTCTCGGACGGCGGTGTGCACAGCCACCTCACCCACCTGTTCGCCCTGCTGGATATGGCCCGCCGTATCCAGGCGCCCCAGGTTTTCATTCACGCCTTCCTGGACGGCCGGGACGTACCACCGGACAGCGCCAGGACGTACATCCAGGCGGTGGAGGGAAAATGCCGTTCTCTGGGCACCGGGGTGATCGCCACGGTGATGGGGCGCTACTACGCCATGGACCGGGACAAACGCTGGGACCGGGTGCAGAAGGCCTTCGACGCCCTAGTATATGGCCGGGGTGAGACCGCTACCGGCGCGGATGCGGCGGTAGCCCAGTCCTACGACCGGGAGGTCACCGATGAGTTCGTGCTCCCCACCGTGATCCTGGATGGGGATGGTCACCCCGTGGGCAGGGTCAGGCCTGGGGACGTGGTCATCTTCTACAACTTCAGGTCCGACCGCGCCCGGGAGATCACCAGGGCGTTCGTCGACCGGGACTTCTCAGGCTTTGAGCGATCAGGCGGCTACCCGGATGTCGACTATGTCTGCATGACCCAGTACGATGCCACCATCCAGGCCCCGGTGGCCTTCCTGCCCCAGACCCTGAAACACACCCTGGGCGAGGTTTTGGCAGCCAGAGGGCTGAAACAGTTGCGGATCGCCGAGACTGAGAAATACGCCCACGTTACCTTCTTCTTCAACGGTGGGGTGGAGATTCCGAACCCGGGCGAGGACCGGATCCTGATTCCCTCGCCGAAAGTGGCCACCTATGACCTGAAACCGGAGATGAGCGCCCCGGAGGTGACCACGGCGTTGCTTGCAGAAATTGCCAAGGATCGGTATGATGTTATAGTATTGAATTACGCCAATGCCGATATGCTCGGGCACACGGGTATGATCGACGCCACAGTCAGTGCCCTGGAGACAGTGGATGACTGCCTCGGCCGGGTGGTCGAAGCAGTCCTGAGCCGTGACGGGACGGCTCTGGTCACCGCCGACCACGGCAACGCCGAACAGATGCTGGAGCCGAACGGCCAGGAACCCCACACCGCTCACACCACCAACCGCGTCCCGCTGATCCTGGCCGGCCAGAGGTACCGGGGCAATATCCTGCGCCAGGATGGAGCGTTGGAGGACATCGCTCCGACCATGCTGGAGATTCTGAGGGTTCCCCAGCCTCCGGAGATGACTGGGCGCTCGCTGATCGAGGTTCGAGATAGAGGTTCGAAATTGGATTGAAACAGGAATTAGCTTTATCGGGTTAGAGGTTCGCATGAGAAAGGCTGAACATCTAGCTTTGAGAAGGGGCTTTTTCCTGCTTTAAGCTGGGCTTGAGCAAGCTTTCTATAAAAAATCAAGATTCGAGATTCGAAGTTAGATGAAGAAGGAATTGGCTAAGGCCAATTCATCATTAAAAATCGAACATCGAACTTCGCACTTCGAACGTCGAGAAGGGGGTGCTGACATTGCCTCTGATCATGGAGGTGCTGGCAAGAGAGATCCTGGACTCCCGGGGCAATCCCACCTTGGAGGTGGACGTGTACCTGGAGGATGGCAGTATGGGCCGGGCGGCGGTGCCGGCGGGGGCCTCTACGGGGGCTCACGAGGCCCTGGAACTGCGGGACGGGGACGAGGGCCGCTATTTGGGCAAGGGAGTCCTTAATGCTGTCGACAATGTCATGACCGTCATCGCTCCTCAGGTTACCGGCATGGACGCCACCGACCAGGTTCTGATCGACCAGACGATGATCGACCTGGATGGTACACCCAACAAGGATAAGCTGGGGGCCAACGCTATCCTGGGGGTCTCCCTGGCAGCGGCCAAGGCGGCGGCCGAGAGCATGGGACTGCCCTTCTACCGCTATATCGGCGGTGTCTGGGCGCGCCTGCTGCCGGCGCCCATGATGAACGTCCTGAACGGAGGCAAACACGCCGATAACAACGTGGATATCCAGGAGTTCATGATCATCCCTCTGGGGGCGGAAAGCTTCCGTAGCGCCCTGCGCATGGGGGCCGAGATCTTTCACGCCCTGCATTCGGTACTGAAGGCAGGGGATTACAGCACCACAGTAGGGGATAAGGGGGGCTTTGCCCCAAAGCTGGGTTCGAATGAGGAAGGCATGGACGTGATCGTGGAAGCGATCCGCAAGGCCGGTTACAAGCCGGGCGAGGAGGTCTTCCTCGGCCTGGACGTGGCGGCCACCGAGCTGTTCCAGGACGGGGGGTACCACTTCCGCAGCGGCGGGATCGTCCGCACTTCCGACGAGATGATCGATTTTTACGGGAAGCTGATTGAACGCTACCCGATCGTCTCCATCGAGGACGGTCTGGCCCAGGACGACTGGGATGGCTGGCACCGGATGACCCGGCGCCTGGGCAAGAAGATCCAACTGGTGGGGGATGACATCTTCGTCACCAACCAGGCACGTCTGAAGAGAGGGATCGAGCTGGGGGTGGCAAACGCTATCCTGGTCAAGATCAACCAGATCGGAACCCTGACCGAGACCCTGGAGACCGTGGAGGAGGCCAGGCGTGCCGGATACAAGGCGATTATCTCCCACCGCTCTGGAGAGACCGAGGACACCACCATCGCTGACCTTGCGGTGGCCCTCAATGCCGGCCAGATCAAGGCCGGAGCCCCCTCAAGGACCGACCGGGTGGCCAAGTACAACCAACTGCTACGTATCGAGGAGGAACTTGGCAGCGCCGCATCCTATGCCGGCATGCTCCGGTAGCATGCTTTACAATACTTGTTAGCGGTGCTAGAATGGCCTTAGAGGAAGGGGACTTCTCGATGAGTTATTTTAAAACGGTCTTGATTGTATTGCAGGTGCTGTTCAGCCTCGGGGTCATTAGCACCATCCTGCTGCAGTCAGGCCATGCGTCCGGCCTGTCCGGATCCATCGCCGGCGGCGCCCAGTCACTGCTGGGGAAGAAAAAGGGGATCGACGATTTCCTGAACAGGCTGTCCATGGTATTCGCGGCCGGTTTCCTGCTGCTGACCCTGCTGCTGGCCATGCCCTGGGCATCTTAAAAATCAGCTATTTCAGGTTGGAATGATGATATGAGCAGCCCATACAAGAGGGCTGCTTTTTGGTGAAGAAATTTTTTAGGATTGTTCATTGGCACCTACTCAGCCGCCCAAAGATTTAAAAACAAAGTCTCTTAACCCGAAGGTGGCCGGGTTGGCTAGCTGATCCGCGCCCGCAAGCGGGCACCCGGCTCCCTGATGGAGAAGGTCGCTCACCGGGATCAGCTAGCAACCTGCGCTAGAGTTTCATCTCCTAGTTGACAAAAACTTAATAGCGGTATCTGAACAGTTGCGTTAATTGTAAAAAAACCGCCATCCTAATGAAGGAGAGCGGTTTTTTACTTTGACAGCACAGTTGAGTGGCTGTTGTTCTACTTGTCTGTCGGGATCCTCATCCCGTAGAACGAACGCCAGACGAAGAAGAGGGCGATCAGCAGGAAAACAACCCCGACAACGGGGGCCACGTTTCTGAACGAGGCGTTGATGGCGATCTCCATCGCCAGCAAGCCGAACAGCGTCGTGAACTTGATGATCGGGTTCAGAGCCACCGAGGAGGTATCCTTGAAGGGGTCGCCTACGGTGTCGCCCACTATTGTTGCATCGTGCAGCGCACTGCCTTTTTCCTGCAGGTCCACCTCGACCACTTTTTTGGCGTTATCCCAGCACCCACCGGCGTTGGCCATGAAGACGGCCTGGAACAGACCGAACATGGCGATCGAGATCAGGTAGGAGACAAACAGGGCCACCGATTCGTTGCCGGTTCTAGGGGAAGAGAGGCAGGCAAAGGCCAGCGCAAAGGAGAAGATGGCGATAAAGATGTTGATCATGCCCTTCTGGGCGTACTGAGTGCAGATTTTCACTACCTCTTTGGACTTTTCGGTGGACGCCGTCTGGCTGGCATTGGCATCGAGCTGGATATTCTTCTTGATATACTCGACCGCTCTGTAAGCCCCAGTGGTTACGGACTGCGTGGAAGCTCCGGTAAACCAGTAGACTACCGCCCCGCCGGCCAATAATCCCAGGATGGTGTACGGATTGAGCAGGTTGAGGATCGACTCCGGCGTAACCCCCAACACTTGCTGGATCACCAGGATCAGGGCGAAGATCATGGTGGTGGCGCCAACCACCGCCGTCCCGATCAGTACCGGCTTGGCAGTTGCCTTGAAGGTGTTTCCGGCGCCGTCGTTTTCTTCCAGAAAGTGCTTTGCCTTCTCGAAGTCCAGGTTAAAGCCAAATTTATGCTGGATCTCTTCTTCAATACCGGGAATGGATTCGATCAGCGACAACTCGTAGATGGACTGAGCGTTATCGGTAACCGGGCCATAGCTGTCAACGGCAATCGTCACCGGGCCCATACCGAGGAATCCGAAGGCCACCAGGCCAAATGCGAAGATGGAGGGGTAGATCATGATCGCGCTCAGGCCGTATCCGCTGACATAGTAGGCGATGAACATGAGGAGCAGGAACACCATGCCAATCCAGAAGGCGCTGAAGTCGCCCGCCACCAGACCGGACAGGATGTTCAGGGAGGCCCCGCCTTCTCTGGATGCCTTGACAACTTCTGCCACATGAGCCGATTTGGGGCTGGTGAATAGTTTGGTGAACTCGGGAATCAGGGCTGCCCCGAGGGTGCCGCAACTGATGATGATGGCGAGCACGAACCAGAGACTATGAAGTTCGACCGGCGCCCACGAACCGGGACCCAGGGTGAAATAGCTGGCGGCGAAGGTAACCACGATGGATAGGATGGAGGTGATCCACACCAGGCTGCTGAGAGGCTGTTCAAAATCGAAATCATCCTTGTTGGCGTACATTACCTGGCTGAAGGCCCTGTTGATGTAGAATGAGGCTACCGAGGTGATGACCATGAGCACGCGCAGGACGAAGATCCAGGTCAGCAGGGTGGTTTGCAGGGAAATTTTCAAAGTGTCGGACATTCCCGGAAGCATACCCGCAGCCAGGACGATGAAAGAGATCAGCGCCACACCGGTAACACCATAGGTTTCGAAGCCATCTGCGGTCGGCCCCACGCTGTCGCCGGCATTATCTCCCGTGCAGTCGGCGATCACACCCGGGTTGCGCGGGTCATCCTCTTTAATGCCAAAGTAGATTTTCATCAGATCGGAACCGATATCGGCGATCTTGGTGAAGATGCCGCCGGCGATACGCAAGGCGCTGGCGCCAAGGGACTCGCCGATGGCAAAGCCGATAAAACTTGCTCCGGCCAGGCCCCTGGGTACAAACAGCAGGATGATCAACATCATGATCAACTCGACGCAGACCAGGAGCACTCCGATGCTCATGCCGGCATCGAGGGGGATATTCAAGAGCTTGAGGGGTTTTGCCTCGAGGGCGCAAAATGCGGTCCGGCTGTTGGCCAGCGTGTTCATGCGGATGCCATACCAGGCGACGCTGTACGATCCGAGAATGCCCAGCACTGTCCAGCCCAGGATCAGCAATACACCGCCAATGGATGTTTGCTGAAGGAAGCCGAAATAGAAAGCGATGCAGACAGCGATAAAGGCAAACAGGATCAGCAGGAATTTGCCCTGTTGGATGAGGTAGGTCTTGCAGGTCTCATAGATGGTGTTCGCCACATCCAGCATCGATTGATGGGCCGGCAGTTTCCTGACCTTGGTGAACTGGTAGAGACCGAACAACATGCCCAGGAGGCAGACGACGATACCGATGAGAAGCAAATGATTCTGATCCTGACTAAGGTTAGGAATCTGCAAATTTGCCTCGCTGGCAAAGGCCATCATTGGCGAGAGCAACACCAGGGGTAAGCTGCATAGTCCTCCAAGCACTAACTTTTTCATCATAAAAACCGCCTTTTCTTTAAAAGTAATTTTGAAGAGAGCTTGAATTGTATTCAACAAGTTCTTGGCTTTACTTATTTGCTGTCCGGCCGGATTATCTTTTTGCAGTTCGAAGGGGTTTTGCAGGCTTTCACTCCCTTCATGCCAAAACGTACCCCCTCTGAAAAACTCCCAGAGCAGAACAGGGCAAAGCGGAATGCATTACAGAGCACATTATAAAGGGTAGCAAAATATTCTAATATTGTCAACCAAATGGCAAGATTTACAAGATTTAAGCCGTTTTCACATTAAGAGACGGGAAAAAGAAGATTGCAGCATTGATGGTTTGATGACCGCACACTTTGGACTTCGGTTGTGAGTTAGTCAAGCGAATATAAGTTTGCCTTCAGGCTTGTTGAATGGTTTCCGGCAGAAGACCCAGTTGAACCTTTCAATCACAAATTACTAGTAATTTCAAATGCTGTGTGATACAATTAGAACAATAGTTCTAATTGGAAGTAAAGGCCTACCGGATGCCGGGAGATCGGGATGTTTCAGGCTCTCAAACTCAGAAGCCGGGACTTCTGAGTTTGAACTGATGCGGGGGTAGTTCACGGAAGATGGGCATGATAAGATGGGGTAGAACCAGCCACCTATAGAGGTGGGGACATTCAAACGAAGTTATAGGACAGGTGAGATATGCCACAGGACAGACCACCAACAAGGAAGTACGGAAACACCAAAATTGCCGGTGCCGGTGAAAAAACCGGCTACAAAACGGGTAAAGGCTCACGGGCAGTGTCCGCCACCGGCGGCGCCCATGCCCGCCGGGTGTCCGGAGCGGATGGGGCATCCGCTGGGCACGGTATCGTTGCTTCGGGTGACCATCCAAGCGGGCGCGGCGCCGTCCGGTCCGGTCCGGAAGCGAAAGCCGGTGCCGCGTCCAAGATCGACGCCGGGGCCGGGGAGGTAAAAACCGGCTACAAGAGCAAACGGGGCTCTGGAGCCAGACCCAGTGCCAGGCGGGTGCCCGCTAGCGGGCGCGGGACGGCAGCAATGGCAGACGCCGGAGGGGCTGGCGCCAGGCCTGGGAGTAAGGCAGGGACTAAGGCCACCGCCGACCGGGATAGGGCGAGAACGGGAGCGGGCGCTGTCCCAACTGATGCCGTGCTGAAAAACAATGCGTCAAAACTCAGACAGCGGAGAGTACGGCAGAAGCGGGAGCAAGTGCCTGACAAGAGGCAGTCGACGGGTCGGGACCAGGTATTGCAACTGTTACAGGCGGTGGACCGCCCGCTGGAGGTAGAGGAACTGTCGCGGCAACTCGGCCAGTCGGAACCGGAAGGGCTGCTACTGGTTTTGAAAGACCTGGAACGGGAAGGGAAAGTAGTCCGGACCCGCAAAAATCGGTATGGTGTCTCCGCGAAGATGAACCTGGCAGTGGGGGTGCTGCAGGGACACCCCAGGGGCTTTGCCTTTCTCGTTCCCGACGACAAGGGAGATGACATCTACGTCTCCAAGGAGAACTTGGGCGGCGCCATGCACGGCGACAGGGTGGTAGTCCGGCCTTTAGGTTTCGGCTCTAATGGCAAGCGCTCCGAGGGTGAGGTGATCCGCATCCTGGAGCGGGCAAACGGACGCGTGGTAGGGAGGTTCGAATTTGCCGGCGGCCAGATCGGCTTTGTGGTGCCGGACGAGAAGAAGCTGTGCTGGGATATCTTTGTGCCCAAGAACCATCAGAAGGGCGCCCACAACGGCGACAAGGTGGTGGTGGAGATCACCCGCTGGCCGGAGGCCCGGCGCAACCCGGAGGGCAAGATCGTGGAGGTATTCGGGGCGTCTGGGGAACCCGGCGTGGACATCCTGTCTATTATCAAGAAGTATGGCCTGCCCGAGGAGTTCCCGCCGCGGGTGCTGCGGGAGGCCGATGCCACTCCCTTGGAGATCGCGGTCGATGACGAGGATGGGCGCTGGGACCTGCGGGAAGTACCGATGGTAACCATTGACGGGGATGACGCCAAGGACCTGGACGACGCGGTCTCACTGGAGACGCTTGACAATGGCAACTACCGGCTGGGAGTGCACATCGCCGACGTCGCCTTTTATGTCAGAGAAGGCAGCGAACTGGACCAGGAGGCGTTTCAGCGGGGCACCAGCGTCTACTTGGTGGACCGGGTCATACCCATGCTGCCGGGGCGGCTTTCCAACGGGATCTGCAGCCTCAATGCCGGGGTTGACCGGTTGGCGCTCTCGGTGTTCATGGAGATCAACAAAGAAGGGCACGTGGTCCGCTACGAGATCGGCCCGGCGGTGATCCGCGTCGACGAGCGGATGACCTATAATAATGTGCGGCGCATTCTGGACGATCATGATGAGATGCTCTGCCAGCGTTACGCCGACTTCGTGGAAACCTTCGAGCAGATGCGGGGCCTCTGCCTGATCCTGTGTCAGCAGCGGCATCGACGCGGAGCGCTGGACTTCGATTTTCCCGAATGCAAGGTGTATCTGGACGAGAGTGGCCGGCCGGAGGATGTCTGCCTCAGGGAACAGTCGATCGCCAACCAGATCATCGAGGAGTTTATGCTGCTGGCCAATGAGACCGTGGCCAAACATCTCTTTAACCTCGATGTCCCGCTGCTGTATCGCGTGCACGAGGAGCCGAAACAGGAGAAGCTCGCCGCCCTGAACGAGTTCCTGCATGGCTTTGGCTACCATATTCCAGTGTCTGGCGGGGTGCACCCCAGGTTTTTCCAGGATGTCCTGCAGCAGGTGGAGGGCAAGCCGGAGCAGTTGGTGGTGCACACGGTGATGCTGCGCTCCCTGCAGCACGCCCGCTACGCCCCGGCGCCATTGGGGCACTTCGGGCTGGCGGTGCAACTCTACACCCACTTCACCTCACCGATCCGCCGCTACCCGGACCTGATCGTGCACCGGATGCTGTGGGAGATCATCACCCACCGGTCACTCGCCGCCGAGCGCCTGGAAGTCCTGGAGCAGCAGATGTCGGACAATGCCCAGCAGAGCTCCAAGCGGGAACTGGTGGCTGAAGAGGCGGAGCGGGAGACGGTGGACCTCAAGAAGGTGGAGTATATCCGGCAGTTCATGGGGGAGATCTTCGACGGCTTTGTCTCCAGCGTGACCAACTTCGGGATGTTCATTGCCTTGCCCAACGGCATCGAGGGCCTGGTGCACGTCTCCTCCATGGCCGACGACTACTACCTGTTTGATGATAAGAGCTACACCCTGACCGGTGAACACACCAGGAAGGCCTTCAAGATCGGCGACAAGCTGCGGGTGCAACTAGTGCGGGCGAGCCTGGAGGACCGGCAGATCGATTTCGAGTTGGTGGCCAAGATAGAAGAGTTTGGTGGTTAGCGGCTGGTGGTTGGGCGGGAGGGGAAATCGATAGAAGTGCGGAGCTTCGATCACTGCTTTGTCTGCGGTAGCAGGAACGAGGCGGGTCTGCAGTTGAATATCGTCTCCGGTGGCGGAGAGGCCAGGGCCGAGTTCCAGCCGGACACCCGCTGGGAGGGCTATCCCGGGGTGGTGCACGGCGGCGTGCTCAGCGCCGTGTTCGATGACCTGATGTTCCATGCCATCTACTCCGTGATCAGGCAAGCAGCCGTTACCGCGTCCATCGAGGTGCGCTTCCGCCTTCCGGCCCGCATCGGCGCCCGCCTCTATTGCTGCGTACGTGTCGGAGAGCCGGGTGCGCAGGGGTACGGCCGGCTTGTGGATGTCGAAGGGGAGATCCGGGACCAGGAAAAGCGGTTGATTGCTACCGCCAAGAGCAAGTACATCATCATGTCCCAGGCCCAGATGGACGATTTTCTGAATCCAGGAGTCAGGGCGGTAAGCCCGGATGCGGTGGACTACTGAATTCTGAATACCGGTGTAAAGAGGGGATCAGGATGGGGGAGGTCCAACGGGAGCCGATCAAGATCGTGGCGGAGAACCGCAAGGCCCGCCACGATTACTTCATAGATGAGACCTACGAGGCTGGCATCTCCCTGGTGGGGACGGAGGTAAAATCGTTGCGGGCCGGTAAGGTTAATTTGAGAGACAGTTTCGCCGACGTGTCTGGCAACGAGGTGTTCGTGCGCAACATGCACATCAGCCCCTATGACAAGGGGAACCGGTTCAACCACGACCCCAGGCGGCCGCGCAAGCTGCTGCTGCACAGGCAGGAGATCAAGCGGCTGCTGGGGCAGACGACCCAGAAGGGGTATACCCTGATCCCGCTGCGGGTCTATTTCAAGCGCGGCCGGGCGAAGGTGGAGGTGGCGCTGGCCCGGGGCAAGAAGCTGTACGACAAGCGGGAGGAGATCGCCAAGCGCGATGCCGACCGGGAGATCGCCCGGGAACTGCGCGGCCGCGACCGGGAATAACGGACTATCTTAATCTGGTTGTAATGTTTATAACTGCCAGGCACTTTTAAGAAGCGGGCATTTGTGATATAATTTATACAGAAGGTTCAGACCGGGCCGGGCGCTAAGCCGGTCGGTGAACGAGATCAAGATATGGGGGCGTACTGGTTTCGACGGGGGATTTAGGAGCAAGGGAAGCGAGCTGGGGTCCCACCTGCCCGTATGATACGGTGGAAAATCATTAACTGCCAACAATAACTTAGCACTGGCTGCCTAAAGGCAGCCCGTCTTACCTGGGATCTCCTGCGGCCTGGGATAGGGCGCCGACTAGCAGGATACCTAAGGGCCAATTCTCGGAGGCCTTGACGGGAACCTTATCGAGATAGCGCCAGCGAGGCCTGCCGGAGGGCGTCGTGTTCGGGGCGAATCCTAAACACCGGCTGCGCTCGGAGAAACCTTTGTGACCTTTCTTTCGGACAGGGGTTCGATCAATTGGGTCGCCCCGGGTGGTAACACCCGGGTGACAACCTGGCTTAATCGGTGAAACCTAAACAGCGCAAGCTGCATGGCAATACCGAGGGGTGCAAGCCCTGTAGAGACTCAAGGCCTCGGCCTTGGATGGAGAGCAGCAATAAGTCTTCGCTCTCCATAACACGCCAGGTGCCCGCGGGTGCCCGCAAAGTGGGGGCGCGGGCAAAGATATAGTCCACGCCGCAGGGAAACCTGCAGAATACGTGTCCCCTCGCCTCCACCAATTTGTAAACCAGAGCAGACCTGCCGTAGCGGTCTGCATTTTTATATGGACATGGAGGGAAACATGAAAAGCTACAAGAAAGAGTTATGGTTTGAAACTAAACACAGAAGGGAGTTTATCAATATCACTTCTCTAGTCCAGGCATGCCTGCAAGAAAGCGGGATCCAGGAAGGCCTGCTGCTTTGTAATGCCATGCATATCACGGCAAGCGTGTTTATCAACGATGACGAGAAGGGGCTCCACCGGGATTTCGAGAACTTTTTAGAAAAAATCGCACCGGAGAAGCCGCACGATCAGTATTTTCACAATGGGTATGAGGACAATGCGGATGCCCATATCAAGCGCTCGATCATGGGAAGGGAGGCTGTGGTTGCCATCACTGATGGAAAACTTGACTTCGGCCCATGGGAGCAGATATTTTATGGAGAATTTGACGGCAAAAGGAAAAAGCGTGTCCTTGTTAAAATAATTGGAGAGTAGGCGGGATGGTCTTCTTCCCGGACTGGGGCGAATAGGAGTTAAATCTTTGCGGACCTGGAGGTTCACATGCCGTCAATTATTTTTCTGTTTGGATTTACAATCGGAATCATTGTCTGCGGAGGCCTTGCCTGGGTAACGCTTCGTGGAAAAATTCAACATGCCCGCGACCAGGCCAGGATGGATGCAGAAGCAGAAAGGGCAATGCTGCTGGAACGGGTTGATGCTAAAGGCCAACAGATCAGAGCCCTGGAAAGCAGTCTCAATGACAAGGATGAGCAAATAAAAGATCTTCTTCAAGAAAACAGGTCTCTTTTTGCAGAACAAAAGGCGACCTCAGAAAAGCTTGCCTTGATGGAAGAAGCGGAGAACCAACTGTCAGATGCCTTCAAAGCCCTGGCAGCGGATGCTTTGAAGAGCAACAACCAGGCATTTTTGGACCTGGCAAAGGCCGCCCTGGAAAGGTATCAAGAGGGCGCCAAGAGCGACTTGGAAGGGCGCCAAAAATCAATCGACGAACTGGTGAAGCCCTTGAAGGAATCCTTGGACAAGGTTGATACCAAAATGCATGACATGGAGACTGCCCGGGTATCAGCCTACGACAGTCTGAAATTATTGATAAGATCATTGAATGATGCCCAACTGCAACTTAAAGGAGAAACTGCCAATCTCGTGAAGGCCCTGCGCTCTCCTGTAGTGCGCGGTCGCTGGGGAGAGATCCAGTTGCGGCGTGTGGTTGAATTGGCGGGTATGGTTGAATACTGCGATTTTGTTCAGCAGGAGACCGTCAATACTGAAGATGGCCAGTTGCGCCCCGATATGGTGGTGAAACTGCCTAACAACAAAAATATCGTGATCGACTCTAAAGCGCCTTTACAGGCATACCTGGAGGCGCTGGAGGCGAAGGATGACGATCTGAGATTATCCGGACTCAAGGATCATGCCCGCCAGGTGCGAAACCACCTGGCCCGTTTGAGCAGCAAGGGATATTGGGAGCAGTTCAAATATACACCGGAGTTTGTGGTTTTATTTCTTCCGGGGGAGGCTTTTTTCAGCGCTGCCCTGGAGCAAGATCCCGGCCTGATCGAGTGCGGCGTGGAACAGCGGGTGATTCTGGCCACTCCGACAACCCTGATCGCCCTGCTAAGAGCGGTGGCTTATGGGTGGCGCCAGGAACAGATCGCTGAAAACGCCCAGGCCATAAGCGACCTGGGAAAGAGTCTGTATGATCGCATCCGGACCATGACCGGCTATTTTGCAGACATCAGTAAGGGATTGGATAGAACAGTCGATGCCTATAATAAAGCCGTCGGTTCGCTGGAAAGCAGGGTCCTGGTAGCAGCACGCAGATTTAAGGAACTGGGGGCATCAACAGGCAGCGAGATCGAGACTCTGGACGTGATCGATAGGGCCACCAGGCAAATGCAAGCTGAAAAAACAGCTACTTCTATCGATGGCGAGATTTAGGCAGCGGTTCTTCAGTCCCCCATTTCGGCGATCATTTTCATCATCTTGAGCACCCTGCGGAGCTTGTCGTCGCTCAGGTCTTTTATCTGCTTGAAAGCCTCCAGCACGATTGGCCGCTCCATCATTTCTTTGCAGAAGGAAAGCACCTCCTCGACCATGGAGTCGTCAGCGGCGCCCGAATAAGGGTTGGGGCCGATAGCGTACAGTTCGGACCCTGCTGGCGCTCCGTTGTCATAGATCTCGGTGGCGATCCCAGTTGCGGGTGGTCTGGCAGCGGGATCATCCCAGGGCGCCCTGCTGTTATCGTCTCCGATGACGATGTCGAGGTGCGGAAAATTGATGTAACCCGCAGCCCCCAGAAGTTGTTCGATCGTTACGTCGCTCGCTGCGTTGCCGGCGATCTTCGTAAGAACCGTGGCGCCCGGAGGTGTTTCCACCTGGCGCCTCAACAGCCTGGAGATATAGCCGGGCGGCGAATATCAGGATGATGTTCGCAGTCATCTGTGGAAACAGGCAAGACAAAAAATTAACATTTTTCTTATCTTTTTTTAATGTTTCCAGATCAAGATGCAAATAGAATTTGAAGGGGGATTGTCTTATGGGTTCTGCTTCTCATAGACCCATACATAAGCGCGGGGCAGTCAATAATTCTGAAGCTGGGGGAAGTAGCTTGCAAGCCAAAAATCGTTTCTTTCTGATTCTGGCGTTTTTATCCGTGGCTCTCTTGATCGCCTTTTCTCTGTCGGGCTGCTCATCCAAAACAAGCACCACGGGGCGGGTGTCCCAGGCGATCCCGGTCCAGACGGCGACGGCGCAAATTGGCGATGTCAGCAGCGTCAACGCTCTGACCGGCACCGTGACTGCCAATATCGAGACCAACGTGGGTACCAAAGTAGACGGGATGGTGCAGGCAGTCTACGTGGATATGGGTGATCACGTATCGACCGGCCAGGCTCTGGCCCAACTGGATCCGACTGACTTGAACCGGCAACTGGCCCAAACCCAGGCCCAGATCCAGGTCGACCAGGCAAACATCCAGAGTGACCAGGCCAGCAGCTCCCAGGCGGCTACCAATTACCAGCGTGATCAATCTCTGTACAACAGCGGGGCCTTATCCCAATCCGATTTCGACACGACCCAGCTTGCGCTGAGCACTGCCCAGGCAGGGCTGCAAGCGGCGCAGGGCACGCTGGCCAAGGACGAGGCGGCGGTGGCGATCATCAAGCAGGAGTTGGACGAGCTGACTATCACTTCGCCTGTCGATGGCATCGTGGTCACCCGAAGCATCGAATTGGGAGAGGAAATATCCACCGCGACGACCTGCTTCACCATTGCCCAGACCAGTACCCTCTATGTGACGGTGAATGTATCCGAACAGAATATCTCTGGCGTCAAGCAGGGCACAACCGCCCAGATCACGGTGCCGGATGTCGGCACGACAGTCTTTCAGGGCCAGGTTACCGAAATCAGCCCGACGCTGGATCCGACCAGCCATGCCTATCCGGTTCAAATTCAGTTCTTGAATCCCGATCCGGCAATCCTGCCGGGTATGACCGCCTCCGTCCTGTTTACCGGGCTGCAATCGCAACCGGGGGTGATCATCCCGGTGCAGGCGATCGAGGAAACGCCACAGGGTAGCGAGGTTTTCACGGTGGAAAACAGCGTTGCCCACCTGAACCTGGTCCAGATCGGGGCGACCTCCAGCACCCAGGCCGTGGTCACCAGCGGCTTGCAGGCCGGGGAACAGGTGGTCATCACCGGTCAGGACCTGCTCTCCGACAACGTCAGGGTGGCGGTGGTGCAGAATGCCAGCCAGGCGGGGGTGCAGGGGATGATTAACCAGCTCCAACAGGGAGCGGGCGCCAAGCGGGGGGCAGCCGGGGCCAAGCAGGGGGCGGCCCAATGAAAATATCTGACGTCTCGGTAGACCGTCCGGTACTGATCTCCATGATCATGGTGGCCCTGATCCTGATCGGCTCCATCGCCCTGCCGTTGCTGCCGGTCGCCCTGGACCCCAACCTGGACATCCCGATCGCCGTCGTTGCCGTGCCCTGGGGCGGCTATACACCATCGGTGGTCGAGCAGCAGGTGACCGTCCCGGTGGAAAAGGCGATGAGCGGCGTCGACGGCGTGCAGGAGGTCGACTCCACCTCCCGCGACGGCGAGTCCATCGTGATGCTGCACTTCGGCTACAGCCAGAACATGGACGTGGCCGTCGCCAACATCCGGGACAAGGTCAACCAGGTGATGGGCCAACTGCCATCCACTATCAGTGCCCCGGAGATCATCAAGTTGGACCCCAACAGCACGCCGATCATGACCATGGCCCTGTCGGGAAACAACGTCAATGTCGAGCAGTTGCTGGAATTGGCCAACGATGTGGTGGTGCCCCGCGCCCAGGGGGCCGTCGGCGTTGCTTCCATCGGCGTGAACGGGGGCGAAGCGCGGCAGATCCAGGTGATCGTCGACCCGAACAAGATGCAGGATTATGGCCTCTCCATCACCGGTATCGACAACGCCCTTCAGGCAGATAACATGCAGGGGGACGCCGGGCTGATCACCAAGGGCGACCAGCAGATCGACCTGCACGTCAACGGCCAGTTCCTCACTCCGGGAGATGTGCTGCAGGTGCCGATCGAACTGCCTTCCGGGCAGTCGATCCAGGTCTCCGATGTCGCCCAGGTCCAGGATGCCTATGCGGATCCCACCGAGTATGCCTACTATAATGGGATTCCCTGCGTCACCCTCAGCATACTGCAGGTTACTGGGGGCAATACCGTCCAGACCGCCGGTGAGATCACGAAGCTCCTGCCGGCGATCAACCGCTCTCTCCCTGCAGGAGTGAAACTGACCGTTGTCAACAATCAGGCCACCTTTATCACAGAGGCCATCGATACGGTGATCGATCACATCCTGCTGGGGGGGTTGTTCTCCCTGGTCATCCTCTGGCTGTTCCTGCGGCGGGTGCGCACCACTGCCGTGATTGCCGTGGTGCTGCCCATCTCCATAATCTCCACTTTTGCCGCCCTGTACTTCGCCGGGCAGACGATCAACACCATCACCCTGGGCGGTCTCGCCCTCGGCCTGGGGTCGCTGGTCGACTTTGCCGTGGTGGTGATCGAGAGCATCGCCCGTCATAGCGAGGCCGGGCTCGGGTCCTTCCAGGCAGCCAAAGTGGGGGCGTCCGAGGTGGGCACGGCGGTCTTCGCCAGCGCCTTGTGCCAGATCAGCGTGTTTGCCCCGATCGTTTTTGTCTCGGGACTGGCGTCCCAGGAATTCTTGCCCATGGCCCTGGCGGTGGTGTTTTCCCACATCGCGGCCCTGGTGGGGGCGCTGACCATGGTGCCGATGCTGGCGGCCCGGTTTATGGCCGGCAAGGGCCGCCAAGGCGCTCCGGACAGCCAGGCTGTTGGCCGCTATGAAATACCCACGCCGGCCATAGCGGAAACAGGCGGCAGGCGCTGGAACCCCTCGACGGTCTTTTCCAACTATATTGAAAAGCTGAAAGTACGGTATGGGCGGCTGCTGCGGTGGGCGCTCGGCCACCGGAAGGTTGTGCTGGCAGCCACAGTCGTGATGCTGCTGGTGAGCCTGCTGATGATCCCGGTGATCGGGTTCGAACTGTCGCCCCAGATGGACGAGGACCAGTACAGCGTGTCGATCACCCTCGACCAGGATACCAACCTGAATACCACCAACCAAGTCCTGCTGAGCGTGGAAAACCTGATCAAGCAGATGCCGGAGACGGCCAGCATCTACAGCACGGCCGGCAGCGGCGGGGGCAACGCCCTGTCTTCCACGGCGGCTACCAATACGGCCAGCATCAATGTCAACCTGAAGCCGATTGCCCAGCGCAAGCGCAGTGTGTTCCAGATTATCGACGCCTTGAACAAGGAGACGGCAAAGATTCCGGGGGCACTGATCACCACTAGCGCCACCCAGGTGGCGACCGTCGGCCGCGGTGGCGCGGATATCCAGTTGGTGGTCCAGGGCAGCGACCCGACCGTGCTGACCCAATTGGGCAACCTGGCAGCCAGCGAGATGCAGCAGGTGCCGGGAACGCGCAATGTGGTAAACTCTGCCGACAAGAACCTGCCGGAGTACGACATCAACATCGACCGGTCCAAGGAAGCGCAGTACGGGATCACCACCCAGCAGATCTTGACTACCCTGACTGACGACTTCGGAGGGGAGTCGGCGCCTACCAACTACATCGCCGGCTCGACGGAGACGGCGGTGCAGGTGAAACTGCCCGAGAGCTACACGCGGAACTATATGAACCTCAGCGCCCTCACCGTAGTCAGCTCGTCAGGAAAGCAGGTGCCGATCACCGACCTTGCCACCATCGCGGCAAGCGGTGGCCCGGCGACGATCAGAAGAACCAACCAGTTGGACGAGGTCACCGTGCAGTGCTACGTCATGTCCGGGTACAACGTCGGCCAGGTGCAGGACGCTATCCAGTCCAAACTCAACCCGATCACTCTCCCCACCGGCTACTTCTGGTCATTTGGCGGCCAGGCGCTGGATTTGGCCCAGTCCTTCACCTCTCTCGGCCTGGTGATGCCGCTCTCCATTGTCCTGATGTACATGGTGATGGCCGGGCTGTTCGAGTCGCTGGCGAGCCCGTTAATCATCATGTTCTGCCTGCCGCCAACCTTTGTCGGGGCGGCTCTCGGCCTGCTGGTGATGCACCAGAACCTCAGCATGAACGCCATCATGGGCGTGATCATGCTGATCGGCATCGTCATGAACAACGCCATCGTGCTGGTCGATTACGCCAACCAACTGCGGCAGCAAGGGCTGTCGGCCCGGGAGGCGCTTTACCGGGCCGGTCCCATCCGGCTGCGGCCAATCCTGATGACGGCCCTGGTCACCGTGATGGCCATGTTCCCCCTGATGATCGGGCACGGCGAGGGAGCGGAAAGCGAGGCCCCGATGGCCACCGTGGTGGTCTTCGGCCTGATCCTCTCGACCCTGGTCACCCTGGTGCTGGTGCCGGTGATGTACTCCATCTTTGACGATATACACCAGCGGCAGTTCCACCCTTTCCGGAGCAGGAGAGCCTCTTTGACAGCGTAGAGCTTGAATTCTTCGGGTGTGGCCACGACCAACTGACAGCACTAAGACACACAATCTCGAGGCCTCTCACTACTGAGATTCAAGAAAGGCCCTGGCTGCAACAGGCCGGGGTCTTTTGCTATAATGTTGCGTAAGGGGTGAGGGCATGAGCGATCTGGCAGGCAACGGCTGCGAGAGATTGGTTCCAAGCAGCGAGAGGGGAACGCTGCAAGAAATAGAGCGCAGCATCATCACCAGGTACCGGAAGTGTGCCTGGACAAAGTTTATCAAAGCCATCAAAGATTTTCAGTTGGTGAGGGACGGGGACAAGATCGCCGTGGCGGTCTCGGGCGGCAAGGACAGCCTCCTGATGGCCAAGCTGTTTCAGGAGTTGCAGCGCCATGGGAAGGCCAATTTCACGGTGGAGTTCATCTCCATGGACCCTGGATACCATAAGGACATCAGGGAGTTGCTGGTGGAGAACTGCAGCTTCCTGAACATACCCATTCACCTGTTCGAGACCAGGATCTTTGAAATCGCCGGGAAGATTGCCCAGGACTACCCCTGCTACATGTGCGCCAAGATGCGCCGCGGGGCGCTGTACGCCAAGGCGCAGGAACTGGGATGCAATAAGCTGGCCCTGGCCCATCACTTCAACGATGTCATCGAGACTACCATGCTGAACCTTTTCTATGCGGGGAGTTTCAAGACCATGCTGCCGAAACTGAAGTCCGCCCACTTCGAGGGGTTGGAACTGATCCGGCCGCTCTACTACGTGGAGGAACGCCATATCGAGAGCTACACCAGTGAGAGCGGTATCTGGCCGTTGAATTGCGCCTGCATGGTGGCAGCGGTCAGGAAGGGGAACAAGCGCTATCAGATCAAGGACCTGATCGCAGATCTGGGCAAGCAGTTCAAGGACATTGACAAGTTTATCTTCAAGGCTGCCCAGAACGTCAACATGGATTGTATCCTGGGCTGGCAGAAAAATGGCCAGCATCACTCCTTCCTGGACGATTATTAAGTGCCGAGTGCACTAAGCACTCAGCACTTTATTCGAAAGCGCATAGCGGATCAGGGCGGCCTTGGCGTCATCATCTGCCAGCGCCCGCTTGACCACGACCGACAGTTCCTTGCCCAGGTCAACCTGTTCCTTGGACTCGATCATGGTGACCACCGGCCGGAATGGCAAGTTGCGGTTATTGGCCGTCACCTGTCCTATTTCCCCTGTGCTCAACAGCGCCAGGGTGTCAACCGGGTAGGGGCAGACACAGGTTGCGAACAATTGGACCAGCCGCATCTTGAAGTCGTGGTCGCCATAGGTCATGATCAGCTCGTAGGCTTCGTTGGCAGGGAAGGCCTTGCGGTATACCCGATGACCCACCCGCAAGAGGGCGCGGGGCCCATGCTTGTCTAATATTGAAAATATGGTATATTGTCACGAGGATCTGGCATCTCATGGTGATGTCAAGCTCTCCTGATGGACTACCCTGAATGATTACCTCCTGAAGATATATCGGCTTTGAGATCCTTTTCATGAGAGGCAAGGAGTGAGGCAGTTGTATCAGCAGTTGCGGCAAGCAGTGTCCGAGCGGGAGCGGATCGCCCTGGCGACTGTGGTGGCGTCTGCAAGGGGGCAGGAAGACCTGCTGGGGTGCAAACTCCTGATTACCGGGTCCGGAATTTTTGGTGATCTGGGTGATGCTGTGCTGACGGCGATGATGCGGGAACAGGCGCCGGAGTTTCTGCTGCAGCGAAAGGCGCAGTTTTTAGAGATCACCGGGGCGCGTGGGGCAGCCAGCGTCTTTGTGGAACCAGTACATCCGGTTGCCCGCTTGCTGGTGCTGGGTGGCGGGCATATCGCCCAGCCGCTGGTGGCGATCGCCTCTCTGCTGGAGTACGAGATCACGGTGGTCGATGACCGCCCGTCCTTCGCCAACAGACAGCGCTTTCCGGGGGCACAATCGGTGGTGTGCGACGATTTCAGCCTGGCTCTGTCCCGGCAGCGGTTCGACGCCGGGACCAGCGTGGTGATCGTTACCAGGGGCCATCAGCATGACCTGGAGTGCCTGAAACAGGTTCTGCCCGAAGAACCCGGCTATGTGGGGATGATCGGCAGCCGGCGCCGGATTAAACTGGTGCGGGAGCACCTGATGGCCAACGGCTTCTCCGAGGAGCAAGTGAACCGGGTGTTCATGCCGATCGGACTGGAGATCGGCGCCGAGACCCCGGCGGAGATCGCCATCAGTATCACCGCCCAGTTGATCGAGGCCCGGTGCGGCCGCGGCCACTATCCGCTGCCTCCGAACTCCACCAACGAGCAGTGGCAGTACCTCGCCGACGTGTTGGAATGTGTCGAACTGGGGCAGCCGGTG
>Ga0224534_1000398_pt1 | contig 28005 bp, 28 predicted proteins | sample 714E12024metaG_FD_172012 | JGI IMG/M metagenome (GOLD analysis project Ga0224534, IMG submission 172012) | Peat soil microbial communities from Stordalen Mire, Sweden - 717 E1 20-24 | ecosystem: Environmental > Terrestrial > Soil > Wetlands > Peat | place: Sweden: Norrbotten County, Stordalen... | reverse complement strand
CGCCGTTGCCGTGCCTGCCAAAGTACTGCCGTCATAGAGTGTGACTGTGGCCCCTGCCACTGCCGTACCACTCACGCTGGTATCTGCATTGGTGTAAGCACCGGTGATGACCGGCGCTGCTGTCTGGGCCGCTGTTACTGTTACTGCGGCCGAGGCGGCGCTGACCGTATCCGGCGCCAAGATGGCCGTTGCGGTGAGGCTGTCGGCTACAGCCAGGGTCACGGGGGTGACCGTCCAGTTTCCGCCTGTCGCCGTTGCCGTGCCTGCCAAAGTACTGCCGTCATAGAGTGTGACTGTGGCCCCTGCCACTGCCGTACCACTCACGCTGGTATCTGCATTGGTGTAAGCACCGGTGATGACCGGCGCTGCTGTCTGGACTGGAGCCGGTACGTTGTTGGTCACGCTCTGGGCTGTGAAGCTCGCCAGGATGCCGCCGTCAGACGACTTCACCATGCCTGCGGTGTAGGCGACCGTCACGGGCTCGCCGTTGGTCACAGGAGTCGTCAGGGTCAGGTCGATGATGTCGGTGTTGGAATCCAAGGCCGCTACCGTCACGACATCCGGCGCCCCGTTCACCTCGACATCGAACTGGGCATGGTCACCGGTCGGATCTGCCATCGCCTTGTCGAAGGTCACATCAACATAGGCACCGGTTGTATCGGTGGCTGCGCTTGTGAAGGTCGGAGCAGGAATCGTGATGGTATTGTCGTCTAGCGTGACCGCGCCGTTGCTGGCCAGCAATCGGCCATCCACGGTTGCGCCGGCGTTCGCTGTGATGGATGTAGAAGCCAGGATGGTTCCATTGAAGGCAGAACCCGCTCCGAGTGTCGCGGCGGCGCCGACTTGCCAAAAGACGTTGCCTGGCTGGGCGCCATTCTCGAGAATCACACTGCTATTCAGTGCCGTGGTGAGCGTGGTGCCTATCTGGAAGATGTAAACACCCGCGCCGTTGAGCGTGAGGGTACCTGTTAGCGCCGCGGACGAGTTGTAGTTGTAAACGCCAGGGGGGAGGGTTTGCCCTCCGAGGTCGTCGGTTAAGTCTGCAGTAGGTGTCCGTCTGAAAGCGTCGTTATACGCTGTGGTCAGATCTTCTTGGGCCTGGCTTGCATCTGTCTGGTCTCCTGTTCCCCCGGTTTGAGTGCCCGTAATTGAAGTGCCAGGAGATACACCATAATCCCCTGAAATCGTGCTATCATTGACCGTAATCGCCGTGCTACCCAAAACTGCATAATTGGCGGCCATTCTGAGGTCCACCGGAGGCTGACCAGCGAATGCCATACCCGCCGGCATGCACGCCAAAATGAGCATAACAGCCAGCAGGACTGCGAAGATCTTTCCGCTCTTCTTGTTCCTCATGTCTTTCCTCACCTTTCCCCAGAGTCTCGATGGAACAACTAACTACCATTTTTTTGATAATGGAGGGTTGAGAAATACCTAGTTGTCAGAGGCGCCTTTCGATCTCGGATTGTTAGGTGATCCCAGGAGCCTGGAGACGACAGAAACAGCTCTCTGGATGAGAGTGCGAACCAGCAAACTTCCCGCAGATCGAGATCTTAATAGACCTGAACAAGAGCAGCGACTCTGAGTCTGATCGGAGTGAAATAAAGGTGGAGGCGCTCAGCGCCTAGAGAGGTGAACACTCAGGTGGGCTACGGTGAGAACCCTTAAAGAACGAGTTAGCGCAAACCGCTGGGGTGCGGTAAAATGAAGGGGTGTTCTTCCAGGGGGCCATGCTTATCGGCTTGCTGCGACAAGGTCAACTATGCTAAAACCAGCCCGGGTGTTCGCCCAATGACCAGGGCAACACTGGACTCAAAAAAACCGGAAAAAACATGACACCTCCAATCTGTCGATCAGACACAAAAAGATCGACTTCTGGAGCTCTTTTTTTTCACTTTAGCAGATAATGATCCAATGATCAAGCCTATATTCATGCCTTGTCGTCGGTCAGCGATAATGCCATGGCATAACTCCTACCCCAAGTTTCGATTTTAGATCAGTAAAAAGCTTGCCATGTCTGAGATCTTCGATTTTATTCGGTCACTACAACCTGGAACCCAGCAGGCGATGCGTCCTTTTCAGGGGGTTTTTCACCCCGAGCAACCGGTAGATTTCCTGGTGCTCCTTCTCCGGCATTCCGGAGACCCGAACGTGATGGATCTTATTGTCCGCATCGGTAAACATAACCGTGCTCCGCTGATGAGTTGATAGCTGTTCCCGAATCGTAGACCACCTGCGGTGGTCACCACTCAAGCGCAGGCTATGCTCAATGCCGATAAGCAGGTGATAGGCCAAAACCGAAACAAACAGGTGGGATTTGGTCCTCCGGGCAACCTGATGATAGACCGGCCGCATCCCGAGGTCTGTCTTGAGCGATCTGAACGCTCCCTCTACATGGGTAAGGGTCATGTAGCACCGCCAAATATCTGCTGCAGTCATCTCTTTGTGGCTGGTTTCGATGACATAGCACCCGTTTATGGTAGCCCGTTCTTCCTCGATGGGCTTTTTAGCAATCGTTAGATTTTACACTTTCTTCCCCGAGTCGTCGGTGTTGGCGATGATATCATAACGGCGGGTGACCGCAGGGTGTCGTTCTTCTAATCGCCTTACCCGCTCGGCACCCGCTCGGCAACTTTTTCAATCCGGAGGATGGTTCCTTTGGCTACTGATTGTTGCAACCTGTGAAAATCATCAAGAAAGCGCCGTTCTTGAAGCGTATTGATCGCACGCTCCTTTTGCTCCCGGCCTTCGCTGTAACAGAGCACGCGGCAGCCTTCTTCAAAAGGAAGTTTTTTAACGTATACCGCCTGAGCTGCCTGAAGGTCGCTCCTTGCCTTGCCGGATGCGCCGGCGTCATCTTTACGAGAAAGATCGATCCGTTCAAAAGTCTCCCGGACGGATTCGAATTCCTTGATGTAGTCTTTTTCGACTGCGCGACGTTCGATCACTCACCTATAATCTTACCCAAGGAGATCCGGATCACTCACATCGAAATCTTACCGGGGGGATGTGTCTTGGGTATGTCGATGTCGAGTCGCAGGGAATACTTGGTTACCATGTGTAAGCGCTACAAGAACGCTCTTTCAAGAGCAGAGAAATCGCAAGTTATTGATGAGTTGGTGAACGTATTGGGCTACCACCGGAAGTATGCCGTGCAGGTTTTAAACAACCCGGTGGCAACCCTAAAGGAACCTGTACAGAGAAAACGCCCAATTGAATACATCGAAGCGCTGCCGGCAATCCAGTTGGTCTGGGAAGTGCTGGACTTTCCTTGCGCCGAGCGTCTCCATCCGGTGCTGCTGTCTACCGCAGAGTTGCTGTCAAAACACGGGAAACTCAATCTGACGCCGGAAATACGCTTGCAAATGTCCCAGATCAGTCGGGCAACGTTGGCCCGCCGGTCGAAACGCCTGCGCTCACCCAAGCGTACCTGCACTCTGCCCGGACGAAGGCCAAATACCGGCCTGCGGGCGGAAATCCCCGTAGAGCGCTACGACTGGGATGAAACCAGACCCGGCGCACTTGAGGTTGATCTGGTCGAGCACAATGGCGGGTCCTCTCTCGGCCACTTCGCCTACACGCTCAGCGTGGTGGATGTGGTCAGTGGTTTCAGCCGCCGCCGGGCAGTTCTCGGACGCGGTCAAGCCGGTGTACACCGGGGACTGAAGGCCATTATTCTGGATTGGCCAACTCCCCCCTGGGCACTGCATTCTGACAACGGTAGTGAGTTTATCAGTGACCAGCTGCTACGTTTTTGCCAGGAAGCCAAGCTTTCCTTTACCCGATCCCGTCCCTATAAGAAGAACGATAACGCCCATGTGGAACAGAAAAACCTGCAGTATGTGAGAAAGATTGTTGGCTACGAACGCTATGATACCCCCGCAGCAGTAGATTGGCTCAACCAGGTCTATAGCTGCCTTGACCCTTATACCAACTTGTTCCTGCCAATGCGAAAGGTGATTGCCAAGGAACGTCACGGCAGCCATGTTTGCAAGAAGTTTGACACGGCTCGCACACCTTTTGAGCGTTTGAGTGAAACCGGTGCCGTGACACTTAATGCCCGGTTGATCCTTCAGCTCATATTTCGCATGTCTCTTGATGCTTCGGGTGTTTTTCAGGGTTCGAATCAAAAACAGTCACAGCCACCGATTCTACGGACCCATCGCTGTGTTGCCCAGCATCAGAGGTTTCAAGTAAAGTTCTCCGGGGTCGAATCCAGCCAGCACCACGATATCCAGTCCCCGGAGGTTCAGATCGCCGGGGAAGGTGCGCTTACCATCCACGCTGTCCACCCTGATTAGGCTCAACTCTCCCATGACGGTCTTGGTGGATGGGGTCGCCGTGGGCTTGGTCCCAGGCTGGTATACCCCCACGCCGAGCTTTTTGATGCTCTGACGCACCCGGTACTCGAGGTAGGATGCGATGAGCAGAACCAGAATGAACACGAATCCCAGGGCAAAATCAATATGGGAGTTAATGACATGCGAAATACGAGCACTAACGTGACAGTAAGCCTGACTCTAGACCGGAACACGTTTAGCAGCATTACAAACAAAGGGGAACGGTAACTGCCTACACCGTGACCTGTGATGGCAACGGCGGTACCGAAAGCGTACCCACCGGCAGCAACACCTATGCCCAGGATGCGACAATTACTGTTCTTGACGACACCGGCAGCCATTTTTTCATGATAGAAAAAGATAGAAAATCCCTTGAAACAACAATACAAACACAAAAGGGGCCTAACTCTTATAAGAGCTAGACCCCTTGCTATGACTAAATTCTGGCGGAGAGAGAGGGATTCGAACCCCCGGAAGGCTCTCACCTTCACTCGATTTCGAGTCGAGCGCTTTCAACCAGACTCAGCCATCTCTCCGCGCAATAATTTCTCTTTTTGGATGAACGGAGCACGCTCCGTGCGCCGGTAAAACTACTTTTACACTACTATCCTAGCAGCATATAGACGCCAATGCAACCGGAAAAACGATGGCAAACACTGATATGACAGGTCTTGGCCTTGCATCAAAAGGCGGCCAGTGTTGCCGGCCAACCCTCTCTGGCTCACGCTGATTTCCTTGTTATCCGTCGTTCTCCCGACGACCCTCGTTTTCGCCGCTCTGGCGCAGCCGACGGAAAAAGTGCTGCACGATGCCGGCGCAGGCCTCGGCGCAGACACCACCAAGAACTGCCACCTGGTGATTGAAGCAAGTCAGGGAGAGTATGTCCAGGCAGCTCCCGGCCGCTCCCGCCTTGGGGTCCGGCGCCCCGTAAACCAACCGCTGCAGGCGCCCTAAAATAGCCGCTCCGGCACACATGGGGCAGGGTTCCATGGTCACATACAGGGTGCACCCGTTCAGGCGCCAACCTCCCTGTTCCAGGGCCGCCTCCCGGATAGCCAGCATCTCCGCATGGGCTGTCGGATCGCCCAGCCGTTCTCTCAAATTGTGGCCGCGCCCGATGATCTGCCCGTCATGAACGACCACGGCGCCCACCGGCACCTCGCCCTTGTCAGCCGCCCGGCGCGCCTCCTTGAGAGCCTCCCGCATAAACCTCTCGTCATCGGCGTCCCCCATATTTTCCGGGGTGCCGCTCACTCCATCGTCCAAGCCCCCGCCCTCCTAAACTTGCTAACTGATTGATCCTGCATCAGATCACTTCTACTGCGAGTAAGCTTTTCCTGCGTCTTCGTGCATATTTGGGCATCTTTTTGAATATGAGGCAACCAAATATTCCATCAAAGCTGCCGAAGGTCTGTTACCTCCACGAACTTGCTGGCATTATATTTCAGGGTCTGTGTTCCCTTCTTATATAACAGAATCGGGTTGCCCTTGAATAAAAGGCCGTTGACAATGGCCTGCGCTTCTGCAATCCTCCCCGGAACCCCGTTCCTGGGGTGTAAAACAAGGTTATAGTTGTTCAACCACTCGGCTATCTTGTCCATAGTAAAGTCTTTTTTGGGAAACTGAATTGATACCAGGACGAACTGGCCCTTTTTCTCCACGACGTAAGCCAGCACGTTGCCGATCTCGACCACGTGCCACAGGTAGCCGTGGAAATAGTGTTCATACCCCTTGACGAGACAGTATTCGTAGAGTTCATTGAATTCCCTGATGACGCTCCTTTTCTTCCTTAGATAAACCCTCTTCCGGTATTCATCCAAATCCACGAGGCCTATTTTGATCATCTCCTATTTTTAGATGTAAACATCTGAGCGCATAGTATAATATATCTGTGAAACATTCATCCTCGTACCGGATGATGTTCACTGATCAACTCTCCCGTTAAGATATAATATTTTGGCTAAATTACGTGTCGAACTCGCTGTGACCCAAGATCAGTTTTCCCTTTTAATTCGCCAGTACTATACAAAAAATAAGCCTCCGGAAGATCCGGAAGCTTTTTAGAAGGAATAGCTCATGATCAGAATCAAGAAAGTGAAAATCCCCTACTTCATCACACTCGATGCCTTTGATGAAAAAACCACCAGAGGCCCCCTGTCACCTGACGCCAAACTCGTATTAGTCTACTTGTACCGCTGTGAAGACCTCGAGGCGCTGGAACTGGATACACATGTCCTGGCTAGCGAGACCTCCCTCGATCATGATCGTGTTCTGGCGGCAGTTGAAGAGTTGCAGCACCGTGGTCTGGTTTAATGATTTTGACTGCCTAGATTAGTCCATCACAAAAGATTTCGGTGGCGTATCAGAGGCTAACTGAATTCCATCGGGTGCTGCCTGGGCCTTCAGAGCAAGATGCTGTGTTTTTAAATCCTAGACAGGCGGATTCAACTGGCTCTAAGCTTCAGCGGGGGAAAGCAATCCCCCGCTGAAGCTTAGAGCCAGTTAATACAGTGATGTAGCCGCTCTTATCCCACCGCTTTGGATGTACTCCGCACGGGGGCATTAGAGTGGGTAGTCATCTGTGGTAACTACTAAAATTTCCCGAAATCATCGTCGTCCAGGGCGATGACGTCGGACGGCCTGAGCCCCACCCCGGCTCTGCTCCTGATATCCACCTTGCCCCGCAGCCTCTCGATGTTCCTCTTGACCACATCCATGCCGACACCCCGCCCGGATATGCTGGAGACCTGCTCGGCGGTGGAGAAGCCGGGCTCGAAGATCAGGCGCCTCGCACAGTTCCAGAGCCTCCTCGGTGAAGCTCTTGATCATTTCCGGAGTGATCCTCAGCCCCATCTCCTCCGGGGTGGGCCAAGGGGTAGGCTCCTGCACTGGCTGGATACCAACAACATCCCCTGGCGCAAGGGCATCCTCAGGGGCATCTTCGGGAAAGAACTGATCGCCTGGAAATCAAGGAAAGACGCCGTTCCTTTGAGCGAATGAAACAGGCGAAAGATGGCGTTCAGGATCTCCTCATCCACTCTTCCTGAGCCGAGCGCCGTCTTTTCCATTTCGATGATCTGCGGCTCCGCATCATCCAGCAGTTCCCGGGCTTCATTGACGAAGTCCCTGACCATTTCCATTCTTTCTTCCTGATCACTGTCCATCTGCGTTGTTTCCCCTTTCCCATACTGCCCGGGCACCAGGCACTAATGCAAAGTCTTCTCATTAAGGCAGTTAGAATCAATTATGAGCTCTACGAAGACAATTACTTAGTGCCGGACTTGATATCGCTTCTACTTCCTTAAAAATGACCCAGCACTGAACACAAAAAGAGATACAATACTGAACACAAATTAAGACAGTTGTTACTTATACTGAGGTGAATTAAGTACTGGGGTTCAACCAGCGACAACAATACCGGCGTCCACATGGCTGGTGATGATATTCAAGGAATAATCCCCTCTAGGTCGATTATCGGAGTCGCTGCCTAAAACTTGAGGCTTGCTGGCCGTATCCTCGTGACTTTAGGCTATCGTTGTATGTTTGCTTTTAGGCCTCCCCCCTGGTATAGGTTGGAGTCACAGGAACCTCGTGGCCTAAGTCATGAGGTTCAAAAGAAAAAGCCCGCCTTATCGCGGGTTTCACCAGCGCCTAGCCACCACTAAGTCCTCTCCGGCACTAATGTACGATGTTTGCCGATCCGTTCTAATACACGCACTTAAAGCCACCATGGAGGCAACAAAACTTTAGCGCCGGGGCGCTAAGCCGCTAGATGATTTATAGGCTTCAGCGGGAGATAATGGAAGGCCAAAAACGTTTCATGAAGCTGGCATAGCAGTATGCACAGGCATGCGTGCAACCGGTGTAAGGGTTGAGGTAGTAATCCATGCCGGGAATGGCGCAGCGGCTCAGGGCCGTGCGGCACTCCTTCTGCAAAATCCGGGCCAGCTCTGCTCCCCCCTTTGGCATCGGCCGCTTTCTTCAAGCCGTGTTCCGGTGTCTGATCCGCCTCACCAGCTTGATCAGGGAGACGATATCGAAAGGCTTGGTGATATAGTGCTGGATCAGCCCCAGTTTTCTGACTTTCATGATATCTTCCAGCTCTCCATAGGCAGTGATCATGATCACGGGCACGCCTGAGATCATGCCCCGAACATCTTTTAGGGTTTCCAGGCCATTCTTCCCGGGCATATTGATGTCCATGAAGATCAGGTCCGGGGTCCGGGCGCGGATGGCGCGGACCGCCTGGTCGCTGTTCAAGGCTGTTTCGACCCGGTACCCCTCCGAAGTGAACGCTTCCTCCAGCAACTCGCAGATGGCTGGTTGATCATCTACAATCAGCAGGTAGTGGTCCTTCCTATCATTCGTCATCAACTGGCGCCGATCCTCCCCTCATATAAGGAACAATTCGACCTGTCTAATGGAATTCCTTGACAAAAATTCCTCAATTATTCGACATCAAGATGTTTAAAAACAAATGCAAGAACAACCAGGTAAAGATGTCCTGTTGAAAAGGGGGAAATTGCTATTGCTCCGCTTCGCTCCGCAATTGGTTTCGCAATTTTCGCCCTCAATAAGCCGAATTCTAGTTATTAATCCCAGCCAGCAGCCTCTAGACGCTAAATACTCCAGCAGATCACGGTACAGGCACCCGTCTCATCGCGGCGCCCTTCCTGAAGGCTGCACAGGGTCTTGCCGGAAAGTCGCAAAAATGATAAGCTTCATGAGCAGGAATATGTTTTTTTGAACCGACGGAGGTTGCATATGCTAGATAACACTAGCGGCGCCATGGTCAGAAGCGCCAGATCGAGAAGAACGGCCAGGAGGGGAGCGCCCGTCAAAAAAGCCTTACTGACAGTTGCCGGTTTTCTGGCGATCAACATCCTGTTTTTCGTCTTGACATCTCCTTTTGTCGTGTTTTTTGGCCCGTTCCACAACATCAAAACTGCAGCTCTGGGCTCCATTGGCACCTCAGAGCATCATAACCTGCTGCGCTACCTCGGGATGAGCGAGCAGGAAATCGACAAGCTTGGCAGGCAGGTGGCAGGCCCCGGAGGCGTTACCACCGGAGTCACCATCATTAACAACCACGACAGCACAATAACTGAACAACAGGTCATCAGCTCCCGCTATAAGGGATATCTTCTGGAGGTCAACGACCCCACCCGGGTGACGCTGGGTATCACCCCCAGCCTGGGATCGGCGGGCGTCGCCACCAGCGAGATCGCCAGGGACAACGGGGCGATCGCGGCAGTGAACGCCGGGGGCTTCGACGACCCGTCCGGGACCGGTACCGGCAAGACCCCCTATGGGGTGATCTTCCACAACGGTCGCCTCATTTGGGAAGAAAACGACGAGGCCGAAGAAGACCTGATCGGGCTGGACCAGAACGGGGTGCTGGTCACCGGCTCCTACACCGTCCCCGAGATGGAAGCGATGAACATCGAGGAAGGCGTCTCCTTCGGCCCGACCCTGATCAAGAACGGCGAGAAGATGGTCACCAGTGCGGCCAACGACCAGTGGGGCATTGGCCCGCGCACCGCCATCGGCCAGAAACAGGACGGCACAATTTTACTGCTGGTGATCGACGGGCGTCAGATCGACTCCCCGGGAGCGACCATACTGGACGTGCAGAACATCCTCTACGGCGCCGGCGCCTGGACGGCGGCCAATCTGGACGGGGGTTCCAGCACCACCATGTACTATAACGGCAAGGTGATCAACCATCCCTGCGACCCGCTGGGGGAGCGTATGGTGTCCACCGCCTTTATCGTCAAATAAAGAGTAAATTACCTTATTGAGGGTGATCCCGTGAAAAAGCTGATACCTTGGCTCCTGGCCACGATCGTTTTGCAACTGTGCATCTACCTCTATCTCAACAACCACCTGCTGACGCCTTCTGTCGCCTACACTCTGAAGCCGGCGGATTCCAGCAGCGTGCAGAGCGGCGTCGAGCAGTACTTTTCATATGACGGCAGTTTCCGGGCCGACGTCTCCAAGGACGCGGTGAAGATCTACGCCACCGGCGCCGACAGCCCGGCCAAAGAGATCGACATCGGCCCCACGGAGTGGCTCACCTACTTCTCCTGGCTGCAGGATCGCAACATTGCCCTGGCGGGGATCAGCAAGCCGGGCAAGTTGGGTACCATCTGCACCCTGGAGCCGCTCAACATGGTCACCGACAGCCAATCAATTGTGCCCACCATCACCGGTCTGTCCAAAGATGCGGAGATCGCCGACGTGGCCTACTCCGTGAACACCAACGTGATCTACATTCAGGTGAAGAGCGGCAGTGTCTCGACGATCTACCGCACCGACGCCAACAATATGCTGACGAAGGTGGACAACACCCCACCCGTCATTGGCCGGATCGCTAACTTAGAGAGCGAGGACGCCCTGCTCTACGACAGCGTCGACACCGGACGGGTCTATCTGGTGGACCAGAAGGGGAAGCAGTGGATCTCTCCCCAGGACGACAGCCAGTACGCCCTGATCGGCACCGACCAGAACGACAACATCTATATCGCCAGGCTGAGCGGCGCACAGGGCACCGCCAAGACCACCGGCGGCGCGGGCGGCGACCAGTTGGCAGATATGATCCTGGTGGGCAACCTGAACGAAGCTTTCACGCCGCTGCAGCAGTCGGGCCTGCCGGCGCCGGTGAACTCCATCACGGTCACCTATGACGGAACAATCAAGTTGACGTAGCCGGGTAGCCAGTTTTTTGGATTCGTTTTACCAAAAGCGCAATAATCTAAAGTGGTGCAGTTACTTCAACTACACCACTTTTTTATTTTTGCCGCTGTCCGGCCCGGCAGATCCGGCGATTATGGCAGTTCGCTCCTTTTTCCTGATCACGGCCACCAGCAGGATGATGGCCGGGATCACCAGTTCGACGATGGCGGCGTAAGGCGGCCAGGTCCCAAACAGGAAACCGGTCAATTTGGAATAGGCATCCCCAAAAACCACCTTGCTGAGAATGACCGTGGCGATCAGATACGCCGTTGACGCTTCCATCATGAACAACAACAGGAGCAGTTGCACGCTGCTGATGCGGCCATTGTCCAGCACCGGTCCGATCCCCCTTCTATCCGTGAGCCTACCTGGTCTTGATGGCCTCGCCGGTCACCCCGGTATTCTCGATGGTGAATCTGGCTGTCACCTGGACCTTCACGCCGGGGAAATAATCCCGCCACCGGTCCCTGATCTGCTTCCAAAAAGCGGGGTCGGTCTTGTGGATCAGGTCGCCGAACCCGAAGATGTCGGAGTTCAACGACTGGCACTTGGTCACCGCCTCTTGGCAGTAGCGCTCCGCCTCCTCGTCGACCAACTGTTCCGCAGCCTTGATATCGGACTCCTTCGTCAGGTCGATGGCGGCGTTCCTATCCTCTGTCAGTACCCCCGATCCCTTGATCATGACCTCGAAGGCGATGCCGTCCTGGCTGATCACCGGTTTTACGCTGGCGCTGACTCTCTGGAAAGTGTAGGAGGCGTTTTTCTCCGGTGACCTGAAGGCGAAGGGGATAGAGCCGCCACTGGCCTGGCTGTCAACGAACATGGCGCCCATGCTCTCCTCCTCGTTTAACCAGTCCACCAGCTTGTCCCCCTGGAAGACCGCAGTACCGCCCATGGCCATAGTCTTTCTTTCCGGGTGCCTGGCCTCCTCAACCCCCAGCACCCGGTTGAAATCATCCTTGGCGCCTGCCTCACCCTGTTGGCCCTGCTGATCCAGGGTAACGGTGCCGCCCGCCGGCCCCCTGCGGACGAATGACCCTCTCTCTGGCGGCAGAAACAGGTACATCCGCGGCATGGCCGCGTCCCTCCCGGGGGTCATCAGGCCGTAGACAACCGAGAACAGGTTCGCAGGCAGTGTCTTGGAAACACGGGAGGCGCTATTCATGATCATTCTGTATGTTTCCGTCGAGGACAGCGCCTCAAACTCGGGCTGGGACTCCAGGGCTTCCAGGGCGGAACCCTGGCAGGTGACCATTTCCGTCCGGTAGCGGACGTCCTTGCTGCGGTCGCAGAAGTCGACCAACTGCTGGATACCGTCCCGGGCCATCCCCTCCCCGATCACGATCACCAGGACATGCCCCATGTAGAGGAGCCGGGGTGAGCGCAGGGCCATCTCCCTGAGGGCATCCTGGATGGTCTCCCCCTCTTGCGAGCCAACAAAACCAAGGCTGGTAGGCGAAACTCCCATGCCCGATCCTGTTGGTCCTGGTCCTCCCATTGCGTTTATCTTCAGAGTGAGAATACTCATGAGAATCAGAGGTTTGCCGTCTTTGACGATCCGGTCGAAGCCAAGCATCGTGACCACGTCGAGGGTGCCGACCTCCCTCCGGTCCCAGCACCCTGTGCAGTTCAGGAGCAGCAGTGCGACCAGCGCCAGGGAGACTATGCTGAATCCTCTATTGCTGCGCATCAGGAGCACCTCCTTTTTTTCTGATCACGGCTATCAATAAAATGAGAGCGGGGATGGCCAGTTCCACGATCAGGGCCTCGATCGGCCAGTCATGGAACAGATAGTTTGACAGCTTCAGGTAGGTTCCGTACAGCACCCGGCTGAGGATGATCGCCATCAGGGCGATGGGGAGCAGCGTGATCCGGTAGTTTTTCAGGCCGAGGGTGCTGGCAACGGCGATGCCGGCGGAGTGATAGATAACTGCCAGCTTGATGCTGTAAGCGGCGATCAGAAAGATGATCACAACTATCTCCAGGCGTTCGAGCCAGTTCCCCAACGAGACGTATCCCACCAACAATTCAAAGGGATAGATCAGGTGCGCGGTGACCGGACCCCCAAACACACCCACGATTACGGCATGGACAGTTCCGGCAAGAATCATGACAGACCCCAGGTAGAGCAGACCGGTTTTAAGCGCCTCGTGCTTCTGGTTCAGGTAGGGGTAGAGCATGAGCATGAAAAAAACCTCACCACGCCAGCCGCTGTGAAATAGACTGGCTCTGAGGACAGGCAGCAGGCCGTTTTCGAAGACCGGTTTGAGGTTGCTGAAATTCAGGTCAATGGCTGCCAGGGAAAGCAATAAAACCACCATCAACGCCCACGCCGGGAAGACCATGCCATTTTCCCTGGCGATCACCTCGATGCCCAGGTAGGCCCCATAGATAGCGACCACTGCCAGCACCGTATCGAGCACCGCTGGAGGAGTCAGACTGAGAAGAGTTAACTGGATGAAGGTGGAACCCTCGTTCAGGAGCGGCGATCCGAAGTGGATGATTATCAGAGCATAGGTGGCAGCCAGCAGCTTGCCGGGAATCTTGCCCAGGATCTCAGGCAGGTACTCGGTAAAGACCTGGGCAGGAAACCGCTTGCCTAGAGCCACCGCCACCAATAGGACCAACAGGCCGTAGAACACGTCGCCCAGGGATACCGCAAACCAACTGTCCGGGCCGGCAAGGGCGGCCACTCTGGCCGGTGTGTAGAGAATGGCGCTGGATGCTTCAAATATTAAAAAAATGAAGAGCAACTGCACGCTGCTGATGCGCCCGTTGTCCAGTATGTCAGTTCCCTCCCTTTCAGATGGATCACGGCCTCGGCTGCGGCGGCCGCGGTTTGTTCAAGTCCTGCCTGACCGGTTCCACGTACCCCTGCAGCCGCGGCCGCATACGCATCGCCCAGATCGGCGCCCGGATGAAGGTGTCTTTGAAATCTCCCAGGCTCATGGGAGCGAAAGGAGACAGGTAGGGAATACCGAAGGACCTAACAGCGCAGAGTTGGAAGGTGGCCATGGTGAAGACGGCCATCACCCCGAACAGGCCGAGGAATCCGGCGGCGATGATCAGGACGAACCGCAGGAGACGCAGGCCGGTCGACAGGTTCAGCGAGGCGAGAGTGTAGGAAGCGACCGCCGTCATGGCGATAGTCAGGACCACTATTGGGGAGACCAGGCCGGCAGTGACGGCGACCTGCCCGATCAGGATGGCCCCGACCACGCCGATCGTCTGGCCGAAGGGCTTGGGCAGGCGGATGCCCGCCTCCTGCAGAACCTCGAAGGCCAGGACCATCACCAATGCCTCTACCATGCCCGGAAAGGGCACATTGGCGTGGGAGGAGAGGATGCTGCTCAGAAAATCGGTGGGAATCAGGTCCTGGTGGAAGGTGGTGACCGCGACGTAAAAGGCCGGGGCAAATAGGGCGATCATTAGCGAGCTCCAGCGGAGCAGCCTGATAAAACTGGCGAACCAGTAACGGTTGTAGTAATCTTCAGGGCTCTGCATCTCGGTTGTCAGCGTCGTCGGGACGACCAGGGTAAAGGGGTCGTTGTCCAAGATCAGGGCGGCCTTGCCCTCCAACAGGGCGGAGACCACCCGGTCCGGCCGCTCCGTCACCCCGATCCCGCTGACCGGGGAGTAGGGAGCATCCTGGATCAGTTCCTCGATCTGGCCACTGCCAAGGACACCGCCTATCCTGATGCGGTGCAGCCGTGACTTGATCTCCTCTACCAGACCCTCGTAGACATAGCCCTTGAGGTAGACTATATTGATCCTGCACTTGGTGACCTCGCCGATGTCCACCTTCTCCACGGCCAGCCGGGTGGTGTGCAGCCGTTTGCGCACCAGGGCGAGGTTGAGGCGCCCGTTCTCGTTGAAGGCGTCGAGCGAGCCCCGGGCCACCGATTCGGTCTGCGGCATCATCACCGGGCGATCGACGATCTCCGGGGCATACAATAGCAGCGCCCGGTCCTGGCCGTCGACGAAGAGCGCCACCAGGCCCTTGGTAATCTCGCCGGCCACGTCCACCCAGCGCTTGTAAATGAGTACCCTGGCGTTGGGAACGGCCGCTTCCGTCAGCCATTCCATGGTGATCCCCGACGGCGGCGCTTGGATCGTCTGCAGGGGTTCTGTCGTGGTCTCCTCCAATGTCTCCAAGCTCACCAGGGAATCAAGAAAGACCGCCAGGGCGCGGGTGGACCCCTGCTTGCCGATCCTGATCTCGCGCATCACCAGATCCTCACAGCGGTCGAAGATCTCCGTCAGCACCTGCTTGTTGTCGTCGAGCTTCTTCGAAAGGACACGGTCCTCCTGTTCCGGCTCGACCAGGTACGGTTTCTTGAGCGGGCCACCGGCTTGCCTGTTGCGCCCGAATAGGTTGAGCAGCCAGTGGAACATCGCCATCACCCCTCCCCCTGATTTTTTCGACATCATTCGGCCAGTGCATTTTTAGCATGCGCCCCAGATTGGTTGCTATGTCAAGCAATGATTGGGGCGCCTGCCTGCGGCAGGCAGGTATTCCATAAAAATAGAAGACGCCCAGACAAAGGCTGAGCGCCCGATCCTCTTTTGATATATTTCATGCAACTGACATCAAGGCGAAGTTATAGAGCCATCCCCTTTCCTTGATTGCTCAATCCAGTGTGCTGTTTCTATCATTATCATGCCTCCGGATAGCAGATGTTATAGCGCAATTGAGGCTGCCGGTCATACCTGGCTTTAAAAAAGAAAAACCCCAACAGTTGTCATTTTTAGGGTTTCTTGCCTCTCATTGAGAAGCGAGGTAAGCATGAGCATTTTGTTTTGATCAGGTGGCCAGCCCGGCGTTCACGCCAGAGCGGCACGCCTTCCTTGACAACACCGCCCTGATGCTGCCCAGAGCATCCAGAAGCTGCCTCCAATCGTCTGCAATGAGATCTGGCTGGTAGGGGCACATCTCCTCCCGGGAGGCGATCCCCCAGGTGACCCCCGCAGTGGCAACGCCGGCGTTCTTTCCCGTCTGGATATCGTAACAACTGTCCCCCACGTAGACAGCCTGGTCGGGCTTTACCGCCAGCAGTTCCAGGCCCCTGAGCAGGCAATCGGGATACGGCTTTGGCCTGCTGGTATCCTCCAGAGCAACCACATGGCTAATGTAGCGGTCCAGTCCGGTCATGGACATGCCGGCAACAGCCGGTTCCCTCCGCTTGGAGGTCACCAGCCCCAGCCGGTAGCCGACGCCGTTCAAGACATCCAGGGTTTCGATGGTGCCCGGAAACAGTTCGAGCATCTCCACCTGATGATCATGGTAGAATTCGGTGTATGCCTTTAAAAACCGCTCCTCCCGGCCCGGAGCATAGATCTCGGCAGCCTGTCGCAGGGGCAGGCCCACGGTCTTCATCACCTCGCCCTCGCCCCAGGGGATTCCGAAGTCCGCAAACACCTTCTCGAAGGTGCGCCTGATCAGGGGTATTGAATTGAGCAAGGTTCCGTCCAGGTCGAAGAGTACGGCTCTCAGCTCCTTCGCCATCTTCCTCACCCCTCCCGTTTCGATTGTAGCACAAGTACCAGTGCTTTGGGCAAAACAATACCTGGTATTTGAAGGAGCAGACTACAAACCCCTCCGGCAGTTTATCACAGATGACTACCCGCTCTAATGCCCCCGCTCTCCTACGCATCCGGGCTTACAGCCCGGAAGTCTGCTTTTTCTGACTTCTGACCTTGCTTCCGACCTCTGTGCCTGCCAAGCGGGCACCGGGCAGCACAATCCTACCCGGTTGGACCCGGACTTGGGTAATCCGCAGGCCCCCTGTCAGCAAGAGGTGGCATTACCTGTAATTACTACCAGATCCTTGGGCAGGAAAAATGTCCAACGGTGTCGAAATGCTGTTGAAATTCCCATGAACTTTAAAAAGCTCAGGTTATCCCGGAGATGATTCCATGACCCATTCAGCGCTACCAACGTTGCCCAGCCGCATACCATGTGGCCTGCCTGTGGGAAGTGCCCGTAAAAAATCCACCCTGGCGGCATTTATAATTTTTCTCATCCTGTGGTTGCCTCTGGCTTTGAGCCTCAGCCCCAGCACAGCCCTGGCTGCCGGCTTCTCAGACCTGACAGGGAACTGGGCGGCCCCGGAGATCGCCAGGGCGGTCGACGCCGGCTACATCAAGGGCTACCCGGACGGCAGGTTCAAGCCAGCCGCAGGTGTAACCCGGGCCGAATTTTTGACCATGGTCGACAATGCCTTTCAACTCGCCGCAGCCCAGAACCCAGGCACATTCCGGGACGTGCGCCCCGGCGCCTGGTTTTGCAATTCCGTCCAGGCAGCGGTATACTCCGGCCTCGTCAGCGGCTATCCCGATCATACCTTCCGCCCGCAACAGGCGGTAACCCGCCAGGAGGCGGCCTGCATCCTGGCCCCGCTGCTGAAGCTGCAGGAAGGCGCTCTTCGTTTCACCGATACCCGGCAGATCGCCGCCTGGGCGAAACCATCCGTGAGCCAGTTGGCAGTCGGGGGAATCATCGCTGGCTATCCGGACGGAACTTTTCGCCCTGAAAAGATTATCAACCGGGCCGAGGCGGTAGCGATCATCAATAAGGCCCTGGCCTCCCGGACGTCTGTTCAAACGCCGGCGCCGAGCCAGGACGACCAGGGCGTTCCAGTTACCCAAGCTCTGGCGCCAAGCCGGAGCGCCACCGGTGAACTGGCAGTCGATGTCAGTAACGACCAGTATGGCGAGCAGGTGGACATCACGGTGGTCGAGGGAGCGGTCTACAATGTGGCCGAGTTGCAAGACCCCCAGCGCCTGGTGGTGACCGTGCCAGACGTGACGGTGGTGCGTACGCCCCTGGAGATCGACGTGGGAGAGGGCGGACTGGACAAGGTCACCACCAGTTTTTCCGGGACGTGCCCGGGTACTGCCGAGGTGGAGATCTCCTTTGCCGCCCCGGTACCGCTCACCTATTACACCACCCCGGAACAAGCCGGAGAATTGCAGATCACCGTGCCGCCACAGATCTACAAGATCGAGACCGCCCCCGTGTCGGACTTTCTGGCTGTCAACCTCTGGTCTACAGGTCCCCTCAACTACCAGACATCCATGGAGGGCAACCCCCAGCAACTTGTCCTCTACTTCCCGGGCACAGATCTGAGCCCCGAACTGCTGAATTGGCAGCAGCAAATAAGCGCCGCCGGAGTCGACGGCCTGCAGTTCAGCGAACCCCAGCCGGTAACAGCCCAGTTAACGGTACAAGCCACGCAGGAGATAACCTGTTCCTCAGACAGCAGTGACCAGGGACAGCAGATGCTGCTGCGGCTGCAAAAGAACACCAACCCCGCCGGGCAGGGTGAACAGAGCGGGCCGGCCGGGCCGGGTGGACAGGGCAGCCTGGCAGGCAAGTGCATCGTGCTCGACCCCGGCCACGGGGGCAATGACCCGGGAGCGATCGGGCCACATGGCGTTGAGGAGAAATGGGTAACCCTGCCTATCGCTCTGAAAGCGGCAGACATCCTCAGGCAGCAGGGTGCCAACGTGATCATGACCAGAACCGGCGACACCAACCCCGGCCTCTTTGCCCGGTCGGAGTTGGCCAACGACAACAACGCTGATGTTTTCGTCAGCATCCACGCCAACTGGATCAGAAATTCAAGCATCGGAGGTACCGGGACCTATACCTACGCCCCCCCGGGCACTCCCCTGGGACAGCAACGCACAGCCCGCCTGCATCTGGCAAGTTGCCTGCAGGAGGATCTGGTCAAAACCATTGGTCTACACGACAGTGGGGTCTTCGAGGATGGTTTCGAAGTGCTGCGCTGCACTACCATGCCGGCAGCCCTGGCGGAGGTGGCCTTCATCAGCAACTACTGGGAGGAGCGCCTCCTGGGCGACTCCAACTTCCAGCAGCAGGCGGCAGCAGCCATCGCCAGCGGCATCACCAGGTTCCTGACGAATGGTTAGGGACGGCAAACGCCTCGCGCCCCCCCTGATCGGTGTTCTGATCGCCCTATCTCTTCCCTATGGAAAACGCCTTCCCAATCTGTTGGCCGGCCGCGTAATAGAGACCGCCGCCGGGGGCAAAGAATAACGGCCTGATCTTGTCGATTACCGGAACCCCGTTCTCTCCCACCATTGCCTCCTCAACTTTCACATCGATGATTTCTCCGACAAACTCGGTGTGCAATCCAAGTTCGATATGCTGCAGCAGCTTGCACTCGATAATGTACGGGAACTCCTGCACATACGGAGCGTCCACCAACTCACTCTTCACGGGCGTGAGCCCCGTGGCGGCAAACTTGTCGGTATTCCTGCCCGAGGCGATCCCGAAGTAGTCGGCTTCTTTGATGTAGTCCGCAGAAGGGATGTTCACCGTAAAGGCCTTCCTCTCCAAAATATTCTCGTAGGCAAGCGTAGCCTTTCTGAACGAGACGGCGACCGCCTGCGGGCTGGAGCAGCACATCCCAACCCAGGCGGCAGTGCTGGCATTGGGCTTGCCCTCCTTGCCATAGGTGCCGATCACCCACACCGGCGTCATGCAAACCCCTTTGGAGCTTAAAGACACTTTACTCATCTGAATACCTCCCTCGTAATTTCTAAGCCATTTGGCGTTTTTTAGAACTTGGACACTTCATATCCGGCATCGACGATGGCCTTCTCCATGTTTTCAAGATTTGTCTTGTCATCAACGTAAGTCACCTTGACCGTCTTGGCGTTCAGATCGACCACCGCGTCCCGCACTCCCGGGGTAGCGATCAGCACCTTCTCCACGGTCATCTTGCAGTGCCCGCAACTCATGCCCTCCACCTTCAAAACCACCTGCTTGATCATCGACATATTCCTCCCTGTTTATAGATTCCGGGCTGCCGCCCGGGATCTGGGCTTGTCGTCGTTTTACCTGAATGTATTGTAGCATCCCACACTATTTTACCACAGATGACTACCCGCTCTAATGCCCCCGTGCGGAGTACATCTGAAGCGGTGGGATAAGAGCCGGGTGCCCTCTGGGCGCGCCACTGTATTAACTGGCTACGAAGAGGAAAAACCGCAACGGCAGCGAAGATGTTCGGGGAGAAGATGAGGAGTGGTGGTCGTGACGGCAGGCCTTACCGGCATCACGTTGAACACCATACTGCAGCAGCCTCTGCCTAGCCGGTTCCTCCTAACCGTACTGGCGGTCAAGGACGATACGGCAGTTATTGTGGCCAATGGGAGGGCTCTGGAGGTGCATTCGGAAATCCCCCTGCAACCGGGACAGACGCTTCTCGTCAGCCAGGAACCAAACTGGCGCTGGATGACAACTGGCCTCTGCTCGCCGCCGGCCTCAGCAGCCTAAACCTCAAGCTAGCCTCAGAGCGGTGCGACCTCGGGCAGGTGCACAGCCAGGCCCGGTCAATACAGGACCTCGGGATGCGGTTTCAGCAATATAACCCTTTCGACATCTCCATCTGAGCAGATCAACCACCCCCACGCCTAAAGGCCGGGCGCCAGAAAGATGGTGAACACATGGACGACGAACCAAAACAGGCGGCAGCCTTAAGGTACCGTCAGGGTAAAGACAACGCCCCCCGGGTCGTCGCTTCGGGCAAGGACGAACTCGCCCGGCGGATCATCCAGGAGGCGGAACAGCACCAGGTGCCGGTCTACGAAGACCCGGACCTGGCCAGGCTGCTTTCCATGCTCCCCCTCGACTCGGAGATTCCACCTGATCTTTACGCCGCCGTGGCCGAGGTGCTGGCGTTCATTTACACCCTCACCATCCGGCAACATGGCACCTGGCCGCTCCGCAGACCGAGGGTTTAGATTTCGTCATCCTCTTTAGGGGGAATTTCCTGCGTCTTGGCAGCAATCCGCCTGGCCGTCTCCCGCAATTCATCAACAGTGACCGCCAGATTCTTGGCCACCCCCTTGCTGAACTTCTTGGCCTTGCCCCCCACCTGATCAGAAATCCGTTTGGCGCGCTCCTGCAGTTCGGGCGGCGGGGACATCTTCCTGATCGCCTCTCGGAGTTCGGTGGCCGGGCCGGAGATGTTGTCAGCGATCTCCTGTCCCAGAGAGGCCAGCTTTTCGGAAATCACACTGGCCGTCTTCTGGAGTTCGGAGATGGCGGAGATGTTACTGATCATTTCGTGGCCCATGGCAGCCAGAGCATCGGCGATCTTGCTGGCTGTTTCGTGCACCTCTACGGAAGCAGACATCCTCTTTACCGCATCCTGCATCTCGGCAGCCGGGCCGGACATCAGGGTGCCCATCTCCCTACCCATGATGACCAGCGAATCGGAGATCTTCTTCGTCGTTCTCTGCAGTTCAGCCAGGGCTGTCATCTTCTTGATCGCCTCCTGCAACTCGGCCGCCGGAGCGGACATGCTCTTGGCGATTTCCTGGCCCATGTCGGTCAACTGCTCGGACATCTTTCTGGCAGTTTCCTGCAGATCGGCAAACGGAGCGGCCTCATCCTTCTTTGCTGTTTCACTCTGGTCATTATCCGCCATCATAAACGCCTCCTTTTTACAATACCTCTTTTTACATCTTCTTACCAATACAGTATCACAGCTCCAAACAACAGTCCACCAACACCATCCGATGATCTAGTGACAACCAAGCTAGATCAAAACTCTGGAACCGCAGGAACTGCGGGGATAGCCTGTAGAACCCTAGTAAGACTTCTCTTTGGAAGGCAAGGGGCGATGAAACAGGAACGAGTGGTTGGAGTCGCGGGAATCACGTGGCTTCAGTCATGAGAGGTTCAGAGAAAAAAGAGATCCTCCATGGAGGATCTCTTTCCGGTCACACCTTACAGGCGGACGACGTTAGCTGCCTGGGGTCCACGGTTGCCCTGGACGACATCGAACTGTACCCTTTCGTTCTCATCAAGGGACTTATAGCCTTCACCCTGAATGGCGGAGAAGTGGACGAAAACGTCACCGCCCTCTTCCTTCTCGATAAAGCCAAAACCCTTCTCAGCGTTAAACCACTTTACTTTACCTTCCATTTCGATTGCGCCTCCTTCCGTTTTAGTTCATGCAAAAGCGGGAATCCTTCAAGTGCTTTTGTCCATACTGTAGAACAGGAGGGCGCAAGAACTTTTCAGTTTTTCCTGGCACTTTAACATGTCGGAACTACCATAGCACATCAAGACCACAATTGCAAGTAAAGAATGTCATCTGTAAAGAATGTCATCTGTCGTCTTGTCGTCATCTGTCATCTGGAAAGAATACCATCCTGATACAGCCTGAGATGATTGGACTTCCAATCATCTCAACTCAAATCCAAAAACCGATGCGTTAAGGGGGTCCGTTGGTGTTCGTCCCGCGCTCTGCTTTTTTACTGCTGGCCGAGAAGTGTTTGCAACTCTTTATTGGCGTTAGATGATTCCGGAGGAGTATTATAGGAATTGCTCAATATAACAGATACCAAAATGGCCCTCACCGCTCGCAGAAAAGGCGTGTGCATGATTGACTACTTGATCAGAACCAGGCCGTAATAGTTTTGCTCGCATGTTTTGTCCTTCACTACCTCGATGGGAAAATCGTTTGCCCTTACGGTAGCGTAAACGTCGATGCCGCAGGACTCCATGGATGGCCTGCTGCGCCGCGGATGATTGCATTGCTGGATGTTGCATTCCTCGCATAACTCACACGGCCCCGACCCATATGCCAGCGCCTTGTAGTATCCCGCCAGGAAAATCTCCCGCTCCAGCTTGGTGACCACTTTGGTAGGGTGGCCAATTTGCTGGCAGTGAACAAGCAGGGCGGTGTCGTAGCAGTCGATCACCTCCTGGGTCTCCCTGGGTGTCGGGGTATGGGGAGGGCAGCAGTAGCTCGTATTATAGTTGCCGCAACCGAAATGACATTTCATTCTCACCCAGGCACCTGTCTTGATGGTATCTGCTTTGATCGCTTTGGCGTCGAGGGCCCCAAGCTCTTTTGCCATATCGATGAACCTGGCCAGATCATCAATCATCCTGTCACCCCCTTGCTGTGCTTTGATCTGATTATATCGGGTATTCGAATTTTCATGTCGGTTCCATAAACTATGCCCCCGATACGACCCTGCGCCGCCTGGGCATCATTATTCGTCTTCTTCCGGTTCCCAGTCCTTTCGGTCTTTGACGCTATTGAACAGGAACCGGGCACCCTGATTGTCCGAAGGGTTGAGCCAAAGCATCCGTTCGAAGATATGCTCAGCTTCCTCAAAACGGCCAAAACGCCAAACACACAGCCCATAGCCGTGCAGGCAGCGAAGAAAGGGACGGTTATCTATCAGGCCCCACGGCAACACCCCGTCAAACTCCTCGCCAAGAGACAGCTCGCCGATTCGTAAGCCGATCTCGTAGTGCTTGATGGCCACTTCGGGCCTATGGTCGAAGGCGAGATTTCCCAGGTGGGAGTGAGCGTCAAGGCAACGCAGGTCGGATTCAAGCAGTTCCATGAGTAGCTTGTATGCTCCGCGGTGATCACCTGCGTCTTTCAGTTCATTGGACTTGCTGATTGGGTCTGAGAATGGGTCCCCGTCTTCGGGGTCAGCGCCGGGCAATACCTGTTCCATCTCATACTCCGGGCGCGGGCCACGGTCTATGATCGGTTTGGCCCACTCATCTACCGGTTCGTCCTCCTCACCCCAGTATTCGTCCTGCGGGTCCCACATGCCAAAATCATTGAGCAAAAGCGGCTTGAGGCCGAGCAGGGAAACGTCGATCCGGGCGGACTCGATCTCCCCGGAGAGGTACAGGTGCCCAGCATAGCGCCAGAACTTGTGGGGCTGCACTGTGACGATCTCGCCGGGCACAACATCCCGGGCATTGGTGTGAAATGTAATTATGAGGTCGCTTCCCAGCATGCGGCAACGGACATTGTTTGTCTTCACCGAGATGACGACAAGCTCTACAGTTTTTCCTGTGTTCAGGTCTTCGGAAGTTCTGATGTCAGGTATTGCTTGTTCAAGCAACTTCCGGCATGAACCCTTCAATGGTGTGAGTTTGTTTTGAATTATATCCCAGATGATAGGCAGACTGACTCCATGATACTCGTGACTCAGGACATTGTGCAGTCCGATAATCTTTCGCCAGTCGATTTCGGAGGCAGCGGCACGATAGGAGTTAGGTAAGCGGCCCGCAGCCTCACCGATGATTTCTAAATTACGGACCACGGCGTCCTGCGTTTTCCGGTCCTTTTGGAAGGCGCCAAAATCCAGGCCAGCCGTGTAGTCCCGAATGCTTTCTATAGCATCCAGCATGTTGTCCAAGTACAGGCGAGGATCTCTATGCATAGACGGTCTCCTGCTCGACGATCAGCCTGAGGCGCGGCTTGACCACAGATGACTACCCGCTCTAATGCCCCCGTGCGGAGTACATCCAAAGCGGTGGGATAAGAGCCGGGTGCCCTCTGGGCGCGCCACTGTATTAACTGGCTCTAAGCTTCAGTGGGGGAAAAGCAATCACCCACTGAAGCTTAGAGCCAGTTGAACGTCTCGGCCATCACCAGGTCTACCGGACGCCGAAGCACTTCTTCCAGCCGGAATTTGAAATGGGGCGATTGGCCAATCAGTCAGGATACCTTGTGGCTGCTTATTGAGGCACCGCCAATCGAAAGGGGCGGAAGCGGAGCGGCAGTCAGCCTAAACCGGATGCTCCTAATTATGAGAGGCCATCGCCTACTCGACCTAATTATTTAGGTTTATTTGTTGTCACCATCGAAGCTATTGGAGCAGTAGCTTTCTTCTCAGCCTTCTTCTTCTTTTTTTCCTTATTCTTAGGACTTTTATCTCCCATATTAAATACCTCCAATCATACTTTAACACAATTATACTCTATTTCTGAAATCATCGCCATCAGCGCAAACTGGCAAAAGAACATATTCAGTTCATCTCCCGCCTGCCGGAGACCTTAAACCTGGCAGGAGAGTTGGAAGTCTTGGCCTGGCGGGCAGACAACTGGCTCGAGATTGGAATTGTTCCATCAGGGTATGTCATTGTGCCCTGCCCAGCTTACCCGTCATCCTTGAACTCACCGACATATTTTGCTCCATCTGGTAACTGGTGAGCCATCGGGGACTCGAACCCCGGACACCCTGATTAAAAGGCATATGACGGCCATTTTTACCTATGAAAAGTTGAATGAATGATCATCAAACTTCAATCGTAACAAGCATTGCAGCCATTTTCTAAGTCTCATGTAGTTAGGGATCGCGATTCACCATTGGCAGTGATATACTGGTAGCGCGATTTCTGATACTGGTTGACATCAATAAATAGATAGTATAGCATAAGAGATGCTAAAAGTTACTGCTTATAGATTCATCTTCTAGTCAATCCCTTTCCTCATTATGCCTTTCGGCGCTTCCCTCCAGGAACAAAATTGGCAACAGTTAAAATGATTGAAACGACCCATCTGGACAATCGCCTTCCACCCAGTTCCTCTACTGTGCGTTTTCATTAACAGCAGGAGGTGAAAAGAACAGGCCAGTAATGGATTTTTTTGGCCCATTTAGCGCACACTCATAAGAACAGATGAAGATTTGCGTCGCTAAATGAAATTGATTACATCTGTGAAGTTGGCAACACCCGTTGGCAATCTGTAAATAGCATTAGGAACAAACTCTCATTTCGTGGGACACATCTTCGCATTGACATCCATCACAGCGAAACAATAAATAAAAGGAGGAATGATGAAGCATGTTATGGGTACTCGCGGTAATTTTCATAGTTTTATGGCTTCTTGGCGTAATTACTGCGCATATGTTTGGAGGATATATCCATATTCTTCTCATAATTGCTGTTATTGTGATTGTGGTACAGTTGCTCACGTGAAAGGAGGGGTATTTAGCTGCAGTTGTCCGGCCTAGGATACCCCAGAGCTGTGCCTCTAGTTGTTTTTACCGATGGCTACCCGCTCTAATGCCCCCGCTTCCTCCGCATCCAGACCTTCGGTCTGGCCTTGTACTCCACATTCTTCAGGCCGGGCGTAGCCCGGATGCGGAGGAAGAATGCGGAGTACATGAAGCGGTGGGATAAGAGCCGGGTGCACTCTGGGCGCGCCCATAGTTAACTGGGTCTTGGCTTCAGTGGGGGAAAAGCAATCACCCTCTGAAGCCAAGACCCAGTTGAATGGACGGCGCTGTTGACCAGATGATCGAGCTGCCATAGTGGAGTACTCGATGGCATTTTCCAGTTCCCGCACATTGCCCGGCCATGTGTATTCATATGTTTACAGGTAGCGCTGGTAGCATTTTAATCAGGAAAACCTCGACTAAATCTTTACATAGCGGGCTTCATGCTGACTCCAACTGAGGAACCGTTCCAGGTCGTTATAGGATATTTTGATGGTCGCCGTATTGACATTCGGATGCACACAAAGGTTATTCATTCCCACCAAGTCTCTATCTATCAGTACCTTGACGCTTTTATTCCGGTCGTTGAGCAATCCGAAAGGGCTAACCGCGCCTGCCTTCAAGCCCAGATATCTAAAAAGCCTCTCTTCTGAAGCAAAGCTCAGGGGCGTACACCCGATCTGATCGGAAAGGCTCTTCAAGTCAACTCGTTTAGAGCTTCCGGTAACTATGAGGTAGTGCTCATCGCCTTTTCGGTTTCTGGTGAAAAGGTTCTTGCAATGCATCGCCTCTCCAATCCCTGCCTTATCGAGATCTTCCATGGTAAATACCGGCGCATGTTCGAATCTGTAATATGAAATTCGCAAGTCGTTTAAAGCATCATATAATCTTTGCTCAATCTCGGTGATCATTGTTCGACCTCTACTTTTCTTTTTCGTTTCTACATAATCTTCTACGTTTGCACCCCCACTGAAGCTTAGAGCCAGTTGAACCCGTGTTGCCCACGGTCGGCGTAAGAGCTTCACCCACCTATGGCAAGCTATCTCAAGCGGAAAAGCAAAAGGCAGCTTCGGGTAGTGACCATCCTGAAGCCGCCTTGTCGGCAACCGCGCCCAGGGGCGGTGATGATCGCAGGTAGCCTTGGGTATGAACAGGTCTTGCGATAGCGGGGGCGGTAGGGACTCGGTACAAATTATTTTCCTCTGCTTGCCAAGACGTCACTAAGCATCTTGCCGCCAACGCCCCAGTTGTCCATTTCATTTTCTTTGATCAGAACGGTAAATGCCGATTCGGAAATGCCCAGTGTTTCACTGGCTACCTTTGTAAGGCCTGTGACAAGCTTTTCCTTTTTGTCTCTGTCCATTTTACCCGCTTCGATCTTGATAAAAGGCATCATTACCCCCCCCTTTCTTAAAATCTCTTAAAAGAGGCAAATTCACTTAGCTTTTTTCCCGGTGGCGGTTCATGCTCTTCAGATGGATAACCGGGAGGAATCATGGCACAGATATTACTCCATAATTTTGGCTCATGTAGTAAAGAAAGTCAACTCTTTATCATCCGTAGTAACCCGTCTCCCGGTTGCGGCCGAGCACGGTCGCGTCATATAGCGGGTGCGACTCCCGCCGGGCAAGGTCTAGCCAACCACCCGTAGCCAGCCTTGGAGCGTTCCAGGCCTTTTCATTCTTTTGCCCCCCCCATGATGTCAATAATTCATATGTAAGGAAACCCCTGCCTTAATTAACTGCGCTGCTGACAGGCCTTCCATCCTCAATGAGACGTATCTGAAGATCGATGTCGTGCTGCCAGAGGTTTATGATACAAATCCTAATTCTTATGGGTGTACACTAAATGGGCCAAGCAAATCCCTGCTTGGCCTGTTCTTTTCACCTCCTGCTGTTATTGAGATCGCATGGTGGATGAATTGGATGGAAGGTGATTGTCCAGATGGGCCGTTCAGTCATTTTAACTGTTGCCCATCTTGTTCCTGGAGAGAAATGATGAAAGGCAAAATGAGGAAAGGGTCAAGCGAAAGAAAAAACCATACATTAAACTTTAATCGGCCATTATTACGCTAAACTATTTTGCTATTAATGTCAATCTGATATAACCCTGCGTATAGTGCTCGCAAACCT
>Ga0224534_1000396_pt1 | contig 28200 bp, 22 predicted proteins | sample 714E12024metaG_FD_172012 | JGI IMG/M metagenome (GOLD analysis project Ga0224534, IMG submission 172012) | Peat soil microbial communities from Stordalen Mire, Sweden - 717 E1 20-24 | ecosystem: Environmental > Terrestrial > Soil > Wetlands > Peat | place: Sweden: Norrbotten County, Stordalen... | reverse complement strand
CTTATGGAGTACTCACGCGGAAACGTGATGTCGCCTCAAGAACTCTCCAAAGAGTTCGGCATCAGCCTTTCGCGGCTCGCAGACTTGCGCTCGCAGGGAAAGGGACCACCGTACTTCAAATTTGGGGGTATCTGGTATCCGAAGAACGGTTTCGACTCTTGGATACATAAACAAATGAAGGGAGACAACAAAAATGTCGCTGAGAAAAAGGGGCGGCAATTGGCATTACCGGTTCGAGTACAAGAGCCAGGAGTACACGGGCAATACCGATTTGGCCGACACGCCACAAAATAAAAGGGAAGCGGTAGGAGTCGAAGCGGGAGCGCTGGAGGCGCTCAAGAAGGGAAGGTTGCAGACAAGGAATATTGAAATAATCAGCTTTCGCGACGGCGTTGCGAAGTTCCTACCATGGGCAGAGGTTCACTACCGCGCACATCCGAATAGCTACAAGCGGATCAAAACAAGCCTCTCCAGTTCGCTCGTTTACATGAACAGAATGCCAGTAAGTACGATCGACGCTGCCAAGCTTGATGGCTACAAGATGTGGCGGGCCAACGAACACCACGTCCGCGATATTACGATTCGACACGATTTACACGCATTGAGCACGTTTTTCACTTATGCGATCCGTCATCATTGGGCTTTTGCCAACCCGATTGATGAGGTAGACATTCCTTCCGATGCCGACGCCGAGCGGATGCACGTTCTCACGGCAGAGGAAGAAGATGACTATTTCAGGCGTGCAGCCCGTTTTCCCGACCTACATGATGTTGAACGCCTAATAATTAACCTTGGGTTGCGACCGGAAGAAGTCACCTGTCTGGCGAAGGAGGATATCAACTTGGAAGCCGGCAAATTGCAGGTCTGCCGCGGGAAGACTCGGGCTGCGAGACGTGTTCTCGATCTGACGACTGAATCACGGCAGATATTGGCGCAACGTATGAAAGGTGATTCACGTTGGATCTTTCCATCCAGACGAAACAAAGGCAAGCATGTCGGCCGCATCAACTCCGCTCACGACAGAATTGTCGCAGTGGCTCTTAAGCAAGGAGTGGTAATCGGATTCGTACCGTACGACTTCAGGCATACCTTCGCTACCCGGGTGGCCGAAGCCGGCGTTGATCTGCCCACTCTCGCCGCACTTCTTGGGCACGGATCGATCCGCTGTGTGCAGAAGTATGTCCACCCCACTGCCGACCACAAGAAGCAGGCGATGAAACGCTATGACAGAACGTTTAGGCTGGGCAAGAAAAAATCTGGGAGCAGGGTGAAACCGTAACAGATTGCGATGATTTGTAAAGCAAGCCTGCCATCCCGCCTCCCCGCCTGTCCCTCTTAAATTCTTCACATTCCAATCCCAACTACTGCGGCCCACATCTGCGCCTGCGTTTGCGACCGATGGAGGCGGTCTGCGCGTCTGGCGAAGGTGTGGAACAATCAGAAATTTTCAAATTAATTTGAAAGGAGTAAAGCCCCACAGGGGGATGAAGCACAACATTGAGGCAGGAACAGTCGATTTTCCTGTCCGGTTTTGGTCCGACCCCCCACAGGAAAACGGACGAGAAGTGCGCAAAAGACACGAAAATTCACGAAAAAGACACACTTGCCCATGAACGATAAATTCAGGTCAAGTGATTGAAAGTGTTGATCTTACAGGGAAATTATGGAGGCGCGGGCCGGGATCGAACCGGCGCATAAAGGTTTTGCAGACCTCTCCCTTACCACTTGGGTACCGCGCCTCGCAGGGGCTGCGCTTTCGCGCACACCCGGTTGAATCAGGAAGAGTGTATCGCAGAAGGGCTGGTTTTGGAGCGGGAGACCGGGGTCGAACCGGCGACATCTTCCTTGGCAAGGAAGCACTCTACCACTGAGCTACTCCCGCTCGCACAAGTTGAAGTATAGCGGCCCGTGTAGCCACGGTCAACGCGCCGAATACAAGGCGGACCGGATGCGGGACGCCGCTCTGCGTGTCTGGTTCCTAATTCGCCGCCTGCCCTCGGTACGCAATCCGCGGACTGGCCAACAGATCGGAGCGCCGCCGCACCACATGCGGCGTCACCACCATGACAAGCTGGTTGGTGTCCTTCTGTATGTCCTGCGTAACGGGCATCTGGAAGCCCGGCAATTCGCTCAATCCAGGGATCCCCGACATCGCAGCCGACTCGGTTTTGCTCACATAGCTCACCATCAGCACGCTCTCGCCCTCCCTCACCGTGATGTCCGATTTGAACTCCCGGTTTCCCAGGATGGGGTTGCCGTCACTTGTACTGCCTGTGAGCGATTCGATCTTCAGGTCCAGTTTCATGTTGATCTGTCCCGACTTCAGGATCACCGGCGTCGCATTCAGGGTCACGCCGAGGTCCTCATAGGTGACCTGCGGAATCGTCATACTGCTGCCGCCCGCGTACTGCGAGAGCAGGCTGGCGACGTTGACGCCGTTGATGGTTTTATTGCTCAGCGCGGAGGCCGCCGTCGACAACCCCGAGCTGTAGGTCGATGAGGTGATCGGATAGCGCGTTCCCTCGCGGAAGTTTGCGGTCTGCCGGTCTGCCACCCGCATCTGCACATCGTCGAGCGTCCTTGTGTCGGATGAATTCAAGCCCAGGTTGAACGAGATATTCCCTGTTTCCGTGATGCCTGTCATCATCGTCTTGCCGCCAAAGACCCCAATCGTGCTATTGAACAGGCTGCTCTGCACCAATCCCGACGCAATCAGCTCGCCGGCAATCGTAAGCGCGCTGGACGTCGCGGTAATGGGTGGGTTCCCCAGGCCCTGCGCAATCGCCTGCTGCACCAGCGTCTGGTTTGCATTCACCAGCGCCGTGGCTGCCTGGTCCACGTTGTAGATTCCGGCCGCCGTGGGAATGTTCGCCCCGGCGTTGACCGTGCGAGAGGTATCCACCTCATACATCTTCACCTCGACCATCACCTCTCCGGTGGCATCGATCAGGTCCTCGAGCACCCGGTTCATCGGTGCGAGGACCTCTTGCGGAGCGCGCACCACGATGCTTCCGGTGGTTACCTGAGCGGTTGTCTGCCTCACTCCGAAGATGTTGCGCGCCACGTTCGCCATATCGTTGATCTGTTCCTGCGTGGACCCCGGCAGATAGATCGTCTCCTCTACCAGGCGCTCCATGAGCAGCCGGTTCGACGGGAGGTCACGGGCGACCAGCACGCTGGTCTCATCCACGGGCACCACGATGACATGGGCCATCTCCTTCAGCACCTCCATGGCCTTTCCGTAGTTCACATTCTCCAGATCGAAGCTAAAATTCTTCTGCTCCACGGAGGTATCGACAATCGCGCGAATGCCGTATGCCGAAGCCACATCGCGGAGCAGGTCCGGGGAGGTCCCGCTCAGATGAAAGCTCTTCACCGCGTCGCTCGGCGCGAGGAGAATTGCGCCCTCCAGCACCGGGGCCTGAATCTTCCACGGCTCACTCGCTTCGCCAGCGGAGAGCATCCGGGCGCGGTCCGCGAGCGGGTCTGGCAATGCGCCGCCAGCTTTGTCGCCGGGCTTTTCCGCGGCCTGATCCGAAGCAGCCTGGCCCGAAGCTGCGTCCGGCGCTTGGGCCGCGCTCGCGGTCTTCGCCAAATCCGGCCCGCTGTGCTCGATCACAATGGGATTCTCGGGGTCGATGGCGCGCGCCTGGGCGAGCAGCTTCTCCGCCTTCTGCGGGTTTCCCTCCTGCCGCGCCTTGCCCGCCTGTTGCACCAGCTCCGTCAGCCGGTGCTGGCGCGCCAGCGAGATCGCGATCGCATAATCGCGGTTCCCGGGATCCAGTTTCTGGGCACGCGTAAACTCGCGCTCGGCCCCGATCAGGTCGTCCCGCTGGAGCTTGTTCGCGCCCGCCAAATATGCATCCTCAGCCTGCCGCAGATGCCGCTTGCCGGGCGCAGTCTCCACGGGATGCGAACCGGCAGCCGCCAGCGCGGTCTCCGCGCCCGACCCATCCGCCGGCTGCGCGGGCGCAGCCTGGGCCGGCTCCGCCTGACCCGCTTCCGGCTGACTTTGAGCTGGCGGACTTTGCTGCGTCTGCTCCTGCCCCGCCGCTCCCTGCTGTGCCTGTCCTTGCTGCGTCCGATCTTGAACTGCCGGAGCCTGCGTTGCCGGAGTCTGCGCCCATGTCTTGCTGGCGGAGTTCGTGAGCACAAAGCAGCAGAGCAACCACGCGCCCAGCCGTGGTCCGCTCCGTGTTGCGCGAAGATGGTTTGGGAAAGCCATGCACTGCTATCTTAGACGCGCTACGCCCCCATCCGGGGGTGCGGACCGCAGGCTCGCTCCACGACCCGCCCGCCGCAGGCTCATCTGTTCCCTGGTTTCTGTTGTCAGGCCTGCCGCCCGATCCCCGCTATCATCATTCTCGGCCTCTGGCCCATCGCCATACGCTGGGCCATCGCCGGACGCTCGCTCATCACCGGTCGGCGCATTCCCTTGCGGATCTGCGCGGAGTCCAGATCGAGTTCCGCCAGCGTACGGCTGAGGGTGTTGCGATGCATTCCCAACTCGGTCGCGGCCTTGCACTGGTTGCCCTTGTGGTGCGCCAGCACTTCCAGGATGTAGCGCTTCTTGAACTGCCGAATGGCATCCGCATAGGGAATGCCCGCACTGTGCATCTGTGTGATCAGGGTGTCCAATTCACGCTTCAAAGTTCTAACCTCGCTTGCTGGCCGCACCAGGCTGAATCCCTACTGTAGACCACTCCATGCCGATTGATCCAGTGCGGCGGATTCTGCCGATCCGGTGAAGCCGGTCCTGCTGGAAACCAGCCGCGCCGTCACAGAATCCGCTGTTGAAGGAAATCAGGTATGAGGAAGGATACATCATGCACAACGGTAAATAAATAGGGTCTCAGGACCGATTTGGAGATGACGTCCGGCTGCGGCGTGAATATCGTTGCAGCCATCAGCAGAGCGATCCCGATCAGGCAAGCGCGGGCGAATCCAAACCCCGCCCCGAGAATGCGATCGAGCGTACCCAGCCCGATCGTCCGCAGTTTCTTTTGCAGTACGCGGCCAGCCATCTCAAACACCGCCGCCACGACCACGATAATCAGCAGGAAGGCGACCGTCCGCGCCATGTACTCCGATGTAATCCAGGCCTGGTCCCTGATCCGGTCTCCGAGGTCGACGTAGCCCCAACTCGCCACTTCAAACCCCGCAACAAACCCGAACAGTCCGGCGATCGCGCGCACAAGCCCTGTGACATATGCCCGCACCATCGAGACGATCAGGATCGCAATCAGTACCCAGTCGAACCAGTTCAAGTCTGCAAGGTTCATGGTTGCACCTTCAAAAGGTCCACCGGCCCGGCCCGCACCCCCATTGCATCCAGGTCGTCCAGCCCTGTCAGCAGCCGGAACGCCTCCATGTATTTTTCCCGAGTATGGGTCACAACATCATCGGGCAGCGCAGGCGCGGGGGCCTGCTTATTCCAGCCAATGGATTCAAGATAGTCGCGCACGTACTGTTTGTCGAAGCTGGGCTGCGCGCCGCCCGGAGCGTAGCTTGCCGCCGGCCAGTAGCGCGAGGAGTCCGGAGTCAGCACCTCGTCGGCCAGCACCATCCCCACGCCGTCGATCCAGCCGAACTCGAACTTCGTGTCGGCCAGAATCAATCCCTTCGCCGCCGCGTATGCAGACGCCTTGGCGTAGATTGCGAGCGTCAGGCGGCGCAGCGCGTGGGCCATCTCGGCGTCGACCATCGCCTCCACCTGCGCGTAGGAGATGTTCTCGTCGTGCCCGCCAGTGTTGATCTTCGCCGCCGGGGTGAAGATCGGCTCCGGCAGCCGCTCCGACTCGCGCAGCCCCGCTGGCAGAGGAATCCCACAGACCGCTCCCGTCGCCTGGTAGTCCTTCCATCCCGATCCAGAGAGGTAGCCACGCACCACGCACTCTACGGGGAACATGCGCGCGCGGCGCACCACCATGCTGCGGCCCGCGATCTGCTCCTGAAACACGGGTTGCGAAACCATTCGTTCGGCAGAGAGACGCTCGCCAAAGATCTGTTCGGAAGACGGCTCCAGCAGCGCGGCGATCTCCGGCGCCTCGATGGCCAGAAGATGGTTCGCCACCGTGTTCTTGAGGAACTGGAACCAGAAGGCCGAGATCTGCGTGAGAATTTTTCCCTTGTCCGGAATGCCCGAGCCAAGCACATGGTCGAATGCGGAGATCCGGTCCGTGGCCACAAACAGCAGCTTGTCACCCAGGGCATAGAGGTCGCGGACCTTGCCGCGCGCCACGAGGGGAAGGCCGTAGAGATCGGTCGTCAGAAGCGCTTTCGTCATATTAAGAACGTATCATCCCAGCTTCTGAATTTGTGCTCATTCAGACAGATGCTATTAATACAACTTTCGTCGGGAAGCGGCATGAAAATAGTCGGCAAGGGCCTCCGCCAGCGCGGCGATGGTAGGCTCACCCGCCTCCAGATGGGGCGGCAGGCCGAGGTCGGCGAGCGCGCGGGAGGTGACCGGCCCAATGGAGGCGCGTACGACTGCGGCGGGCAGCGTGAGACCTGCGGCATCCAGCAGGGCGATGAGGTTGCCGGCCGTGGAGGCGCTGGTAAAGGTGACGGCGTCGGGTACCTTCGAGGGGTCGGCGAAGAGGGCGGCGAGTGCTGCCAGCGAGGCCCGGGGGATGCGGTTGCAGTACGCCGCGGCGACGGTGACGCGAGCTCCGGCGGCGGCCAGCGCCGAGGCGAGCGTCGCGGGCGCCTGCTCGGCCAGCACCAGCAGGATGTGCGCACCGGGCGCTTCGAGCAGCAGGGTCTGCACGATGGTTTGGGCCAGCGATTCGCCGGTAAATACGGGCGGAACGACTTCGGCACGCAGGCCGATCGCTGCAATCGCGCGCGCGGTCGCAGGGCCGACCACCGCGATGCGGCGCGGCGCGGGCGTAACGCCCAGCAACTGCGCGCGCTCGCGGAAGGCCTCGACCGCGTTGGCGCTGGTGAAGGCCACCAGATCGAAGCTGGAGAGCGCAGCGAGCGCGGCATCGAGGGCCGCAAACGAGGCGGGCGGCCCGATCTCGATGGTGGGAATCAGAATCGGAGTCGCACCCAACGCGCTCAGCCGCTCAGCGAGCTGCGAGGCCTGACCTGGCGTGCGCGTGACCAGGATGCGCCTGCCAGTGAGAGCAAGGCGGACGGGAGCCGCTGCTTCTTCACTACTGCTCACGGCTTCTTCCTTCCTGCTCACGGCTTCGCCGCCTGGCCGCGCGCGATGACGCGCTCGTAGAAGGTCTCATAGAGGGGGATGATGCGGGTGGAGCAGAAACGGTCGCTGGCGGTCCTGCGGGCGGCGGCAGCCATGGCATCCAGCCGCGCCTTGTCGCCCAGCAGGGCGATCGCGGCCGCCGCCATCGCCTCCGTATCGCCAACCGGGAAGAGCAGGCCATTGACCCCATCGTCGATGAGTTCCGCGACGCCGCCGACGCGCGTGGCGATTGTGGGAACGCCGCAGGCCATCGCCTCCAGCGCGGCCAGCCCGAAGGACTCCATCTCCGAGGGCATCAGCATCAGGTCGGCCAGCGGCAGCAGCTCGTTCACGTTGTCCTGCTTGCCCAGGAAGTGGATGCGGCCGGCGACGCCGAGGCGCACGGAGAGGTGTTCTGCGGCAGAGCGGTCGGGGCCGTCGCCGATCATCATCAGGCGCGCGGGCACGGCGGCTGCGACCCGGGCGAAGACCTCGACCACATCCAGAATGCGCTTGACCGGGCGGAAGTTCGAGAGGTGGACGAGCAGCTTTTCGGCTGCTTTGTCTCCGCTGGCTGGCGCGGCGAATCGCGGGCGCATGGCGGCCACCTTCGCCGGGTCGCGGACGTAGACATCGCAGTTGACGAAGTTGCGGATGACCTCTATCTCGCCCTGAATGTTGAAGGCCTCGCGGGTGCGGTCGCGCAGGTAGCTGGAGATGGCGGTGACCCCGTCGGACTGCTCGATGCCAAACTGGGTGATCGGCAGGTAGGAGCGGTCCAGGCCGACCAGCGTAATGTCCGTTCCGTGCAGCGTGGTGATGATCGGCAGATAGCGGCGGCGCGCAACCTCCTGCTGCGTCTCGATCATCTGGCGCGCCAGCAGCGCGGAGATGGAGTGCGGAATGGCGTAGTGGACGTGCAGCAGGTCGAGCGAGTAGAACTCCGCGACCTCGGCCATGCGCGTGGCCAGCGCCAGGTCGTAGGGCGGGTGCTCGAAGAGCGGGTAGTGGAAGACATCCACCTCGTGGAAGAAGATGTTAGTCTCGCGTCCGCTGAGGCGGAAGGGAAGCGACGAGGTGATGAAGTGGACCTGGTGTCCGCGCGCGGCCAGCTCGATGCCAAGCTCGGTGGCAACCACGCCCGAACCGCCATAGGTGGGGTAGCAGGTGATGCCGATCTTGCGGCGGGGAGATCGACCGGCGGGTGGTGCCGTTACAAGCGTCATAAGCCTCTTCGCGTCCGGGGTTGAATTGCGGAGAAATCGCACCCGCCTCGTGCGATCTTACTCCGCCTGCATGACCCATAGAAGAGGCACAACGACTGCAAAGCCGGTCCGCCCCTGTCCACGATCGGAGGCCCGGTTCGCACACGATTAGATGTTGCCCCTGGGCCCAAACCAGCCCCGAACCGCACCCATCTCCCACACCCCAGCCTCGGTTCAGACCGCGGCAGGGGCCTTGCGCCGGACTGTCTCAATCGCTAAATCCGGTTGCGATGCGAAGGCCATGGTCAGCACCGGGCAGGGGGCCTCGGTGATGATGCGGTAGGCAATATGCAGATGGGTCTGGGAGGCCTCCAGCGAGGCCTTGCGAACGCCGAGGACAATCAGCTTGGCCTTCTGCTGACGGGCGTAGTCCACCACTCCGCAGGATACCTCGCAGCCGTAGGTGGTAGCGCAGATGGGCGCTCCGACGACCAAGCCACTCTCGTTGGCAAGCTGCTGTAGCGCCTCGGACATGATCGACGGCACATCCTGGCACTGGGTGCAGGCCTCCAGCGTCCGCGGCATCACATGAAGGCAATGCAGCGGCGATGCGGTCAACTGCGAGAAGCAGGCGGCAAAGCGCATGGCGTGAATGGTGGTGAAGTGAAAGTCAGTGGCGAAGATGACCGGCCCAACCGACTGCAGCGCCTTCTCGCTGCTCATTGCATGGGGCCCCACGGTCAGCACCGGGCAGGGGGCCTTGCGCAGGACCGCCTCCGTCGTCGAATCGAAGACGATCCGTTCCAGGCCGTGCAGCGCGCTGGTCCCCATGATGGTCAGATCGATCTTCTTTGCGGAGATGGTCTCCAGGATCGTCGCGGTCGGGTTGCCGTTGCCCAGAATGGCCTCGCACTGCACGCCCGCCTGCACGGCCTGGCTGCGCAGTTCTTGGAGCGAGGTCTGGCACCTGTCGTAGAGGGCCTTCGAGTCCGGTGCCTGCCCGTCCGCCTCCAACGAGTCGGCCTCGGACGGACGGAAGACATGCAGAATCACAAGACTTGCCCGCAGCGCGAGGCAGGTATCGATGGCCGTGCGACATGCCGCCTGGGACGCAGCCGAAAAATCGGTCGCGACAAGCAGCCTGTCGAAGGACGGCATCGTATCGTTCGCGGATGTTGGCATCGGAGGCATCTCTTTTCTGACAAGCGGCGGCGACTAGAGCTGGCCGCTAGAAACTATGCAGCCTCAAACTGGAATGGGAAGTCTCCGGAATCGAGCTGTCGAGAAGTTTGAACGCAGGTTGGCAAATGGGATTAACGCAGTGATTGACCATCCGCCACCTCCTCAAAAGCAAATCTTAAGAGGTCTCAAGGCTGAAAGCTGTGATATGGGTCACGGCTCTCAAATGGGGCGAAGCAGCCAGAAGTTGAAGGAAATGAGTTCGATGCCCACGCCGCGGGCGGCTTAGACCGAGATCCGTTCCAGCTTCTCCGGGGAGAGAATCAGAATGGAAACGCCGTGGATCTGGATCAACTTCTCGCGCTTGAAGCGGCCCAGCATGCGGGTCATGGTCTCGCGCGAACAGCCAACCAGGTTGGCCAGCTCCTCATGGGTCAGCGCCATGGTGAAGCGCATCTCGGACCTGCCGCAGGACTCCGCCCTGCCCCAGTCCAGCAGCACCGCCGCCAGCCGACCGGCCGTCGATCCGGAGAGCGCCAGCCGCCGCGCATCGTAGAACGCCGCCTTGTACTCTTCGCTCAGCGCCTTCGCCGCATGCAGGCTGGCATTGCCATGCTTCTTCAGGAAGGCAAGGAACTCGTCGCGCCGGATGCTCTTGACCTCCGACGGCTGCACCGTCTCGGCCGTCACCTCGTACTTGGAGCCGGAGATGACCGCGCCCAGTCCCAGAATGTCGCCCGGCATGGCAATCTTCAGGATCAGCGTCCTGCCGTCCTTCGAGCTGCACGACAGCTTCACCTGGCCGGTACAGACCACAAAGACTGCCTGGCTTGGCGCATTCTCCAGAAACAGCGTCGCCCCCCGCGGAAGCGTCGTGCTCACGCCAATCAAATCGAAGTCCGCGAGCGCCTCGTCGTCCAGGCTACAGAACATGCGCATCGAGCGAAAATCGCAGTTTACGCAGTGGCGTACCGGGCGAATTATGGGCAAGAGAGGCATGTTGAGTCTGGCCTCCCCGCCATAACACAGACGGGGGGATGCGACCGTGGAGGTTCGGATGCGACTGAGCTTGGGCCCCTCGATCACATCTTCTGTGATGACGAGTTACAACTGTCCCGTCTCGGATTTTAGCACACGGTCATTACTGGACAAGTGGCCTCGGCCAGCAGGTCCGGAGTCAGACCATGTTCCATGTGGGTCAGCCAGAAAGAAGCTTGGAGGCCGATGCCGTCCTACGCGGGCACCCGTTCCGCCGGAGGGGGCGGGTTGATCGCCATGGCGCGGATTGACTCCGCATAGGGCGCGCGCAGCACGCCGCGCTCGGTGATGATGGCGGCCACATACTTCGCCGGCGTCACATCGAAGGCCGGGTTCTCGATCCCCACGCCGTCCGGCGTCATCTGCCTGCCGTTGATGTGCGTCACCTCGCTCGGGACGCGCTGCTCGATGGGGATGCGATCGCCGTTGCTGGTGGCAAGGTCGATGGTGGACCACGGAGCCGCAACGTAGAACGGAATCCCGTGCTCGTGGGCGAGCACCGCGACGCCGTAGGTGCCGATCTTGTTGGCCACATCGCCGTTGGCCGCGATGCGGTCCGAGCCGACGAGCACCGCCTGGATGCGGCCCTGGCGCATCAGCGCCGCCGCCATGTTGTCGCAGATCACGGTGGTTGGGATGCTGTCCTTCATCAGCTCCCACGCGGTCAGCCGCGCGCCTTGCAGGAACGGTCGCGTCTCGTCGGCGAAGACGCTGATCTTGTGACCACGCTTGATGGCTGCGCGAATCACGCCCAGCGCCGTGCCATATCCGCATGTCGCCAGCGCGCCGGCGTTGCAGTGGGTCAGCACCGTGCCCTCCATCGGCAGCAGCGCCGCGCCGTGCGCTCCCATCTGCTTGCACGCGGCTATGTCCTCGTCGTACATCTGCCGTGCGCGAGCGATGACGGCGGATTTGATCTCAGGAATCGGTGTGCCCTTCGCCGCCAGCGAGTTGTAGAGCCTGCGAATCTCGTCGATACCCCAGAAGAGATTCACCGCGGTGGGCCGCGTCTCGGCCAGCGTCTTCGCGATGACCGCGACCTCAGCCGTCAGCTCGTCCAGCGTCGCCGCCGTGCTGCGCTCGATGCCCAGCGCCATCCCCATCGCCGCCGCCACACCGATGGCCGGCGCGCCACGCACGATCATCTCCCGGATGACGGTCGCGACCTGCCTATAGTCGGTCGCAAGCACATACGTCTCCTCCAGCGGGAGCTTGGTCTGATCGAGAAAATTGACGCCTTCGGGCAGCCATTCAAGAGTAGGAATCATCTCCCAATCAGTTTACTTGGAGTGGAGCACCAGATGCGCCTTGCGGACGTCTTTGGCGGTGAAGACGCTGAGGAATGGCAGGTCTTCGTCGGAGGGCACCTCGGCCAGCGCGCGTTCGATGATGAGCCGCCCACCCTGCTCGCGGTCCACCAGGCAGAGCACTCCGGCGACGATCATTCCAGCCTCGCGCGCCGCCTCGATCGCGGTGACGGTGGACCCGCCCGTGGTGCATACGTCGTCCACGATGACCACCTGCGCGCCGGACTGTAGGTACCCTTCGATGCGCCGCCCCGTGCCGTGCGTCTTCTCCGCCTTGCGCACCAGAAAGCCGTGGATCAGAGTCGGCGCAGGTTCCGAATCTACCTCGTCCAACTCCAGTTCGCTCGATAGCTCGCGGATCTCGTTGTAGTCGGCCAGCGCCCAGGCGCTAGCGCTGGCGACGTTGGAGACCAGCGGGTCGGCCCCCATGGTCAGCCCGCCCACCGCAATCGCCGTCGGTATATGCTCGCGGATCAGCTCATAGAGCACCAGCCCCGCCAGCCGTCCGCCCTCGGCGTGCAGCGTGGTGGTGCGGCAGTCAATGTAGTAATCGGACCTCTGTCCGCTGGCCAGGGTAAAGTCGCCTAGCTTGAAGGAATATGTGGCAATCAGGTTGAGCAGCGCGCTGCGCGAGTGGGTGGTCATGGCTCAGCAATTGTAGCGGAGAACGACCGCGGTGGTCCGCGCAACTTATCCCCCCGCGTTTCGGCTACTGCATCATGCGCTCCAGATGCCGGTAGCCGCCGGTCTGGATTATCACCACGAGAAAGACAAAGCCGTTGTAGGCCCCATGCACCAATGCGGACGCGGCCACCGAGCCGGTCCTGACGCGCACGAACGTAAGCACCAGTGAGATGGAGAAGAGCACAAGCAGCGCGGCCCACAGATGCGCCATCTGCTGAAAGTGCAGCAGCGCGAAAAATATGCTGGTCAGTACCGCCGAAAAGATCAGCGAGGCCGGGGTCAGCGTCGCAGTCGTCTGCCAGCGGGTGCGCGCCCACTCGGTGCGCGGCAGGCTCAGCCAGTCGTAGGCGATGGCGAAGGCGGGCAGCAGGAACCCGCGAAAGCAGACCTCCTCGAAGATCGGCGCAACGATGGTGCCGAACAGAGTGATGAGCCACGCATCCGTCTGCGTGCGAAAGAAATCATCGATAGGCAGCGTCTTTGGCGGAGTAATGAAGTGGGTGACCGCCTGCATCATCACGCCAAGCAGCAAGCCAAGCGGCACCAGCTTCGCTGCCTGGTTGCGTGCGACCGTCCAACGCCACTGCAATCCATCGAGAAATCTGCGCTGCCACACCTGCGGATAGAAGAACCACGCCGCCAGCAGCGTGGTGAGGTACGTCGTCGCCAGCAGGGCGATCTGCAACTTCGGGCGCAGCAGCTTGGCCACGCCGTCGTGCTCGGTCCCCGGCGTTCTTCCCAGCGCCACGAGAATAAGCTCAAGCAGAACCAGCATCACTCCCGTGAAGCAGACAAACACAAGCGCGTGTCCGATGTGGGGAACGCGCCGCAGCGGCGCCTCGTGTTCCGGATCGGGGGATGTCCCACTGCCCGGCGCATCTTCGGGGCCCGGCGTGTCTTCTGATCTCGGTGCGTCTTCGGAGTTGTTGGCGGGGAAGAGACTCATGCCGATTCTCCCCTCTTGAGGGACACGTTCTTCTTCGCAGCCCTCACAGGCACTTTGGCGGACAGCGATCTTCGAGCCGCCTTGATTCCCGGTTCGGCCAGTCGCGCTGCCGGTACGCCGGTCTTCTTCACGGGCGCGACAAACTTGCCTCGCGCCGCCTTTACGCGATCCGGCGTGGCGGCGATGTCCAGCGGCTGCGGCCCGGCGTGGCTCACGCCGCCGCCACCGTTCGACGAGATCCGGTTTGCCCAGTTCGATCCTGCGTGGTCCGCCCCATAGTGTCGCGCCAGGAAGCGGCCGGTGTACGAGCTGGCGACGGTTGCAATCTGCTCCGGCGTGCCATGCGCAACGATGCGTCCGCCGCGTCCGCCGCCCTCCGGCCCCATGTCCAGCACATAGTCGGCGTTACGCACAATGTCGAGGTTGTGCTCAATAATAATGACCGTGTTGCCCAGGTCGGTGAGCCGGTGCAGCACCTCCAGTAGTTTGCGCACATCGTCGAAGTGCAGCCCCGTCGTCGGCTCATCCAGCAAATACAGCGTGCGCCCGGTCTGCCGTTTCGATAGCTCGCGCGCCAGCTTCATGCGCTGCGCCTCGCCGCCCGAGAGCGTGGTGGCGGACTGGCCGAGATGAATGTACCCTAGCCCCACATCCACCAGCGTCTGCAACTTCGCCGCCGCCGCCGGAATGTCCTTCAGCACAGGCAGCGCGTCGGCAATCGGCAGGTCGAGCAGGTCGGCGATGGAGTGGCCGTTGAAGCGCACCGAAAGCGTCTCCTGGTTGTAACGCCGGCCGTTACACACGTCGCAGAGGACGTACACGTCGGGCAGGAAGTTCATCTCGATGCGCCGCTGGCCATCGCCCTGGCATGCCTCGCAGCGCCCGCCCTGCACGTTGAAGCTGAAGCGACCGGGCTTGTAGCCGCGCTCGCGCGACTCCGGCAGCATGGCGAAGAGGTCGCGGATGGTGGTGAAGACTCCGGTATAGGTGGCGGGATTGGAGCGCGGCGTGCGTCCAATGGGCGACTGGTCGATCTCGATCACTTTGTCGATCTGGTCGATGCCGACGACGCGCCCATGCGCTCCGGGCTCCTCGCGCGATCCGTAGAGTTCGCGGGCCAGCGCGCGGTACAGGATGTCCGTGACCAGCGTGGATTTTCCCGAGCCGGAGACGCCGGTGACCACCGTCATCACGCCCAGCGGAAAGTGCGCCGTCACCTCTTGCAGGTTGTGCGCCGTCGCATTCTCCACCGTGATCCACCTGCCGGTGAGTGGACGCGGCTGAGCGCGCGCCACGATCTCGATCTTGCCGGCGAGATACTGCCCGGTGAGCGAGGCGGGGTTGTCCATCACCTGCTGCGGTGTTCCAGCGGCGATCAACATGCCGCCGTTCTTGCCCGCGCCGGGGCCGAGGTCGAGCACATAGTCGGCCTGGCGGATGGTGTCCTCATCGTGCTCGACGACCAGCACGGTGTTGCCCAGATCGCGCAGGTTGGTGAGCGCCTCGATCAGCCGCCGATTGTCGCGTTGATGCAATCCGATCGACGGCTCGTCGAGTACATACAGCACTCCGCGCAGGCGCGAGCCGATCTGCGTGGCCAGGCGGATGCGCTGACCCTCGCCGCCGGAGAGCGTCGCCGCCGAGCGGTCCAGCGAGAGATAGTCCAGGCCAACGGCGTTGAGGAACTCCAGCCGCTCGACGATCTCGCGCTGCAGGCGGTCCGCCACGATGCGGTCGCGCCCGGTAAAGTTCATGGCGCGCGCACCCTCCAGCGCACGCTCCAGCGAGAGCGCGGTGAACTGCGCGATGGAGCGCGGCTCGCCGGCGATGGGGACGGTCACGGCCAGCGACTCCGGCCGCAGCCGCCGGCCCTGGCAGTGCGGGCAGGTCGTCGCGGACATGTACTGCATCATGTACTCGCGGTAGCCATCGGACTTCGTCTCGTCGAGGTTCGCACGCAGATAGGCAAAGATTCCGTGAAAGCCCGTCCGCCCCAGCTCGTTCTTGGGCGGCCCGTAGAGCAGCAGGTCTTGCTGCGGCTTGGTCAGTTCGGCGAAGGGCAGCTTCAGGTCGATCTTGTATCGTTCCGCCGCAAGCCGGATCAGCCGCAGCAGATACGACGCGCCCGAACCCGGCCCCATCGCTCCATCCAGCAGCGGCTTCGACCAGTCCGTGATCGTCTTCTCCGGGTCAAAATCGTAGGTGCTGCCCAGCCCGTTGCAGTGCGGGCAGGCACCGTAGGCCGAGTTGAACGAGAAGCTGCGCGGCTCCAGCCGCGGCACATCGATGCCGCAATCCGGGCAGGCCATGGACGAAGAGTAGAGCGTCTCAACCTGCGCGCGGTTCGCTCCCTGAATGCCAATCAGAACCAGTCCCTTGGCCATCTGCAAGGCCTTCGCCACTGAGGTCTCCAGCCGCCGTGTGTCGAAGAGAGGTTGTTTGTTGCTGGTTGTTGATTGTTGGTTAGGAGCGGGTTTGAGGATGATGCGATCGACCACCGCCTCGACCGTATGGTTCTTGCGCTTGTCCAGCCGCATTCCCTCGGTCAGCTCCGTCATCGCGCCGTCGATGCGCGCGCGGAATCCCTGCCGGTCCAGCGCCTCCAGCTCCTCGCGGAACTCGCCCTTGCGCCCGCGCACCAGCGGCGCGTAGACCGTAATCCTCTCGCCCGGGGCCTGCGCCACGATGCGATCCACAATCTGCTCCGCCGTCTGGCGCGTGATCGGCAGCCCGCACTTCGGACAGTGCGGCTGGCCCACCGATGCGTACAGCAGCCGCAGATAGTCGTAGATCTCCGTGATTGTGCCCACCGTCGAGCGCGGGCTGCGCGAGGTCGTCTTCTGCTCGATGGAGATCGCCGGCGAGAGGCCATCGATGGCGTCCACATCCGGCCGCTCCATCTGGTCCAGAAACTGCCGCGCGTAGGCCGAGAGCGTCTCTACATAACGCCGCTGTCCCTCGGCGTAGATGGTGTCGAAGGCGAGCGAGGACTTGCCCGACCCCGAGAGCCCCGTCACCACGGTCAGCGTATTGCGCGGGATCGAGACCGAGAGGTTGCGCAGGTTGTGCTGCCGCGCGCCGCGCACCGTGATGTGAGTGATTGCCATGCGAATCGAATTGGCCGCGCACTCCACAGGGCCGTGCGGAGGTGAAATGACCAACCCTCAGGATACGGCATCGGGCCACGCCAGGTCATGCACGCGGTCGAAGCGCGGCCAGCCCTTCGCCGCCAGAGCGTACCCGAATGGGTAATAAGCAATTCATCAAGGGCGCATCGCAACCGATTCAATCTTTGTAACAATTAATCCTGTCCAGCCGCGCTTCGCGTCCTTTGCATCTCAAGGAGTGGCGGACGAAAGTTGAGGAATGTTTCTGTGAGTGATTCGGTGGTACTGGTATGTGCGGTGTTTGCGTCGTTGGCCTCTGGCGTCCTGCTGGCGTATGGAGTCTGTCAGGCGATCTTCGCCCTCTTCCGCATGCACGCCCGCCAGGCGCCCGCGCCCTCCCAGGCGCGAGTCGCGCGCTCCGCCAGCGTCGTCGAGGGCTAGCTTTCCGCCGGATGGGCGATAATCACTCTCGTGACCTCTGTAGCCAAGTCCGCCCCTACCAGCTCCAAACTCCGCCTCATCCTCGCCGTCACCGGAGCCAGCGGCTCGATCTTTGCCGCCGAGATGCTGCGCGCCCTCCACGCCGACCCCCGCGTCGTCAAAGTTGACTTTATCCCCAGCGAGGCATCGCTGCGCGTCTTTGCCGAAGAGATGCAACTCAGCGGACGCAATAAACTGGTGGAGAAGCTTCTCGGCCCCGGCCTCGCCTCGCCCTCCAAAATCACCCAGCACGCGGAGGCCGACATCGGTGCCAGCATCGCCAGCGGAAGCACTCCCTCGGACGGAATGATTGTCCTGCCCTGCACCATGGGGACGCTGGCCGGCATTAGTAACGGAATGGCCTCCAACCTGATCGAACGCGCTGCCGACGTCTGCCTCAAGGAGCGCCGCCGCCTCATCCTCTGCGTGCGCGAGACCCCCTTCAATCGCATCCACCTGCGCAACATGCAGCTCGCCTCGGACGCCGGAGCCACCATCTTCCCAGTGATGCCCACCCTCTACAACCGGCCCCAGAACACCACCGAGATGGCCCGCCAGTTCGTCGACCGTGTGCTTGCCCACATCGGCCTGCCCCAGCCCGGCGCGTACGAATGGAAGCCCGATTAGATCGGCCCTTAGCGCGCGTCTCCTGCAAGCATCTGTTCGCCACCCTGCATGGGAGGGTCCGCCTCGAGGAACTGGATCGTTCCTTCCAGCACGGGCCTCGGGCACTGGCTCGGCGCGAGGTGGCCGCAACCAACGATGCCCTCGAAGACCGATTTCGGAATCTCCCGGTGCATCGTCTCGCCGACGGCAGGGGGAATCAAAATGTCGGCCATCCCCCACATCACCAGCGTGGGCTGCCGGATTTCGGAGAGACGAGTGTCGAGCAGGCCGGCCCCGGTATCCATCGAATCCATGGACTGCTGCACGATGCGGCCGTTACTCTTGACTCTGCGCAGGGTGGCGCGCGCAACGAAGCCGGGCAGTGTGCGCGGATGCGGCATCAACAACGCCATCAGTCGCGCCAGCCCGGCCGAGTCGGTCGGCACAAAGGCGTCGCGTGGGAAGTCGGGTTGGATGGTGAGGCCCGCGCTGTCGTAGAGGACCAGCCGGTCGATGAATGCGGGATCGTCCAGCGCAAGCTTGGCGGCGATCCATCCGCCCATCGACCAGCCGGCGAGGTCGATCGGCGCGGGACGCCCAGCACTGTCGGCCCGAGCCATACCGGTGGCCTGGATGAAGTTGAGAACGACGTCTTCTTCCACCTGGATGGAGCAGACAAAACTGGGCTTGTCGGAGCGTCCGTAGCCGAGCAGGTCCGGCGCGTAGACGTGGAAGCCCGCGGCGGCAAGCGAAGGGATCAGCGGCGCCCAATCCTCGCCGCGTGAACCGAGACCGTGCAGCAACAGAAGCGGCTTGCCCGGCGTCCCATCGGGCGGCACGGCCTCAAAGTAGTGAATGCGATCGCCGCGGACATTGACGATCTCGCTGCGCACGCCCGCGCGCCAAAGATGATAGCGAATCTGCCGGTCGTTGACCCACAGCGGATTCCAGTAAAACGTGCAACCAGCCACAAGCGCAAAGAGTAAAAGAACGGTCCCCGCCAACCGCAGTCGAGCCTTCATCCGTGCATCTCCCTCAATCCTCCACGCGACTTACTTCTGCGGCTTACTTATCTTCTCGATTCTAAGAGACGCATCCTCGAAGCCGCCAATCCGTGTGGGCGCGACTTGTCCTTCTCGAACAGGCGCGGCAGATTCATTTCGTAAGGGTGCGGCTGATCCAATCCGTAAGCGCGGCTTAGATGCCGACGCTACAGTCGCCGTCGGGCAGCTCGTCGCCAGAGTGGGCGTACAGATCGTATGGAGTGCGGCGATTGAACTTGTAACGCTGGCGGATCTCGCGGCCCACGATCAGCCCCAGCGCCACCGCCCCAAGCGCGGCCGAGACCCAGCCGATGGTCTTCAGCAAGTGGGACTCCTCCGCGCAGGCTGGCTCGCCGCAGGTTGGCTGCTCGTCCCGCGCGCCGCTGGCGTTCTCAATCGTTCCAACAGCTCCGGTCTCTTCGCAATCATGGGATGAACTTCTGCGGCAGCCGAGTTTTGGGAGGAACCTCATGCCCACATGATAGCGCAAGAAGAGTGCGGACCGTGTGTGAAATTCAGATCATATGTACCGATTCAGGAACCCGCGCCGGCCATCTCCGCTACTTGACGTCGACCTGCTCGAAGCCCAGCGAAGAGAGCAGCGCAGTCACGGTGGCGCGAGCGTTCTTGCGCGCGGCGTCCAGGATGCCCTCCGCCTGCGCGGTCTGCTGGAGCTGGTCCTGCGCCCTGGCGCGTGTCTCGGGCCCCAGGGCCTGGCCCATCGGGACCAGCAGTCCGGTGGAGCGCACAAGAATGCGCGTGCGCTGGTCGTCCAGCGTGGTAGCGAAGAGTTGCGCGGGCGGCAGCGTGACGTGGATGCTGCGCGTGGCGGCGTCGATGCGCACGTCTTCCGGCCTGAGCTCGGCCATGTCGATGCCCGCGACGGACTCGCCGTGGACCACCAGCAGGATGCGTTCGCCACCCGGAGCGCCGGATGGAGTGGGCGTGGTAAGACCATCCACAACCACCGTGTCCAGCGAGGTGACGGCGGACTGCAGTCGACCGAGCCGCTGGATCTTCTCCACCACCGCGGGAACCGAGTTGTCGGAGCTGGCGCCGCGCCCGGTAATCAGCGTTGCGATGCGCCCTGCTCTACCCGTCGTTTCATGGCGCACGAAGACGGCGAACCCCGCCGCGCCCAGCGCCAGCGCCAGCAGAAAGCTGAGGAACCTGCCGCCGTAGTTTGGCCCCGTATAGTATTGCGTCGTCATCGCCGCTCCGATTCACTTCATCATAGCCCGGTTGCCCTGGCTGCGGCATAAAGGAGCACGGGCAGGGCTGTATCATTCCCTCTCTGCAAGTTAATGGAGGCCCCTGCATGTCCCGTCTCGCTCGCCGCGCTCGTTCTGGATTCTCCGCATTCTTCACCGTCTCCGCAATGGCCTGCGTGGCCATCGCAACTTCTGCACACGCGCAGCAGAGCGCGGTCGAGTCCAGCCGCACGCAGGGTGCGGGCCAGCCGGGCTATGTGATCCGCGCGCGCGTGCCGCTCACCATCGTCGATGTCGTTGTCACCGACGCCAAGGGTAACCCGGTGCATGGACTAAAGCAGACGGACTTCACTGTGCTTGAAGACGGCAATGAGATGCAGCCGAACAGCTTCGAGGAACACCGCACAGACCAAGCCGCGCCCGCCGCGCCCACGCAGCTCGAGCAGAAACTTCCCCCAAACACCTTCACCAACGTTACCCCTGCGCCGCCCCAGGCCACGCCAATCGTGATCCTGCTGATCGACAACCTCAACACCCCCACCGCAGTGCAGCAGCACCTCCAGCAACAGATGCTCGGCTACATCAAACGCATGCCGCAGGGCACGCGCGTGGCCGTGCTCGGCCTCACCTACCGTCTGTTCATCGTTCAGGGCATCACCACCGACAAGGAACTCCTCTCCGCCGCCATCGCCAGCCAGAAAAACATCTACATCGGGCCGCCGATGGAGGACGTCGGACAAGACCCTGCGGGTCCCACTACAGCCGACCTGACGGATCCGATCTGCGCGCCCGATGGCAATCAGATGGCCACGCGCGCGCAATACACCATGGCCGCCATGCGCCAGATCGCCCGCTATCTCTCCGGCATGAGCGGTCGCAAAAACCTCATCTGGCTCCGGCTCCTTCCCTCCAAAGTGGCCACCCGCCCCCCCCCTACTGCTACGACTTCACCGACGAACTTACCGCCGCTACTGGCGTGCTCGCAGACGCTCACGTCGTGATTAACCCCATCGAAAGTCGCGGCCTGCGAGTCGACAACAATACAAATCGCAAGCTGCTCGAAGAGCACTACAACATGGATCTGCGCGCGGAGCAGACCGGAGGCCACGCCGTCTACACCTCGAACGACCTGGCCGGAGCGGTCGACGATGCCATCAACAGCGAGGCTAACTTCTACACGCTCACCTATACGCCGGTGAATCAGTCTCTGGACACGCGCTTCCGCACCATCACGGTCAAAGTGGACCAGCCCGGCCTGCACCTCGTCTACCGCAATGGATACTACGCGGTCGCTCCCGACGTTACGCTGAGCGGGAAGAAGGTGGAGAAGGTCAACGCCATGCAAGCCGCCATGATGCGCGGCGGACTCGATGCCACGCAGATTCTCTTCAAGGCCACCGTGGCGCAGGCTCCCGTAACCGAAACCACGCTCCCCGCCGACAACCAGCCGGACGCGAAGCAGATGAAGCCGCCCTACCGGCACTACACCATCTCGTACTCCATCGACGTGCATGGCATCGACTTTGCCACCTCGCCCGATGGCAGCTATCGCGGCAACTTCGAGTACGGCGTGCGGGTCTATAACGCGGATGGCGATGAGATCGTCAACTCCGTCAGCACGACGGTCAGCCCCATTCTGCCGCCCACCGTCTACCGCTCCATGCTGAGGACCGGTGCCAACGCGAGCCAGCAGATCGACGTGCCCGCCACGGGCGACTACTTCCTGCGCATCGCGGTGCATGACCTCGCCAGCGACCGCGTCGGAGCCATCGAAGTTCCCACTGCGTCCATTGCGCCAGAGGTTGTTCCCGCTGTTACAGCACCAAAATAAGATGTAAGGCTAGTGCAAAGGAGAAGAATCGATGCGACCCGGCAAGACGACTCTCGCGGTACTTGGCATCACAGCGCTCCTCACATTCTCGCCTGCTTGTATCCCGGCGCAAACGGCGGATCAGTCCAGCGCGCCAACGATCAAGGTAACCGCGCGCGAGACGGTGGTGGATGTAACCGTGACGGATGCGAAGGGCAATCCGGTGCATGGGCTGACGAGGGCGGTCTTCACCCTAAAGGAAGACGGCAAGCCTCAGCCCATTCGCAGCTTTCACGAGTACAGCAAGCAGCCTGTACCAGAGCCGGAGAAGCTGCCGCCCAACACCTACAGCAATCGGCAGCCGCCCGCAGTCAGCGACGCCGTCAATCTCCTCTGGTTGGATTTCAGGAATATCTTTGATGATTCGGATAAACCAGGGATGCATCAGATGCGTGCAAAGAAGGAGGCGAAGAGATACCTTCAGAACATGCCAGCGGGAACGCGATTCGCTATTCTTGGTTCGTCCGGACCGACCAGTCTTCGCGTCGTGCAGGGCGTCACCACGGACCCCGCGTTGCTCAGTGCCGCCATCGACACCTTGGAGTATGACACCACCTCTGCTCCTAATGATGGAGAACGCTACGAGTCATGGTGTGCGAGGTTGCAGCAGATCAACCAAATGACGCTTGAGTCTTTTAACCAGATTGCCGTTGATGTGGCTGGCATCAAAGGAAGAAAGAACCTGATCTGGTTCACGGAAGGGATTTCATCGATAACCGGTCTCACAGGGCGCCCACTTTGCCTCACGGACGACTTTCCGGAATTCAAAAAGGCATACAGTCTGCTCGCCGCGTCGCAGGTTACCGTCTTCCCAATCGACGCCCGCGCGCTACTTCCTGGAGCTTCGCCCCCACAGGGGCTGCTGTCAATGGAAGCGGTGGCAGAAGCAACTGGCGGCACGACGTATTCCGGCTCCAACGATCTGGCGAGCTTTATCGCACAGGCTGTCGACAAGGGCTCCGCCTACTACACTCTCACCTATGTTCCCCCCGGCTCTGAGTACGACGGCAAGCACCACACGATTCATCTCGACGTCGATCACCCCGGCCTGCACCTGACCTATCGCGACGAGTACTACGCGGAAGACCCGTCGAAGATGAAGCCTGCGGTTGGCCTCACGCTCTCAACGACTGCGCCGGATGCCACCGACGGCAACATGCGTGCCGCGATGAGCCGCAGCATGCCTACCTCCGATCAGCTTCTCTTCAACGTGAAGGTCGAGCCAAGCACCAAGTCCACCGACTCGCCGATTCTCGGCACTCTCGATCCGAAACTCAAAGACAAGCGGCTCGCCCGCTACGAGCTTCTCTACGAGATCACTCCGCAGCAGATCGCCTTCGCCAGCGGGCTCGACAACCTCTACCATGGAGCGCTCGAGTTCGACATCGCGGTCTATGACGGCGACTACGGCAGCGAGGGCAAGCTCGTTACTGGCCTCAGCCAGACCATCAAGATGCCACTCGGCGACTTCGACTACCAGCAGTTCATGCAGCAGCCCTTCCGCTTCCGCCAGCAGATCGACCTGCCCGCCGGCCCACTCTTCATCCGCGTCGGCGTCCTCGATAAAACATCCAACAAGGTGGGCACGTTGGAGATTCCACTGACCGTGGGCAAGAAGCCGCCCACCGCGCCCGCCGTCGCGGACGAGGGAAAAGCGAGCAAATAGACTCCGCCGCAAGCTGCGCCTCAGTGCAACTGATACGGCGTAGCGGGCGGCGGCACAACGTCGGGAACCGTCTTTGGCCCGTCGATCTTTACAGCCCCCGCCAGCCCGGTTCCTATCACATTTACCGTTGACAGCAACGGCCCTGCGAAGCCCGTGACCTTGATGCCGCTGAGGTGCGCGTTCTTGATGTTGGCCAGCGCGATGCCCTTGCTGCATGTCCCCGTCACGTTCGCCAGCGTAAATCCATCCAGCGGCTTGCGCGGGTCGATATTGACGGCATCCACCAGGTCCGGCATATCGGTGACGCGAACATTGGAGAAGCGGAAGTTGCGCAGCGTCGGAATGCCTGCCTCGCCGATCACCGAGGCCGCGTCGTCCGACTTGCCGACCCCAAGCACGCTGATCTGTAGAAATCCCTGGCCCATGCCGGAGACGTCCAGGTCGGTCGCGCTCACGTCTTCGATGAACGCGCCGCGGCCCACGCGCGTCTTGATGAAGATGGCATGCGAGCGGGCGTGGATGAACTTGCAGTGCTCGATGCGCACGCCGCGCACGCCACCAGAGGTCTCGCTGCCGATGCCGATGTTGGCGAATCCCTGGTCGGACAGCGTGCAATTGGTGATCAGCGTGTCCTCGCAGACGCGGCCGATGTCGTTTCCCTCCGCGCCGCGGCCACTCTTCAGCGAGATGGAGTCGTCCCCGGTCTCGAACGTACAGCCGTCGATGATGGTGTGCTTGCAGGAGTCCACGTCGATGCCGTCCGCGCCGCTCTTCACCGTCACATTTTTGAACGTGGTGTTCTCGCAGTACACCGGGTGGATCGACCACATGCCGAAGTTCTGCGTGGTGCAGTCCTCCACGCGCACATTCTTGCAGTTGTTGAACTCGATCAGCGCGGGAAGCCGCAGCCCGCTTGGCCGCTCGACGCGGCCCCGTTCGGTGGGGCTGCCGATGATCTTGCCCGGCCCCGCCAGGCCGATGTTCTCCGCGTCCGTCGCGTTGATGAAGCTGCTGTATCCCTTGATCCAGTGGCCCTCCCAGCGCACCTGCGCCAGGGGATAGTCAGCCATATCGGGCGAGCCGTTCAGCGTCGCGCCCTCCTCCACCCGCAGCACCACGTTGCTGCGCAGCGACAGCGCGCCCGTCAGGTAATCCCCCGCTGGAACCACCACCTCGCCGCCGCCGAATGCCGAGCAGCGTTCGATGGTCTGCTGAATCGCCAGCGTGTCCTTCGTCTTGCCGTCGCCCGTCGCGCCAAAGTCGCGCACATTGAGCTTGACCGCAGGCTTGGCAGCGGGCTTGGCCGCCGCGTGTGCGTGTGCGCCCGCCTGCGCCGGGTGCGCCGTCTGCGCGACGGGCTTCGCGGATTGCTGCGCCGGCTGTTGTGCTTCAGCGAAGCGGCTGAGCGCCGAGACGGCGGGAGCTGCGATAAGGGTCTGTGCGGCGGTCTTCAGGAAGCTGCGTCGTCCGGTCTGTGCGCGGTTCATCTCATGTCCCTCTCGGCGGGGAAATCAATTGCGCAACAACAGTATCAAACAAGGATGCAGAGTGGCGCGTAGCGATCAGAGCGGGCACTTCCAGCCGGTAATCTCCGGTCGGTCGATCCCGTTCTGGTGCGCGTAGTTCACGCTCTCCACAATCTGGTTCTTCAGCCACTCGCGTGTGTGCGCGGCTGTGTCCCGCAGCTTCGGCACACGGTCGATCACGTCCAGCGCCAGGTCGAAGCGGTCGGTCTGGTTCAGAATCGCAAGCTCCAGCGGCGTGTTGATGTTGCCCTTCTCCTTGTATCCGCGCACGTGGATGTTCTCGTGGTTCCTGCGTCGATAGGTCAGCTTGTGGATCAGCGACGCATACGCATGGAAGTTGAAGATCACCGGCTTGTCTGTCGTAAACAGCGCGTCGAACTCCGCGTCGCTCATGCCGTGCGGATGTTCGCTCTCCGGCATTAACCGGAACAGGTCCACCACATTGACGAAGCGAATCTTCAGCTTCGGGCAGCGTTCGCGCAGGATCGCAACCGCGGCCAGCGACTCCGACGTGGGAATGTCGCCCGCGCACGCCATCACCACATCTGGTTCCGCGCCATCGTCGTTCGACGCGAAGTCCCATATGCCGATCCCCTTGGTGCAGTGGTCGATCGCCTGGTCCATCGTCAGGTATTGCAGGTGCAGGGCCTTGTCCGCGACAATCACGTTGACGTATTCGGTCGAGCGCAGGCAGTGGTCGCCCACCGAGAGCAGGCAGTTCGCATCCGGCGGCAGATAGATCCTCGTAATCTCCGGGCTCTTGTTCGTCACCACGTCCAGGAAACCCGGGTCCTGATGCGTAAATCCGTTGTGGTCCTGCCGCCACACCAGCGATGTAATCAGCAGGTTCAGCGACGAGACGGGCTGGCGCCAGTCGAGTTCCAGCTTCGACTTCTCCAGCCACTTCGCATGTTGGTTGAACATCGAGTCGATGATGTGCACGAAGGCCTCGTAGCTGGAGAAAAATCCATGCCGCCCGGTCAGCACGTAGCCCTCCAACCAGCCCTCCAGCGTGTGCTCGCTCAGCATCTCCATCACGCGCCCCGACGCCGAGAGAAATCCTCCGTCGTCGTCCTCCGGCAGTCGCTCTTCCATCCACGTCTTAGGGCTCGCCTGGTAGATCGCGTCCAGCTTGTTCGACGCCGTCTCATCCGGCCCGAAGACGCGAAAGCTCGTCATGTTCCGCCGCATCACATCGCGCAGCATATGCGCCAGCACGTCGGTCGACGACACCTCAATCTGCCCCGGCTTCTCCACCTTCACCGCGTAGTCGCGGAAGTCAGGCATCTCCAGCGGCTTGCGCAGCAGCCCGCCATTGGCGTGCGGATTCCCCGAGATGCGGCTCGTCCCGGTGGGCGCCAACTCCGCAAGCTCAGGAATCAGCTTGCCCGACTCGTCGAACAACTCCTCGGGCCGGTAGCTCCGCATCCACTCTTCCACCAGCTTCAGGTGCGCGGGATTCGTCACCGGATCGGTGATCGGAATCTGGTGCGCGCGCCACGACCCCTCCAGCTTGTGCCCATCCAGCTCCTTCGGGCAGGTCCATCCCTTGGGCGTGCGCAGGATAATCATCGGCCAGCTCGGACGCGCAGGGATTGTGCTGGGATTCGCCCGTGCGGCTTCTCTGGCGCCAGCCTGAATCGCGCGAATCTCCAGAACGCAGTGCTCCATCACCGAAGCCATCTTCTGGTGCATCACCGCCGGGTCGTCGCCCTCCACCACATACGGCGTGTAGCCCAGCCCCTTGAACAGCATCTCCAACTCCTCCGGCGGAATGCGCGCCAGAATCGTCGGGTTCGCAATCTTGTATCCGTTCAGATGCAGGATCGGCAGCACCGCGCCATCGCGCATCGGATTGAGAAATTTATTACTGTGCCAGCTCGTCGCCAGTGGGCCGGTCTCCGACTCGCCATCGCCTACAACCACCGTAACGATCAGGTCAGGATTGTCGAACGCCGCGCCAAACCCGTGCGAGAGGCTGTATCCCAGCTCCCCGCCCTCGTGAATCGACCCCGGAGTCTCCGGCGTGCAGTGGCTGCCAATCCCGCCCGGAAACGAGAACTGCTTGAAGAACTTCTGCATCCCAGCCACGTTCTGGCTCTTGTCCGGATAGACCTCCGAATACACGCCCTCCAGATAGCTATTCGACAAAGTCGCCGGCGCGCCATGCCCCGGCCCCGCAAGATAAATCAGGTCGAGCGAATATTTTTTGATCAGCCGGTTCAGATGCACCCAGGTAAACGTCTGCCCGGGGTCCGATCCCCAGTGACCAAGCAGCCGGTTCTTGATGTGCTCCACCTTCAGCGGCTCCCGCAGCAGCGGGTTCGCCTGTAGATACAGCATCCCCACGCAGCAATAGTTGCACGCGCGCCAGTACGCATCCATCCTGCGCAACTCCTCCGCCGAGAGCGGCTGCGCGCCAACTGGTAACGCCTCATCCTTCGTTGTCTGTGCTGCCCCAGATGCCTTGCCCTGCACTGCGGAACCTTCACCCATCGTCTTACTCCTGTTCGTGTGGCTACTCTCAATGTTTGTGGTCTTTCACCCTTCGCCAGAAAAAAGCGAAGGATGGGATATCCTCACTTTATCGGCGGGTCAAGGCTGAGGTCCCCGGCTGAGATAATATCTGGCCGTTTTGTCCGTTGGATCAATCTCGACTGTACGTCTAAGTTCAAACTCAGCCTCTGAATATCTTCCTTGTTCATGCAGCAGAATTCCGAGCCTGCCATGCGCACGATGAGAATTTGGGTCAAGCTGCGTTGCTCTCCGGAGTAGTTTTTCCACCTCGACATTCTGGCCGTCATCTGCCAAAAGAAGTCCGAGGTTAAAATATGCTTCCGCATAAGATTCATCAACCTCGATCACCTTGCGGAATGCCGCTTTGGCGGCTTCCTTCTCGCCAAGCCTTACATGAGCGGAGCCTAAGAAGCTTAGTGACACCTGGTTCGGAGCCACCGCAACCGTCTGCTCAAGCCACTCTTTCGCCCTTTGTGCGTTTGCCGAACGATCTCCATCTGTTCTTGCTAGTGTCCTGTCTCTAAAATAACTAGCATAAATATAAATGGTTCGAGCATCGGATAGAGTGGGAGGAACCCCGATGCTGAAGGGTCGTCCATTATCGCCTCTGTCGGTTGCCGCTC
>Ga0224534_1000395_pt1 | contig 28252 bp, 22 predicted proteins | sample 714E12024metaG_FD_172012 | JGI IMG/M metagenome (GOLD analysis project Ga0224534, IMG submission 172012) | Peat soil microbial communities from Stordalen Mire, Sweden - 717 E1 20-24 | ecosystem: Environmental > Terrestrial > Soil > Wetlands > Peat | place: Sweden: Norrbotten County, Stordalen... | reverse complement strand
GGCCATCCACAGCTACATCAGACAACATAACCATAACCCGAAACCTCTGGTCTGGCACAAATCCGCCAACCAGATCCTCGACTCGGTCGCTCGCTTTTGTACGCAAACTTTAGAGACAGTACACTAGCTAAAAGCTAAGGGCTAAAAGCTAAAGGCTAGTTTCTTACAACAGGTTTGCGATCGCGTAGCCGAAGAGGGCCAGGACGAGGCAGGCCATGGCGAACGTGACCTTCTGCCGACCCAGATAGCGTTCGCGGCCGGCGGTCATGCGCGGTACTAGCGGGACGCCCAGCGCCAAGCCACTCAGGAAGCCCCCAATGTGCGCCGAGTTGTCGATGCGGATGCCGACGTTGACCACGATCGTGCCGAGCCCGATGACCAGGTTGATGAGGGCGAACTTGATGACCATGCTGCGCAGCCGGCGCAGCTCCTCCCACGGAAATGGCAGGCGGCGGTTGCTCAGCAGCACAATCAGGATTCCCGCGATGCCGAAGACCGCGCCCGAGGCTCCTGCGCCCACCTGCATCAGATAGCCCGGATCGTGCGTCCTCAGGGTGAAGACGACGTTCCAGGCCATGCTCAGCAGGTTTCCCGCGATCCCCGTAATCATGTACACGGCGACCATTCCGTAGGGGCCGATCAGCGGCTCGCCCAGGATGCCCAGATTCCACAGGCACCACATGTTGGTGAGCAGATGAATCAGCCCGACATGCACAAAGGTCGCGGTCAGCAGGCGGTACCACTGGCCGTGCAGCACCAGCCATGTGACGTTTGCGCCGTAGTGCAGCAGGTCGCCCTCGGTGGGATCTTTCGGGCTTACGCCGTGCGTGACCATCCACAGGTAAACCGCAATATTGATGGCCAGCAGAAGGTAGGTTCCGGGCGCGGAGCGTGGGTCCCACACGCCGTACTCGCGCCGCCGCCGCGCCTGCTCGGGCGAGTACGCCTCAGCAGGGGTGGGCTCCTCGGCCGGTACGGTGGAGTCGGCGGGCGGAACGATCTCGCCTTCAAAATGCGGTTGCGTGGAAGACATGGCGCTGCTTCTACGCTAACGCATTTTGTCAAAGGTTGCTGGTTGATGGTTGCTGGTTGTTTGTTGAAGACCAGGCTGATTGCAGCAATCGAATACCGTCGTCTTTCCCAACTAACAACCAACAACCAGCAACCTTCTTGCAACTGTAGCTCAGGCGGCGTTCTTCATGATGCGTTCGCGGATATGGGGGGGGATGCGCTGGATCGCGTCCGCAACCAGACCGGGGATTGGCGTCGCAATGGCAACCAGAACCCACAGAGTCAGCGAGATGACCAGGCCGGCGATGGCCGTTGCCTCCAGCGAGATGGTGATCGGAGTGTGGTACAGGTGGCCATGCAGGCTGCTGCCCAAGTGGGCGATGGCCTCGATGCGGTGCAGCACGGCAGCGGCCAGCAGAAAGGCGAGGATGGACAGCGAGCTGACGGAGATCAGCAGTACGTCGATGGTGCGCGCCAAGTGCTGGCGGCGGCGGCATTGAGCGCACTCCGACAGGTGATGATCGTAGTCTGTGCGCATCGCGGGCGAGAGGCCGGAGATGTCGTATCGCCAGCCGGCCAGAATGTCTCCAATGACCGGGTCTGTGCAGTGCGGTTCGGTCATGCGGCCCGATCTGGAGCTTCGTGAGAAAAAAGTTACCATACAGATATAGACACCATTTTACTTGACTTGATAGCGCAAAGCAGGGAAAAGATCAAACTGGATCGGTTTCTGTCCCAACTGCACAACAACGCGAAGAGGTCTGCCGGACGCCCTATTTCTATTACTAAAAGGTTGAATCAAAGTATGTTATAGGAAGATTGGAGTGATCGGCGCGGCTTGCTGGGCCAGCAGAACGCGGTTGCCCAGCAACCTCCTCCGCTCCCGGATGGCCTCTTCGGCAGAGAGCAGGGCAAGCTCGGGAGCGTTGTTGGTCTCCGACAGGTGGCCGAGGACGATGTACGTGGCATTTCCGTCGTAATCGCGGCTGAGGAACTCGGCGGTCGCGTGGTTCGAAAGATGCCCGACGCGAGAGAGCACGCGCTGCTTCACCGCCCAGGGGTAGGGGCCGTCCTTCAGCATCTCCAGGTCGTGGTTGGATTCCAGCAGCAGCACGTCGATCCGCTCCAGCGCGCGCTTGACGTTGGGCGGCACATAGCCCAGGTCGGTGGCGATGGCCATGCGGATCGACTCCGAGGCCGACTCGAAGACGAAGCCGCACGGATCGGCCGCGTCGTGCGGAGTGGTGAACGGCATAATCGTCAAGTCCCCGATGGAGAAGTTCGTCCCCGGCTGGAAGTACTCCACCGCGGGCAGGCTGGCCGGATCGCGCCGGATCGCGGCTTCCGGCGCTTCTTCTTCTTCAGCCTCCGCGGATGCGGCTGCAATCCGGATCGGGCCGCTCGGCTCGCAGAGTTCAGGATCGGAAGGCTCTGTGGTCTCCACCGCATCTTGCGCGGCGCGCGCCTCCTTCTCCTTCTGCACGTGTTCCAGCCACTTGGCGTAGGTCATGGTGGTTCGCGGGGTCATCTGCCGCACCCAGGCGCGGTGGGTCGGCTCGCTGAAGTAGACCGGAATGCGCAACCGGCGCGCCAGCACCGAGAGGCCCGCAACATGGTCCGTATGCTCGTGCGTGATGAGGATGGCGTCCAGCGCGGAGGCGTCTTCGTCGACCAGCGCCATGCGCTTCATCAACTCGCGGCAGCTGAGCCCCGCGTCCACCAGCACACGCGTCTCGGCGCTGGCGATCACCGTCGAGTTGCCCTTCGATCCGGAGGCGAGGACCGTCATGCGCATAGCTTCAAAGATACGCTGGACGGATGTGCAATTGTGGGCCTTGGGTTGTCTTGAAAGGGACGGGCTTCAGCCCGTCCGTAAAGCCCATATATCTTGAGGACTTTAGTCCCTGAGGGAATGCTTGTTTGTCGAACTCACTACCTGCGCAGGACGTAGATGCGGTAGCTGGCGGGCGTCTCCTCGCGGCTCCACCAGCGCGCGGTGCGCGTGGGAGACCACTCCTTCTGTAGCGTGTACTCGTCGGCCAAAAAGTTCTGGAAGGCGGGCCAGCGGTTCAGTTTGCGGTAATCGAGAGCGTCCGCGCCGCCGAGATAGAGACCGCTGGTCACAACCATGACCTGCGGAGGGTTGGCCGCCAGCGCGCGCGCCATCTCCTGGCGGGTCTGGCGGACGACCGGCACGTTGCCGTCTCCAAAGAGGAAGAAGTCGGAGAGGATGCCATTCGAAGGCTCCAGCCGCATATTGTAGAGCACATTTCCGCAGCCGGAGTTCGTGTCGATGCAGAGGACCTTGTGCGATAGCTGCTGACCGCCGAGCGAGTTGAGATCCTGAGTCAGCGACGAGATGAAGTCGGTCTGCCACCAGCGATAGCTGTGAATCAGAATCGCCGACTTCGGCGCGAGGAAGAAGCCGCCGAACCCCAGGCCGAGCACGGCAAGGGCCTGGATCGCCCAGGTGCGGCGCGCCGGCGCTGGCGGGAGGAAATCGAGAGCGCGGGTGAGATCGAGGGCGATCAGCGGTAGCAGGAAGACCAGCAGAGGATACCGGTAGTACGGCAGCGCCCGTGCCTGGACGATGCAGTTTACAGCGCCGAAGATAACGCCAAGCAGCAGGGCATCCCGCCGAAACTCGCGGGGCGCGCTTCTCCGCCGGGGCAGGAGGGCAAGCACTGCGAGCCAGGCGATGACCAGCGGAAGCAGCGTGGAGATGCTGTGCAGCAGGATGAAACTCAGCGGGCGGTGGCCGAGGCTGGCGTAGTAGGGGACGAGCGTGTGGAGGGTGGCAAGAAACGCGGCAAGCGCGCGTTCCCGCAGCAGGAACACGAGGACTATCGCGGGCGCGACCAGATATGCGAGCGCGGCGGGCAGAAGAAACGCGCTATCTCCGCGCTTGCGCGGTCCATGCTCGCTGCGGGCAGGAGCTCGGACAACGTAAAGCGCGAGCGCGAGCTGAGCGACGGTCAAGAGCGGGGCCGTGGGCTTGATGGTGAATGCGATGCCGGAGAGCAGTCCAAAGGCGGCGGCGCACATCGCCGAGCGTTTTTGGACAGAGTGGACAAAGAAGGCGGTTGCGGCGACGAGGCAGACGGCCATGGTCAGGTCGCGCTGGCCTCCCTGGGCCAGGCCGTCGCGGCCGTGGGTGAGGATGAAGAGCGAGGAGGCAAAGAGGCCGGCGAGCCAGCCATTGTCCGATCCCACCCATGACGATGAGGCCGTCATGGATGGGGCACCCGTGCGACGGGTAATCACAAAGAATGACGCACTCGCGGCGGCCATCAGCGCGAAGTCGAAGAATCGCCACGCCAGGTCGCCCATGCCAAACAGGTGCATGGCGGCGATCTCGATCAGGTACGAGCCGGGCATGTTCATATCACCGATCTCGCGGTAGGGGGCCCAGCCGCGCCCGATGAGCCACCCGATGTAGTGGATCAGCGATGCGTCGCCGACCAGCGGCCAGCGCCAGCTCCACACAAAGAACAGCAGCGCCGAGAGGCTGAGGCTGGCGGCAAGCAAGACGCGAAAGACGCGGGCAGTCCCGTTGCGCACTTGTTTCTCCTTTCGTGGTTGAGTCTAACGGATGCAGGTCCGTTTCGATGGGTGACTTAAGTTCGCCGTTGGAAGAGGGCCAACCTCTCCGAGCGTTCTATGGGCACGCGACGAGCAGGACGGTGATATTGTCGTGGCCGCCCTTTGCGTTGGCGGCGTCGATCAGCGCTTGGCAGGCGCTATCAAGCGCGGATTGCACAGCAAGGTCTGGGGCAGCGGTGTCGCGGCGGCCAGGAGCAAGCGCTGCCGGTCCAGCGGTGCGGGCGAGAATCTGTGCGATCTCGCCGTCGTCCAGCTCGCGGCTCAGGCCGTCGGAGGCGAGCAGGTAGAGGTCGCCGGGCTGCGCGGCGTGCAAGGCGATCCCCGGCTCGACCGTCGGCTGCGTGCCAATGGCGCGGGTGATAATGTTGCGCATCGGCGAAGCTGTGGCCTGCACCCGGCTCAACACTCCGGCGCGCACCTGCTCCTCCACTAGCGAGTGGTCCTGGGTCAGCAGGCGAAGCTCGCCCGAACGGAAGAGATAGCAGCGGCTGTCGCCAACATGGGCGATCCAGAGCGTGGGGCTGACTCGCGCATCCTTTGACCGCTGCGTGTATTCATCCCATAGCAGCGCAACCAGTGTAGTACCCATGCCGTGCAGGCTGGGCGACTTCTGCGCGTGCCGGAATACGGTCTGGTTGGCGGTACGGATGGCCTCGGCGAGCCGGGCGCGGGCTTGCGTTGCTGGATTAGGCTGCGCGAGGCAGTCCAGAAAAACCTCCGTAGCCAGATGGCTGGCAACCTCGCCGCCGGCCGCGCCTCCCATGCCGTCGCAGACGACGAAGGCCCCATGCTCGGCCAGCGCGGCACAGGCGTCCTGGTTGGCCCGGCGCACCTGACCGCGATGGGAGAGCATGGCGAAGGCGCGAGTGGGCGCAAGGGTTGGAGCGTCCACCGCCACCGCGGCTGGGACTTGCGGCTTCGAGGAGTTCAGAGTCGCGGCATCTGCCATTTTACCACCCCGGATCACCGCAATTTGGGCCCGTCGAAACGATACTCCTCGCCGCGCTGGAATCGAAATCCCTCGCCGCCGGTTCATCGGTGTTGTTTGGATTGTTTTGAAAGGGCGTGGCTTTAGCCGCGCCAACACAGCCAATAAATCTGCGGGACTTTAGTCCCCGAGGGAGAGATTGATGGACAGACTGACTCACAATTGACCCTGGGCCGTTGTTGCGGCATGAAGGGATCTGTTCGAGATACTCTGGAGTGGCAACCATGGGAGGCGGATTGAACCGCATCGTGCAGGGCGACAATCTGGAAGTGTTGCGAGGGATGGCGACCGGCTCGGTGGCGCTCGTCTACATTGATCCGCCCTTCAACACCGGACGGCGGCAGACGCGCCTGCGCATGAAGACGGTGCGCGACGAAGCGGGCGACCGCGTCGGCTTCGGCGGGCACAGGTACCGCACGGAGCTGATAAAGGCTGCGGACGGAAGCACCGAAGTCGGCGATGTTGCGGGCTACGCCGACCGCTTCGACGACTTCCCCGGCTTTCTGCGTCCGCGCCTGCTGGAGGCTTACCGCGTCCTCGCGCCGACTGGTTCCCTCTTCTTCCACATCGACTTCCGCGAGGTCCACTACTGCAAGGTCATGCTCGACGAGATCTTTGGCCGCGATTGTTTTCAGAACGAGATCGTCTGGGCCTACGACTACGGGGCGCGCGCCACCAAACGCTGGCCCGCCAAGCACGACAACATCCTCTGGTACACGCGCGATCCCCAGCGCTACACCTTCAACCTGGGCGAGAGCGATCGCATCCCGTACATGGCTCCGGGGCTGGTGGGCGCTCGCAAGGCCGCGCGCGGCAAGACGCCCACCGACGTCTGGTGGCACACCATCGTCTCGCCCACCGGCAAGGAAAAGACCGGCTACGCCACGCAGAAGCCGCTTGGAATCCTGGAGCGGATCGTGCGCGTGCACTCCAACCCCGGCGACTTGGTGCTCGACTTCTTCGCCGGCAGCGGGACCACGGGCGAGGCAGCAGCCAAGAACGGCCGCGCCTTCTGCATGGTGGACGAGAACTCGGAAGCCATCGTCGTGATGCAGCGGCGGCTGGCGAAGTACGGCCCCAGGATTGAGAGCGGATCGAGCGGTTTGTTCTCCGCAGGCGGGAACAGGTAGGCGAGTAGGCGCGCGCTACCCGCGCCTATGGTGTCTTTCGCGCAGCAGCAGGAGCTATTTTTTAGGGCCGGGTTTTCCGGCTGGTGTGCGGTCGAGGGCCATGATGGCGTTGGCCAGAGCGACCGAGGGGTTCTCGAAGTGTTCGGGCGAGTTGAGCAGGCGTTCAGCCTGATCGTAGTCTCCGGCATTGATCAGGTTGGCGATGGCGAGCATCTGTTGATGAAACGCCGTGTGCTGATCCACCGCGGCCAGGTACTCCGGCGTGCCGCGCAGGTGCAGCGTGTGTTCACTGAGCAGCCATTTACGGATGGCACACTCCTCCGGATGCTGGATGGAACGGGTGGCGCGTTCGCTTAGCGGCTCGCGCATTCGCGCCGCCAGCAGCAGGGTGATCTTCCATCGCACATGGCTTGCGATGGCATCCGGCGCGTTCTCGATCGTCTTTGCTATATAAGTCTCGGCGGGCATTTTACGACCTCACATCTGTTATCGGAGAATTGCTGCAAAATATGAGGCCGCTGGAATCCTGAACGTGAGTGCGCCGGGCGGTTGGGGTGGTTGCGGCTGGCAATCCGTCTGCGAGGGAGGGGGGCGGGATATGGGGCGCGATGCGGCGGGCTTCCCAAATGGAGATTAGAATTCCCTAATCGGGAAAAGTCAGTTAGTCTTCGGCTACTTGGTAGGTTACGCGCTGCGTGTTCCCGAAATGGCGCACGCCGAGGGCCACGGGCTTGGTCTCAGGAACAGGTTTGGGTGGTGTTGCGCGGTAATACCTCTTGCTGTCGTCTTCTTTTCGTCCGGGAATCATTGCCCGGAAATCAGAGCTTAAAGGGGGATGAGATGGGGTCTGGGCGCGGCAGGCTGGGTTGGTTGAGTTGCTGCGCAGTGGGACTGGCTTTCGGGCTGGGTGGGTGCGTGTGGGCGCAGAGTGGAACGGATGGGGCGATCGGCGGGCAGGTGTTGAGTGCTGCAGGCTCGCCGGTGGAGGGCGCGTCGGTGATGGCGCGCAATCTGGAGACGGGGCTGGCGATGCGGGCGCGCTCGGGGTCGAAGGGTGAGTTTCTGCTGGTGCGGCTACCGGTGGGCGAGTATGAGCTGTCGGTCGAGGAGGTGGGCGTCGAGTTGACGCTTCCGGAGCCGGTGCAGGTGGGGCTGGGTGAGGTGACGGAAGTCGTGGCGCGGATGCGGCCGCCTGTCTCTGGACAGCCGAATTCGCCGAGTGGGGCGAGTGGCGGCGGGACGGATTTGCCCGAGGCGGACTTGGCCGCCTTGCCCGTGAATGGCGGGCAGTGGAGTTCGCTGGCGCTGACCGTTGCCGGGGCAAATAGCGCGGCGGGAGTGGATGAGAACTCCGCTGACTTGAGCTTTCGCGGGGTCGCACTCACCCAGAACAGCTCGCGCACCGATGGAACGAGCGGTGACCAGAGCTTCAGCGGTGTGGTTGCGGGAGCGGGCGTCGAGGAGGAGGTTGCGGCGGGTTCGGACGCGGTCTACGACCGGGCGTCGGGCGTGGGAAGCGGCGCGGGTTCGGTGGCCGACGGCGGCCAGCGGGCGGGGTCGTCTTATGTATTCTCGCAGGCAGCGGTGCGCGAGTTCCGCGTACTGGGGCAGGGCGATGCAACGGCGTATGGCTCGGCGCTCTATGGACACGGGGTGGGCGGCGTGGTCACCACGGTCTCGCGCTCGGGTGGGACACGGCTGCATGGGATGGCCTTCTATACGCTGCGCAACAGCGCGTGGGCGGCTGCGAATCCGTTCTCCGTTGCGTCGAGCTATGCGGATGGCGTGGTGACTAGCTCGGTGGTAAAGCCGCAGGACCAACGGCAGCAGTTTGGCGGCAGCATTGGCGGGCCGGTGCCGGGGTTTCTCTCCAACACAAACGATGGCAGTTGGTCGCGCAGGAACGCGCACCAGGGACAACGACTGTTTTATTTTTATGCGTTCGATGCGCAGCATAGAAATTTTCCCGCAATCTCCGCTCCCGGCTACGCGGGCTTCTATTCGTTGACGGCGTCGCAGACGGCGTTGCTGGCCAATCGCGGAGTGACGCCGGCCCAGACCAATGCGGCTCTGAATTACCTCAATAGCCTGACGGGAACCGTCGCCCGGAGTGCGGACCAGACGGTCAACTTCGGGCGCGTCGACTGGCAGCATGGAAGCGGCAGCCGTGTGGTCCTTGAGTACAACCGGGCGCGTTGGAGCTCGCCTGCGGGAGCGCGGTCGGAGCCAGTGGTGGACCGCGGCGTGGCCAGCCTGGGATCGAGCTACGGCAAGGTGGACGCGGGCGTTACGCACTGGGTCCAGTTCATCAACAGCCACTTGAGCAACGAGCTGCGCGTGCAGTACGGGCGCCAGTTGCAGTATGAGTCGGCCCAGACTCCACTCGCGCAGGAGCCGAATGTCGGCCCGGGAGGAATGCCGCCCGAAGTCTCCATCGGGCCCCAGGGACTGGTCTTCGGAACACCGTCGGCGCTGGGCCAGAAGGCCTATCCCGACGAGCGCCGCCTGGAGCTGGCGGACCTCGCCGGCTGGGTGCGCGGGCATCACTTCCTGCAGTTCGGCGGCGACTTCAGCGCGCTCAGCGACTACACGGACTCGCTGACCAACGCCGAGGGAACCTTCAGCTACGACAGCAGCACAACTACGGTGACGAACGGGCAGGACACGAAGGTGGAGGTGGGCGGGCTGGCGAACTGGATTACCGACTACACCTTCAACGCGAACGCGTATCCGAACGGCGGCTGCCCGAACGGTCCGTATGTGCTCCCCCCGGCCAAGCATTACTTCTGCTTCAGCTCCTACTCGCAGAGCTTCGGCCAGACGAGCTTGAGCTTCCGCACCCAGGAGTGGGCGGGCTTCTTTCAGGACGATTGGCGTGCAACCCAGCGACTGACCATCCACGCCGGCCTGCGTTTCGAGTACCAGTTCCTGCCGCTTCCGCAGCAGCCCAACGCGGCGCTGGACGTGGTCTTCGGAGCGTTGGGCGCCACCAGCGTCTTTCCCGAGGACCGCAACAACTTCGGGCCGCGGCTGGGCGTGGCCTGGCAGCCCTTCGGCGTGGGCCATGGCGTACTTCGCATCGGCTACGGCGTCTACTTCGGCAAGCTGCCCGGCGCGACCATCCGCGCGGCCCTGCTGGACACGGCGCTACCCAGCTCCACAACGCGGGTGCGCATTCTGCCCACCACCGTAACAGCCTGTCCGCAGTCTGCCACCGGAGTCGGCTTTGGCTACGCGTGCTCGTTCCTCACGCCGCCGACGGGAGTGGTGGCCGCGACGACCTCGGCGGTCGTCTTCGACCGGCGCTTTCGTCTGCCAGAAGTCCAGCAAGGAACGCTCTCCATTGAGCACGGGGTCGGTGCGGGGGTGCTGGGGCGCGTGGGCTATGTGTTGAACCTCGACCGCCAACTGCCCAACTCGGTGGACATCAACATCGCTCCCTCGACCTCGGTCCAGACATTTCAATTGCAGGGAGGGACCGGCGCAATCGGCGTACGGGACGGCGAAACCTTCGCCGTGCCGGTCTACACGGCGCGCGTCACTCCCAGCTTCGGCCCGGTGACGGACCTGGTCTCCAACGCCAATGCGAGTTACCACGGAGTGACGCTGGAGGCGCGGCGCGGGATGGGCGCGAGCCGCTACCGCAATAACGGGGTTGGGCGGGGGCTGGACTTCCGCGTGGCGTGGACCTGGTCCAAGGCGATCGACTTTGGCCAGAGCGCGGGCGCGGTGCCACGCACCAACGGCCAGTTCGACCCCTTCACGGTGCGCTACGACAAGGGTCTCTCGGCGCTGAACTTTCCCCATCGCGTAGTGGCAACCATCGTCTGGTCGCCCCAACTGAACAGCAGTGGCGGCTCGCAGACCTCCGCGACGGCTGAGCGGACGGTGTGGAGGCTGGCCGATGGCTGGTCGATGGCCTGGATATTCTCCGAATCGAGCGGGCGCGGCTACAGCTACGACATCTTCGGCGGTACGCGGCTCGCCGGAGGCCGCGAGAGCATCAACGGCTCGGGCGGCTCAGTGGTGCTGCCCACCGTGGGGCGCAACACGCTGCGCCTGCCCGACTCCGCCAACCTCGACATGCGCCTGAGCCGCACCTTCCGCCTGGGCGAGGGGCTGCGCCTGCGCACCACGGCAGAGACCTTCAATCTCACTAATCGGCTGAACTATTCGGGGATCACCCAGCGTGCGTTCTTGGTGGACCCGGCTGTCAATGGGGTAACTCCGCTGGTCTTCCAGAATGCGGCAACCGTGGCCACCGAGGGGCTAAATGTGCAGCCCTTCGGCGCGTATACCGCTGCCGCAACCAGTCAGGCCCGTGAGCGCCAGATCCAGCTCGGCCTCCGCCTGGAGTTCTAACGCGTCGATGGCGTAGCGGCAGGCGTTGGCAGCGGGCAACGCGGAGGGCACGGTGCAGGAGCTGCGTCCGGGGGTATGGCGGCGCGTTGCTTGGGATTGACTGGACGCACGTAGACGGGAACCTCCAGCGTTCCGACTTTGCTGGTGACGTTGTCCAAAATGCCAACGTGCAGCGAGATCTGTCCGAATGGCAGGTCGAGCTTCTGGACGAATGAAAACGCATGCTTGGCGACAAACTCATCGTACTGCTGCGGGGAGAGGGTCATCGGGACGGTCTGGGTGAGCAGGCCGACGCGCTTGCGGTAGATGTCGTAGGCGACAACGTCGAACTCGAGCGATCCGTGGAGTATCCCATTGGCGTCTTCGGTGAAGGCAATCTCGCTGGGCGGGAATCCGTAGTGAATCTCGTAGCGTACGGTCTTGCCGGACTTCGATTTGGCATCCGGCTGCGATTGGGGGTTGGTGGCCGCGCTGGACGTCAGGTAGCCAGGCCAGACACCAACGTCGAAGAGTATCTGCGTGGCGGCGGGCGTGTTGCCCTCCATCGATGCCTTCATCAGGGCCGGGCCGGGGGCGGGAGCATCCAGCGTCGGCACACGCTCAGCGTTGTATCCCTGGCGGTAGACCAGATGCAGGCCGGGCTGGTCGACGATCGCAACCTTGATGAGGTGGTAGTGACCGTCGTCCTTCTGCTTCGGCGGAATGTAGGAGATGGTATAGAACTGCGAGCCGTGGTCGATGGCCTTGGCGATTGCGGACTTCAGATCGTTGCTGTTGTAGAAGGCCTCGCCGCCGCTCTGCTCTGCCACCGCCTCCGCCCTCAGGTGCGCCATGCTCTGGCCGGCGAGTGCGCGCAGCCCCAAGGAAGTCTCTGCCACTCCGCGCGGGTCCACGGGAGAGACGGCGATCTGCTCGGCGGTGAATCGCTCGTAGACGTCCATCAGGCGATGAACCAAACCCATGTCCGGGCCTCCGAAGTCGTTGCCAAACAGGCCACCTCTGTCGTTCTGGCTTGTCGATGGAGTTGCGCTCCAGCCGTAGCCTCCGTCGCGCATCAGATTGACAGGAATGCCGGGGACGATCCAGAGCAGGTTCTTTCTGCCCTTGATCCCGGCGACGTACGCGGCGATCTGGTTGAACGCGTCGACGGTGACCCAATCCCTTGTGTGTCGGTCCATGGGTTGTACACTCAGGGTCAACTCGACATTGGCTCGGTTGTTGTTGACGGCGCGCAGCAGCGAGTCGCGGTCGGAGGTGAATCCCTGTAGCATGTGCGGTCCGCTCTGGGAGAGCAGGAAGATGGCGACCTTGGTGCCCTGCGGCATCGTGGTCAGATACCCGGCCGCGCCCTGTAGCCCGCGAAAGATATCGACAGGAGTGCTATGCAGTGCGTCGATCAGCAGGATGTTGACCGGGCCGCTGACCGGCGTCGACTGGCTGTTGGTATAGACCCCGGGCGGGAGCTTTGGCGCAGCCGGTTCCGCGACCGGAATCTCTGAGCCGAACTCCCGGAAGCTGCGAATGGGCTGCGGCTTGCCGGTCTCCTCGATGCTGAAGTCGGACTGCTTGAGGCCATGCACGGCGTTGCCATTGGCGTCGGTGACCATCACATCGACCACAATCTCGCGCGAGGTGACGTGCAGCGTGGGAACGTTGGCCTGCGTTGCGTCCTGCGGCAGATCGACAGAGTGCGGGGCAACCAGTGGCGCGGGCTCGTCGTCTGTCTGGGCGGCTGCTGCGACGAAGGCGGGAATGCTGATGGTCAGGCCAAGTGCGATAAGGCTTGCTGGGCGGAGTCGCATCGTTCCCTACTCTCCTGTGCGTTCACTGCTGCCTCTGCTGCAATGCTGAAAGTGATTGCCGATAAGTCGCGCTCCCATCTTAGACCCCAGGCGCTTCAAGAAGATGCGATTGGACACATAAAATAGAGGGATGGCGTTTACCGAGCAGTTCGATGTGGTGGTGGTCGGCGCCGGGCACGCAGGCTGCGAGGCGGCCATGGCCTCCGCGCGCATGGGCCTGCGCACGGCGCTGTTCACACTGAACCTCGACCTGATCGCGCAGATGAGCTGCAACCCCGCCATCGGCGGCATCGCCAAGGGACACCTCGTCCGCGAGGTGGACGCGCTGGGCGGCATCATGGGCGAGGTCGCCGACGCCTGCGGCATTCAGTTCCGCCTGCTCAACACATCGCGCGGCCCGGCCGTCTGGTCGCCGCGCGCGCAGTGCGACAAGGCCCTCTACCGCGTCAGGATGCGCGAGGTCCTGGAGGGCCAGCCAAACCTCTTCATCAAGCAGGCCGAAGTGGTGGATCTCGAAGTACAGGGAACAGGGATCAGGGAACAGGGAACAGAAAATACGCGCCGTGTGACTGGCGTGCGCCTGCGCGATGGCCGTGTCGTCCACGCGGGCGCGGTGGTCGTCACCACCGGCACGTTCCTCAATGGCATCATCCACTGCGGCGAGCAGCAGTACGCCGCGGGACGCAGCGGCGAGCCGGCCAGCGTCCTGCTGGGCGAGGCCCTCAAGCGGCTGGGCCTGCGCGAGTGCCGCCTCAAGACCGGAACCCCGCCGCGCCTCGATGGCCGCACCATCGACTGGACCAGGTTCATCGAGCAGCCGGGAGACGCCGATCCCACGCCGTTCAGTTTTAGAGCAGGGATCAGGGATCAGGGAACAGGGAACAGCGCGTGGGTTCCGGCGCTGCGGCAAGTGAGCTGCTACATCGCCACCACCACGCCGGAGACGCTGCGCCTCATCCGCGAGAATGTGCATCGCTCGCCGATATATACCGGCCAGATCTCCGCCATCGGCCCGCGCTACTGCCCTTCCATCGAGACCAAGATCGTGCGCTTCCCGGACAAGACGCATCACCAGTTCTTCCTCGAGCCGGAGGGCCTCAACACCCACGAGGTCTACATCAACGGCATGAGCACCAGCCTGCCCATGGAGGTGCAGGCTGCGATGGTGCATTCCATCCCCGGCCTCGATCGCGCCGAGATGCTGCGCCCCGGCTACGCCATCGAGTACGACGCCATCGACCCCACTGAACTGGACCGCACGCTCGCGGTCAAGAAGTTCGCGGGCCTCTATCTCGCCGGCCAGATCAACGGGACGAGTGGATATGAGGAAGCAGCCTGCCAGGGACTGATGGCCGGAATCAATGCGGCGCTCGCTGTTCGCGCAGCTCTCCATCCCACCCATCGCGATGAGACCGCGATGGATGGGGCACCCGAATTTTCCGGCTTCACGCTGGACCGCACCGAAGCCTACACCGGCATTCTCATCGACGACCTCATCTCCAAGGGCACCGATGAACCCTATCGCATGTTCACCTCGCGCGCCGAGTTTCGCCTGCACCTGCGCATCGACAACGCCGACCGTCGCCTGACCCCGCATGGCCGTCGCCTTGGCCTCATCGACGACGCAGCCTGGGTGGCGTTCGAGGCCAAGCAGTCTCGCGCCGCTGCCTTTGAACAGTTGCTGACGAAGACGCGCGTGGATGTCGACGCGCTGCCGCCGGCTCTGCGAGAGGCGCTCCGCGGCGACGCGAGCGACCTCGGCGCGCAGACCTACGCGCAGATGCTGAAGCGTCCCGAGGTCACGGTCGAGTCTCTATGGCCGGTCTTCGCCAGCGCAATGGCAGGAAACTCCGAGCTTGCGCCCTGGGTCGCAAGCTCGCGGACGGCGGATGTTTCTCGTCTGTCATTCCGTGCCCTGAGCTTGTCGAAGGGGGAGGAATCCGCTTCTGCTTTTCCCGCCTCGCCCAGGAAGGAATCCCATCTTCCCGCCTGGGTGCGCAACGAGATGAAGACCGTCGAGACGGAGATCAAGTACGCGGGCTATCTCCAGCAGCAGCGCAAGTCCATGGAACGCCTCAAGCGCGACGAGCAGCGCGTCATTCCCGCGTGGTTCGACTACGCGGCCTGCGGCGGCCTCTCGCGCGAGATGGTGGAGACGCTGGGCCGGGTGCGTCCGCGCACACTGGGTCAGGCCAGCCGCATCCAGGGTGTCACCCCCGCCGCCGTCACCCTGGTCAACTGCTTCCTCGAGATCCAGTCCCGCCGCCGCACGGCGTAGGCATAGGTTGAGTTATTGGCTAGTTTTCCTAGCTATTAACAGAGCTACTTTGAGCGCACAGGGCCTCATGGAATAACTTAGATTGCGGCTATGGCTGCACTCACACAAATCACTGAAATGCCCGGCTTGCCTTCCTCCGTTCACACCGAAGTCGCCATCCTCGGCGCGATGCTGCTGGACAGCGTCGCCATCAGCGACGCGACCGAGAAGCTGAAGGCCGAGGATTTTTCCCTCGACTCGCACCAGCGCGTCTTCCGCGCCATCGTTGATCTGATGGCCAAGGGCCAGGGCATCGACTACCTCACGGTTCAGGAAGAGCTGGCCCGGCGGCGCGAGTTGGATTCCATCGGCGGCCCGGCATATCTCGCATTCCTCACCGAGGGCATTCCGCGCAACTTCAACATCGAGAGCTACGTCCAGATCGTCCGCGACAAGAGCCTGCTGCGCCAGTTGATGGGCATCTTCCACGATGGCGGCATTCGCGCGGCGGACCAGAGCGAAGACGCCATCACCGTGCTGGGCGACGTGGAGGCGCAGTTGGCCGATGTGGCCGACTCCGCCATCCAGCGCGGCCTGGCCGGCATCGGAGAGATCGTCGCCGGCAGCTTCGTCTCCATCGACAAGCTCTACGAGCAGGGCCGCGAGGTCACCGGCCTCGCCACGCGCTACACCGACTTCGACAAGATGACCAGCGGCCTGCAGGACTCCGAACTCATCATTATCGCGGCTCGTCCCTCCATGGGCAAGACGGCCTGGGCCATCAACATCGCGCAGAACGCCGCCGTGCAGGACAACAAAGTCGTCGCCGTCTTCTCCCTCGAAATGAGCAAGGAGAGTCTGCTGCGCCGCATGTTGGCCAGCGAGGCCCTGGTCGGTTCGCGCAAGCTCCAGACCGGCTCCATGTTGCGCGAGGACCGCGGCAAGCTGATGAAGGCGCTGGAGCGGCTCATGGACGCCAAACTCTTCATCGACGACACCCCCGGCATCACCCTGCCGGAGATGCGCGCCAAGGCCCGCCGCCTGAAGCAGCAGCAGGGCCAGCTCGACCTCATCGTCATCGACTACCTGCAGTTGATGACCGGCACCAACACCTCCGGCAAGCGAGGCTTCGAGAACCGCACCCAGGAGGTCAGCTCCATCTCGCGCGGCCTCAAGGCCTTGGCCAAGGAGATGCGCATCCCCGTGCTCGCGCTCAGCCAGCTCTCCCGCGGCAGCGAGCAGCGCGCCGGCGACAAGAAGCCCCTGCTCAGCGATCTGCGCGAGTCCGGCTCCATCGAGCAGGACGCCGACGTCGTCGCCTTCATCCACCGCGAGGAGTACTACGACCGCGACAACGAGGACCTGAGGGGCCAGGCCGAGATCATCGTCGCCAAACAGCGAAACGGCCCCACCGGAAGCATCAAGCTGGCCTTCCGCGCGGACTACACCCGCTTCGAGAACCTTGCGCCGGACGCCGCCGCCGGATTCTAAGGAATCTCTGGATAGGTACATATTTTGATAGGGCGGGACTTTAGTCCCGCCGCAAGAGTCGCAAAATCAATGGGGCTTTAGCCCCCGAGGGAATCTTGAGAACTTTTTAGACTTTCTCTAAGGGAACAGGGGATGACGGTGGCGATTCCGATGACAAGCTGGATTGAGATCTCCGAAGAGCGGCTGGCGGCAAACTTCCGCGCCATCGCGCAGGCAGCCGGCAGAGAGACCGTGGTGCTGGCGGTGGTCAAGGCGAACGCTTACGGGCACGGGATTGAGCTCTGCTCGCCGGCTCTGGCACGCGCCGGAGCGCCGTGGCTGGGCGTCACCGGCGCGAGTGAGGGCGCGCGTGCGCGGCATGCGCTCGCCGAGGCTGGCATCGCGCCTAAAGATCAGCCGCGGATTCTGGTCATGTGCGGCTTCCTGCCCCAGAACGTGGAGGCAATCGCCGAGCACGCGCTGACCCCGGTCGTCTGGACCCCACAGCAGGTCGGCTGGCTGCAAGGCTCGGGCACCGCCGTCCACGTCGAGATCGACACCGGCATGGCGCGGCAGGGGGTTCACCCCGGCGCGGAGCTGGAGGACCTGCTCGCGGAGATTGACGCCGCCGAGCTCCCGCTCGATGGTCTGCTGACCCACTTCTGCGCCGCCGAGGCCGCCCACTCCGAGTTGACGCAGACCCAGCAGCGCCGCTTTGAATCGGCAATCGCGCAGGTGCGCCGGCAGGGCCTCGCGCCCAAGTGGGTCCACGCGGGCAGCTCGTCGTCGGTGGACAATCCGGCCCAGTCTTCCCCCTGGCTGGTCGATCTCGCAAACTCCGTCGGCGCCCGCGCCATGGTGCGCTGCGGCATCGCGCTCTATGGCTATTGCTCGCCGATCACTGGCGCGGACGCGGCCTCCGTTCCCTCGAAGCTCCGCCCCGCGCTTCGTCCGGTGATGACCTGGAAGACGCGCGTCCTCTCCCTGCGCGATCTGGCAGCGGGCGAAACCGTGGGCTACAACGCTACCTTCACCGCGCCCGCGCCAATGCGCCTCGCCATGCTGCCCGTTGGCTATGCGGACGGCCTCCGCCGCGAGCTCTCCGGCTCCGATGCAAGGCCCGGCGGCTGGGTCATAATTCCCAGCCGCGACGGCTCAGGTCCTCAAGCAGAGACGCAACCAGCAAAAGCGGAGCCGCAAGCGGCGAGCAAGGCTCCTATCGTCGGCCGTGTCTCGATGAACCTTACCATGGTTGACATCACCGCCATCCCCGGCGTCCGCGTCGGCGACGAAGTCGTTGTCCTCGGCGACGGCATCACCGCAGACGACCACGCCCGCCTCGCCCAAACCATCCCCTACGAAATCCTCTGCGCCGTCCGCGTAGGCTGAGTGTGCGGGATTTGCTTCGCGGCATGGCTGGCCGGTAACATCGGGTCTGGATTGAGAGGGGCATTTTGATGACTGAAGGAATCAATGCGGCGCGCCGCACCGAAGATATTGCGCTCGATCTGTTGAAGTTTGTGGCATCGCAGGCGCATGTGGGAACGAAGGCCGCCGGCGGTACCGGCTTCGGCGTCACCGCCTCGTCCAGGCCCGAGGACCAGGTGTCGGAGCTGTTGGAGCTCTACGGGCGCTGCCGCCAGGCGGTTGAGGCGCCGGTGAAGTAAGTGGCCGGAGCGAGTGCAATGCCAGAGAGAGATGCAAGACCGCTGCGCGTAGCGGTGGTGGGCGCGGGGACCTTCGGGCGCAATCATCTGCGCGTCTATCGCGAGCTGGAGCTGGCGGGTGCGGCGGTCGAACTAGCGGCGGTCGTCGATCCCAATGAAGCCGCGCGCCCCGCTGCGACGGCGAAGTACGCCATCCCCGGATTCGCCTCAATCGACGAGTGCCTTGCGGCTTGCAAACTCGATGCGGCTTCGCTCTGCGTGCCCACGGTGCATCACGCAGCGTGCGCGCAAACTCTATTAGCCGCGGGCGTCGATCTGCTGATTGAAAAACCTATCGCCGCGGGCCTCGCCGAGGCCGACGAGATCGTCCGCCTGGCCCGCGACCTCGGCCGCACCGTGCAGATCGGCCACCTGGAGCGCTTCAACCCCGCGGTGCGCGCCGTCCGCGGCCTGCTCAACCATCCCATGTTCTTCGAGGTGCATCGCCTCAGCGTCTTTACCCCGCGCTCGCTGGATGTCGACGTGGTGCTGGATCTGATGATCCACGACCTGGACATTGTGCTCAGCCTGGTCGGTTCGCCGGTGCGCGAGGTGCGTGCCGTGGGGCTGCCGGTGCTCTCGCCCAGGGTGGATATCGCCAATGTGCGGCTGGAGTTCGAGAACGGCTGCGTGGCCAACCTTACCGCCAGCCGCGTCAGCACCGAGCGGGTGCGCAAGATGCGCTTCTTTCAGCCGCACCAGTACCTCTCGCTGGACTTCGCGCGCCAGGACCTGCTGCTGATCGACGTCACGGCTGCCTCTGGGATGGATCCGGCGCAACTGGCCGCGCTGGCCACTGCTGCTGCGCTTGGCGGACAGCCTGCGCCGGGAATGTCGCTGCGCAAGGTCCCGGTCGAGTCGGGCGAGCCGTTGCGCCTGGAGATTGAGTCGTTCCTGAATGCGGTGCGTAGGCGCGCGCAGCCCGAGGTGTCTGTGGAGGATGGCCGTGCCGTGCTGGCCCTCGCGCTCCAGATCAATGCCGCGATTGCGGCCCATGCGCGGCACACGGGGCTATAGCCGCGCTGATGGGGTCGTCCATGTTGGTGACACTGATTCCTTCGGGAATGTCGAGGTTGAACTGGTTGTCGGGGAGCGGTTGGTTGAAGGTGGCCTTGGTGACGGTGATGGTTAGGCTCAGCTCGTCCAGCGGCCGCTGGATGACGATCTTCGTCGGGAAGTTGATCTCGCCGAACTTCTGGTAGTTGTCGTAAGTGGCCTGGGTTTCAATCTTGCCGTCCGCGTTATAGATGTCCTGCCGCCACGGGAGAAGGTTGTCCCGGCTGATATGAACGACGCGCAGCGAGCGGGCTACCTGCCCATGGGGTTCGGAGAGGAAAGCGATGTCGTAGTCCGGGTCCTCGATGAGTTCCTTCCTATTATTGGGGTCTGGGTAGGGAGGCCGACTGTCCTGGGTCATGGAGACGACCTGGTCAGGCTGCATGCCCTGGATGAGCAGCGGATCAAGGATTACGGCGGGACGCAGGCTGTAAAGCCCCTTCTGTGTGCTGTTGGTGACCACATCGGACCCGATAATGGCGCAGTTTTTTGTCGGGAAGGTGATCTTCATCTTGAAGGTCTTGCCGTCGGAGACCATGTCCAGCCCGTCGCTGCCCATCAGCGGAACCTTGAGAATGACGCGGATATCTTGGGGTTTGCCCACGATGATCCATCCGTTCAGGGTGGTGTATTCCTTCACCACGCCCTGCACGCTTCCGCCGGTGCTGATCATCATCTGCACGGTAAGGGTCATGCTCTGGATGCTGGCGTTGCGAGCGTCCACCTGCTTCAGCAACTGATCGAGGGTCGAGTTGAGGACGACATCCGGAAGCCGAGTCTTCAGGACGGTACGCGTGTGCCACGCGCATCCGGTGAGGGCCGGAGTCATCGCGAGGAGTCCTGTTGCGACGGCTTGTCGGATCGTTATGCGCACAAACTTCTAGTATATCTGGTGGCTTGTTCCGATGCGTCCAAAACGGCAAAACGATCTGCAATATGAATTAGATGCGGTCGTTGGAACGGAGCCTGCGACGCAACTTACCGGGCACCGGAGCGGGTGCGGGTGTGGGTACGGGTGCGGGAACGGGAGTGGGTCGGACGGCTCTGGGCTGGGGCCGACTGGTGCAGCGCGCGAGCAGACTGGTGCTGGGCATGAGCATGCACGAGCTCGTGCTGGACGCTGGCGGGGGTGGCTTGGTGCAGGGCGCGGCGGTAGCTTTGCACCTGCTCGGTGTGCTCCTTCAGCGTGGCGGAGAAACGGCTGTGCCCCTCGGCGTCGGCCACAAAGTAGAGAAAGCCGGTGCGCGCCGGTGCCAGCGAGGCCTTCAGCGCGGCAATGCCGGGATTGCAGATCGGCCCCGGAGGCAGCCCGGCGTGGCGATAGGTGTTGTACGGCGAATCGGACTGTAGGTCGGAGGCATAGATCGCGCCGCGATACCGCCCCTCCAGCTGCGCCGCGTAGATCACGCTGGGATCGGTGGCCAGAGGAATGCCCTGGGCCAGCCGGTTGACGAAGACTCCGGCGACCAGAGGCCGCTCTGAACCCTGGCTGACCTCTTTTTCTACCAGCGAGGCCAGCGTCACAAAGTGGGCGATCGAGTCTCTGCTCGCAAGTCCGCTTGTAAGGCCGGGCGCTGAGTTGGGGATGAGGCCAACCTGCGCCGCAGCCTGGCGAAAGCGCTTCACCATCGCCACCAGCATCTGCTCCGGCGTGGCGTGGCGGCTGAAGCGGTAGGTGTCGGGGAAGAGGTAGCCCTCCAGCGAAGTGGCTTGGGGCGAGAGGTCGGCGATCAGCCTGGTCTGGCTGAGTTCGGCGGCCAGAAACGCCTCGCGCGAACCCAGCCCGGCCGCCTCCACTGCCTGCGCTATCTCGAAGATGTTGTAGCCCTCGGGAATCGGCACCGGGATGCTGTACACATCGCCGCGAACCATGCGCGCGTACACCTCGCTGGCCGCCGCGGGCCGGTTGAAGCGGTACTCCCCGGCGATCAGCTTGCCGCCCTTGACCACGCGCAACAGGTCGAAGGCGAAGCGGCTGCGTAGCACTCCCGTCTTCTCCAGTTGCGTGGCGATGGCCCGGGTCCCCGTTCCCGGAGCGATGTCAACGTAGGTGGCAGCCGCGTCGGAGGTCCCCGCGGCCGGGCCGATGGGCGCATAGATCGCCCATGCCGCCAGCGCAGCCAGAACCAGCGCGACGAGCAACAGGGATGCAAGGTACTTCAAGCCGGGCCTTTCGTCTGTCGATTGCACGGGGCAATCGTTCTGAAGTGGGGCAATCGTTCTGGTTGATTCATCCTGATGTATTTTACGGTGCCGCGCACGACACCGGATCTTGCCACCCGCAAATCCGTTCTGCGAAGCTGCCCCCAACGCGCGCTTGCGACACGGACCGTTGGAATCGTCTATCATCGCTGCGCTGTGTATTTGACTGGAGGAATCAACCTATGAAGACTCTGCTCTGCGTCTGCGCCGCTCTGATGATGGCGCTCACACCCATAACCGCACGGGCCGCCACCGATGTTTCCGGCACATGGACCGGCGAGTTCAGTGGCCCCAATGGCGGCAGTGGCTTCCAGATCACATTCACCTTCAAGCAGGATGGCGACAAGCTCACCGGCACGGTGCAGGGCGCGCAGGGAGATCTAATCGCCATCAGCGACGGCAAGGTGGATGGCGACAAAATTTCCTTCAAAGTCTCCTTCAATGGCATGACGATCACGCATGAGGGAACCGTCAACGGCGACGAAATCAAGCTGACCTCCAAATCGGATCAGGGAGACTTCCCCGGCGGCGAGATGACCCTCAAGCGGTCCAAAGCAACGCCGCCTCCCGCCAACTTGAGCGGAACCAGAGTCGAGCTCCCCTGAGGCAAATCCTTCGAGTGGATTTTTCCTTAAGAAAAAGCCACCTTGAATCCTCTTAGCATGGGCACGGTTACTCTGGTTCCGATCTAGGACATCGCCCAATCCCACCCCTGCGATCGCAATGCGAAGCCAGCCGGTCGCCTCGATGTTCCACCGTGAGTCGTCGTCCCGCGGACCTCTCCGGTCAAGGCATCTGCTTGCCAATCAGCTCTTCCACTCGGCCCCAAACCGACGGGTCGTTCTCGATCTCGATGTGCGGCTTCATGAAGGCCCGCGCAAACCACGGGTAGCCGGCGCAGGAGACCGGATGCCCCTTGTAGCTCGACTCGTAGTTGCCCAGGATCGTCGTCTGTTTCGGGTCCATCGCCGCGATCGAGCTGCGGCCATGCAGCAGCCCCTCGGTCTGGTAGAAGTTCACTGCCTCGCGCACATTGGGCGGAATGCTGCCGTCGTTCTCGTTCAACTTCTCCACGCTGTCGATCTGAATGGTCAGCAGCACCGGAATCCCCAGTTGGTCCAGCCGCCGGGCCAGCGTCACCGTCTCCGACGCTCCCCAGCTATGGCCGTAGATGACGATCCGCGCAGCGCTCTTCTCACCTGCGCTCGGCCGCCCATTGCCGTTCGCGTCCAGAAGTTGAAGTACGGTGCGCAGCGCGTCCTTCCAGTCGCTGTTGGCAAACACCGCGGCATGAAGGCCCAGCGGATAGTGCTGCTGTAGCTCTTTGGCCACCAGCGCCTCGCGATGCACCATGTTGCCCGCGCTGATGTTGCCCCCCATGAACCCGATCACGATCAGTTGGCCCGGTGTCGCGGGAGGCTTCTGCGCCGTGGCATTCCGGCCCGCTTCGCCCTCGCCCGGCAACACCAGGCGGCCCGCGACCGCGACCGCTTCCGCCAGGCCTGCGTGGGCCACCGTCGGCAAGACCGTCGGCGAGGCAAGAACCTCTTGCGGCGCGCCAACCGGCTGCGCGACCATCGGCGAACACAGCCCGAACGCCAGAAGCACGGCGGCGCATCCTGTTCCCTTGGCGCGCAACTCGCAGCTCGTTTGCATCGGATTCTCCATGCGGAATCTCAGCAACGCTCGCTGCAATCGGCTCTGCTGCGGGCACACACCACAATCCATCCGTCGCGCGCCGCACATCCCCGCCAAAGTTCTCCCGGCCGGGTCCGGCGGTAGGCTACCGGTTCGCGCAAGCTGCGCTCGTCGCCTTACGGCAGACGTGTGCCACAGATTCAAGACTACGCTCAATCGCGCAGGCGCGCCTGGGATGCACCGCACCGCCCGCTCCAGCGCCGTAGACCCATCACCAAAACAGAACTCACTCTGCCACACGACCGTTGCGTCTCCCCATTCCACCCATTTGAGACGCACCTTTGGCCGCGAAGTCTGGGGAAGTTCTGAAAAAGTCCACGTTTTGAAGGGGTGGGACTTCAGTCCCGCCGGTTGCAGAGCGATTGCAACGCGGCTTTAGCCGCTGAGGGATGTAGAACACTTGTTCAGGCCTTCCCTACGCCACCATCTCCTCCCGCCGCGGAGAAGCCTGGACGGTTCGCACCAGGTCCGCCACCGTCACCAGCGGCGAGTCGAGCAGGCCCGGAAGATAGCTCCGCCCCGTCTCCGCCAGCAACGCGCGGATCGTCTCCCTCAGGTCCTCGCTGTCGAGGCCCAGATCGCAATCGAGATCGTCGAACGGATCGATCGGAAAGGCAACATTCTGATGTCCCTGAAGGTGCCGGTAGGTGGCGCGGGCGAGCTCAGGATCGTATCCGTACTCAGCCAGATACTCCGCAAACGTCTCCTCGGTGCGCCCCGAGCGGTCACGCACCAGCGAAGATCGCCGGCTTCGCGCCGATATGTACAGAACAGTGAAGCCAATCAGTATACCCACGCCTATGAATAACAACGGCAAGGCAAGATCGGAAAGCCAGTGCTGCACGAAAAGTGGAGTAGACATCACAAATGACCCCGGGAAAAATTGTTCAGGAATTGCAACTCTACGCATTCACGGTCGATGACTCGAATGAAGACAATGATGCGCTCGACCGGAGCAATCTCCGACCCGATAAATTTACTATACTGCACTTATCACGATTAGCATGATGTATCCAACACCAAACTAAATCAGAATTGGAATCTTCTTCCCAAAAGAGAACATCCAACCGCTCACGGAGAGTACCCATCGCATCCCCGCCCCCATCGCCGCTCTACGCAAACGCCTCCGCGGCGCGGTGGAACCAATGAAGAACTTGCATCGTATATTAGGCGTGTCGTCATGCGGAAGCAGGCCCGCCATCACATCGGCGAGCCCGGATTCGAAAAGCCTTCCAGAAATATGGTGCATATCGGCGGATAATCTGCCGCGGACGGTAGCGTTTCATCTTTGATGGTTTGCAAGGTTGATCTCCTCTGTATCCTGCTGTATTGAGGCCTGGGTTGAGAGAAAAGCGTCAGTTCGAGGTCATCGAAAGCCGCCAGATGGACCATCTGGGCGTCTTCCACGAGGTCGCGCGCGCCCTCACCCAGACTCTCGAACTCGAAGAGATCCTGCTCATCATCATGCGCAAGATGGCCCAGTTCTTCGGCCCCGAGCGCTGGTCCATGCTCATGGTCGACGAGGAGGCCCAGGACCTCTACTACGCCCTCGCGGTCGGCGAGGACTCCCAAAGCCTGAAGGGACTGCGCGTTCCGCTTGGCGAGGGCGTCGCCGGATGGGTCGCCTCCACCGGCAATCCCCTGGTCGTCCCCGACGTCTCCCTCGACGCCCGGTGGCACGCCTTCTCGCGCGCCCATCCCGAGCTCCGTATCCGCTCCATTGCCTGCATCCCCATCCGCTCGGGAGAGAAAACCCTCGGCGTCATCCAGCTCCTCAACACCAAGCTCGACCTGGAGAGCGAGTACTCCATCTCCTTCCTGCGCATCCTCTGCGACTACGCCGCCATCGCCATCCAGAATGCCCGCTCGGTCAAGCTCATCCACGAGCTCACCATCACCGACGACTGCACCGGCCTCTTCAACGCGCGCCACCTCTACACCCTGCTGGACGAGCAGATCGAGCTCGCCGCAACCATCCCCGAGACCCGCTTCAGCCTGCTCTTCGTGGACCTCGACCACTTCAAGCTGGTCAACGACACTCACGGCCATCTCATCGGAAGCCGCCTGCTGGCCGAGGTCGGCGGCCTCATGCGCCGCGCCCTCGGCCCCGCAAACTCCTGCTTCCGCTACGGCGGCGACGAGTTCGTCGCCCTGCTCCCAGGCCTGGAGAAGCAGCCCGCCATCGACGCCACCATGCGCCTCTGGGAGCAGCTCCGCAAGGCCCGCTTCCTCACCGGCCAGGGCCTCTTCCTCGCCCTCGCCGGCAGCTTCGGCCTGGCCACCTTCCCCGAGGACGGAGCCAGCGTTCCCGCCATCATCCGCGCCGCAGACACCATGATGTACGAGGCCAAAATCACCCGCGACAATATCGCCGTCGCCGGCCTCGGCCTGCTCACCGGCGCCAAGCCTGCCGTCCCCCCCGGCAAGACCGCAACCATGCTCGCCGGCGACCTCGAAGCCCGCAGCTAGCCGCTGACAGTTCCTCACATCCTCAAAATCCTCCGTCATCCCGACCGAAGCGAAGCGTAGTGGAGGGACCCCCGCATTTGTCTTTGCTTTTACTCCGCCTCCCGCCGCTCCAGCGTCACCGGCCGCTTCGGTTCCGGCTTGATGCCATCCCTGTTCTCCGGCGCCACTGGATGCACGCCAAAGTCCCACACTCCCAGGTTGATCTCGTTCTCCGAGACCACCTCCATCAGCGCGTACTCGCCGAAGTCCAGTGGTCGCTTCGGCGTCAGCTTCATCCAGTGGCCCCCCGGCAGCACCTCGCTCGCCATCTCGATCGCGTCCTCCTGTTCCTTCATCCCGCCGCCCAGCACTCCGATGTTGAAGCTGGCCAGCACCCGCGTGTCCGTGCGCACATCCGCCCGCACCATCACATACCCGCTGTCGGGCGAGCCGCCGCTCGAATCCGTCTTCGCCCCCGATCCCGCCCCATGCGTGTCCACCGTCAGCGGAGTCCCGCCCCGCATCACCCCCGAGTCGTCCCCCAGCCGCACATAGATCGCCGGCGTATCCACATGCAGTTGCACCGCCGCCTCCACGCCCTTCAACTGCTCGATCTGGTGCGAGGCCGAGCGCGGATTGATCGCCAGCTTCAATATGTTGTGTCCCGTCGTCCGGTTAAGCTCGCCCTCCGACTGCACCAGCGGCACCAGCTCCGGCGCGCCGTGGAAATAGTCCAGCGCCAGCACGCTGTCCTGCTCCGGCAGCCGCAGGTCCGGCGCTACCTCCGGCGTCCATGCCGCGCGGTCCGTCTCCTCCTTCAGTAGCTCCGGATCGATCGCCGGATTCGGCGCGTGATCCACAGCCAGCCCCTGCCCCGCATCTACGCTCTCCACCGCCGGATGTTGCCGCTCCCACCGGCGCGTCGCGTCCCAGTCGATCAGCTCCGCCGGAATCTCCTCCGTCGCATCGCGCTCCGCGCTGTAGTAACGCACCACGTTGCCATTCACCTGGTAGCTCATCACCACCTGGTAGCTGCCGTCCTTCAGAATCAGCCGCGTGCGATGCCCCCCGGCAACCGCCGTCTGTGCAGACATCGCCGTCTGCGAAGACCCTGCCCGCTGCGTGGAGTTGGCCTGCTGCGCATTCGCCTGCCCCGCGCCCGCACCCGCCTGCGGGCTCTGTGCATGCCCCACCCCCGCCACTCCTGCCGCAAGCGCCAGCGACCAACCCCAGGCCGCAACTCGTCGTATCATCGCCGTCCCACCCCAACTCCAAAGTTTAGACGCATCCCCGCAAGTGCTGTAATAGTTTGTCATTCCGCAGCCCCCTTGTTTGTCATTCCGCACCCTGAGCGCAGTCGAAGGGGGAGGAATCTGCTTCTGTCTTCTGTCTTGCCTTTGTCTGTCTTCGACCCTCGGCAATTAGCATAGAGAGAGATGTTTCACGCGTCGTCGCAAAAAACCCGCATCGCCTTCGCCTTCGCCTGCGTATATCTCTGCTGGGGCTCGACCTACGGCGCCATTCTCATCGCCGGCCAGCACCTAGCGCCGCCGCTGGTGGGCGCCATCCGCACGCTCTTTTCATTCGTGCTGATCGGCGTCATCTGTCTGGCGCGCGGCACTAGCCTCCGTGTCCCGCTGCGCACCGCATGGCAACTTGCGCTGGTCGGCGTTCTCATCATGACTGCCAACAATGTCCTGCTCATCTGGGCCGAGACCAGGGTCGCCTCCGGATACGCCTCGCTGGTCGTCGCCACCATCCCCATCTTCATCGCGCTCTTCGAGACCGTCCTTCCCCACGGCGAGCGGCTCAACCTGCGCGGATGGCTCGGCACCCTGCTCGGAGCCCTCGGAATGCTGGTCCTGCTCTGGCCCACGCTGCATCGCTCAGCCAACGCTGGCGCAGGTCAGCGCAGCCTCTTCGGCTTTGTCCTTCTGATCGGCGCCGCGCTCTCCTTCGCCATCGGCTCCATCCTTGCCCGCCGCTTCCGCTTCCGCGTCGACACCTTTGTCGCCACCACATGGCAGATCGGCGCAGCCGGGGTCGTCAACCTCATCCTCGCCACCGCCGGAGGATGCTTCCAGACTGCTGTCTGGACGCGCAACGGACTCCTCGCCATCGCCTTCCTCGCCGTCTTCGGCACGGTGGTCGGTCTCTCCGCCTACACCTACCTGGTGCAGCACGTCGCCATCACCAAGGTCTCCACCTACGCCTTCGTCAACCCCGTCATCGCCGTCCTCATCGGCGCGGCCCTCTTCCACGAGCGCCTCGCCCCCGCCGAGCTCGCCGGCACCGTCCTCATCGTCGCCGCCGTCGCCACCGTCATCCTCTCCCGCACCAAAACCACCCCCATCCCCTCCGACCCCACCCTGGAAGTCCCCATCGAGGAGTGACACGCCACTCAGCCGTCAACTAACAACCTGCAACCTGCAACTCCCAACCTACTTCCGCTTCCACCGCACCCCGTCCTTCGAGTCCTCGATCGCCACGCCCTTGGCCGCCAGCTCCACCCGGATCGA
>Ga0224534_1000393_pt1 | contig 28288 bp, 32 predicted proteins | sample 714E12024metaG_FD_172012 | JGI IMG/M metagenome (GOLD analysis project Ga0224534, IMG submission 172012) | Peat soil microbial communities from Stordalen Mire, Sweden - 717 E1 20-24 | ecosystem: Environmental > Terrestrial > Soil > Wetlands > Peat | place: Sweden: Norrbotten County, Stordalen... | reverse complement strand
AGTGGCGCCAACCGCGGCCGACGTGTTGAACGTGTACCCGCTCTTGGTGCCCGACGCCAGCGTCGTATCGATCAAGCAAGCGCCCGCCGAGGTCGGCAAAACGACCCCCGTGCAGGTGCCCGCCAGCATACTCAGGCCGTTGGCAAAGCCAATGGTCGGGTAGGCGGAGTTGTATGCAATCTGAGATGTGTTGATGGTGCGAATCGACCCCACTGCGGACGATTCATTCGCCGCAATACGCGCGCGCAGCAGGTTCGGGATAGCAATCGCGGCGATGATCAGAATGATCGCCACCACGATCAGCAGTTCGATCAGTGAGAAGCCCTTTTGTTTCCGCATTGAAAGTGTCCTCGTCTCCGTTTGACTGAATTTGGTTGGATGACCAACTCGCTTCTACTATCGCACTCTAAGGGCCAGAAACCCAAGTGACGGAAGTCAGATGTCCTTCTGGATGAAAACTCAGTGTTTTCAGCGGCCTTCTGCGGGATAGTCACCTCCCCAGTCACCCTTGATTCTCCCAGTATGACACTTTCGGAGACCCAGATTGACAAATTTTGCCAGTTGTCCTCGTCTCCATTTTCACCTTCAAACCGCCGGTCAGATGTCGCAAACCCCCTTCTGGGAACGCTCGCATCTACTTTTTCTTGCGTCAGCCTCCGCTTTCAGTTTTCCGACCGGATAGTATGGTTTCCCGTAAGTGACTGGCATGGGTAACGGATTTGGAGTAAGCATGCCTAAGAGCGTGTTTCAGAAATTGGTTTTGGATAGGACACGGCTTTACGGCTTGCGGAAAAACTCAGAAATTTGTGGATTGCCATGGAAGAGCGGCCCTTCAGGGCCGCGTAACCCGCGTGAAATCAGTGTGGGCTTTAGCCCGTGAGGGACGCGCTTTCCGAGGTGAAAGGCATTGGTGAAACGCACTCTGGCATTTATTCTTAACCAATTTCCAGTAGCAGGAGGCTGGTATGCGGTGTTGCGGATTGCTAGTGATTTTGGCGGGCCTCGTGGTTTCCTCGCTCGCACAAAATGACGCGGAGGGCCCGACAAATGAGAAAGCCCAGAAAACGTATAAGCGTGCTCTAGAGGATTTGCATCAGCACATGACCTCGGCCGCGCTGGATGGCTTCAAGAAAGCCGATAAGCAGGACGACGGACACTGCCTGGCATGCCAGAAGAAGATGATCAAGTACGGGATCGAGCTCGGGGAGTGGAAGACAGCGGAAACCGCCGGGGAAGAGATGGTGATCGAGGCTCACAGCGCTAAAGATCTGGCAGTCGCGCACTATTAGCTCGGGATCGTGCTGAAAGACCAGGGGCTCGAAAAACACAAGGATGAAATATTCGCTCGGGCGCACGAAGAAATGACCAAGGCGCTGGCGGCGGTTGCGAATTTCCCCGACGCGATTTATGTCGATGGACAGATTCTCGCGCACTTGAGGCAGGACGATGCGGCCAAGAAGCAGTTTGAGCAGTTTGTAAAGATGAGGCCGGAAGACGATCCGAATCGGCAGCGCGCGCTGCGATACATCAGCGAGCCCGAACTGGCGCGGGCCAGAATGGCGCCGCCGTTTTCGATAACGACAACCGATGGACAACGTGTCTCTTTAGACGACCTGAAAGGAAAGGCTGTGCTGATCGACTTCTGGGCCACGTGGTGCGCGCCTTGCCGGGAGGCTCTGCCCCACATGCGGGAGATCGCGAAGAAGTTCCAGGGTCAGCCACTGGTGCTACTGAGCGTGAGCCTCGACGAAGATGAGCAGAAGTGGAAGGACTTCGTCGCGAAAAACGGAATGACCTGGCTGCAATATCGCGATGGCGGTTTTAAGGGCCCCATAGCGACCTTGTTTGCCGTTCGCGCGATCCCGCAGACCTTCACCATTGACGCGGATGGAGTGTTGCAGGATCAGCATATCGGGGATGCGGCGATTGAAGGCAAGCTGAAGAAGCTGGTAGGGCGGGCGAGGGAGTTACAGGCGGCGGAAACGCCGAAACAGTAGCGGCTCCTCGACTGGCGCCATGTCGCGCATTTCACGAGCAACGCTCTGTGGCTTGTTTATGCGGCCGATTCTAGAATGGACGACTATGAAGAAGAGATTATTGGCCGCGTGTACGGTGATCATCGTGCTTGGGTTTGGCATGGTTGGATTGGCAGGGGCTCAGGAGGATGAGGGGCCGATGTCGAATTTGCGGTTTGTGGTGGTGAAAGACTACAACGGCAAGCCGGTAAGGAATGCGGCGGTGGTGCTGCATCCGGTGAGCCGGAAGGGAAGGCAGTCGCGGGGCGGGTTGGAGTTGAAGACGGACAACGATGGGCGGACGAACATTGAAGGGATTCCCTATGGTGCGCTGCGGGTGCAGGTGCTGGCGCCGGGCTTCCAGACTTTTGGGGAAGACTACGAGATCAACAAGCCGGAGCTGGAGATTACGGTGAAGCTGAAGCGTCCAGGGGGACAGTACTCGGTGTATGGGAATCAGGGAGACGCGAAGAAGGCTGAGGACAAAAACCAGCCGGAGCAGAAACCGCAGCAATGAGAAGCGCGATGGCGGAGGATCGAGTGAGATTGCCTATGAGCAGAAATTTTTCGATGGCGATGGCGGTGGCGATCGTGCTAGGGCTCGGCATGGTCGGGCTGGCGAGGGCCCAGGATGATGAGGGGCCGACGTCGAATTTGCGGTTTGTGGTAGTGCGCGACTCCGACGGCAAGCCCGTGAGGAATGCGGAAGTGGTGCTGCATCCGGTGAAACGCAAGGGGAAGCAGGCGCAGGGAGAGATGGATCTGAAGACGGACGCAGAGGGGAAGACGAACGTTGACGGAATTCCGTATGGTTCGCTGCGGGTGCAGGTGCTGGCGCCGCATTTCCAGACTTTTGGGGAAGACTACGAGATCAACAAGCCGGAGATGGAGATTACGGTAAAGCTGAAGCATCCGGGCGGGCAGTACTCGGTGTATGAGAACCACGGGGACGACAAGAAACCGCAGTAGTTTATCGAGTAGAACGTGTTTCATATATCGGTTTTGGGTAGGGCACGGCGTTAGCCGTGCCATTTAGGGCCTGGAAAAATGCGGGCTTTAGCCCCTGAGGGACGCGCCTTCCAAGCTGAAAAGCATTTATGAAACACACTGTAGTTTATTGAGGTGACAGGGACGGCCGGGTGGCCTACAATCGGCTGCCATGGGATCGCAGGAACTAACTGTCGAGCGCTATGAAGGAGTGGCGGACGATCAGAGGATTCTGTTGCTGCGCGGGCCGATCACGATCGAAACCGCGCCGCAATTCGAGCGCGCGGTGCACTACGAGTGCGCGGAGACGATGATTCTGGATTTATCGGATGTCCCCTACATCGATTCGGTGGGATTGGGATCGCTGGTGGCGGCGTACGTTTCGCACCAGAAAACGGGGCGATGTCTGGTGCTGACAGGGGTGAAGCCGCGGGTGCGCAAGATTATGGAAATCACCAAGGTGAACGATTTCTTCGTGACGTTTAGCACGACGTGGGAGGCGGTGGAAGCGCTCGCTAACACCGGAACGGCTTGACAGGCTGCCGAAAAAATTGAGTTTCGGCCTTGGTTTTGAAAGGACGTGGCTTCCAGCCGCGCCGTGAGTGCCCCTGAATAAAAAGCGGTCTTAAGCCGCTGCGGCCGGCTTCGGGTCGCGCATCGCGAGTTTTTCACCAATCCCTTGAGCAGTGGACGTGAAGCCCTACGTGATCACCGGAGTGTTGCTCATTCCTGCGGTGCCGAACACGCGGCGGTAGCGTTCGATTTCTTCCGGCGTGCCAAGCGCCTTAGCGTAGTTGTCGGAGAGCTTCACGGCGGGCTTGCCTTCGACAGTGGATACCTTGCAGATCAGGCTGATGGGGTCAAAGTCGCTGCCGTCGGCGGGATCGCAGCCGCGGAAATCGTTGGTCAGCAAAGTTCCCCAACCTGCGCTGAAACGAATGCGGCGGCCCGGGGTCCACTTTTTGGGATCGAGGAAATCGGCGGCGCTGCGGAAGTCATTGGCGGTGGCGCCGCTGGCGAGCGCTCCACCAAAATAGGCGTGCAGGCCGAGGATGTCATCGACGTCGAGTGCGTCGGACGCGATGATGAGCTTGTCATGCGGGTCTCGACCGCGCCCCTTGAGCCATTGGATATATTCGTCGCCGGCGACGTAGGGATTCTTGCTGTCGATGCGCTGGCCCGTCCAATCGGCCGTCCAGTCGGGGGCATTGTCGAGAAACTGGGTGGTTCCAAAAGTATCCGGCAGCATGATGCGGAGCGCGCCTTCGTAGGTGGCCTGCCACAACTCGAGCACGCGGTACTGCGAAGCTCTGAGGGCATCGTAGTCATCATTGGGCGCGAGCGCGGCCATGACCATGGGGATCTCATGCGCATTGGTTCCGATGGCTTCAAGGTCGTGCTTGTGGGCGAGGAAGGCGTTCGAGGTTCCGGTAAAGGCGCTGCCGAGATTCGCGGCCATGGCGTTGACCACGTATTCCTGCCAGAGGAAGCTGTGGCGGCGCCGGGTTCCAAAGTCGGCCACGGCAAGACCGGGAACGCCGCGCAGCCGCTCGATCTTGCCCCAGAGTTTTGTTTTCGCCCTGGCATAGAGGATGTCGAGACCAAACTCGTGCAGTTTTTTCAAACCGGCTCGGGTCTTGAGTTCGTCGAGGATGGAAAGCGCATAGAGTTCCCACATCGTGGTCTCGGTCCAAAGGCCGTCGAAGGAAAGATGGAACTGTCCGTCCTCGACCGATAGCTCATAGTCCGACAATCGGAAATCACGTTCCAGCCATTCTAGAAAGGTGGGCTCAAAGATTCCGCGGCGGCCATAGAACGTGTTGCCGGCGAGCCAGACCAGTTCCGACCTTCGAAACCGCAGGCCGCGAACGTGCTCCATCTGGTGGATAAGCTCTTCGCGTGGGAACATTTTTGCGAGGCGCACAGAAGTGGAGCGGTTCAGCAGAGAGAACGACACACGGGTTTTCGGGTAATGCTTCCAGATGAACTGGAGCATGAGGAGTTTGTAGAAATCGGTATCGAGTAAAGACCTGGTAACCGGGTCCAGTTCCCAGTTGTGGTTGTGCGCCCGCTCGGCGAAGTTGACGATCATCGCGAACTTTCTCGCATACTATCCTCTGTGACCGTCATGAGAAAATCAACCGCCATGCACTAGTGAGGTGCCTTTTCTCGTGGTTTGGCTGACTTTGTGAAGGCAAACACGGTACTATCGAATTTCCGCATGAGACTGCCTCGGCCCTTTACGGCTGCACCCCGGAGTTGCGCGTCCGTATTCAGGAACTGCTCGCCGCTATTTGTCGCGACGGGGCAGGTCCACGGCTGGGCAGAGTTCTCCGGCCGTGCGCTGCACGCGCTGGCGGCCGGGATTCTGCCTGCGATGTTCCTTCTGCGATCGACCCGCGAGGAGATTTACAACATCCTCTGGGCGCTGGTGTTTGGCTTTGCCACGCTGAACATTTTGAGCCTGGGGGCGCGCCGTTTTGAACAGGAAAAAGTTGGCCTGAACTTTGGTGAGACTCTGGCGGTCCTGGTGGTGGTGGTGTCGATCGTTCTGCTGGGTTGGGAAATGCTGTATCTGTTCCACATTCTGCCGATTCGCCTCACGCCGCGCTGAGGCGGATTGCGGTATGATCGCGGGTGGTGAAACGCGAAGCCAATTTTGAAGTGACTTGCCCCTGCTGCGGCGCGGTCATGAAAATCGACGCCGCGACGCGCAACGTGATCGCGCACACCGCGCCGGTCAAGCCGAAAACCTTCAACGACATGGAAGAAGCGGCTCGCGCCATGAAAGAACAGGACAGCCGGCGCGACTCGATCTTCCGCCAATCAATGGAAGCGCAAAAGCATGCCTCGGAGCTGCTGGAGAAAAAATTCCAGGAGGCGGTGAAGAAGGCCAAAGAAACGCCGGACACAGGAAAGCCGATCCGGGATTTCGATCTGGACTGATCTCTCCGCTTGTTCACCGCCGAGACTCCGAGGACGCCGAGAAGTGCAAATACTTGAATGAGTCTTCCTCTTCTGCTGGGGCATCGCGGGGCGCGGACGTACCGCCAAATTCCTGAAAATACTCTGGCCTCGTTCGAGCTTTGCTTACAGCACGGCTGCGACGGCTTTGAATTCGACGTGCGTCGTTCGACCGACGGGCAGGCTGTGATCTGCCACGACGCGACCATCGGCGGAATGGAGATTGAGAACACGGCTTCGAAAAGCCTGCCTTTGCCCACACTGGAAGATGTTCTGCGCCAATTTGCGCATCGGGCGTTCCTTGATATCGAGTTGAAGGTTGCGGGACTGGAGCCGCAGACGCTCGCGGAGTTGCACAAGCATCCGCCGCAAAAGGGATACGTGGTTTCGTCGTTTCTTCCTAAGGTGCTCCGGGCAGTCCACGATCTTGACCCGGCGATTCCGCTGGGATTTCTTTGCGATACCGAGGATCGGCTTCGAGGTTGGCGCGAAATGCCGGCGGAGTGGGTGATTCCGCAGTTCGAACTGGCAGATGGCGAATTGGTCGACCTGGTTCATTCTGCGGGAAAGCGAATCATGGTCTGGACGGTGAATCGCGCCGGGCGCATGCGCGAGTTCGAAGGGCGGGGCGTGGATGCGATCGTCTCGGATGAAACGGAATTGCTGGTTCGCTCGTTGCGATAGCTGCGAGACTCTCCACCGCCATTGCCCCCGGAATTCGCGTCATTTACATTGAACAGGATGTCCACCACAGGCGAACGATTCGAGCGAGCGGTTCAGATCATGGCGCGGTTGCGGGCTCCGGGCGGATGCCCGTGGGATCGCGAACAGACCTTCGATACCATCAAGCCCTACACGCTGGAAGAGACTTACGAAGTCCTCGAAGCCATCGACAATCGCGATTGGCCGGAACTGACAGGCGAATTGGGCGACCTGCTTCTGCAGGTGCTGTTCTATTCGCAGATGGCAAATGAAGAAGGCCACTTTTCGGTGGATGATGTGCTCGACCGGCTGTCTAACAAACTGGTCGACCGGCATCCGCATGTGTTTGGCGAGGTGAAAGCGGACACTCCTGCCGAAGTGCTGCGCAACTGGGAGGCGTTGAAGGCGCAAGAGAAAGAGAAGAAGAAACGGCTGGCAGAGAGCGAAGGTAAGAAGACGGAGCAGGCTGGCGGCGCGCAGTCTGATCACGCGCAATCAGTGCTCGCGGGTGTGTCGTCGAAAATGCCCGCGCTGATGGAGGCTTATAAACTCAGCTCGCGCGCGGCGCATGTCGGATTCGACTGGCCGGAAATGGAAGGCCTCTTTGCCAAGCTCGAAGAAGAGACGCTGGAGTTGCGGGAGGAGTTGAAAGCTGCGCCGATGCTGCATTCCAAGGGGCAATCGGTTGGGGAGGGAATTGCCGGGTCGGGAAAGCCGCAGGTTCCGCCCGAGGTGCGCGAGCGTCTGGAGAATGAAGTTGGAGATCTGTTCTTCGTTATGGTCAACATCGCGCGCTTTCTGGCGCTCGACCCGGAGTCGGCGTTGAGGAAGACGAATCGCAAATTCAAGCGCCGGTTTCAATGGATGGAGGAACGCCTGCGCGAGAGCGGTCGAGCGCCGCAGCAGGCGTCGATGGACGAACTGGAAACCCTATGGCAAGAAGCGAAGCAGCAGGAAAAACGGGCGTGACGGAAATGGCCACAGGCAAAGTCACCATCCGCAAGTGCGAAGCGCTTGAGGAGATGCAGACCTGCTTTGCGCTGCAGAAAGAAGTGTGGAAATTCTCCGACGCGGACCTGGTTCCGGTGCGCATGTTCGTGGTGGCCGCGAAGATCGGCGGCCAGGTGATTGGGGCTTTCGTTCGCAAGAACGCCGAAGGAAACGACGAAAGGGACGGCGAAAAGGAACTGATCAGTTTCGCGCTCGCGATTCCGGGAATGCGGAACGGTCACTGCTATCTGCACTCGCACATGCTGGCCGTCCGCCAGCAATATCGCAATGGAGGCCTGGGCCGGAGGATGAAGCTGCATCAGCGTGAAGACGCGCTGGCGCGGGGTTTCGAACTGATGGAGTGGACGTTCGATCCGCTGGAAATCAAGAACGCGTATTTGAATATCGAGAAGCTGGGTGCGATCGCGCGCCGCTACAACGTGAACCAGTATGGGATTACATCGTCGCCGTTGCAGGGTTATTTGCCCTCGGACCGGCTGGTGGCGGAGTGGTGGATGAAGTCCAAGCGGGTCGAAGCGGTGCTGGCGGGCGCTCCGCGCGCGAAGTTCGAATGCCGCGCGCGCATCGACGTGCCGGCGGAGATCTACGAATGGAAGGCCGCGGCGGCGACGCGGGCGCAGGCGCTTGCGGTGCAGGAAGGGAATCGTGAGCGGTTCACGAGGGCATTTGCTGAGGGGCTTAGTGTGCTTGGCTATGAACGCGACGGCCGCGGGAATGGCCGGTTTCTTCTGGGAGAGTGGGACGAAAGCTGGCGGTATTAGAACAGGACAAATCATGAAAATTGAATCCGTAACTCTGCGTGAAATTCACATGCCGCTCGTGCAATTTTTTGAAACGAGCTTTGGCCGCGTTTACAGCCGCCGCATCCTGCTGGTGAGCGTCGAGGCCGATGGCGTGCGCGGGTGGGGCGAGTGCGTCGCCGGGGAAGATCCGTATTACAGTGCGGAATGGATTGAAACCGCGTGGCCCACGATCAAGCATTACCTGGCTCCGCTGTTGCTGCAGAGCGAGTTGTCTTCCGGCCGGGATTGTGCGGCGCGGTTCGCCAGAGTCCGGGGCCACCGCATGGCGAAGGGCGCGCTCGAAAACGCAGTGTGGGACGCGGAGGTGCGGCAGAAACAACAGCCGCTCTGGAAGTTGCTGGGAGGAACGCGGCGCGAGATCGCCTGCGGTGTTTCCATTGGCATTCAGGACACGCCGGAAGAACTTCTGCAGAAAATCGAGACTGAGCTGGCGGCCGGATACCGGCGGATCAAGATCAAGGTGAAGCCGGGATGGGACCTGAATGTGCTGGAGAAGATCCGCGCGCGCTGGGCGGATATTGTTCTCAGTGTGGATGCGAATTCCGCCTACACGCTCGACCAGGTCGAGCACCTGCGCAAATTCGATGCCTTCAATTTGCTCATGATCGAGCAGCCGTTGTGGAACGACGAAATCTATCTTCATGCGCGATTGCAGAAAGCCATTCGGACGGCGATCTGTCTGGACGAATCGATTCTGAATGCGCGTGACGCCGATTTTGCGCTGGAGATCGGGGCCTGCCGGATCATCAATATCAAAGTGGGCCGCGTGGGCGGCTTCAGCGAGGCGATGAAAATACACGATGTCGCGGTGCGGCACAACGTTCCGGTGTGGTGCGGAGGGATGCTGGAATCGGGAGTAGGACGGGGGCACAATATCGCTTTGTCGACGCTGGAGAATTTTCGCTTGCCCGGAGATGTGTCGGCCTCGAAGCGTTATTGGAAAGAAGACATCATCGAACCCGAAGTGGAAGTGCGCGCCGATGGAATGATCGCGATCGGTGACACTCCCGGAACGGGCTACCAGGTGCGCGAAGACCTGGTGCGGAAGTTTACCGTGCGTGAAGAAACGTTTCGCGCCGGGAAATAAACAAGCGCCTGATTCTCCCGTAGAGACGCGTCGAGCCCCGTCTCTACAGGCGGGAAGCGGCTACGGCCGCGTCTTCCTTCTTCAATAGCTCCACCGCCTGGGCGAATGTCAGGTCCGCGGGAACCCGCCTGAATCCGGTGAAAGTCTCCTTCGAAATGATGGAGAGATTTTTCACCAGCAGGATCTTTCCGGTGAAGCTCAGGGTCATGCTTGAAATTTCCCAGAGATTGTCGCCAACCTCCTGCTGCTGAACCACGAAGCGGCCGCCGCGATCGAGGTGTCCGAGAATTCCCCACCCGAAGCCGACTTCCTTAAAGAGCGTGCCGTCAATGCTGGCAATGCGGTAGTGAACGGCGTCCAGCAGCACGTAGCCCTGCATGCCGGCTAGAACCTCTTCTACGCGCGACGGCGGTTCGTAGCGTGGATTCGGCCGGAACTTCAATTTGACCAAAATGTGGCCGGTCCGGCCAATAGCTTCCGAACCCGGTTCTTCTCCTGCATACTCAAACAGGAAGGCATCGGGAAGCGCGCGCACGATGCGCCGCGTGCGCTCGGCGTTCTCGCGCTCCTGTTCGCGCTTCTTTTGCAGTTCTTCGGGATGGTTGATGAAACGTTCGACGCGCGCCTCTTCCGCGTGGCGCTGTTCGGGAGTCAGAGCTTTGTCGTTGTAGGCGATCACCAAGCCGGCGGTGGCCTCCTTGGTCTCGACATAGAGTCTTGTGGTGGATCCCTTGGTCGTGGTCTTGGTGCCGCGAAAGAGGAAGTGCGCGGTGTCGTCACTGGCCGCCTTAATTTCGTTCTGCACTGCTTTGCGCACCAGTTCCGCCGGATCGCGATACGAAGAAATTGTCGCTGGCTGACCGGCAAGACTGGCTGCGGTGAGCAGCAGAATCCAGGCGATGCTGCGGACGATGCTGTGCGCGATGGAGTTGCGCAAGATCGAGTCGATAACCGTCATGATGGGATTGGGCACATCGATCCTCTTAGGCGATGGTAGCAAACCGGAGGTTGCAACGGAGCTGCGCTTCCGGCCGCTGCTGCAACTTCCTGATGGGGAAAGATTTCCTGCGACCGCGCCAAACCCCAAGATCGCGGAATGATTTACAATCGGTTCATTCGCGGCGAACAGAGCGCGAGGAGATGGAGGCCAAAGCATGGATGCTCCGCAGACCGGAGAGTTAGCCCACATCGGCAAGTCGGTCGTAATCAAGGGAGAGCTGTCGGGCTCCGAAGACTTGTACGTGGATGGCAACGTCGAAGGCAAAATTGAGCTGCGCAACCACAGCCTGACGGTCGGGCCGAATGGAAACGTCAAGGCCGACGTGAGCGCCAAAGCGGTGGTGGTTCAGGGTAAGTTGGATGGGAGCGTGAACGCCTCCGATCGCGTGGATCTGCGAAAGTCGGCGATAGTAACGGGCGACCTGACCACGCAGCGTATCGCCATTGAAGAGGGCGCGTTCCTGAAAGGGAAGGTTGATATTCAGAAAGAGGCCGGAAAGGCGGCAGGGCCCGCGTCTTCGTAGGAAATGGCGGGCCGATCGCGCCACGGGGCGCGCGGATCGATGGCATCCGTTTCTGACAACGTAATGAAATTTTTTCGCAGCTCGTCGAACCAGACTGCGCGTCCCGCAGTCCCGCAGAGGCGAACCCGCCGGTCGAGCGGCATGGCGGAGATTTCGCGGCTGCTGAATTCGCAGGAGGGGCTGTGCGTGCTCGACATGGGCTCGACCTCCGCCAGCAACATTCGCTTTTTTACCGGCAGGGGACACAAGAATTACAGCGAAGATTTGTTGCGGTCGTCGCTCGACCCGGCGCTGCGCATTCAGGACAGCACGGGAAACACGGTTGTGGACAGCAAGAAGTTTCTGGATGAGAACCTGGTGTACGCGAACGCTCAGTTCGACGTCGTGCTGTGCTGGAATCTGCCGGATTACATGGAAGAGAGTCTGGTGAAACCGACCATCGACCGCCTGTGGTCGGTGATGAAGCCGGGCGGAGTGCTGCTGGCGTTCTTTCACACGCGCGACGCGGGCCCGGACTCGATCTGCTATCGCTATCACGTGACCGACACCGACATGCTGGAGATGCAAGAGGTGAAGTTCGCGCCGCCCGGCCGTCCCGCGTCCGACAAGCAATCGCCGCGCCTGCAGCGCGTGTTCAACAACCGGCACATTGAAAACCTCTTCCGCGATTTCGCTTCGATCAAGTTTTTCCTGGCGCGCGATGCCATCCGGGAAGTGCTGGTCGTGCGCTAAGGAGGGGCATATGATAGCCCGAATCTGGCATGGTAAAACGAAGGCGAGCGATGCGGACGCGTATCTCGAATATCTCTTCAAGTCTGGCATTCCCGACTACCGAGCGACGACTGGCAATAGAGGGGCCTGGGTTCTACGCAGGATAAACGGTGATACAGCCCACTTCATCACGCTTACCTTTTGGGAGTCGCGCGACGCAATTGTGGCTTTTGCTGGCGCTGATATCGAGGTCGCCAAGTACTATCCGGAGGATGAGAAGTACTTGATGGAATTCGAACCCACGGTTACGCACTACGAATTGTTTCAGTGATTGGGAACTTACAGGTCAGTACTCAGGATTGATAAAGCCTCTCAGGTTCACAACTCACAGTTCGAGTCTTGTTGGCGCTGTCGAAGATCGAAACGGCCGGCATGGGATCCTAGATATCGGCGAGCGCTGATCTCTTCACAGGTTGGACAGACAGATTGGACATGTCTTCGCGTGAGCCAGACGGGCTTTGTGAGCCTGCTCATAAGCTTCCATCTTTTCTTTCTGCTGCTTCCGGTTTGCTCTCTCGGACAGCTTCGGCTTGTTCTTATTGCGGTACAGAAAAGAAGTCCACGCCGCGTGCGCACGGGTCTCACGATCTCTCAGCTCTTTGCAGGCGGCGCATTCTGACTCGGCCATAGAGTGACTTGATGATAGTCGAAAAACCGCAGTGCTCATTCCTGTTTTCGGCGATCTCTTGATAGTATAAAGAGTCAGGCATCGGTTCCGCGCGACGTTTTCCCGCCAACCCCGCCAGGTCCGGAAGGAAGCAACGGTAACGGGCTCTTTCGTGTGCAGTGGTTCGCCGGTGCCTGACTTTTGCTTGCCCGCTGCCCCCACCATGACCAAGCGCCTCTACTACGACAGTTCCGAAGTGCACGAATTCGATTCCATCGTCGAAGACGTGGCCGCTCCGACGCCGGAGCAGTCGCGCCCAGCCGTCATCCTGCGCGAAACCGCGTTCTATCCCACCAGCGGCGGCCAGGTCCACGACACCGGATGGCTCACACTCGTCGGATACGATCAAGGCGGCGATCGCCTGCGGGTCACGGAAGTTGCGGATGCCGAAGACGGCAGGATCGTCCATTACCTGGAAGCGCCAGCGAGGCTGCCACTGGCAGGCGCAGCGGTGCATGGCAGCATCGATCTTGAACGCCGCCGCGACCACATGCAGCAGCACTCCGGGCAGCATGTTCTCTCGGCCGCTTTTGTCGAGCTTTACCAGATGCCGACCGTCTCGTTCCACATGGGCGAAGACTATTGCTCGATTGATCTGGCGACGCCGTCAGTAAGTTCGGAGCAGATTGCCGGGGCCGAGCAGCGGGCCAATCAGATTGTGTTTGAGAATCGCCCTGTGCGGGTTCGCTATGTTTCGCGCGCGGAAGCGGAGAAGCTTGGCTTGCGTAAACTGCCTCCGACCGACCGCGACGATCTGCGTCTGGTCGAGGTCGCGGATTTCGATCTGTCGGCGTGCGGCGGAACTCACGTCAGCACGAGCGGCCAGATCGGTTCGATCATTCTTCGGAAAAGCGAAAGAGTGCGGCAGGGAACGCGGGTGGAGTTTGTCTGCGGTGATCGCGCAGTCCGTATGGCGCGGCGCGACTACAGCGCGCTCAGCGAGGCGGCAGCGCTATTCTCGGCGCAGCTCTGGGATGTGCCGGAACAGATCCGCAAGAGTGTCGAAGAGAGCAAACTGGTGCGCAAGCAAAAGGACGATGCGCTCGATCAACTCGCCGAGCTTATGGCTTTGGCCGCGCTACGGGATCAACCTAATAAAGATCAACCGGAGACGAACCGGCCGAAGATCGTCGTGCGGGTATTTTCCGATCACGACATCAGCTTCGCCAAGCTTTTTGCGCAGAAAGTGACACGAGCGGCGACGCCGGTCATCGCGCTGGTGGCCAGCACCGTGGATCCGCCGGGTCTGGTGTTTGCGCAGACTCCCGGCGGCTCAGCCGACATGGGCGCGTTGCTCAAGCAAGTGTTATCGTCCGTTGGAGGCCGCGGCGGTGGCAGCCGCGATTTCGCCCAGGGCGGAGTTCCGGCGGGCTCGACTGTCAACGCCGAGCAGCTTTTACGCGAGGCAGCGGTTACAATCGGAGCCTGATCCCGAGCTCCATCTCACGGGAAGAATTCATTCCATGCTGGAACCGCGGCTGATACTCGTCAATCTCCTCATCAAGCTGGGCGTGGCTGCGGCCGTGTCGAGCGCGCTGGTGCGCTCCAAGGAATTCAAGAGTCTGATCTTCCGTGAGCAGCGCGAAACCCGACACAAGATTTATCTGGCGTTGTGGATGGCGATCCCCATCGCACTCGGCGTCTGGATAAGATTCAGCGCCAAGAGCTTCCTTGCTGGCGACCTGTCGCTTGAAACCGCGCTGCTGCTGGGCGTGATCGGCGGGCGCTTGTCGGGAGGGCTCGGCGGAGCGCTGCTATCGCTGCCGGCAGCGATGCACGGAGAGTGGGCCGCCATGCCGTTGAATGTGCTCGCTGGAATTATTGCCGGGCAGTTGCGACGGGTCGCGCCCGAACAGGAAGATATCTGGTCGTTCTCGCCGTTCATCGATCTCACCCTCTATCGCATGATTCGCCGCAATCTGCCGCGCCCGCGCGTGTTCGATTGGCAGGTCGCTTTTTTCGTAACCATCGTGGGCCTGCGCTTTTTGCAGACGGGAATCTGGCGCTTCTGGCCGAGTTCCATCTTCAGCCTGGAAAGCCCCGGGCTGTGGATGGGGGGCGCCCGCGGAACTCTGAACGGTTATTTGGTGGAGGGCGCGATCTACCTGACCGTGGTCATGGTGGTGGGCACGGAACTGAAAATCTTCAACGGCGTCCGCATACAGATCAAGCTGGAAGAGCAGGAGCGGCTGCTGCTGCAAGCGCGCATGGCGGCGTTGCAGAACCAGATCAACCCGCACTTCCTCTTCAACACGCTGAATTCAATCTCGTCGCTGGTGCGCTTCGATCCCGACACGGCGCGCGAGATGGTGCTGAAGCTCGCGACCATTCTTCGCCGCCTGCTTAACAGTACGGATTCGTTCGTTCCGCTGCGCGAGGAAGTGGAGTTCATCGACAATTACCTCGATATTGAAGTCGTGCGCTTTGGACGCGACAAGCTCAAGGTCGTCAAGGACCTCGATCCGGCGTCTCTCGAAGCCATGATTCCCAGCATGTTGCTGCAGCCGCTGGTTGAAAACTGCATCAAGCACGGACTTTCTCCCAAAGTGGAAGGCGGCAGCATTACGCTGCGCAGCCGCGTGATCGATTCACGGCTCGTGGTCGAGGTAGAAGATAACGGCGTGGGCATGGGATCGGCGCAACCGCACGGGCAAGCCGACGGCTTGGCCGGCATGGGAATCGGCATGGCGAACGTCGCGGAGCGTCTGAAGGTGCTCTACGGCGATGCCGCAAAGATGATGATCGAAAGCCGCGAAGGCGGCGGCACGCTGATCCGGTTGCGGCTGCCCATTCTGCCCAATCCGGAAGAGCTCATGACGGCTTCGGCGATTGCGCCAGCACCTTTCGGTAAAAGTCTTCGTAAAGCGGAATAATCTTGCTGGCGCAGAACCTTTCCTGCGCGGCGGCGCGCGCACGTTTCCCCATGGCGCGCAGAGCGGATTCATCACTGAGCAGATCGATGGCGTAACGCGCCATGGTTTCCACGTCGCCAACATCAGCCAAAAATCCAGTCACACCGTGGTCGATTAATTCCGGCACTCCTCCAGTGCGGGTGGCAATCGGGACCACCTCACAGGCCATTCCTTCGAGGGCCGCGAGTCCGAAGGTTTCCAGTTCGCTCGGCATCAACAACACGTCTGAGATGGCCAGTTTTTCCCGTATCTCGTCCTGCTTCCCAAGAAACAACACGTGCTCGTGAATGCCTTTCTGTACCGCCAGCCATTCCGCCTGCGAACGATCGGGCCCGTCGCCAATCAGCAACAACTTGGCAGGAATTCTCTTGCGCACACGGTCGAAGATTTCGATTACATCCAGCACACGTTTCACCGGCCGGAAATTGGAAAGGTGCACCAGCAACCGCTCGTCGTTCCGGACATACTCGCCGCGCTTTTCCAGCCATTCCGGTTTGCGCAGATACTCGTCGCAGTTCACAAAGTTCGGAATGACTTCGATGTGGTTCTTGATGTCGAAAACCCTCAGCGTGCGCGTGCGCAAATACTGCGAGATGGCCGTCACGCCGTCGCTCTGCTCGATGGAAAAACGCGTAATCGGAAGATACGAGCGGTCGAGCCCAACCAGAGTGATGTCGGTGCCGTGCAGGGTCGTGACAAACGGCAACTGCTTCCGCGGCGGAGTCGCCGCCAGCATCTGCTTGGCCAGCATCGCGCTCACCGAGTGCGGAATCGCGTAGTGCACGTGCAGCAGATCGAGTTCGTAGAGCTGCGACACCTCGGCCATTCGCGTCGCCAGCGCCAGATCGTACGGAGGATATTCAAACAGCGGATATCGCGTGACCTCGACCTCATGATAATGAATGTTAGGTTCCGGCCCGGTCAGGCGAATGGGCTGCGAATAGGAGATGAAATGAATCTCATGCCCCCGCCGAGCGAGCTCAAGCCCCAGTTCAGTGGCGACAACTCCGCTGCCGCCGTAGGTTGGATAACAGGTGATCCCAATCTTCATGCGCCTCCCACGATAACACTATTAGATTCGCAGGAATGGCCGGGGATGCAGGCGGAAGTGAAATTGCGCGGGTTGCCCAAAGACTGTCTGGCAAGCTCGCGTGGGGGCGGGCGCCTCGCCCGTCCAAGCCGAGCGCACTTCGGCCTCGCTTCGAGCGCAGCGAGCATCCAATTTTGCCCACGAAGACTGGATCAGACAACCTCTAGTCCTTGCTCGGCTTCTTCGGCGTCAGATCGCAGGCTTGTTTGAATCGATCCAAACTCAGCCCGCCTGGAGAAAACTCCGCGATCTGCCGGCCGCTCCGCGTGGGGAGTGCCACGTTGAAGACCTTGGCCCCCAACATGCCCCGAACCGTGCCTTTATCCATGGAAAGGAAGTGGCCGCGTTCCCAGTTCCAGCCCTTGAAGTAGTGAGCATCGTCAACCCGAACCTCCACCTCCAACTGCGGCTGCCACCAGAAGCCGGGGCGGTTCGGCGGAGGCAGTTTAACTCCAGGATTGAAGTCCGCCAGCTTGAGCTTGCCGTTATCGCAAAACAGATCCACTCGGGGCTTGTACTCCGGGTCTTCGCGAAAATAATTGTCCGACTGGATCTCAAAGCGCACTTTCTTCGCGCCCGTCATCTTGTCGGTGGAGTGGAACTCCAGCCATTTTCCGCCGGCGCTGACGCCATCCGACTCGTCCTGATAAGGAGTCATGGCGCCACTCTGGGCGCAAGCCAATGCTGCCGCTCCAAGCACAAAGAACAAAAAAACGGTTCTCGCCGCCAACCCGGAACCGATCACTTCACGAAACCAGCGCGATACTTTCAAGATTTCCTCCAGACAATCACGTCCCTACATAATATTGAACCCAGAAGCTCCCGAAAAGTTGTATGCAATGGTTCAATAATGGTTCAAAGAGTTTCGCATGCGATTATCGTAGAATTCAATAGTTGCCTCGCATGGCCCGGATGGCGAAACTGGCAGACGCACGGGACTTAAAATCCCGAGGGGCGAAAGCTCCGTGACGGTTCGATTCCGTCTCCGGGCACCAACTAGGTTTTTGCCGCGCATCGGGCAGGCAACCGTTGCCTCAGCGTTTCAGCTTAACGTCCTTCTGCAAAGTGAACGTCACTTCGCCGGGCTGCACCGGAATTTGATCGCTTTGCAAATCGTAATGTTTGCCGTGCAGCGTCACCGCCGTGAGCTGTGCGACCTCCTGATAGCCCAGGTTGGCGGAATAACCTCCCCAGACCGGGTAGTAAACCGGGGAGACCTCGACGGTCACTTTCGTCAACGCCGGAATTGGCGTCGCCCAGCCAACCCGTACCGGCATCATAACCGTCCCGTCCGACACGTTGACCTTGATCTGCGTGCCGGCGGGAATCACGGCTACAGTCGTTGAAGTGTGTTTGCGGGCATCCATTACCGGCGGACGGGAAGTGTCTGGTGCCGAAGGGTTCGTTTTCTCGGCGGAACCGGACGCTGGCGTAGCGGAAGCCGAAGAGTCACCGGCTTTCACGGCGTTCCCACCCGCGACTGGGTTGGCCGGGCTGTCCTTCTGGTCCGCTTCCGGTTTCGTCTCGGGAGAAGCTAAGTCGGCATTGGTATAAATTTTCTTCGGCGCGGGTTTCTTTGCCTTTTCCGCCTTCTGTTGCTCGGGCGTTGCGTCCCCGGCGGGCGTGCTTTCCGGCGGTTGCTGGGCGAGCCCGGCGGAAGCCAGCAATACCACCGCCGCGAACGTCAATCGGAGAGAGCATGGAGTCATGGCAAGTCCTCCTGGGCGCCAGGGCCGAGGGATCCCTCCTTAATCCTAACCCTGAAACACTCAGAATTGTGCTTGTCGTAGGCGGCTGCGACATTACCGATGGGGGTGGTCTGTAGCGGCCTAAAGTCACGCAAACCGCAGATTTCGACACCTGACTTCAACTCTACTGTGATCGCCGTTCTCAGGACGTGCGCTATCAACTAATAGACTTCCGCCTTTGCCGCGCGCGTCATCAGTTCTTCAATGGCCTGTTGCGGCGACTTGCCGTTTTCGAGGATGGCGAACATCTGTTCGGTGATTGGCATCTCGACGTTTTTCTTGCGGGCCAATCCAACCGCGGCTTTGGTGGTGAAAACTCCTTCGGCGACTGCTCCGCGCATGTCGGCGATGATGTCGGGCAGTTTGCGGCCTTTGCCGAGTTCAACGCCGACGCTGCGGTTGCGCGAGAGATCTCCCGTGCAGGTTAGAATCAGATCGCCTAGTCCGGCGAGTCCAGCCATGGTGTCGAGGCGGCCGCCGCAGGCCACGACCAGGCGCGCCACTTCGGCGAGACCTCGCGTGATCAGCGCCGCTACCGAATTGTGGCCGAGGCCAAGGCCGTCGCAGACGCCAGCGGCAATGGCGATGATATTCTTCAGCGCGCCGCCTAACTCCACGCCGATCACGTCGTCGTTGGTATAGACGCGAAAGCGGGAATCGTTGAACGCTTGCTGCACGGCCCGTGTCACCTCGGCATCGACGGATGCCACGGTCACGGCGGTCGGATCGCCGCGCGCGACTTCCTTGGCGAAGGAAGGGCCGCTGAGCGCTCCTACGCGAGGAGTGAACCGGCGGCTGCGCAACACATCGGCGACCACTTCCGTCATGCGCATCAACGTTCCGTCTTCGAGTCCTTTGGTGCAGCTGACGAAAAGCGTCTCCGGGCGCAGAGACGGCGCCATGCGCTCGAATAGAGCGCGACAATGCTGCGAGGGCATCACGCTGACGACGATCTCCGCGGCGTCGAGAGCGGTGTTCAAGTCGGTGGTCGCTTCAATCGAGTCGGGCAGGATGAACCCAGGCAGGAAGCGCTCGTTCATTCGGCTGCTTGCGATGCTCTCCACAACTTCCGGCTCGTTGGCCCAGAGCCGGACTTGATGTGTCCCTTTGCGTCCCAGGACGATTGCCAGTCCCGTGCCCCAGGCCCCCGCGCCGATAATGGCAATGCGGCTCATCTGCGGGTGGTTCCTAACGTTCCTGATTCACTATCTAACTTTGTTCCTAACTCTGCTTCCGACTTTGTCTCTAACTTACTCCCTAACTTCGACTCCGTTCCGGTGGCGAGACGGCCGATGTTTTGGCGGTGCCTCCAGATGACGAGCGCCGAAACCAGAGCGATCAAAACCAGTTGCCGCGGGTCCGCATATTCGTGGAGGGCCCACGCCAGCAGCGGAAAAGCCGCCGCCACGGCCACCGACCCGAGCGAGACGTAGCGGAAGGCGACGGCGATGATCAAGAACAGGACCACCAGGCACAAAATGGATTTAGGGGTGAGCAATATAAAAGCTCCGAGGCTGGTGGCGACGCCCTTGCCGCCACGGAACTTGAGCCACACGGGGAACAGATGGCCGAGCACGGCGAAAAACGCCGCCGTGGTCATGACGAGCTGCTGATGCGGTCCGCCGAATAGTACCCGCGCCACTAGCACCGCAGCCAGGCCCTTGGCGGCGTCGAGAACGAGCGTCGCAATCCCGAGAGCAGGCGATTTGCGGGCTACGTTCGTCGCGCCAATGTTGCCGCTGCCGGTCGCGCGTACATCCTCGCCTTTGAAAATCCGCACCAGCAGATAGCCAAACGGGATGGATCCCAGCAGGTAACTCAGGGCGGTGGTGATGAGGTAGGGATTCATGTTCATCTATCTAATATCGATTCAAGCTTGCTGGAGCTATCGATTCAAGCTTGCTGGAGCGGAAAGCGTTGCAGCTTCGTGTACTTCGATCCTCCTCGTGAAAGCTGGCTCTGATAGAGAATAAACTCGTGGGCCGTCATGGTGCCGAAATCAAGCTCGGTCATTGCGGCGAGCCGCTTTTCGAGCGCCGCGAAAATTGAGTTGGGCCCGTCGCCTTTTCGCCATTTCGGCGAGCCCGAACTTCTTCCGGCGCCGTCGCGCGCCAGCGTCAGATGTGGACTGTAAGGCCGGTCTTCGCGCGGAATGCCGAGTTCGGCTGTTGCCATATCGATGCTCTCGGCCAGTTCGGCTAGTTGCGGTCCGGCGTGAATTCCGATCCAGAATACGCGCGGAGCCTTTGCGGTCGGAAAGAATCCATGTTCGGAACAGCGAATTTCTAACGCGCCGCATCCGATCCGCCGCACACGTTCGGCGAGGGCCTCGACCCGATCTGGCGCTTGCTCTCCGATGAACTTCAACGTAATGTGCAGCGACTCCGGATGCACCCAGCGCGCCTCGGGCGCGAAGCCCTGAACGCCTTCGAGGAAGCGCGAGATCCGCGCGCGGACCTCAGGGTCGAGATCGATGCCGATAAAGATTCGCATTTCTTTGATCGTGTCGTGTGGTGACGGGCCTCTGGCCCGTCCCGACGGGGCGGAGCCCCGTCTCCACACAGTAATATCTCCACACATTAATACCAGCGCCTTACACGAGCGCCCTGCGGATCATCTCCAATGCTTGCTGCGTTGCGAACTGGCGGATGCGCTGGCGGTCGCCGGGGAAATTACGTTCGGCGACCTGCGTGCCTTCTTCCCCCGCAAGTGCGATGTAGACCAAGCCGACAGGCTTGTGCTCGGTTCCGCCGCTCGGGCCGGCAACTCCCGTGATTCCGACTCCGTAGCTCGCGAGGCAGCGCTTGCGGATGCCTTCGGCCATGGCCGCCGCCACTTCGCGGCTGACGGCTCCGTGCCGGTCGATCAGCGCTTTAGGAACATTGGCGAATTGCGTTTTCAATTCGTTCGAGTAGACTACAGCGCCGCCGAGAAAATAGCGCGAACTGCCGCTGAGCGAAGTGATGCGCTCGGCCAGCAGGCCGCCGGTGCAAGATTCGGCGACCGCCAGCGTCATACTGCGCATCTGCAGGAGATAGCTGACGATCTGCTCGATGGTTTCACCTTTGCGAGAGAAGATGGCGTCGCCGAGTTCGTCTTCGATTTTCTCGGCAAGCTCCTCGACGCGCGCCTCGGCGTCGGCTTGCGAATCTTTCCGGCAGCGCAGGTGAAGTTGAATCTCGCCCGCGCCCGCGAGGATCGTGGTCTCGACGTCGCTATAAGTTTTGTAGATCGGCGCGACCCGCGCGTCCACTTGCGATTCCGGCATCATCGCCATCTTGAGTGTGCGCGTGGCAATGTACTGGACGGGAACTCGGGTGCGCAGTCGCGGGATGCACTCCGTTTCAAACACCGCCTTCATTTCGTAGGGAGGCCCGGGGAGCAGCATCAGGAGCCGCTCCTGGCCGTCATACTTCCCAGCGATCCACTGTCCGGGCGCGGTGCCGACAGGGTTCGGCAATATCGTGGCGCTGGTCAGGATATCCGCCTGCTTGGCATTGTTGGCCGACATTTTCATGCCGCGCTTGGCGAAGCGCTCTTCGAACTTCGCGATGAGCTCCGGATCGCGTTGCAGTTTCAAACCCAGCGCGTCGGCCACCGATTCGCGCGTCAGGTCGTCTTCGGTGGGGCCGAGGCCGCCCGTGAAAATGACAATATCCGAACGCCGCATGGCAAGTTTGGCGGCTGCGGTCAGTCCTTCGGCGTCGTCGCCCACAATGCACTTGAAGCGCACTTCAATGCCCAGTTCATTCAGTTTTTCGGTGAGGTAGAGCGAGTTCGTGTCCTGGCGATAAGGAGTGAGCAACTCAGACCCAACGGCAATGATCTCGGCATTCACGGGTAAGAGTGTAAATGATGGAGGAGGTGCGGTCGCTTTCTTAAATTGTCATCCTGAGCGAAGCAAAGGATCTGCATCTTGCGGCGAGCTACAGATCCCTCGCTTTGCTCGGGATGACAAGAACGAAAGAATTTGGCGCTAAACAGCGAAGTCGCATTTCTGCGGACCGATTCTAGCCGCCAACGGCCGTTTTCCCCGGCTGCTGTTGCGTCATGCAATGCAGCGCGCCAAATCCCCAGATCAGATCGCCAGAATAGATCGGCACGATTTCGCGTGCCGGGAACACTTCCGCGAGCGAGTTGAGCGCGATGCGGTCGTTCGGATCGTTGAACACCGGCGCCAGCACCGCGCCATTCGCGATATAGAAATTCGCGTAGCTGGCGGGCAACTGGCGGCCTTCAAACACGACCGGACGCGGCATGGGAATTTCGACGACCTCAAGCTTCTGCCCATCGGAGGTGCGGGCATTTTTCAGGCGGCCGAGGTTCTCATGCAGGGGCATGTGGTTCTCGCTCGGCTCATTCGGCTCGACCATCGTGACCACGGTGTTGGGAGCGACGAAGCGCGTGATGTCGTCGATGTGGCCGTGAGTGTCGTCGCCAGCGATACCGCTATCGAGCCAGATGACGGACTGCACACCAAAATAATCGGCGAAGAGTTGCTCATAGGCTGCGCGGTCCATGGGCTGGTTGCGTTGTTGGGTGGTGGAGAGCAGGCATTCTTCAGTGGTGAGCAGAGTGCCGCATCCGTTGACGTCAACCGCTCCGCCTTCGAGCACGACGCGGTGCTTTTCATTGAGTGGATCCGCAACGAAAATGACCGGCTGCACCACGCGCACTCCGGCGGCCTTCGCCATGCGCGCTCCAACTTTTTGGTCGAAACGGTAATTCGGATACTTGGCCCAGGCGTTGAACTGAAAGTGCAGAGCGAGGAGCCCGGACTCGGAGTTATCGGCGGATGGCGTGAGAAAGATGCAGCCGGAATCGCGCGTCCACACGCGATCGGTGCGCCAGTGGTGAAAGCGGACATTGTCGGCGAGTGCGCCAGAAAGACCGCCCGCCTTTTCGAGCACCGCGCGCGCGCGATTTTCCCAACTGGCGTCGTTGACGATCAAATCCACACGCTCATGCCGCGCCAGGTTGCGGATGACCTCGGCATAGACCCATGCGACCGGCTCGAACTTGCCCGGCCAGTCGCCGCGGAAATGCGGCCATGCTAGCCACGTGGACTCGTGCGGCTCCCACTCGGCGGGCATATGGTATCCGAGTGCGGCGGGAAGAAGTTTGGCGCGGGTAACGGATCGTCTGCTCATTTTCTGTTCACTTTTCGTCAATCATTTTCCGTCACCCATGCGGCTGGTGATAGGCGCATAGGCATCGATGCGGCGGTCGCGCAGAAAGGGCCAGTTGCGGCGAATGTCTTCCAGTTGATGTAGGTCCACTTCGCCGAGCAGAATTTCTTCCCGGTCGTGCGAAGCTTCGGCCAACACGCGGCCAAAGGGGTCGCAGAAGAACGACCCTCCCCAGAATTCGAGGCCTTTGCCGGGCACGGAATTGCCGCGGATGTCGCCGGTCTCAAAGCCTACGCGATTCACCACGCCGACATAAACGCCGTTCGCGATGGCGTGCGCGCGCTGTATGGTGCGCCAGGCGTCGTGTTGCGCTTCGCCGAATTCGGCCTTCTCCGCCGGATGCCATCCGATGGCCGTGGGATAAAGCAGAATGCTCGCTCCCTGCAGAGCCGTGAGGCGCGCGGCTTCGGGATACCACTGGTCCCAGCAGACGAGCGTGCCAAGTTTTCCGGCGGAAGTGTCGAAGGCCTTGAAGCCGAGATCGCCGGGAGCGAAATAAAATTTTTCGTAGTAGAGCGGATCGTCGGGAATGTGCATCTTTCGGTAGATGCCGACGAGCGCGCCATCGGAATCGAAAATCGCGGCCGTGTTGTGATAAAGACCGGCTGCGCGCTTCTCGAAGAGCGATGCGATCAACACGACTTCATTCCTGAGGGCAGCGGCGGCGAGCTTCTCCGTGATGGGCCCGGGGATCGGCTCCGCGAGATCGAACAGAGCGGCGTCTTCGCGCTGGCAGAAATACTGCGTCTGGAAAAGCTCAGGCAGGCAGACGACGTGGGCGCCCTTGCGTGCCGCCTCAGAAACGCGGCCAAGCGCCTTGGCCAGATTGTCGGCGGGCTCGGGCCCGCAGGACATCTGAATCAGGGCGAGGGTGAATTTGTCTTGCACTTTGGCTCCGAGAATTCGACAGATTGTCATCCTGAGCGAAGCGAAGGACCCCTACTCACACCAAACTTTGTGCTGGTAAGGGGTCCCTCGCTGCGCTCGGGATGACAATGATTAAACGGCGTTGTTTATGCAACAACCCGGCGTGACTGCTATACGCGCTCTAGCATAGCAAAGTACGAGATGTGGCGTGAATATCGCAGCGCCAAGACAGAAGATAGAAGCAGTTCGCCGCGTCCCCCTCACTTCTAGTAAATTGTTTCTTCAGTCAAAATCTTTTTCTCATTCTGGAGGTTCGTCCTTGAAGCACAAAAGTGTCGCGAAGCACGGCCATCATCAACATGACAATCATCAGGAAGGCGCGGGCATTGACCGCAAGCTGCACGATCCGGTGGCCGACCGTCTGATTCCGCTGGAGCCGCTGGATCTCGGCAAAATTCGATCCATTGACGACTTGGTGCGCGCGATGTCCAGGACAGCGTTTACGGGCCGCCAGCTTGGCGAAGCCGCCGACGTGCTGGAGGCCATGGCGCGCGACCAAGACTGTTTCGTCGTCATGACGCTCGCCGGCGCGATGACCGTGGCCAAGCAGGGCCTGGTGATTGCCGAGTTGATCGATCGCGGCATCGTGAATGCAATTGTCTCGACCGGCGCGCTGATGGCGCATGGCCTGGTCGAAGCCACCGGACGCGCGCATTTCCGCCACAATCCCGCGCTCAGCGACGAGGAACTTTACGAGGCCGGATACAACCGCGTCTACGATACGATCGAACCCGAGCAGAACCTCGACGACGTGGAGCGCGTGATGGCCGCAGTGTTCGGCGGCTGGGACGCGGCCGAGACGATGTGCTCGCATAAGTTGAACCGCGCGATTGGGGCGCATCTCGCCAAGCGCGCCAAAGGACAACGCGGCATTCTGAAGTCCGCGTACGAAAAGAATGTTCCGGTATTTGTGCCCGCGTTCTCCGATTCCGAACTCGGCCTCGATTTCGCGTTGACCAACCGCGAGCGCGACAAGCAAGGGAAGGCGCGGTTCCGCTTCGATCCATTCGAAGATCTGGAATACTTTGCCGCGACTTTGCTGAGTCAGAAGCGGCTGGGAATCTTTACCATTGGCGGAGGCGTCCCGCGCAACTGGTCGCAGCAGTTTGGGCCGTTCATCGAATTGCGCCACCGCCGGGGCGGGGAAGACCTGCCGCTGAAGCGCTATCACTATGGACTGCGCATCTGCCCGGAGCCAGTGTATTGGGGCGGTCTTTCGGGCAGTCCCTACAGCGAGGCGGTTTCGTGGGGCAAGTTTGTGCCTCCAGCCGAAGGCGGGAAGTTCGGCGAAGTCTTTGTGGACGCCACAGTAGGCCTCCCGCTGATCGTAGCCGCCGTCCTTGAGCGCCTGAAGGAGAAACCGGCTGCGAAAAAGACGATCGTGTTGCACAGCTAGGACGCTTGGCGGCGCCGATACGTGAAGACTCCTACAAAGCAACCGCCAGCGACTTCCAAAAGCACTACACCCAGCACAAAGCACGCAAGTTGCAAGAGGTACTGTGCGGTTCTGACGTCAGCCTGCATTCGTTGGGCGTATACCACCAGCGCGATACCTGGAGCGCCGGCCGTGATAGCTGATAGCCCGAACCGTTCGCGGTCGAAGCCGTTTGGCTTACCTTTCCATGCGACATACCCAATTGCAGCGGAAATCGACGGTGCTCCTACAAAAAGAGCAAAGAGAAGCAATCCATCAACAATCGGTAAATATCGCGGGTCCATTGCTCCATCCTAGTCAAAAATCAGCACCGCCGAGGCGATCACTGTCGTCCACAGGCCGCGCTTGTCGCCTACCGCCGATTGCGTCACGTTGGCCGTGCGGACGATCTTGTTCGAGATGCGGTAAATCTCTTTTTTCTCGTCCCACGATCGGTCGGAATCAAACTCCACGTTCAGAGTCGTGGCCAGCATCTCGGCGGCGAGTTCTTCCGCGTAGTCTCCGGCAGCGTCTTCGGTCTCGCCGAATGAGTGGTGCTCGCTCAGATATCCGTAGGTAGTGCGATCGGCGGGGATGGCGACGCCAATCGAAGAGGCGAGCAGGCGGTGCGGCTCGTGGGTCGAGTTTTCGGCTACCACCGAAAATACGACTTCTCCGGGGTGCAGATACTTGAGTCCCTGCGAGCGCGGGATCAGCTTGCAGTTGGGCGGAAAGATGGAAGAGACACGAACCAGGTTTTGCGCGGCGATGCCGGCGTCGCGCAGGGCGAGTTCGAAAGAGGTGAGGCGCTCCCGATGTTTCCCCACGCCTTTGGTAAAGAAGATCTTCTTGGGGACCATGTCCTTGCCCAATTCATTTTCCTCCAGGAAATTTTAAGTTGATCTGAGAAGGGCAAATTTAACACAGCGATTTGTGAAGAGTGTATGAAAAAAACAGAAAGGGCCAAATTTTTCCCGCGACCGCCCGCTTGGCGGTTACGGCGCCGGCGGCCCTGAGAGGGCCACCGTGCGCAACGGGAAAGAGTCTACTGCCGCAGCCTTCAGGCCACGTGTGCGCGGATTTTGCCCGCCGCCAGCGGAATGAGCGCCGGTTTCACCAGATCGCGGAAATCGGCAAATCTCATGCGCACCAGTTCACGGTGCGAACCCGCGTTGAAGGCGATTTCCTGGTCCTCGGCCAGAGACTGGTCCGCGAAAACATCCATGCCGTAGAGATTGCCGAAGGGTGGCATGGATCCGGTTTCGCAATCGGGAAAACGGTCGCGAAACTCGTGCTCGCTGGCCAGTTCCACCGAGTCTGCCCCCAGATATTTTTTCAGCCGGTATAAATCCACGCGGAACGAAGCAGGCACCACCGCCATGGCGAGACGTCCATCGACCATCACCATGACGGTTTTCGCCAGTTCTTTTCCCGGCGTGTGGGTGAGAGCGGCAATCCCCTGGGCCGTGTAGGCCACCGAGTGCGAGATCACCATATATTGAATGCGGTTACGATCCAGGAACTCCCGAAGCATGGAAAGAGGCACAGACACCTCCCGTCCGAACCGCCAGCGGGAGCGCTTCTGAAGGACTGCCGAAGCCCGCTCCGCGGTCGGCGCCGATGCAATTATGCGCTCCTCAGCGGTCGGGGAGGTAGTGAAATTTCATAGCAGGCTGGCGGCGGAGCGAAAACCGGGGAAAACGCGGGGCAAGAACTGGCAGAAGCGAGCGGGGGATGTTCACTTTTGGCCACGAAACGCCGCGAAGAATACGCTGTCGGGGGAACAGCGGATCTTCTTTCGTAGACCCTTACGCGGCTTCTTTCGTAACCAAGGAGGGCGCAGCCTTTCTTGCCTGCGATCTCACGACTTTCATTTCGTGCCAGTCGTAGCTGAATTCCCTGCCGCAGTCGAGGCAGGCGACGTAGGTGCCCGTGCGCTGAGCCGTCGGGGTACGACGCGAGCCGGCTCGCACCGTGATCGGAAAACTGTAGCGAGCGTGCCGGCAACCGAACAGGGCGTCCATCAACTTTGAAAACATCGGTGACCTCCCACAGAATAGAAGCGATAAAACTGGCTCGTCCCCTTCGCCTGAATGTTAAGGCGAGCTCTAACCGCTTAGATTCGAGTCGCGCGAAAAAGGTTCGAGCCACTAATAGCACGGCAGGTGCGTCCCGTAGACACTCTGGGATGAAGCACTTGCGAGCATTCAGCGGAATGGGAAGAAAGAATCAAAAGAATCAGGAGAAGGAAGAGGAGCGAACTTCGCGCTTAGAGCGGTTCCTTAGAAGGTATATCCGATTCCAGCCGGGGTTGATAAGCTGGGATCGGCGATTTCTCGGCGACGACAAAGGGCGTGGCGCGAGCTTATTCCGACGATCTGCGCGGCAAGATTTTATGGGCGTATAAACGGGGTCAGCTGGGGCTGGAGGCACTGGCCGAGCAGTTTGGCGTCAGCTACGGCTACGCCAAAAAGATCC